>CAEZUN010000001.1_pt1 | contig 22585 bp, 18 predicted proteins | sample 7264491 | NCBI WGS metagenome assembly CAEZUN01 (sample SAMEA6813831, study PRJEB35770) | uncultured Acidimicrobium sp. | biome: Freshwater; feature: Freshwater reservoir; material: water | place: Czech Republic | collected 2016-04-20 | depth 0.5m m
ATTCAAGAGTCGTCCGAATAGTTTGAAAATTGACTTTTGAAGAACTGTCTTCACTAGAACCAAATTTTGCAAGTGATTCAATTTCTGACTTCAAATCTCGCATTGCAACGTACACGAGATGTAAATAACGTTCGACAAAATCACCCAACAAAATGTCGTAATACCGCTCAGAGCGCACTACCCCGTGGTAGTCGTCTAAGAGCTTTTTGAGTCGATCAAATACGGCTGGTCTCGCCTTTTCAATTTCATCTAGTCCAGCACTAACTTGATGTGCGTTCCAGACGATACTCACTCGTTTAATCGTACCCGTGACCTACGACTTACAGAAGAAATCTTGAGTCAAGTGAATAAACATAATTACATGTCAGAATAGAGCAGTGCAATCACCACTTGATGACCTCATAAAATTATTGGATCTTGAAGTTATTGAAGTAAACATTTTTCGCGGTGTATCGCCTGACGAAAGTCGGCAGAGAGTTTTCGGCGGTCAAGTTGCTGGCCAAGCATTAATTGCCGCATCTCGAACAGTTGACGATAAATCACGGCATGTTCATTCACTACACGCGTATTTTTTGCGCCCTGGTGATCCGACTGTTCCAATTCTTTACGAAGTTGATCGCATTCGTGACGGCAAGAGTTTTACAACTCGTCGTGTGATTGCAATTCAACATGGCAAAGCTATTTTTAACTTGCAGGCAAGTTTTCAAATTCATGAAGAGGGTTTGGAACACTACATTTCAATGCCAGGCGATTTACCAAAAGCAGAAACACTTCCAGACTTCAAAGAAAGAATGGCACCTTACAAAGAGCAAATGGGTGATTGGTACGATCGTCCAAGACCAATCGATTTGCGATACATCGATTCTGATCCAATCTCGCGAAAAAAGAAGGTGAGTGCTGGGCAAAAACTTTGGATGCGTGCTGATGGAAAACTTCCGGATGATCCGGTATTGCACGCATGCATCGTTACTTATGCAAGCGATATGTCACTGCTTGACACCACACTTCTACCGCATGGTCGCTCGTGGACTGACCAAGGAGTGCAAATGGCAAGTCTCGACCACGTGATGTGGTTTCATCGACCGTTTCGAGCAGATGAATGGTTGCTCTATGACCAACTTGCAATTTCATCATCTAACGCCCGTGGAATTGCCAGTGGCTCAATTTTTGCGGAGTCTGGCGAACTAGTGGTCACCGTTGTTCAAGAAGGACTTACACGACTAGTTAATTAACTAGTTAGCTAGCTAACTAACTATTTAATAAACTCTTTTACTCACTTCGATCTCGGCGTGAGTCCATAAATAACGAACGCAACTCAGAGAAGTTCTCAATGCAATGTCCAGCACCTAGAACCACGGCCTCAAGCGCGTCGTTTGAGAGAATCACCGGCACGTTGGTATCCATTGCGATGCGCTCTCCCATCCCAGTTAGAAGTGCTCCACCACCAACTAAATACATTCCTCGCTTAAGAAAATCTTGTGCCAACTCTGGAGGAGCGTTTCCAAGACAACGAATTACCGAGTCAACCATCTGAGTCACAATTGGATTAATTGCTTCACGAATTTCGGCGTCTGTTAAAACAACAGTCTTGGGCAAACCTGAAACTAAATCTCGCCCACGCACTTCTGCATCAGTGAGATTTGGCATTGGTATTGCACTTCCGATTGTTTTCTTTATCATCTCAGCAGTGCGTTCGCCAATTGCAATGCCGTGACTACGACGCACATACGCTTGAATCTCAGAATCAATATCAAAACTTCCAACACGCACAGCCTCAAGGGCAACTATGCCTCCCAAACTGATGACCGCGGTCTCAGTTGTTCCACCTCCGATGTCGATGACCATGTTTCCAACGGGTTCGTCAATTGGTAAATCTGCGCCAATCGCTGCAGCAATTGGTTGCTCAAGTAACTGTGCATCAGCCGCGCCCGCTCTGCGTGTTGCGTCGGTGACAGCTCGGCGCTCAACTTCGGTAATTGCTGACGGCACGCAAATCAAAACTTTAGGACGAGAGAATCTTGAAACACCGGCGCGTTGCAACAACATTCGAATCATCTTTTCGGTGACGTCGAAATCGGTTATTGCACCTCCACGCAACGGGCGAACGGCAACGATATTTCCCGGGGTCCGACCGATCATTTCCCAAGCCTCTTCACCGTGAGCCAGAACCTCTCCGGTTTTTCGATTTACAGCAATCACGGTCGGTTCATTAATTATGATTCCGTCACCTTTTCGGTAAACAAGAGTGTTTGCAGTACCGAGGTCAATTGCAAGATCTTTGGCCATTACTGATTCTCTCTTGCATTTCGTTCATTGACGTCGCGCAACTGCTTACGAACTTTGTCGCGCGAGAGACTTGAAAGCGCATTTAGATGACGATGAAAAGCTTCGGGGCCTTGCGGCGAAAGTGGCTTTCGTTCCTGAGTTAGAACCAAGAATGCAAGCGTGCACGCACTGACGATTGAAACTGCGGCAAAAAGAACCGCAAGTGAAGAGGCCGCAAAAATCATTATCAGACCGAACTATCTACTGAACGACTAGTTAGTGGAGTGGAAATCTCGTTGCTATTTGTGCCCCAATCGGAACCTTGTTTCCAATGTTCCTGCTTCCAAATCGGGACTGATTCTTTTAACGTGTCAATTGCGAATTGTGCAGCCGAAAAAGCTTCAGGACGATGAGGCGACGATACTGAAACCAAAACTGATGACTCACCGAGAGTCAGATTTCCGACTCGATGAATCAACGCGACGCGTCCGAGATCGGTCCACCGCACACGCATCTCATTTACTATTAATTGAAGTTTCGAAATTACTTGGGTGTTGTAGGCCTCATAGGTCAACGAAGTGACATCAGTTCTTCCTTCGGCGTGATCCCGCACGACCCCAGAAAAAACAACCACAGCTCCACAAGAAGGAAGTACAGACCAGTCATATACGTCGCCGACGCTCAAAACATTCTCAGTCAATTCAAGCCAGGTGTCGCTATTTTTAAGGATTTGCTTATTCGACATCGTTTTTAAGTGTACGGTCTGCGTAGCATCAGTCCATGTCTCAGGATCCATTTGAGCAGGAGCCATCGGGAATACCTTTTTTTGCAGAGATCATAAAGGCGATGTCAAGTCAAGCCCCCGTCCAGTGGGATATGGCGCGCCAGTTTGCGATGACAACCGCGATGAATTCAACTTCGACTGCAACTAGTGAACCAAACGTTGATCCAGCCATCCGTATTGCAATTCAGCAACTCGCTGCTGTTGCCGATATGCATGTTCGCGACGTGACTGGTTTAGAAACTAGCCGTACTTCGGAGGTGCCACACATTGATGTTGTGAACCGATCAATGTGGGTACACCACACGCTCATTGCATACAAACCGCTGTTTACCGAATTCGCAACTTCTATTTCTGGACAAACAGTTATACAACCAGTCGGTTCAGACGGTGAATTAAGTGAGACCGAACACTCGGGCGAGATTAACGCGATGATGGGCAATCTAATAAAAATGATGGCGCCAGCAATGCTTGGTATGTCAGTTGGCTCAATGATTGGTCAACTCGCTTTGCGTGCATTCGGACAGTACGACTTGCCGTTACCACGCGAACCACACGAGCAACTTTTATTTGTTGCGCGCAACTGCGAGGAGTTTGCCAAAGATTGGAGTATCAACATCTCTGATATGCAAATGTGGCTGCTTGTTCAAGAACTGACTTTTCACGCCATTTATCAGAACCCAATTGTTCGCACCACAATCACTGACGCTGTAAAAAAACACGTAAGTGGATTCAGACCCAGTCCAAATGCTCTCGCTGAACGATTAAGCAAGATTGATGTAACTAACAACGACCCAGCTGCAATGATGCAAAAACTGCTTGGTGATCCAAGTTTGCTGCTTGGTGCCGTGAGATCACCAGAGCAAGCATTACTTGCGCCAAAACTTGATGCGATGATAAGCGCGATAGTGGGCTATGTCGATCATGTTGTCGATACTGTTGCCGAACGAATTATCGGTACTGGCGCCCAAATCGCAGAAGCTGTACGCAGGCGCAGGGTTGAGGCTCGCTCTCAAGATCAATTTGTTGAACAACTTCTCGGCTTGCGACTGACTACCAAACAAATGGATGAGGGTCATGCGTTTATTAACGGAGTAATTGAACGCGCTAGTTTCGATGGTCTCTCAGGTTTGTGGACAAAGCCCGGCAATTTGCCAACGCCTAATGAAATTGTGGCACCAGGTTTATGGTTAGAGAGAATTAACTTTTAGGATCAGCAAAATCGGCTGAAAGAAAATATATCAATCCCATTGCACTCGAAACACCAACGATTGCGAAACCGACTGCGCCAGAAAATGTAAAAACTACTGCGACTAATCCTGAACTTACCCAAACAAGTTGATTGATTGTTTCGAACTTAACGAAAGTTCGGGCACGATTTGCATCTGGTGCTTCACGCTGGATGATTGATTCAAATGCCAAACGACCAATCGAGCCCATGCCATTACAAATTGCGATCAGAATTATTCCGGCAGAAATACCCCCAAACACACCAGCGAACACTCCAGTCACACTGATTACTGTTAGTGAAACTGTCATCATTGTTCGCTCAGAAATCCAACGTCGCAACATTGGTGAGATTGCATTGGCGAGCATTGTTGCAAGCGACGATAAGCCAAGCGCCAGTGCAAACCAAGCAGTACCTGCCCGTTCATCACGTAACCAGAACGCAACATGAAAAAATAAAAAGCCAACGATTCCGCGCAGAAGCATCATTGACAATGCTGCGTGACGAACGCCCGAGCCGTGCAGCTCAGTAATTTCAGCGGCGTCAATTGTTTTAGGTGTCGTTGCAACATGACGTGGTAACTGAAGTGATACGAATCCTGCTAAACCAAACATCACCGCCGACATTACGAGCGTTAAACGTGAGTCAACTAATTGCAGCAATCCCGCTGGCACAGCGGCTCCGAGCCCAAGCAGACCGGCGAGCAATCCCAAACTTCCATTTGCAGCAACTAATTCTTGATCACTGCTAACAAGAGTCGGGACCAGTGCAGTTTTGCTGACAGCGTAAGTTCGCGAAAGTACAAGCGAGATGAATGCAAGCGGAAATAGCGCGACTGAATTAATTCGCTGAACCATCAACACAACGGTGATGCATCGCAACAAATTAACCATCAGTACAGTGATCCGCCTTCCACCAGGAACACGGTCTATTACTGGGCCAATGAATGGTGCGATCACTGCAAATGGCGCGAGGCTGATCGCCAGAAACATTAAAACTTTGCTGCGCGCAGCATCTGGGCTAATAGATAGGAATAGCGAATCAGCGAGAGCGATTGCAAACGCAGCTTCACCACATGCGGTAAGTGCGTGGACTCGACCGAGTCGCCTAAGAGGTGATGCTGGTGTGAGCCCTGATTTCGAAATTGCTATGCGACTATTTTCTCGTATTTATAGCCAAGTCCGCGGATGGTCACAACTAGTTGTGGTTCTGATGGTTCTACTTCAATTTTGGCACGCAGACGCTTGACATGAACATCTAAAGTTTTCGTGTCACCGAAATAGTCAGAACCCCAGACTCGGTCAATCAGCGTTTCACGTGTCAATACGCGACCGGCGTTAGACATCAAGATATACAACAATTCGAATTCCTTCAAAGGAAGTTTCGTGACATCGCCACGAATTGTCACCACATGTTGTTCAGGGTCAATTGAAATGCTGCCTATTGCAACCGTTCCGACTCCTGCGACTTCGTCGCCTGTGCTTGAGAGTGCTCCACGACGAAGTGCCGCTCGCAATCTCGCAACTAATTCTCTAAGTCGATATGGCTTAACGATGTAGTCGTCTGCCCCAACTTCTAAACCAACGACAGTGTCAATTTCTGCACCTTTGGCTGAAACCATAATGATCGGCACCGTGCTCTTCTTTCGAATTTCACGACACACATCTGTGCCAGAGACTTTTGGCAACATCACATCTAACAACACGGCATCTGGACGAATTGCATCAAAAACCGCAAGCGCTTCTGCGCCGTCACGAGCGACCTCTACGCGAAAACCCTCGCGCTTTAAACCGACTTGAAGTGCTTCAATAAATGATTCTTCGTCGTCAACTACCAGAATCGTCGGCAAAGAGTTACTAATACTCATATCAAAGCTCCTGTTTTACTCGGTAAGACATTTGTCAGTTCTGGCAAAACCTGCGGAAGGCGAATAGTAAAAGTTGAGCCGACTCCTTCTTCTGAGACAACTTCAATTGTGCCGCCGTGTTCTAAAACTATGTGACGAACAATCGATAGACCTAAGCCAGTTCCTCCCGTTGCTCGACTTCGAGCTTTGTCAACTCGATAGAAGCGCTCAAATATCCGGTCTTGGTGCTGTTTCGAGATACCGATTCCGTAATCCGTTATCGCTACAACAACTTCGTCCCCGACAATTGAACTTGATACCGAAACTATCCCACCTGGTTCACTGTATTTAATCGCATTATCAACGAGATTTGAAAAACCTGATACCAATTGCGATCTATCGCCAAGCACATTTAACTGTGAAGCACCAGTTAGTGAAAGCCCGATACCTTGCCGCTTCGCAGCATGTTGATTGGTGCTTACAACCTCGACGAGTACCGGCGCAAGATCAACTTGGGTCCAATCTTCGGTACCACTGAATTCAATTCGCGATAAGTCAAGCAGGGCATCCACGATTCGTGCCATGCGATGAGATTCGGAAACAATTCTTTCAGCAAGTCGCCAAACCACTTCAGTCTCAGTCTCGCCAACTAAAGAATCTGCCAGTGCAGCAACTGCACCAATCGGGGTCTTTAATTCATGACTCAAATTAGCAACGAAGTCGGTTTGCACAGTTTCAATTCGCGACTTCGCTGTGATGTCTTCAACCGTTACGAGGATGCATTCGTTATTCAGATTGTGGCCGCGAATTTGAAGAAACCGCGTTGTCCCTGCGACGGCCTCAAGAATTCGACTTCCCGTGCCCTCGTGCTCAACTTGCCTAATCATCTCATCAACTGCTTGATCAATTAAAATATCGACATATCGAATGCCAGTCATTGCAATAGCGGCTTTATTTCTAAATTTGTGATTTGTGTTGTTATCAGCGACAACAACACCGGTTTCTAGAAAGTCAAGAATTTCAAACAGTTGTACGAAACTATCTCGGGTATTCGACTTCGTTACCGAACTCTCATTAGTTAATGCACGCTGAATCTCTCGAGTTGATCGCTTTGAAAACAGAAAAGCTATTGCAGTGGCTGTTAAAACTCCAACTAAAAAGTAAACGACGCCCATATCAAAATTTGGGGTGAACTAATTCTGCTCAAGATTCAAAGTAAATTCTCCAGTTGGATCGCCAATACGAGCTTTATAACGATTAATGCCATCCCGCTCGCGAACCCAGCCAGTCACGATGAATCGAGTTCGCTCACTCACATTGACCGCGTGATCACCAATTCGTTCGTAAAAGCGAGCAACGACTGCCAATTGCACAGCAACTTGGAGGTCAATTTTTGAGTTCGAGTGAGATTCAAAAATTTGCTGAATGAATTGGCGATGCAAGCTATCTAAGTATGAATCCATGTCGTCAATTGCCGCTGCTTTAGCTGCATCATTTTCTTCGAATGCTTCCATTGTTGATTCAAAGAGTTTCTGAGCCTGTTCGCTCATTTTAGAAATCACCCCGCGCAACATAGGGTCAATATTGTGGCCATAAATTCGTCGTGCCGCTTTACAAATGTTGACAACAAGATCTGCTGAGCGCTCAAGTTCTCCGGCGATTTTAATAATTGCAATAACTTGGCGAAGATCGGCGGCAACTGGAGCCTGAAGTGCCAAAATTTCAAAACACAAAGCTTCAAGTTCGGCAGATCGAGCGTCAAATTCATCATCCGCTTGAACTAAATAATCTGCACCCTCAAGATCTCCGCTCAACAAAATTGCTGTCGCGCGAGGAATCGACTCGGTTAAAGAAGCCCCTAAGCGAATTACTTCGGCACGCGCAGCGTCAAGATCGTTGTGGAAATCTTTTCGAATTTCATCCATTAGTCATCACCCCAAAATTTTAAGAACAGTATTAACTGTAAATATCTTACGAATTACGGTAGTCCATGTTTCGTGAACTGCAGTTGTCCTTCAAGTGACTTAACGGTGAACAGAAAAGCATTTTCAGCGCAGTTGGGTCGCCACTACCCACTCATGCAAGCTCTGCTGGGCATCCCCCATGCGCTCTCCACCAGAAACCTTGGTCCAGCCATTATCAGATCCAAGAGCAAAGTGTCTTACGTCTTCTGCCAGTAAAAACCCGAGCACCTTATCAAGCCATGCCCGATGTTTTGGGTGAGTTAAAGGTACGAGAACTTCAACTCGACCATCTAAGTTGCGACCCATCAAATCTGCCGAGCCAATTAGGTGCAAGGGCGATACGTCGTCAAAACCGTGGGCGAACCTATATATACGAGAATGCTCAAGATAACGACCAAGAATTGAACGCACCGTGATGTTCTCTGACATTCCAGGTACCCCGGCACGAAGACAGCAAATTCCGCGAACGATTAATTCAATTTTTACACCATCGTTGCTCGCCGCATATAACGCATCAATAATTGCAGGATCAGAAATAGAATTTAGTTTGATAGTTATATGACCAGCATCTTTAAATGTTGCCTCACGATTAATTAGTTCAAGAAGTTTTGGTCGCAATTGATGTGGTGCAACAATCAATCGCTGATAGTCGGGTTCACGGGCATAGCCAGTTAGATAGTTGAATAACTCCGTTGCATCTGCGCCGATTGCTTCTTCACAAGTAAAAAACCCGATGTCTTCATACATCCGCGCTGTTGTTGAGTTGTAGTTTCCTGTGCCGACATGCACATATCTGCGCATCTGATCACTATCTTCACGCACAACCAAAATGCACTTTGAGTGAGTCTTTAACCCAACGATTCCATAAGTCACGTGCACACCTGCGTATTCGAGTTCTTTTGCCCAGGCAATATTTCTTGCTTCGTCAAAGCGTGCTTTAATTTCAAGAACTACTGCAACTTGCTTTCCAGATTCGGCGGCGCGAACTAAATGCTTGGCAATCGACGAGTCACCCGAAGTGCGATATAAAGTCATTTTTATTGAATGCACTTTTGGATCACTTGAAGCCTGTTCAACGAATGTCTCAACAGAAGATGCAAAAGACTCGTGTGGATGATGAACGAGGAGTTGTCGCTCACGTATCACCTGAAAAATACTTTGCCCGTTAAATTCTGCTGCGGCAAGACGACCTGCGGTGAGCGGCGGCCACGGCTGAAATCGTAAACTCGAAAAATCAAGAGACGCCAACTGTGATATACAACCCATCTCAATTATGCTGCGATGATAAGTCACATCTTCTGGGCCAAGTTCGAGTTCTTCGCACATCAAGTCAATAACTGACTGAGCAGTGCCATGTGGAACTTCTAGTCGCACGGCGCGTCCGAACCTACGCCGGCGCAACTCTATTTCGACTGCGGCAAGAAGGTCTTCGGCGTCTTCGTCATCAAGCGAAAGATCTGCGTTGCGCGTAACACGAAAAACGAAACACTGCTCAATGGTCATCCCCTGAAATAATCGCGAGAGATTTGCCGCGATCAATTCTTCGAGCAACACAAAGTTGTTCGACTTTCCAACTCGCATGAACCGACTCATGTTTTTAGGAATCTTCAATCGTGCGAATCTTTGCTCACCAGAATTCGGATCACTAGCAACTACAGCCAGATTTAATGCAAGGTTTGAGATATATGGAAAAGGATGCGCAGGGTCAACAGCCAAAGGAGTCAAAACCGGAAAAATCTTCTGATCAAAATCTTTAGAGAGTTCTGCCTTCTCGTTGGCAGAGAGTTGCGACCAGCTCTGCACTCGAACATCAAATAGTTCAAGTTGAGGTAATAATTCTTTTGTCCAGACATCTTCTTGTCGCTGAACAAAACTCTGTGTGCGCTCGGTAATCTCTCGGAGTTGGTCAAGTGGTGAGCGACCATCTGGAGTCTTTGTTGTGATGTCTCCCGCAACTTGATCTTTCAGCGCGGCAACTCGAATTTGATAAAACTCGTCAAGATTTGACGAGCAGATTGATACGAAGCGACAGCGCTCAAGCAACGGAACATTCTTGTCACTGGCCAGTGCCAGCACTCGATCATTGAAGTCAAGCCAACTTAACTCGCGATTTATATACCGATTTACAGACTGATTTATATTTTTCGGATCGATGATTTCAGCGTATAAATCTTGGGCAGATCGATAAACCGTTAATAGTCGATTTCGCCAAGATGTCACTTTGATTTCATTTCAGCGACATATTGGGCTGTCGCAACTCGTGACTGGACTTTGCTGTTTAACGGCAAACTTCGAGATACAACTATTCGCTTGGCACCGCGGCTACATCATCAACAGCGTTAACTACTGGAGTTGCCACTGAATCTGACGAAACTGGATAGCCCAACTCCCACTCGATACTGATTCGTTCACGCTCAGCATCCTTGCTGACGCGTTCTTGATTTCGGCGGAATTGAGGATCATTACGCGGCAAAAGAATCAATCTTGCAAGAACACGAGCTCGGAAGTCTTCAAGTAGGTTCTGGTCTCCATAATCGCCATAAACCTCCCAATGAGGAGAAACTGAGCCTAAATAGACGATTCGGGCGTGCCCGCGCGGCGGCTCGTTAAGAGTTGTTGGTTCAGCAAAGTTCGACATGAGGTACCTCGATTCGACTTTGAATCCTACCGTCAAACGATCTCATTCTAAGATGAGTAATTGTGTGGTCTAAATCTGAGGGAATGTTTGCCGCACTTGATATCGGAACAAATAGTTTTCATTTGGTTGTCGCAAAACCCGTTGAAACTGGTTTCGAGGTAATCACAAGCGAAAAAGAAGTGATTCGCTTAGGTCACGGCTCAGGAGAAATGAAAATGCTTGAGCAAAGTGCAATGGATCGGGGTATTGCGGCACTTAAACGAATGCGTGCGATTGCTGATATTCACAACGCAAAATTGCGTGCCGTCGCAACAAGTGCGGTACGCGAAGCCCAAAATCAAAACGAGTTTATTAAACGTGCACGCAAAGAAGCGGATGTAGAAGTCGAGATCATTTCAGGAATCGAAGAAGCCCGATTGATTCATCTGGGAGTCAGGCACGCAATTGCGCTCGGCGATTCAAGGATGTTGATGTGCGATATCGGTGGGGGTTCAACCGAGATTGTCATCGCAACTGGCGAGAATATTCTGCTGTCGCGAAGTTTCAAACTTGGTGCAGTTCGCTTGACAGATCGATTTTTCGCAACCGAATTACTGCATCCGAGTGCAGTAGGAAGTTGTCGAAAATTCGTGCGCTCAATGCTGTCAACAATTGCACCGCAAGTTGAACAACTTGGGTTTGAAGTGGCAGTTGGCTCTTCAGGCACAATTGAAGCGATCGCCAAACTTATTGCCAAACAGAATAAGCAACCCGACCCAAAGTCGTTCAACCGCTACGAGTTCGCAACTAACGATGTCAGCAAAGTTGTTGACTTACTGGCTGATCAACCAACTGTAAAGCAACGTGAAAAAGTATTTGACCTTGAGTCTTCTCGCGCTGACATTATTTTGGCCGGGGCCATAATTTTAGAAGGCGTCGCATTGTCTTTTGGGGTCACGAAATTTACGTATTCAGACTATGCATTGCGCGAAGGCGTACTCTTTGACACTTTACAAAGACGAGACTTACTTGATCATCCAGATGGTGTTGACCCGGCACTTGCGAGTGTGCGGCAATTAGCAGATCGTTGTGACGACCAACCTGCGCACAGTAGGAATGTTGCCAAAATTGCCTTATCACTTTTTGAAAACCTACAGAAGAAATTAAATCTCGATGAATCATGTCGAAGATATCTTGAGGCCGCGGCGCTTCTAACAAATGTTGGCGTAGTCGTCTCACATTCGAAACATCATCTGCACTCGTATTATGTAATTCGCAACTCAGAACTCGTCGGGCTTACTGATCGCGAAATCGAGTTAATCGCACAGATCGCTCGCTACCACCGAAAGAGTGTGCCAAAAGATTCGCACCCAGAGTTCGCTCTGCTTACTGAAACTGACCAGCGCATCGTGCGCTCACTTGCCGGCTTGCTGAGAATTGCGATTGGGCTTGACCGCACTCAAGATGGACGAGTGAAGAAAGTTTCCACTCGATCGGAAGATGAGCATTTACTTATTTTTGTTAAAGCAACAACAAAATTTGATTTAGAACTTAATCTCTACGCAGCGAATGAGAGACGAGGTCTACTCAGCGATGTACTCGGGACGAAAGTAAAAATCGTCGCGATTGAATAAACGAATTATTTGCTGTCGGTTTTTGGAGTTTCGTCTTTTTTCGCTTCAGCAGCACCCTCAGCAAGCCCTTTTTTGAGTTCGCTTTGAGCCTTACCTAGGTTTCGAGCGATATTCGGAAGGCGCTTGCCTCCGAATAGCACTACGACGAGCAAGATGATGATCCAAATTTCAGGTCCGTTGAACATGAGACAACTCTAGCATCACCCACCAAAAGTGCGCTAAGAATTAGAGATGCTCGAATGCGTTATAAACATCAGTGAGGGTCGGCAACTAGACACGATTGCCAAGATTCGTAGCCAAATCGGTAACGATGTCTTGGACATTCATAGTGATTATCACCACCATCGCAGCGTATTCACAATCGTGGGTTCTAAATCCCCCCACCAACTTGCAGAGCTTTGCGCCAAACAATTTGATTTATCTGAACATATTGGCGTTCATCCAAGAATTGGAATTATCGATGTCGTGCCATTTGTGCCGCTGGAAAACTCGACTATTGAAGAAGCGATTAATGCGCGCAACGAGTTCGCCGAATTTGCGGCAAGCGAACTAAAGATTCCGAGTTTCGTATATGGGCCCGAGCGTGACCTGCCCGAGGTTCGCAAGCGAGCATTCGTTGACCTATCACCAGATTTTGGACCAAACAAACCTCACCCAACGGCTGGTGCAATTTGTGTGGGTGCAAGACAAATTCTCGTTGCTTATAACGTCTTTTTAAAGAACTCAACTATTGAAGAAGGTCGCCGAATTGCTCGTGAATTGCGAAGCCGTGAAGTGCGAACATTAGGACTACAACTTGGTGATGAGATTCAAGTAAGCATGAACTTGATTTCCCCTGATGTTGCCGGACCTGCATTCGTTTTTGACGAAATTGCGAAGCACGCAGAGATTGATCGTGCCGAGTTAGTCGGTCTCGTGCCAGCACGAGTGTTGACTCAAATCACAAAATCGCGATGGGCTGAATTAGATCTGAGTAAAGAAAAAACTATTGAGTGGTGTCTGGCCGCGCGCAATCGCGCGATGCAAAACTTCGAGTGAACCGTCTATCCGTCGGCGGTTAAGGGCTGACGATAATGCGAAAAACGGGTGGCGGTTAAGCGCTGGCGATGTTGCGAGTGCCTTGCGCACGTTGACGACGCAGACGGCGACGCTCACGTTCAGAAAGGCCACCCCAAATACCGAACTTCTCGCCATTTTCAAGTGCATATTCAAGACAGTCGTTCTTAACTACACAGCCACGACAAACTTCCTTGGCTTCACGAGTTGATGCGCCGCGCTCTGGAAAAAAGAGGTCGGGATCAACACCTAAACAGTTAGCTTCGTCTTGCCATGCATGGTCACTGCTTGATGATCTGTTCGCTCTAAAATCCAATTTGACTCCTGAATTAAATGACTTCTGTTTTAGTTACGACAACTAGTCGTGCTTGCAGCTTGTAACTACAGGTATGTAATTTAGCCCCAAACTCAACAAAATGCAAATATTTCTTAGCTGGCGCGGCGAGAACCCCGACGGCGGGAAAGTTGTCGCTTGTGTTCGATGAAATCAACAAGCAAATATTCGCCAAGATTTTCTGGGCTTGTAAAAAATGCTCGACCATGATTGATCGCGGTTAGTTGCTCAATAAACGCTTGCAACGCATGTGATGCATCAAGCATAAAAGTGTTTATCCGTATGCCTTCGCGGGTCGCCCGCATGACTTCGCTCAAGGTCGCTTCAACCGTTTCGCGAACTGGCGGATAGTTGAAAAATACATCTCCGGACTTTGAAATATGGGCCGTCGGTTCGCCATCGGTGATCATAATTATTTGCTTCGTGCCACTCTGGCGCGACAACATTTTGCGGGCCAACATAAACCCGTGTTGCATGTTGGTGCCGTAAACAAAATCCCAGGAAACCTCAGGCAATTGCTGTGGCGTAAGTTCGCGAGCTACCTCGCTAAAACCAACAATACCCAAATAGTCACGCGGAAACTGCGTGCTCATCAAAGAGTGCAGTGCCATAGCAACTTTCTTGGCAGGCAGAAAGTAGTCGCGCATCGGCATCGATAATGAAAGATCCAACATCAACACAGTTGATGATCTTGTTAGATGTTCTGTCTGCTCAATTTCAAAATCATCGGCAGAGAGCTTAAGCGGAACTGTCGAGCCTTGACGTTGCAATGCATTACGCAATGTTCGCTGCAGATCTAATTGAAACGGGTCACCGTATTCGTATGGCTTTGTGTCGTAAGTTCTCTCATGTCCGACTCCTAGGCGCTCAACTTGGTGTTGCCCGAGACGGTCTTTTTCCAAGGATCCGAACACATCCCGCAACGCATTCGCACCAATTTTTCGCAAACCGCTGGGCGTAAGTTCAAGTTTGCCTTCTACCTGATCAATCAACCCTGAGTCTTTCAATTTCTTTGTCAATTGAGCCATTTGCTCAAGTGACTTTGCAGCATCTTCACCCAACATTTCTCGAACACGATCTAAGTCGGCTTCAGCCAAAGCTGATGGCGATGATGCATTGCGCAACAAATTATCTAATTGGTCGAGTTCACCGAGTTCTTGCATTGCTTGCATTGCCTGACTAAAACCCATCGGTTCATCGCCAGTGAACTCATGTGACTGACCCCAGCCTTTTTGTGGAAACATGCCCTGTAGCTTTTGCGAAAGCTGATCCATTTGCCATCGTAGATCCATGTCTTCTAAAAGTTTTTCACTGAGTTGGCGCATCTGATCGCGCTGCTCGGGTGTCATTGAATTCAACATCGCTTGGGCGTTCGCCATTCGCTGAGCCATGATTTCAAGTAACTCATCAAGTGTCTCCGGATTTTCAGGAAAAAAATCTCCAAAATTCTCCATGAACTGCTCAAATTTCGGGTCTTCACCGCGCTCGCGAGATTCAAGCATTTCATTTAATGCAGCCATCATGTCTTTCATTCTCTGCATATCTTGCGGGGTCAGATTTTCTACCGCGCCAGACATTTGGTCAAGCATCTGTTGCATTATTTGTTGACGGAGTTTTTCGAGTAGCGCTTCAAATCGTTGCTTTGATTCAGACGATTGAAAGTCGTAATGTTCGAGTTCGTTGATTTTGCCTGCTAAATCACTTGGCAACATGTCAAGACGAAAATTGCGCTCTTGAGCTGACTCTTTGGCAACTTCAGCGCGACGTTGATCGCCTGATTGTTCTGCCGACATAAGAGCTTCGTCAATCGCATGCCGTTCTTCATCAACGAGATCATCTAGTTCTGCTGAGATTTCGCTGTACACACCACCCAGATCGCCACGATCTTTTATCTCTTCGCGACGCTCACGTAGTCGCTGCATCATCTCGCGAAGTCCCATTAACTGGTCACCACGTTCGTTGCGCATACCTTCTTGCATCAACCGACGCAATGCGGCGTTCACATCACCGTGATACAACAGGTCGTCAGTTATTTCATCCACGATGCTTTGTGCATCAAATTCAAAACCACGTTGTGTTCCATCCCAACGTGAATAATTAAAGCGACTAACCACAATCGCACGCTAGTACTGACGGCCGTAGACTGATAATTCGTATGAGATTTCCTAGAACCTTTATTTTCGTAGACCTTTCTGGGTTCACGAACTATATGGAGACCAATGGCGATCGCAAGGCAACTGCGTTGCTGGCCGAGTTTCGTGCGGTAGCCCGGGCGATTGCTTCAGAGCGAGGCGTGCGAATTGACAAGTTTCTCGGCGACGGGTTAATGGCCGTGGCTGTTGAGCAAATCGAGGGCATTACATTTGCCTTAGAACTTGACCGCCGAGCCGAAACAGTTTGTGCACCACTGAAACTGCGAATTGGTATTGCCACGGGTGACACAATGCTGTTTGAGGGCGACGACTACATTGGCTCGGCACCAAATCTTGCGGCACGACTTTGTGACCAAGCCATCGGAATAGGTGTTTTGATTGCGACCGAGCAGATAATTGAACTTCCGCAAGGCGTCACGACAAAACAACACGATGCGATCAAACTTCATGGATTCAATGAGCCCATCAATGTTTCGGTACTTGTAGGTCGACCCGTTATCGCTGAGCGCCATGACACCACCGAAATCTGGACTCAGCGACTACCTATTGATTGATTTTTAGTGCGTTGACTAATTTTTAGCGCGTTGATTAGCTTTTGGCGCGATAAACCGCTCGACCGGCCGTTGCGTCTTTGTTTAATCGTTTTGATAGGTGTAAGCCTTCAAGCACGAATTCAACGGCACTTGCGATTGCTGCCGGAGACTCATCACCATTCGTAAGCCCATTTATAGACGTGCGAAGCGCGGGCATTTTTTCAAGAAGCACAACATAATCGGCCGAGATAATGTCCTCACCAGTTTGCACAACAACACCCTCAATGAATTCTTCTGCGACTGCACGAAGATTTTCTGAGTCACTGTGTTGTTTGAAAACTTGTAACACCGCTCCGCGAACTAGTTGCTGAAAAATCTGACCTTCGCGACCATCTTCAACAGCGTCAATTTCAATTTTTCCGGCAGTTGATGCCGCAATTGCGTCTAGATCACTAACTCGCGGGACCACATCAGTTTCACCAGCACGCAACGATCTACGCACTGCATTTGCACACAACAGTTCTTGATTACTCGTAGTTAAACGAACACTTACGCCACTGCGTTGATTGACCTGGCTGTTGGCGCGAGCAAGATGACTGATTGTGGCAATAATTTCTTCCATGAACTTTGGCGTTCGAACTTGAACTGCGCCAATGCTGGCAGGGCGCGATTCTTGCCGCACAACTGCAATTTCGGTTTCAATGTCAAGCGGATAATGCGTGCGAATTTGGCTACCAAATCGATCTTTAAGCGGTGTGATGATTCGTCCACGATTTGTGTAATCGTCAGGGTTGGCTGAGGCGACCAACATCACGTCTAGTGGTAAACGGATTTTGTAACCTCGAATTTGAATATCGCGCTCTTCAAGAACATTTAGCAACCCAACTTGAATTCGTTCTGAAAGATCTGGCAATTCGTTTATCGCGAAAATTCCGCGATTGCAGCGCGGTACTAACCCGTAGTGCAAAGTCAACTCATCGCTGAGATAGCGACCCTCTGCAACTTTGATCGGGTCAACTTCGCCGATTAAGTCGGCGATAGAAGTATCTGGTGTGGCAAGCTTTTCGCCGTATCGCAGACTTCGATGCACCCATGAGATTGGAGTGGCATCACCATGTTGCGCAACTAGTTCACGCGATTGACGCGACACTGGCGCGTAAGGGTCGTCATTGATTTCGCTGCCTGAAACAATCGGCATCCATTCGTCGAGCAGAAAAATTAGCGAGCGAATTATTCGCGTCTTTGCTTGACCCCGTTCTCCGAGAAACACAATGTCGTGGCCAGCGAGTAACGCGTTCTCAAGTTGTGGCATAACTGTTTCTTCAAAGCCAAGAACTCCTGCGAATAATTGTTCGCCAGCAGTTATTCTCGCGACTGCATTTTTTCGAATTTCTTCTTTAACTGCAACTGATTTCCATCCGGCTTTTTTCAATTCGCCGAGAGTTTTTGCAAGATTTTCTGGGGTCTCAAGTTCAGTCATGACTTGACATTAGTTGCATTAAATAGACTTTGACTAGGCCAACAACTATTTCTGCTGTAAATCTTGGCTACTTGCCAGCTTTCGAAGCGGTGGTATTTGCAGTAACTGCCGCTTTAGAAGTAGCAGTTTTCGAAGTTGCATTTTTAGAAGTAGCAGTCTTAGTTTTTGCACCACTATTTGTGTTCTGCTTTGGCGAACTTGACCCGATCGCAACTGTCTTTTTAGGTGATGCTGAAACAGCACCATCTTTGTCAACAACGACAATCTGGAAAGTGTTTACTCCACCTGGATTATCAGCGACTTTGATTGACGCTGCAGCAGATGCAGGAACAGTGCTCACAAGGATTCCGTTGCGGTAGATGTTGACTGTTGCGCCCGTTTTTGCAGTCACTTTAAAAGTCACAGCGTTACCAACTGCCTTGGCGGTTGCTGCTGCTTGTGGAGTATTGACTAAAAGAGGTGGCATTGGTTGACCAAGTGTTGGGCGATTTGCACTATCACCGTTTGAAGTTTGGAACCCTGTTGGAAAACCATTTGGAATTATCGGTGCACCTGCACCAGTTGGCAGAACATTCGGAATATTCGGAATTGCACCGTTTAAATTCGGCACCGATGTAAACGTATTAACAGGAATCAACGATCGAATTAGAACAGTTGTCGTAGTTGCACGGCTACCGCCACCGCCACCGCCACCACCGCCACTACTTCCCCCGCCGCCGCCACTGCTTCCACCACCGCCGCCAGACGAAGGTGCGGCCGTAGTAGTTGTTGTGCCGCCGCTAGTTGTGAACGAATAATTACTGGTTGTTGTACCACGAGAGTCAGTGACAGTTGCAGATGCATAGTAAGTAGTGCCGCTATCAAGTTCTCCGAGTTGTGAGATTCCATATCCACCGCCACATGTAGACCCGCTACCGCTGCCGCTGGCACGAGCAACAATGTTCGTCAGCGCAGCGTTTCTCGCCAAGACACCACTCGTCATATGCCAATCAACGCAGGAGAAATTAAATTCGACGACACCGTTATTAAGTGTCCAAGAGACTGTCGGACGACTTGGGATTGTTGTCGTAGTGGTAGTCGTTGTCGATGTTGTTGTCGTTGTTGTCGTTGCACCAGTTGATGAACCTGCTGGTGGCGAAGCACTCAACAACGAATAAGCCAAAATATTTGGTGAGCCACTACCTGGACCAGTAACAACACCAGCAGTCGCAGATGAAGTTATCCATGATGTAACACCCGAAACCGAAAGCGACGAATTTGCGCTTAGCGCTAATGCCGCAATACCGGCCACATGCGGAGAAGCCATTGATGTGCCAGAGATTGTGTTAGTTGCACTATTCGATGTGTACCAAGAAGAAGTGATGTTTGAGCCGGGTGCAAACACATCAACGCATGAGCCATAATTTGAAAATGACGATCTATCGTCGGCCGAAGTTGTTGATCCGACAGTTATCGCTGAAGAAGCAGCGGCTGGAGAATAATTACACGCATCTGCATTTGAGTTTCCGGCTGCGACAACAAATACAACACCATCATCAACACCACGAGCAACTGCGAGATCAAGTGCGGCCGAGCGAGAGCCACCAAGACTCATGTTGGCAACAGCAGCCACACCGCTTTGGTGATTCTCAACTACCCAGTCGATGCCAGCAATTACACCTGAGGTTGAGCCAGAACCACCACAGTCAAGAACGCGAACTGCAATCAGTGATGCGCTCGGTGCGACACCATAATTAGAACCAGCGACCGTACCGGCAACGTGAGTTCCGTGGCCGTTACAGTCTTCGGATCCGCGACCATCGGAGATTGAGCTAAAGCCGGGCGTAACTCGCCCACCAAACTCACCATGACTAGCCAAAATACCGGTATCAATTATGTATGCGTTGACACCAGCACCCGAATAATTTCGCGCGTAAAGACTGTTGAGTGGCAGGTTGCGTTGATCAATTCGATCTAATCCCCATGACAATGCGGTTACTCCACCGTCAGGGTTCGCAACCGGAGTCACAGCGCTAGATGCAGCCGACGCAATTGAAGTGCCTGCCGAGTTAGTCGCCGTAACAGTAAACGTGTAAGCAACTCCGTTAGTTAAACCACTAACTACACAAGTCAGAGCACCAGAAGTTGAGCAGGTCTTAGCCCCAGGTGATGACGTTGTGGTGTAACTCGTGATTGTTGCATTGCCATCGCTAGTGGGTGCAAGCCAATAAAGATTTGCCGACGCGTTGCCTGCACTCGCACGAACATTTTGTGGGGCCGTTGGTGCTTGCGGAATAGGGGCTGCGGTGTATTGCCAATTGAGACGAGTTGAACCTTTTTTTCCACTGTAACCATCGATTGCAATTTGATATGTCGTACCACTTCTTACAGCAACTGTTACTCGGCTCCAGACACCTATTTCACCAACTGCGTCATCGTTAACCGCGACCGTTGTCAAACCGTTTACCGCAGATCCTGTGTAAACGCCAAGAAGCGTGTCGAAGTCGCTCGACAAAGTTGTTAAAACTAAAGTGCCAGTTTCGGTCGCAACCCACTTGTACCAAATTGATGCGCTCGGCGCATAACCACCGTGGGTTGGTTCGCCAGATTCACGAGTTGAAGTGAGTGTCGAACTTAATGTGAAACTATTTGCACCCGAGATAGCGATCGCACCAGAAAACGGATCGTTCAAAAGTGACCCAATTGTCGTTATTGGAGCGGTGGCACTTGTTGGCACACCTGTGCCTGCCGAGTTTGTCGCTTGGACTCGAAAAATATGACTAACGCCAACGCTGAGTGTGCGCATTGAAACAAAAGTTGAAGTGCTTACGCCATCAACGAATGTTGTCCACGTTGTTCCGGAATTAGTTGAATATTGAATTGTGTAGTCGGTAATAAATGCGCCACCATCAGACGTTGGTTCTTCCCAATCAAGATCTACTTGACCAGTGCGCGCAGTAACCGTCAGACTTGTCGGTGCCCCCGGAGCAATCGGTGTCCATGGCGTGGAAGCATCTGAAGCTACTGACGGCTGACTTAACCCAATCGCGTTTTGTGCGCGAACACGAAAGATATGCGCAACGCCATCGGCGAGTGGGCTTACCGTTCTTGCAACATTTGCGCACACGCAACCTGCAACACCTGTCCATCCACTCCAAGTTGTCCACGTAACGCCATCGTTAACTGAATATTCGATTACATAATTTGTGATCGGCGAACCACCGATAGAAGTTGGTGCACCCCAACGAATTGCTACGTAACCAGGCCCAATTTGGGCGTCGTTTACACAACAAGGCTCAGAAGGAACACCCGGTGCAGCGGCAGCCGATGATGCTGACACCGCACTTGTTCCGGCGCCGTTAACTGCACGAACTCTAAAAATGTAAGTGGTGCCACTTGTCAGGCCCGTGACAGTTACAGAAGTATTTGGAGTGAAATTGTCGACAAAAAGTGACCACGAAACACCAGCGTTGCTTGAATATTCGATGACGTAGTCAACTACCGAACTTCCGCCATCGGTGAGTGGTGCTGTCCATCGAATTGCAATTTGATCTAGAGAAACTGTAGAAATCAGAACATCGCGTGGCGCGCTAGGTACAGCCACGCTCCATGGAGTTGCAGAAACCACACCCGATGCCGAACCGGTACCGATTGAATTAACTGCTTTAACCCGAAACAAATATGACGTGCCGTTGGTTAAGCCAGTAACAGTTGTTGCACGAGATGTTGAAACCCCATCGGCGAAAACCGTGTAGCTCGTGCCAGCATCGCTCGAGTATTCAATGACATAATCTGTCAGCGCAGAGCCACCAATTAGTAACGGTGCACTCCAAGTCAAACCAATACTTAGGTTGAGCGCTGTAGGCAAAAGCGAGTTCGGCGCACCAGGAATACCAATGGTTGCTGTCGTCGAACTTGATGGACTACTCGTACCCGCGCTGCTGACCGCACTCACCCGAAACAAGTACACAGTTGAGTTAACTAAACCAGTTACGGTCGCCGAAGTCGATGCTGATGTACCGTCATTAAAGGTTGACCACGCTGCGCCATTATTCGATGAGTATTCGACAACATAATCTGTAACTTCGTTGCCGTTACTAGATGTGGGTGCAACCCAACTTAAAGCCGCAGAGGCATTACCACCGATTGCAATTAAATCGCGTGGAACACTTGGCGCAATCGGAACAGGTGCCGACCATGCAGATTTTGTATACACCAATAAGTTGACAGAACCCGAACCAGCACCACTGATCGCATCAGGTGTTGCAAACGTAATTAATTTTTCTCTGACTGCTGCCGGTGACATTGCTGAATCTGATTCAAGAAGCAATGCCGCTGCGCCCGCAACATGCGGAGATGCCATTGACGTGCCCGATAACGAACGGATTGCATTAGACGAAGAAAACCAAGACGAGACAATGCTCGAGCCTGGTGCAAAAATATCTAAGCAGTTACCGTAGTTTGAGTAACTTGCGCGTTCGTCGGCTGAGGTAGTTGCGCCCACCGTGATTGCGACCTGTGCAGACGCAGGTGAATAATTGCAAGCATTTGCATTGCTATTGCCTGCGGCAACTGCCATCACGATTCCATCGGAAACAGCATTTGCAACTGCTTCATTCATTGAAGATGAAAACGAACCACCAAGACTCATGTTGGCAACTGCAGGAACCCCAGACTGGTGATGAGTAATCATCCAGTTGATGCCAGCGATGACG
>CAEZUN010000002.1_pt1 | contig 19453 bp, 13 predicted proteins | sample 7264491 | NCBI WGS metagenome assembly CAEZUN01 (sample SAMEA6813831, study PRJEB35770) | uncultured Acidimicrobium sp. | biome: Freshwater; feature: Freshwater reservoir; material: water | place: Czech Republic | collected 2016-04-20 | depth 0.5m m
AGCTCTGATTCAGATGATGGTTACAAACGATTTAGATTATGAGTCAAAGCGTCGGCGATAGCGAACGCAGTTTCGTGCGCAAACTTGTCGCAAACGAAATTAATCCGACCACAGAACTTGAAACGAGCGCGAGCTCGACGCGCAAAAATAAATCGTCGCTGACAAGCCAGACTGTGAGAATGTAGGCGAGAAACGCAAGTGACCAGCCGATTGCCACATGCTTATGGCCGTTGAGTGCGATTACTGCTTGGGCAATGGCCAAAGCCATCATGTATATACCGCTCGCAAGTGCGAGCAGGGTGATCGTTCGGCGGTCAATGCTTCCACCATAAACAAGATCAAGAACATTAGGACCAATCGCAAATGCACCGACTGCGCCAACTACTCCAACGCCAAAAACTAAAATTACTAATTGATTAAATCCGGATCGAAATTCTTTTATGTCGCCACGGGCGGCAAGTCTGGTGAGTCTCGGTAATAGTGCTGCCTGAACTGCTTGAAATAAAAATAACGGCACGCGAGTTATCAACACTGCATTACCGAAAAGCGTGACGTGCTCGGCAGGCGCAGTATCGCCAAGCAATGCCACTGTGATTGGCCCAGCGTTTACTAGAGCTGCAGCAAAGATCGAACCGCACAGCAATAGCCCTAGATTTGGCGTGATCTCAGACCAAGTCGCTGGTGGGCCGTCTTCAATTTTCAATTGACCTGAAAACAAAATTATCAAAACACCGACGAGCGGAGTGAGCACGACCACCAATGCGTAAGGGCCGAGTTGGGTTACTCCAGCAATTAACAAAATTAAACAAACTACAACGCGAACTGCTCCATCGGCACCAACAATAAACCCGTATGAATTGAACTTTCCGAGTCCAGAACACAAACCTTTGATGATGTAAAAGACACCATAGACGGCAATAGCGATTGCCAAACTGGCTGTGACGATGCCGTGACCCTCAAATAAATTGTCATTTACAAACGGTGCAAGTGCGGCAATCGCGGCGATTAATCCGACGACGATTACAGAACAAAGGATCAGAACTTTTCTTACAACTGGTCGAGCACCTTGGCCAAGTGCTCGTCGATGGGCGATAGCCCGACTGATTTCTTGTTCAACCGGCAAAAAGAAACCTGGAGCGAGCGCAAACATCACAAACCAAAGTGAAACCAACGGTTTGAAACCGTCTTGACCGAGTGCCTGCTGGCCAATTTTGAAAAATGCATAGATTGTTAACCCAGCAATTATCAAGCCTATTGAAATTGCAATTGTGCCTTCTGGCAGATCAACGCGCTTATTTTTAGTCTCGAGCGATGAACTCGAAGTACTCTCGTTTTGTAGCGTCACTAGTTAAATAAATTAATTAAAATTGTTTCGCAATTTTATCTTGCAACTTTGACATCGCTTCGCGACGACAAACTTGTGCTTTTTGAAATGTCAATATTCCGAGTCCAACGGCAATATACGTAGCGTCTTTCGTGAAGCGCAGCAAATCTTGCGCCTTGATTGGCCCTAGTCGCAACTCGTCTAAATTGATGTCTCGCACGAAGTCTCCAATCTGCGTTTAGTTTATAGAGCGAGAGGCATCAAATCGGCACAAGTAGCCGCAAGTAGTCTTATGAAGGCATGAGTCGGGTCAGGTTTGGATCAAGTAAATCAGGGGAGAATTCTGCACCGCCTGTGGTGACTGCAATGGTCGTTCATCAACCAGGGCCATGGTTTGATGAAGTGCTTCAATCACTTTCAAATCAAGACTATTCGGCATTAAGCCACGTATTTTTCTTAACTTCCCAAGTAGTTAACGCAAAGGCTGATACTGCTAAATCGCAGTTGTTGATGAAAAAGATTAAAGCTGTGTTGCCTGAATCAATTGTTCGAATTGTTGAAGGAAACCCTGGCTTCGGCGCTCTTATCAATGAAACCCAGCGCATCGTCGAAGGTGATCAAGGTTTATTTTGTGTGATGCATGACGATGTGTTGTTGCAACCATCAACAATCAGTCAGCTGGTGCACGAGATGATCGTGTCAAATGCTTCGGTTGTTGGCCCAAAACTTGTGCAATGGGATAACCCCACGATCTTGAAGTCGGTTGGTCTGTTGATTGATCGATGTGGTGAGGTTGACCCGTTGATCGAGATAAATGAGCGTGACCAAGAGCAACACGACTCGGTTAAAGATGTCTTTTTCATTAGCTCGGCGTGCATGCTTATCAGGGCTGACACATTTCGAGAATTAGATGGCTTCTGTCGAGAGATTTCGTTTTTCGGCGAAGATCTTGAGTTTTGTTGGCGCGCACACTTAAGTGGGGCAAGAGTGATCGTCGCACCTTCTGCAGTTGTGCGACATCGCGAAATGTTTACTCAGCGAGCGCCAGAACTTTCAAGAGACGCATTGAGTGCTCGTCATCGGGTACGAACAGTTACAACACTGACATGGAGACTTGAACTCCCGCTCGTGTGGCTGCAGATGCTTGTTACTTCAGTTATTGAGACCATTTTTGGAGTCTTCAGCGGCAACTTCAGGGGCTCGCTGGCTAATTTGCGCGCAACCGTTTCGGTGTTCGTTGACTTTGCATACGTCTGGAGTCGCCGCCGTGAAGTTCGAAAAGTTCGGCGAGTACCTGCGAGTGATATCAGCAAAATGCAGGTCAGGGGTTCGGCGAGAATTACAAAATTCATTCGACATCGGCGCGCTCTCGAGTCATCTTCAATTGCATCGGCGGCGAAATCGCAAAAACTCTGGCGACAAAGCTCAACAAGAGAAGCCGGATTTGCTCTGCTCGTTATATTTTCATTAATCATTATTGGTAGTCGCGGGATCATTCTCAACGGAAGCCGAACCGTCGGTGAATTTTTGCCATTTGAAGGCGGTGCGAATACCGCAGGTTCATTGATGAAAATGTTTCGTTCGGGATGGTGGTCGAGTGGTTTTGGCGAAGCAGCAGCAAACCCAACTGGCCTTGGGATACTCGCGCTTGGTGGATTTTTTGTTTTTGGAAACCTTGCATTGCTCGAAACTATGATGATCGTCGGTTCGTTGTTTGTTGGTTTCTTTGGTATGTGGCGACTATGTGGCTCGTTGTATAACACCCGCGCTCGACTTGTTGGGGCAACTGTTTATGTGTCTTTACCGATTTCTTATGACGCAATCGCACGTGGTCGTTTCTCGGCGTTGTTGATTGTTGCCGCATTGCCTTGGGTGTTTGATCTACTGCGAAGAGCAGGTGGGCTACAACCCAATGAGCGAATCGATGGTTTAACTAATTCGCTTTTGCCAAATTCAGAAAAGTCAACTGATGTCGGCATCTCGCGTTTGACTCAACTGATTAGTGCTCTTGTGTTGATCCTCGGTTTAGTAGCTGCTTTTGCACCAGCGATGTTGGTGATCACATTTATCGGAGTAATTTTGTGGTGTGTTGCATCTGTTTTTGGTGGAACATCAGTGCGCACTATCGGCACAATGTTGTCGGTTGGGATAGTCGGTGTCTTTGGTTCACTTTTTATTAATTTGCCTTGGTCAATGCATTTTGTTTCAAGTAAATGGTGGCAGTTGCTAACGAGCGATCAATCAATAGGCGATCGAAACTTGGGGCTAGTTGCTTTAGCCGGTTTAGATTTTGGAAACATAACTGGCGGCACATTGGTACTTGCGTCATATTTTTGTGTCGCATGTTCGCTTTTGGTTGCCAATAGTTGGCGTTTTGTTTGGGCTTTGCGCTCGTCGTTTCTAGTTGTAGGCGGGCTGCTTTTGGCAGTATTGGATGATCAAGGCTTATTGCCGTTTCAGATGCCAGAGCCAGTAATTATTTTGTCACTTGTTGCTTGCGGTTTGGCTCTGGCAAGCGCAACTTGTGCGAGTGTATTTTCTGAAACGTCTGCAAAGAAAACTTCTGACTGGCGACGGTCAGTTGGTTTGTTGGTTCCTGTTGCGATGTCGGTAGCGATTTTGCCGACTCTTTTAAGCGTGGTTGACGGCAGATGGCACCAACCAGAGGCAACTGTGTCGCAACTTTTTGCGCAGATGCCCGATAATCCTGCAGACGGAAACTATCGAACTTTATTTGTTGGTGATAATGAATTACTTCCAATATCGACAAATGCAGTTACGAACAAAGTCTCATATGGGGTATCTGATGACGGACCAGTAAATATAGTTTCGCATTGGGCGCCGCAACGCACGGCGATGAATGCACTTGCGGATCACGCACTGACTGCTTTGGTTAATCGACAAACTGTTCGGATTGGACGTTTGATGTCTCCGCTGGCAATTCGATACATCGTGGTGCCACTTGGTGATCAGCCGAGCCAGTCATCGCGCTTATTGATTGATTCACTTTCTAATCAAATTGATTTGCGTCGTTTGTACTTCGCTCAGGACCTAGTGATTTTTGAGAACTCGGCTTGGTTGCCGATAGTTAGTTTGCTTGACGAAGAATCTGCAGTAGCAAGCGAAAAGGTAGGCGAATCAGCGCTGATCGTTCGCGAACTTCGCTCGATGCGCCCAATGTTTGTAGATGATCAGAGCGTCTCAAATAAAACTGTGTCTGACTCATTTGACGGCGGAACGGTGCACCTCGCAGTGCCATTTAACAAGAACTGGCAACTTACTGTTGATAGCGCACGGCTAAGTCCGCGAGTTGCGTTTGGAGCATCGACAGCATTTGATGCGCCGATTAAAGGCGTTGCAAAGTTGAGCTTTCGAACCTCGAAACTTAGAGATCTCTATTTATTAGTGCAAGCTTTTATCTGGTTTGGCTTATTGATTCTGGCTGCAAATTTCTCTCGGTTTCGCCGGCAAGTGCGTTCGGTAACCGGCGAAAGTGTCAGATTAGTTGCTGATGATTCACAAAAAATATTAAAACTTGATCGACTTCCAAAATGAATTCAACAAATATGTTTAAGAAAATTCGAAAACCATTGGTCGTTCTATTGCTCATGGCTAGTGTCGCCGCGACAGTCTTTATCGGCAAGGTTTACTCACCTGATATCGCAAGCGTGCCCATCACTGAATTAGAAAATAAGTTTTTAATGCCAAGCGTTGTTGGTAATTCACTATCCTCGACTTGGTTTTGTCCAGGTGTGCCAGCCCGCGATGTAAAAGTAAAAAGCGAAATCGTGATCGCCAACCCAACTCAAACGCCGATAACTGGCACAATTACTTTGCTTTCAAGCGAAGAGCCAGCAACTTCTTCGACATTGATCGTCGCCCCGTTCTCTCGTGGTGTCTTTGATGCAACTGGTGGACACAAGAGTCAGTTCATTAGCGCGATCATTGAACTCGATAGCGGGCAAGCCAGTGTTGAGCAGCGAATCATCCACCTTGCTGGCGACTCGGTTGCATTGTGCGCCAATGAAACTTCAGATCGTTGGTTTTTCGCTGATGGTTTCACTGGGGCGGAAAGCGAATTCGACATCTTGCTTACGAATCCGTTTCCTGATTCGACCGTTGTTGATTTGACTTTTGTTACCACAGATGGAAAACGCCAACCAGCACTTCTTAAAGGCATTGTCTTGCGAGGACAAAGCGTCACCGGAATCTCAATGGGTGAACAAGGCGCGCGAAATGAATCTGTGTTGGCTGTGAGCGTGCGCGCAACGTCAGGTCGTTTCGTTGCAGGAAAGTTGCAACACTTTTTAGGTCGTGGTCGGCTTGGTTTTACCTCTGCACTAGGTGCACCGACTACAAGTCGCCAGTGGTGGTTTGCTTCTGGAGAAAAAGGCGCTGGGGTAGATGAAGAATTAGTTGTGTTTAATCCAACAGAGATAGATCAATCAGTAAGCATCGCATTTTTGACAGGCTCGGCTGAAGCACTTCTGCGTGAACCACTCATCTTGACTGTGCCTGCCGGGCGAGTGACGACTCTGTCAACTTCTAGTTTGCCTGCGATCACCAACGGCCGTTATGGCATTCTCGTTTCAAGCGTTACTGGTGACTTCATTAGCTCAAATGATGAAACCGCTACTGAATTTGTCGTGGTCGAACAAATAGTTAGTCGTACTAGTGAAAACAAAACGGGGACATCAGTAATTTTAGGTGCACCCTCAGGTTCACCTTCACGCGTTTGGACATCGCCTAGCGGCTTGACAGTGGGCGAAGTTGGTTCGATAGTTGTCGCAAATACGACTTCGCTCGACACAACAGTTCGAGTCTCTACTATCGGACCTGCAGGTGCAGCACCGATTGTCGGGCTTGAGCAAGTTGTGCTCAAAGCAGCATCCGTAATTTCAATAGCGATTCCGCCGTCTATTGCCCAGTTGCAAATTTTGATTGAGTCTGAAACCGAAGTAGTTGTTCAACGCGAGTTCTCGCGAGGACATCAGCTTTATGGATTAAGCGGAGTTCTTGCGCTGCCTTATCGTTCGCAACAAGTTGCAACGAGTAAATAATGCAAAAAATCATTGCCTCATTAATTTTGATATTCGCAGCGTCACTAAGTTTCTTTGTCCGAAGGCGCAAGCCAGATGCTCCGTCGCAAACTTCGCACACTGTGCCGCAACAACTTAGTCGAGAAGACTTTTTATCAGCAGATAAACCGTGGTTACTTGCCGTATTTACTTCATCAACATGTGATGCATGTCAAGATGTTGCAACCAAAGCAAAAGTTCTCGCGAGTCAAGATGTCGCCGTTCAAATAATTGACTTTCAAGAAATGTCAGACTTGCATGAGCGGTATTCAATTGATGCAGTACCGACAACAGTTATCGCCGACAATCGCGGAGTAGTGCATTATGGGGTACTCGGGCCCGTGACCGCAACAGATTTATGGGCAGCGATGGCTCGTTGTCGTGACCCAAAAAGTTCAACAGAACTTTGCTGACTAATTAAAAATAGTTTTTAAGTTAGTTCTGTTCTGGTTTTTCGCTTGACTTGATTGCTCCTGGCGATGGCTCAACTATTTGTGGTCGGCCCAAGCCCTGCTGCACAAGTTTTGCAACTGCTGCTCCGTCGATTGTTTCTTGTTCAAGCAGCGCTTGTGCAACAAGGTCTAACCCAGAGCGGTTTTTTTCAATCAGAACTTTTGCCCGATTTTCTTGTTCACGCAGAATCAGACCGATTTCAGAATCGATCATTCGTGCAGTTTCGTCTGAGTACTCGCGACCGCTAGTCATCAGATCTTCACCAAGAAACACTTGTTGCTGACCACTCCACGCCATTGGACCAACCGCATCGCTCATTCCCCATTCGCGAACCATGCGGCGCGCGATTGAAGTTGCTTGTTCAAGATCGTTGGCGGCCCCGCTATTGAGATGACCAAACACGATCATTTCTGCAACACGACCGCCCATTGCTTTGCAAATCATGTCTTGAAAGTATTCGCGCGAATACGTGTGGCGTTCTTCTGGAAGTGTCCAGGTGATTCCGAGGGCCATTCCACGAGGCAAAATTGTTACTTTATGTAGTGGATCGCTATTCGGCAAAACGGTTGCCAACACGGCATGCCCACCTTCGTGATAAGCCGTTGCGCGCTTTTCTTCGGCATTGAGAATCAGACTCTCTCGTCGAGCACCCATGATCACGCGATCTCGAGCATTTTCGAAATCGATGTGCTCAATTATTTTTGAACCGCGTCGCACAGCAAGCAGCGCCGCTTCATTAATTAGGTTTGCAAGATCTGCGCCGCTCATGCCGGGTGTTGCCTTGGCCATCGTTTCAAGAACGACATCAGAACCCATCCGTTTGCCTTTTGAATGAACATTGAGAATCGCTAAACGCTCTTCGTATTCAGGCAATGGCATTGTTACCTGGCGGTCAAATCGACCAGGGCGAAGTAGTGCCGCATCTAAAATGTCAGGACGGTTAGTTGCCGCCATCACGATTACACCTTCGGTTGTTTCAAAACCATCCATCTCGGCAAGCAACTGATTTAGCGTTTGTTCGCGCTCGTCATGACCGCCACCAAGACCTGCACCACGCTTGCGACCGATTGAATCGATCTCGTCAACGAAAATAATTGCTCGTCCCATTTTTCGTGCTTGTTGAAAAAGGTCGCGCACGCGGCTTGCGCCAACGCCAACGAACATCTCCATAAAGTCAGAACCCGTGACAGACAAAAAGCCAACACCGGCCTCACCAGCAACTGCTCGGGCAAACAAAGTTTTACCGGTGCCTGGAGGGCCAACTAACAGCACGCCCTTTGGCACTCGTGCGCCGATTTCTTTGAAGCTCTCAGGCATCTTTAAGAAATCGACAACTTCTTTAATCTCTTGCTTCACGCCGTCATACCCAGCAACGTCAGCAAAAGTTGTCGCTGGCTTATCTGCGTTGTAATTTTTTGCGCGACTGCGACCGATTGACATGATGCTGCCTGCTTGGCCCATTGCACGTCGTTGCATCCAGAAGAAAAAGCCCATGATCAGGATGAATGGCAGTAATAGCGGAATCAAATTCGTGAAAAAGTTGCCCTGCGGAGTTGAGTAGTCGTAATCGACACCCTTTTCTTTTAACAAAGTTTCGTCGCTGGCTGAAAGGGCGACCGCACCTGTCGTTGTGAATTCGCCCCCGTCTTTGAGCTTTCCACTGATCACGTTTGAAAGATTGTTGATCTCAATACTTGAAACTTGGTTTTCTTTGACTCGAACTAAGAACTCGGTGTAACTGAGCTTGACTGCTTGCGAAGCTGGCCAAATTCGAGGACCTGCGATAAGTAGAACAACAACGGCGACTATCGCCCATGTCGCCCAGCGTGGCATACCCGACTTCTCACCATCTTTTTTCGGACCGGTCGAGTTGGGCGTTTTGTTGTTTGAATTTTTGCCCGAGCCAAAGTCGACGAACGAACCGAATTTGTTTTTAGATTTTTTCTGAGATGGATTTGGACGCTTTGAAGAAGAGGGCTTTGCTGGTGGTGGTGGCGGGGGAAGTTTGGTCACGGAAGTAATGATACGACCAGCCTGTATCACCGAGCACAGCCAAGTCTCTAACCGACCGTTAGTTTCGTGCTGTGTTTCGTGCTGTGTTTCGCAGTGTGTCGGAAAACTTGCTGTCGTTAGGTAATCCACCGTGACTGCACGTCAATGAATTACCTTATATATATGGCTCGACGATGTTCTCGTTCTACTTGTAACGAAGTCGCGACGATTACTTTGACTTATCAATACAGTCGTGCCTTGATTTGGGTGGATGATTTAACGCAGGATCGTGACCCGCATGCCTACGACTTGTGCGAGCGACACGGCACACGAATCAGCGCACCGTCTGGTTGGCGTCTTGAAGATCGTCGAAGTCGCTTTCAAGTTGCGACACCAAACCGCCTAGCGGGATGAGTCAGTCTCCATGGGCTCCGCCCTATGGGCAAGAGCCGTTGAGTGGACACGATCAACAAAGCAAGCTAGTCACGAAAAAGTACTCGGTCCGTGCAATTCTTGGCATCTGGACAGCAAGTTATGCAATTGCAATTCTGTTGACAACTCTTGCATTGGCGTCGTCTGGCAACCTTGCTGACAAAGTTGGTGACAAAATTGCTGAACCGAATTGGCTTGTGGGTGTCTCTGCAGTTTTCTTGTGGGGGTCGTTTACTATCGCTTTGAGTATTGCCTCTCGACGCCTTGGTAGTGACAATTTTGTCAAAGATTATTTCTTGAGCTTTCGATTAATTGATTTATTGGGAATTCCAATAGGTGTGTTAAGTCAAGTAGTTCTCGTCGGACTAGTGACCTGGCCATTTCGTGTTTTGTTTCCAGAAAAATTTGATCCAGAAAATGTTGAGAAGCGAGCCCGTGATCTTTTTGATAATGCCCAGGGCATCTGGCTAGTCGTTCTTGTAATTGTCGTCGTATTTGGCGCACCAATCATCGAAGAATTGGTATATCGAGGATTAATCCAAGGACATTTGCGTGGGTCGATCAATGAAATCGCGGCGCTTTTTATAACTGCGGTTTGGTTTGCTGGTATTCATTTGCAAATTGTCGAGTTTCCGGGCTTACTGGCATTTGCAATTGTGCTCGGCAGTTGTTTTCATTTTACAAAAAGGCTAGGTATGTCAGTTGTTGCGCACGTTGCGTTTAATGCAACAGGGTTGATCCTCGTCGCATTGCTTTAAAAACTAGTGCTATAAAACTAGCGCTCTAAAAGAAATAGTAGAGTTTTCAAGTAATGAAGATTAAGAGCGTCGCTAATTGGAGCCCTCAGCAGGTTATTTCGGCGTTAATTGTCGGTGGGTCGACCTTGATGCTGTTCTTGACATTGCAGCCAGAATTAATTTTTTCAAACAACACACCAACGGGCGGCGACATGGGCGCCCATGTTTATGGTCCCGCATTTTTGCGAGATTTCATGTTGCCGCACTTTCGTCTAAATGGATGGAGTAACGACTGGTACGCGGGCTTTCCGATGTATCGGTTCTACATGTTGATTCCGGCTTTATTGGTACTTGTTATTGATCTAATCGCACCTTATGGAATAGCTCTGAAAATTATTGCGGTAATCGGCATTTTGACATTGCCCGTCTGCACATGGCTATTTGGAAAGTTTTCTCGATTGCTATTTCCAATCCCAGAGATTCTGACTTTGGCTTCGGTTGTTTTCTTGTATGACGAAAGTTTTACGATCTACGGCGGGAACATTGCGTCAACAATGGCTGGCGAATTTTCTTTCTCGATATCGCTATCGCTCGCAGTGCTGACATTTGGATTGTTTATTCGAACACTCAACGAAGGTCGAGGTCACATGATCACGGCTTGCGTGCTGGCGTTGAGCGCACTTTCTCACGGAATCGTTTTGCTTTTTGTTTTTGGTGGCGTCGCACTGATTGCAATTTTATGGCAGGCGTTAAATACTGGTCGCCGAATTTTGAATTCGGCAAGTTTGATTATTGGTACGGCAATTTTGCTGTCTGCGTTTTGGGTAGTCCCATTTTTGACGAGTCATGCATTTATGACTGATATGAAATACGAACCTCGTCCGAGTGGCACAGCCGACTCGTTTTGGAAGATGTTTTTCCCATTGCCGCTTTACTGGAATATTTTTATCACACTGTTTGCAATCATCGGATTCATCGCTTGCATTTTGCGACGCAATCGAGTTGGCATTTGGATAGGTGTTTATTGCGTAGCACTCGTAGTCGGTGTTTTTGTAAGTCGTGGCGGTCTACCAATAATCGGAATGTTATGGAACCCAAGACTGTTGCCGTTTCTTTTTTTGCTTCGCTACATGCTGATGATGATCGGACTGTATGAACTCGTCGTCGGTCTATGGCGTGTCTTTGGGCTTCTGCGAGTTGCCAAAAATGCACTCGCTCAAGAAAGTTATGAATCATTGAAGCCAGTTGTCTCGTTGCGAAATACTGCTCAGTTCAATTTATGGTGGGCAACCGCAATGGCGATATTCGTGGTCGGCGTAATTGGTTTTCGATTTCAAGAACTTCCGTTCGGAAAACTTGTTTCAGATTCTGCTGGGGCAATGCAATACAAGTGGGGACCGATATCAACTAAAGCGTCAAACGACGGATTTGTCGACGGGTGGGCACGATGGAACTTCACTGGCTACGAAGGCAAGAGTGCCTACGCCGAATATCACGACCTCGTTGAAACGATGAAGTCACTAGGCAACGACACCGCGCACGGTTGTGGTCGCGCACTTTGGGAGAGCAGTGGAGAATTAAATAAATACGGCACGACGATGTCATTAATGTTGTTGCCGCACTGGACAAAAGGTTGCATCGGCTCGATGGAAGGTTTGAATTTCGAAGCGTCAGGCACGACCCCATATCACTTCATTACTTCGGCAGCGATGTCAAAGCAAAGCAGCAACCCTGTTCGCGAGCTGCGTTACGACAATAATGACGCTGGTCTCGGTGTTCGATATATGCAAGAACTTGGTGTCAAGTATTTTTTGGCATTTACTAAAGAAGCGATTGCTCAAGCCAACTTGCAAGCAGCACTTGTTGAAGTGAAACGAAGTGGACCGTGGGTTATCTATCAAGTTGGCAATAGCGAATTGGTTGTGCCACTCAAAGCGCAACCAGTGATCGTCAATAGTCGCACTGGTGATGCAAAAGAACGTTGGTTAGAAATTGGAACAAGTTGGTTTCAGCATCCTGAAGATTGGTCAGCGGTGCCAGTCGAAAAAGGACTAGACACTTGGCAACAAGTTGATGTGGCGGTAGATCTGAGTCGTCGTGACGGCGAGCCGGGTTTATCAAGTCGACGAGTAGATATTGTCACCCCGACTCAAGCAATAAACATTGTCGAGACAAAACCAACAAAAGTTACAAACCTTGTTCTTGAAGATTCGGCGATTTCATTTAGCGTTGACCAGATCGGTCAACCAATTCTTGTGCGGATGAGTTACTTTCCGAATTGGAAAGTTTCCGGTGCAAAAGGACCATTTCGTGTTGCACCCAACATGATGGTTGTAGTGCCAACGAAGTTAGATGTTCGTTTGCATTATGGCTATACGAAGTTGGATATTTTTGCCTACGTATTAACGGCAATCGGTATCGCAGTTATGTTCATGCGATGGAGACGTCGATTTAACGCACGAATTATTGAGGCTGCAATCAACTAGCATTTCAAGTCGTGTCAAACTTAGAAGCAATCGTCAAGGCTTATGACATTCGGGGCACCGTGCCTGATCAGCTAGATGTAACTTTGACTCACGCGCTTGGGGTGGCGTTTGCAAAATTTTCTGAGGCGAAGATGATCGTCGTCGCACACGACATGCGTCCGAGTGGCCCAGACCTAGTTGAGGCATTTCAGAGAGGGTTAACTGAGCAAGGTGTTGATGTAATTAATCTTGGTCTGGCAAGTACTGACTTGCTTTATTTCGCATCAGGAGTTCTTGACGCACCTGGCGCGATGTTTACCGCATCACATAATCCGGCACAATATAACGGCATCAAGTGTTGCCTTTCGGGTGCGCGATCTATTGGTATCGATAATGGATTGCGTGAAATGAAGGCGATCGCTCAGGACGTTTTAGATGGCAAAGGACCGGCAGTCGCAAAAAAACTGGGTGAAGTGTCTCATAAAAATATGCTTGCAGAATTTGTTGATCATGTCGTGAGTTTCATTGACACGAAGTCACTTCGCAAATTAAAGATCGTCGCTGACACCGCTAATGGAATGGGTGGACTTGTTGCCCCGGCAGTGTTTGATCGCCTCAGCGAATTTGAACTTGAAGTGATGTACGGCGAACTCGACGGCACATTTCCTAATCATCCTGCCGACCCAATTCAGCCAGCCAACCAGCGTGACCTTCAGGCGCGTGTGATCTCAGGCAAGTTTGATGTGGGTTTGGCATTTGACGGCGATGCCGACCGCGTTTTTTTGGTCGATGAATTAGGTAACAGTGTCTCGGGCAGTACTACCACAGCGTTGTTGGCTTCGGTTTTTTTGCGTGAAAACCCAAACGCAACAATTCTGTACAACCTAATTTGTTCACGAATCGTGCCTGAGACGATTACCGAAATGGGTGGCAAACCGATTCGAACCAAAAATGGCCATAGTTATATGAAACAAGTGATGGCTCAAACGGGCGCGGTTTTTGCAGGCGAACATTCGGGTCATTATTACTTTGCTGATAACTTCCGAGCAGACAGCGGTCTGATTGCGACAATGGTTGTACTTGGTGAAATGAGTCGAACAGGTAAAACGTTGTCTGAGTTGCGAGCACCATTCGAGAAGTATGCGGGTAGTGGCGAAATCAATACGCAAGTCAAAGACATTGCGGTAGTTATAGAACGCGTGACCAAGCAATTCGCGTCTTATCCACAAGATCATCTCGATGGGCTGACGGTTGATTGCGGATCATGGTGGTTTAATGTGCGGCCTTCAAACACAGAGCCGTTGTTGCGATTGAATCTTGAGGCTGCGACCCGTGAAGAGTGTGACGAACATGTCGCCGAGTTATTGATGTTGATCACGGCATAAGTGCCGTAAGTGTTATTGTCTTAGCCGTGAGTATCAGTGAATTTTCGTTGAATCCTCGGTTGCTTGAGATTCTGGCGTGTCCGAAAGATAAAGGAAGTTTGATCTATTACGAGGATGAACAGTGTCTCTATAATCCGCGCTTGCAGATGCGTTACGAAATTGTTAAAGGCATTCCGGTAATGCTGATTGATCGAGCAAAAACTGTGAATCAACTTGAGCATGAGCGACTCGCAGACAAGGCTAAGCAACTTGGTCTTAAGCCAACTTTCTAATCAATAGAAGTTAAAACAACAATAACTAATTACATAACAAAACAAAACAAAAATAAAACAAAATAAACTGGAGTAAAAATGTCATCGTCAAGTTTTGCTGAACGAAAAGATTACCGCGTTGCCGACTTATCAATGGCGCCGTTTGGACGCAAAGAAATTCATCTCGCTGAGCACGAAATGCCTGGCTTGCGCGCATTGCGCAAAGAATTTGGTGTTTCAAAGCCGCTCAAGGGCGCGCGCATTTCTGGCTCGTTGCACATGACGATTCAAACTGCTGTTTTGATCGAAACGCTTGTTCATCTCGGCGCAGAAGTGCGTTGGGCAAGTTGCAATATTTTTTCTACACAAGATCATGCGGCTGCGGCAGTCGTAGTTGGCCCAAATGGAACCGCGGAAAACCCACAAGGCGTGCCGGTGTACGCATGGAAGGGCGAGACCCTTGAAGAATATTGGTGGGCGACTGATCAGATGATGACATGGCCTGACGGTGATGGCCCGAACATGATTCTTGATGATGGTGGGGATGCAACGATGTTGCTGCACAAGGGTGTTGAATACGAAAAGGCGGGAGCGGTTCCTGATCCAACGACGGCGTCTAATCCTGAACTTGCAATCGTTCTTGGTTTGTTACAACGTGGTTTAAAAACCAGCCCATCGCGTTGGACGAAGATGTCGAAACTGATCAAAGGTGTTACCGAAGAGACAACGACCGGTGTTAAGCGTCTTTACAAAATGGCGCAAGATAACGAACTTTTGTTTCCGGCGATCAATGTCAATGACAGCGTCACGAAAAGTAAGTTTGACAATCTTTATGGTTGCCGACACTCATTGATTGACGCACTTAATCGCGCGACCGACGTAATGATCGCCGGCAAGATGGCTGTTGTTTGTGGATACGGCGACGTCGGTAAAGGCTGTGCGCAAAGCCTTCGTGGTCAAGGTGCACGAGTTGTAGTTACTGAGATTGATCCGATTAATGCGTTGCAGGCGGCGATGGAGGGCTACATAGTTAACACTCTTGAAAATGTTGTTGGTGTTGCCGATATTTTTGTGACAGCTACTGGCAACGAAGCAATCGTTACCGCAGAGCACATGGCAAAAATGAAGCACAATGCGATCGTTTGCAATATCGGTCACTTTGATAACGAAATTGATATGGCGGGTTTGTCACGCAGTGGCGCAACTCGCGACGAGCTAAAAACTGGAACAGATCTTTGGACATTCGCCGATGGTCACGCCGTTATAGTTCTTGCCGAAGGACGACTTGTAAACCTTGGCTGCGCAACTGGTCACCCGAGTTTTGTGATGAGTTGTTCGTTTACCAATCAAGTTATTGCACAGATTGAGTTGTTTAACAACACTAAGAATTACCCGCTGGGTGTTTATGTGTTGCCAAAACATCTTGACGAGAAAGTTGCCGCGTTGCACTTAGATGCACTGGGTGCAATCTTGACAAAACTTTCAGACGAGCAGTCTGAATATCTTGGCATTGAGCCAAGTGGTCCGTTTAAAGCAGAGCGTTACCGCTATTAAATAGTATTTTTTCTTACCGCTAAGCGTGGTAAGAAAAAATGCACTAGTGGCCCTACGCCAAATGCAAATGCGAAAGTTGCAACACCAACTTGACCACCCAATAGCCAGCCGGTAACCAGCACGATAACTTCGACGGCTGTTCGACCTTTGCGAATTGGAATACCACGCTTTGCCAGCCCAGTCATTAAACCGTCGCGTGGTCCTGGCCCAAGTGCGCTACCGATGTAAAGGCCTGATCCAATTGCGACAACAACGATTCCAGATAATGCCATCAGAATTCGAATCAAGATATTTGACGGTTCAGGAATTATCCCCAATGCGATATCGGCGACTAATCCAATTTCAAGTGCATTAAGAATTGTGCCAAGACCGGGTTTTTGCTTTAGTGGAATCCAAAGTAACAGCAACGAAAAACCGGTGAGCACGATGATTTTGCCAATTGAGATGCCAGTTTGATTGGCAATGCCTTGATGAAACACATCCCATGGTGGTGCACCAATATTGGCGTTCATCTGCATTGAGATGCCAACGCTAAATAGCGACAGGCCGATTACACAACGAACCAGTCGACGCCCAAGCCGATCGCGAAACTCAAGAGACTCTAAACCTTGCACCGTTGCAGGCTAGTCGCTTTTTGGCGCGCGACACCCTGCGGGCATAATTTGACTTTATGGCGATGGCTACGACTTCAAGAAACAGCTTCAAAGATTTTGCAGGCAGAGTTTTTGGTACGACGTGTCCTGGGTGCCTAAAAGTTTCTTCATCAGTTTGCAAAAATTGCGTAGAACAAATCTCGCAAATTGAGAGTTCGGTGAGTTCGCCAAAGTTTCACGGTGTTTATAAGGACGTTAGCAATGAAGCTTGCTCTAATGTAGGCCCGAAAGTTATAGTCGCATTCGGCTACAGCAAAATTGTTCGCCAGATGATACTGAGCATGAAGTATCGCAACATGAGATCGTCGGTTGCTGTGCTTGGCGCAGCACTCGCTGAGCGAATAACTCAAGAGGCAGCTATCTCAGATCAAAAAATTGATTTGATTTCTTGGGCACCTACAACTGCCCGCCGAAAGTTAGAGCGCGGTCACGACCACGCTGAAATCCTTGCGCACTTTGTCGCCAAAGAGTTAAAGGTTCAATGTCGAGGGGTATTACGCCGTCTGACTGATCTACCGCAGACTGGTCGAACCCGACAGCAGCGACTAGTTGGGCCCCGGTTTGTGTCTCGTCCTTTAAATAACAAATGTGTTGTTGTGATTGACGATGTTGTTACAACAGGCACTACTCTCAAGCGTGCATCTCAAGCGCTTTACGAAGGTGGGGCTGAACTGGTTATCTGCGCTGCGGTAGCATCTACTGTCTTATGGCAATCCTCGATCGAATCCTGCGAGCCGGCGAAGGCAAGAAGGTTAAGGCCCTAGCCGATATCTTGCCTGATATCAATGCCTTGGCGGCACAAATGTCGGCAATGAGCGAAGCAGAATTGCGAGGCAAGACGGGTGAGTTCAAATCTCGGCTTGACCGAGGTGAAACGCTTGAAGATTTGCTGATTGAGTCTTTTGCTGTGGTTCGCGAGGCTTCAACTCGCGTTATTGGGCAGCGACATTACGACGTGCAACTTATGGGTGGTGCAGCATTGCATGCTGGCTGGGTTGCAGAAATGAAAACGGGTGAAGGTAAAACTCTTGTTTCGACTCTGCCGGCATATCTAAATGGACTCTCGGGTAAGGGTGTTCATCAAATTACAACGAACGATTATCTGGCTCAACGAGATGCCGAATGGATGGGACAAATACACCGTTGGCTTGGTTTGTCAGTTGGTCTTGTCATCTCTGGAAGACGATCAAGTTCGACCGAGAAGCGAGCAGATTATGCGGCGGATATAACTTTCGGCACAAACAACGAATTTGGTTTTGACTATTTGCGTGACAATATGGCTGGCACTCTCGATGAAAAAGTTCAACGAGGATTTAGTTTTGCAATCGTCGACGAAGTCGATTCGATCCTCATTGATGAAGCCCGTACACCGCTAATTATTTCTGGTCGTGTTGCCGACGCGGCGAAGTTGTATTACCGATTTGCATCTATTGTGCGCACGATGGTTCGTGATGTTGATTACGACGTTGAAGAGGACAAACGAATTGTTGTGCCAACCGAGACCGGCATCGAAAAGGTTGAGAAGCAACTTGGCATCGACAATCTTTACGACGAAGTGCAGCAAAACTTTGTGCATCAGTTACAGGTTGCTCTAAAAGCATCAGTGCTTTATCATCGCGACAAGGATTACATCATTCAAGATGGCGAAGTCAAAATAGTTGATGAGTTCACTGGTCGAATTCTTGAAGGTCGTCGGTGGAGTGAAGGTATACACCAGGCAGTTGAAGCCAAAGAAGGCGTGCAGATAAAAGAAGAGAATCAAACTTTGGCGACGATCACCTTGCAAAATTATTTCAGAATGTATGAAAAACTTTCGGGAATGACGGGAACCGCACAAACTGAAGCTGCCGAGTTGATGAACACTTACAACCTGCAAGTTGTGCCGATTCCAACGAATCGTGAAATGGTTCGAGTTGACCAAGCAGATTTGATTTTTAAAACTGAAGCCGCGAAATTCGATGCTGTTGTTAGAGACCTTGAAGAGCGTCACGCCAAAGGTCAACCAGTTCTAGTCGGCACAATCAGTGTTGAAAAGAGTGAGCAGTTGTCAAAAAAGCTGCAACAGCGTGGTATTCCTCACGAAGTTTTGAACGCCAAACAACACACTCGTGAAGCGATGGTTGTAACTCAAGCTGGTCGACTTGGTGCGATCACTGTGGCGACGAACATGGCAGGTCGTGGTGTTGATATTTTGCTCGGTGGAAACCCCGATGGACTTGCACGGCAAGATGTTCTTAAAGAGGGGCACAGCCCAGAAACTTTGCTCGACGAGTTCGCTTTGCCAGTTGCACTCGAAATGATGCCGCCAGATTTTATAACCGCTCGCGATAAAGCTCAGCAGCGATATCACGAGTTGCTTGAAAAATATATCGAGAAGTGCAAAGTTGAAGGCGATCAGGTTCGCGCACTTGGTGGATTGTATGTACTTGGCACTGAGCGCCATGAAAGTCGTCGAATCGATAATCAATTACGTGGTCGTTCTGGCCGTCAAGGTGATCTTGGCGAGAGTCGTTTTTATTTGAGTCTTGATGATGAGTTGATGCGGCTATTCGCAACCGGTGCGTTGTCTTGGGTTATGGGTCGGGCTTTACCTGATGACGAAGCAATTGAAGCGAAAATGGTAACGAAGGCTATTGAGCGTGCTCAATCAACTGTTGAGCAACGAAACGGCGAAGTTCGAAAAAATGTTTTGAAGTATGTCGAAGTAATGAATGAACAGCGCAAAGTTATTTATCAACGCCGAGATCAGATTTTGCAGGGGCTTGACCTCAAAGCCGCTGCGATGGAGTATTTGGCCGAGGCCGTTGATGCACTGATTGAGGCGCATTGCGTCGCCGAAGTCGATGACGAATGGGATGTAAGTGGCCTGGCTCTTGAACTCGCGACTTTCTGGCCAACGAAAATTGCTGCGGCGAATCTCGCAAGTTGTGACTCGACAGATGAGATGTACGACCTTGTGATGGCAGATGCAAGTGGTTTCTATGCACTTCGCGAGATTGAAATGGGCGACACAGTGATGCGAGAAGTTGAGCGTCAAGTCATGCTTCGAATCATCGATCAACGTTGGCGAGAGCATCTAGAAGAGATGGATTACCTACAAGAGGGCATCAACTTACGTGCGGTTGGCCA
>CAEZUN010000003.1_pt1 | contig 16060 bp, 10 predicted proteins | sample 7264491 | NCBI WGS metagenome assembly CAEZUN01 (sample SAMEA6813831, study PRJEB35770) | uncultured Acidimicrobium sp. | biome: Freshwater; feature: Freshwater reservoir; material: water | place: Czech Republic | collected 2016-04-20 | depth 0.5m m
ATATACGACGCGATATCTACGAGTCGATTTGAATATCCCCACTCATTGTCGTACCAACCCAACACTTTGACAAGCGAACCCATGCTCATCGTCAAATCACTGTCAAACACGCAACTATGCGGGTTTGTAACCACATCGCTAGAGACAATTGGGTCAACGCAATACTCAAGGATATTTTTAAGAGGCCCGGAAGCAGCAGCTTTGAACGCAGCCTTAATTTCATCCACCGAAGCAGGCTTCTTCAAATTGGCTACTAAATCAGTGATTGAACCAGTTGGCACCGGCACTCGAAGTGAAGTGCCGTCGAGTTTGCCTTTCATTGATTGCATCACAAGACTTGTTGCTCGAGCAGCACCTGTGCTCGTTGGAATGATATTTATGGCGGCGGCACGTGCGCGTCGTAGATCACTGTGTGGACCATCAACTAATGATTGGTCTCCGGTGTAGGCATGAATTGTTGTCATTAAGCCATTCTCGACACCGAATGCATCATCTAAGACTTTGACCATTGGCACAAAACAATTAGTCGTGCAACTTGCATTCGAAACAACTTTATGATTTTTAGGGTCAAAGTCTTGATGATTTACGCCATACACAAAAGTTGCATCAGCATTAGTCGCCGGTGCAGAAATAATTACACATGGTGCGCCTGCTTCTAAGTGAGCCGCGGCTTTGTCGCGATCTGTGAAAAAACCTGTTGACTCAATCACAAGATCAACGCCAAGACTGCCCCAACCTAAATCTTTCGGGTCACGCTGCGACAAAACTTTAAGCAATTTGCCATCAATATTGATTCCGTCATCCGTTGCAGAAATCTCGTTTGGCAAAACTCCCAGCACTGAGTCGTACTTGAGCAAATGCGCCATCGTCTTAAGCGAACCGAGATCATTAACTGCAACTATTTCAATATCTGCGCCTGATTGCTGAATCGCCCTGTAAAAATTTCTGCCAATTCTTCCAAAACCGTTAATTCCAACTCTGATTGTCATGCCTAAACCTTAGTGCCCCGAGTCGTCTCGCAGAATGTCACGATGAGTAATTCTGGGTTGTTGACCATTGTCAACAAGCCACAGAGCGATTTGCTCGGCAATCACTACCGATCGATGATGTCCACCAGTACACCCGATGGCGATAGTCAAATAACTCTTGCCTTCTGCTTTATATGCGGGTAACAGTAACTTCAGCATGTTGAACAACTCGGAAAGAAACTTGTGCGAGAGATCTTGTGACATCACGTATGCACTAACGGCTGAATCAAGACCAGTGAGTGGTCGAAGTTTCTCATCCCAATGAGGGTTCGGCAGAAAGCGCACATCGAAAACGAGGTCAACGTCGGTCGGTAATCCGTGTTTATATCCAAACGAAACCAATGACACTTGCATTGTGTCAACCTGCTGATCACCAGAAAATAACTCACCGATTTTTGATTTAAGTTGATGCACTGTCAAATTCGTAGTGTCAATAACTAAATCAGCTTCGCCTTTAACGGCTTCTAACAACACACGCTCTTGGGCTATCGCTTGTTCAACACCCAATTTCTCATCAGCCAAAGGATGCTTACGACGCGTTGCGCCATATCGCTTAACAAGTTCAGCTGTTGTCGCGTCCAGATACAACAATCGCACACGATGTGAACTCGTTCGTAGATTCTTGAGTACATCAATGATTCCGCGTTGCGCAGTCGGCGTGCCGACAACAAGTGCAAGTTTCGAAAGCTTTGACCCGACCGAAGCAATTTCTACTACTTTGTCGATTAGTTCAGTCGGCATGTTGTCGACAACAAACCAACCCAAATCCTCCAAGTCATCAGCCGCTAATGACCGACCCGCACCCGACAGACCAGCAATCAACAAAATATCAGCCACTAATTTAAGACTATCTTTTTCTCACGAATGAAACCGTTGATAAACAGCAATCGCTACAGGTTCGGGTAGCCATGTCAAAAGTGCAAGATCTTCAAGAGTTGCATTCTTAACTGCGGTGACGCTTCCCAATGCTTTAATCAGTTTGGCTGCCCGAGCCGCACCAAGACCATTAATGCCATCTAGCGAGCTAGTTGTCATCGCCTTTCCTCTTAACTCACGGTGAAATCTGTTGGCGAAACGATGCGCCTCGTCACGAATTACCTGCAACATGAATAAGGCATCACTGCCTCGTGGTACTTCAACTGGTTTAGAACTGCCAGGAATAAATACTTCTTCGAAACGTTTAGCGAGAGAAGCTACGGGTATTTCATTTTCTAAACCCAATTCACGAACAACTTGCTCGGCAACACCGAGTTGACCTTTGCCACCATCGACCAAAAGCAACTGCGGTGCGTACGAGAACTTACCTGGTCGTTCGCCGCGCTCATTGACTGGTTGATCGCGCTCGGCGATATATGCGGTAAGTCGCCGAGTTAGAACTTCACGCATCGCCGCATAATCATCGTTGCCAGGAACGTTCTTGATTTTGAAACGTCGATATTCACGCTTCATTGGTAAACCATCTTCCAGAACCACCATTGAACCAACATAATTTGTGCCCTGCAGATGAGCCATGTCATAGCACTCGATACGTAATGGAGCCTCGGGCAAGTTCAAAAGGTCTTGTAACTCGGTGAGTGCACGCGATCTAGCGGTGTGGTCTGACGCGCGGCGCATTCGATGTCGATCGAGTTCTTGTCGAGCATTCTTGGTCACCAGTTCGTGAAGTTCGCGCTTATCACCACGTTGCGGCACTCGAATTTCAACCGAAGAGTCTCTCAATGAACTCAACCATTGTTCGAGAACCGTTACTTCTTCTGGCTCTACAGGTACGAGCACGATCTTAGGGATACCCAGTACGGGTGATTCGTCATACAATCGTTCGATGATTCGACCCGACAAACCTGCAGTGGTAACTTCTTCAACTTTGTCAACTACAAAACCTTTTCGACCAACGACTCGACCTTTGCGAACATAAAAAACTTGAACGGCGGCTTCAAATTCGTCCTCCGCGACACCAATGACATCTAAATCTTCATCACGCTCGCCCACCATTTGCTGTCGTTCAAGTGCAAGATTTATGGCTTCGCGCTGGTCGCGTAATCGTGCCGCTTTTTCAAACTCTTGAGTTTTTGATGCCGCTGCCATCTCTGTTTCTAAACGTAAGCAGACCTCATCACTCTCGCCATCCATGACATCTAGAAAATCTTTAACGTGGGCTGCATACTTTTCTACACTGACATTGCCGACACACGGCCCTGAGCATTTCTCAATATGAAACAACAAACAAGGCCGCCCGAGTCGTTCGTGTTGCTTAAAAGTTGCTGGCGAACAAGTCCGAACTGGAAACGTCCTGAGCAGTAGGTCCAAAGTCTCATGTATCGCCCAAGGGTGTGGATACGGTCCAAAATATCGAGTGCCTTTTCGCTTTCTTCCACGCATAACCATTGCTCGCGGCCACTGCTCATCAATAGTCACCGCCAAAAATGGATAACTTTTGTCATCACGTAATCGAATGTTAAAACGTGGCCCGTACCTGTTAATCAAACTATGTTCAAGTATTAATGCTTCGATTTCGTTGCGAACTTCAATCCATTCGACACTTGCTGCTGTCGTGACCATATTTAGAGTTCGTGGATGCAATGTTTCGGCGCTTGCGAAATAACTATTCAATCTTGACCGTAAATTATTTGCTTTGCCAACATAGATCACTCGACCATGAGCGTCTTTAAATTGATACGAGCCAGGCTGATCCGGAATAACTCCGCTGGGTCGTTGCACTTTTGAACCCGACTTACTTTTTCTTAAGAATCGTTTTACTAGTCTTCACAACTTTGGGAGTTTTTTTAGCAGGTGTTGTCTTAGACCTTTTGGTCGCTTTTACGATCGGCACCTTGTTCGATGGTTCTATTTGAAGCATCGATGACAAATAACGACCCGTATGCGATGCTTCGATAGTTGCCACAACTTCTGGTGAACCCTCTGCCACAACGGTGCCACCACCATTGCCACCCTCAGGGCCGAGATCAATTACCCAGTCTGCTGTCTTAATAACATCAAGGTTGTGCTCAATAACTAGCACCGTATTTCCTTGGTCAACTAGACGCGCAAGAACAATAAGTAGTCTACGCACATCCTCGAAATGCAAACCAGTAGTCGGTTCATCGAGCAAATAAATCGTGTGACCCGTGCTTCGTTTCGAAAGCTCGCTTGCAAGTTTCACACGTTGTGCTTCGCCGCCAGAAAGTGTCGGCGCAGATTGCCCGAGCCGAACATATCCAAGACCGACATCAACAAAAGTTTGCATATGTCGAGAAATTCTTGGTTGGTTAGCGAAAAAATCAACTGCGTCTGAAACAGGCATATCTAAAATGTCAGCAATATTCTTGCCTTTGAAAGTTATATCGAGTGTGTCGCGGTTATATCTTGCACCTTTACAAACCTCGCACGGTACGAAAACATCAGGCAAGAAATGCATTTCGATCTTGATAGTTCCGTCACCACTACAAGCTTCACATCGACCACCCGGAACGTTAAAACTAAATCGACCGGGCATATAACCACGTACTTTTGCTTCCGGCGTTGAGGCGAATAATTTTCGAATGTCATCAAACACACCCGTATATGTCGCAGGGTTTGATCTTGGCGTACGACCAATCGGAGATTGATCCATGTCAATTACTTTGTCGAGGTGCTGTATTCCGTCAACTCCCGTGTGTCGTCCTGGCGCTTCCTTCGATTTATAAATCTTCTGCATCAACGAAGGCAGTAAAATATCTCTAATTAGCGTGCTTTTGCCGCTACCAGATACGCCAGTGACGGCGACGAAACATCCAAGTGGAATCTTTACGGTCAAGTTTTTCAAATTGTGCTCGCGTGCACCTCTGATCGTAAGAAAATCTTTGTCGGGTTGCCGACGCATCGCAGGTATTTCAACACGACGAGCACCAACAAGATACTGACCGGTTATTGATTCCTTTACTTTTAATACACCATTGACTGGTCCGCTGTATACGACTTGACCACCGTGCTCGCCAGCGCCTGGGCCAATGTCTACTAACCAATCACAAGACCGAATTGTGTCTTCGTCGTGCTCTACGACAATGACTGTGTTGCCTAAGTCTCTAAGTCGTTGGAGCGTTTCAATTAATCGGTGGTTGTCGCGCTGGTGCAAACCAATACTCGGCTCGTCGAGAACATAAAGTGTGCCAACCAAGCCTGAACCTATTTGACTAGCCAACCGAATTCGTTGCGCCTCACCGCCAGCGAGGGTGGCTGCTGCACGAGACAAAGTTAAATAGTCAAGCCCGACATCTAGAAGAAACCCGAGCCGTGCGTTAATCTCTTTCGTAATTCGCTCAGCAATCATCGTGTCACGATCTGATAATTTGAAATCAGATAAAAACTTCGCAGACTCGCCGATTGACATACTGCAAACATCAGAAATATGCTTTCCGTCAACTAGAACTGCCAGCGAAGATGGTTTCAGCCGTGCGCCTTTACATTTTGGGCAAGGTACTTCGCGCATATAACTTTCAAATTGTTCGCGTGCAGAATCACTCTCAGAACTCTCATGTCGTCTTTTTATCCACGGGATGACGCCCTCGTATGACGTGCTGTACTCACGAGTGCGCCCGTAACGATTGCGATATTTGACCATCATGTTGTCATCGACACCGTTCATCACGATCTTTTGCGTTTTTGCTGACAATTTCGACCAACTCTTATCGAGGTCAATCTCAAAGCGGTCAGCTACAGCCTCAAGCATTCGCGTGAAATATTGGGTGTGAGCTGATCTCCAGGGTGCGATTGCACCTTCGCTGATACTTAAATTCGGATCGGGTACAACCAATTCAACGTCCACTTCATATTTCGTGCCGAGACCTAGACAGGTTTCACAAGCACCGAACGGTGAATTGAATGAAAAATTCCTAGGTGCTAGTTCTTCAAAACTGGCACCACATTTTGGACAGGCCAAGTGCTGGCTAACGGTTATTGGCTCTTCACCCTCGCCCAGGTCAATCTCAGCGACACCATCCGCCAATCGAAGTGCTGTTTCAAGTGAGTCGGTGAGTCTGCGAGTAATTCCGTCTTTGCGAACCAAGCGGTCGACAATAATGTCAATCTGATGTTGTTCATATTTTGCAAGTCGTTTATCTTTTTTAAGAAACTCACTGATCTCAACAACTTCACCGTCAACTCGCGCTCGCGAAAAACCTTGTGCCGCAAGTTCTTGTAGCAAGGTGTCATATTCACCTTTTCGACCACGAACGACAGGCGCAAGAACTTGAAATCTTGTGCCTTCTGGAAACTTTAAGATTCGATCAACTATCTGCTGCGGGGTCTGACGCGAAAGTTTCGTCATATCTTTCGGGCAATGTTGAACACCAATTCGCGCGTAGAGAAGTCGTAAATAGTCATAGACCTCAGTGATCGTGCCGACAGTTGATCTTGGGTTGCGAGATGATGACTTTTGATCAATTGAAATCGCAGGCGATAAACCATCAATCAAATCAACATCAGGTTTATCCATCTGACCTAAGAATTGACGCGCATATGAACTCAAAGATTCGACGTAGCGTCTTTGACCCTCGGCATAAATCGTGTCGAACGCCAAGCTTGACTTGCCCGAACCCGATAACCCAGTTAAAACGATCAACTTGTCGCGTGGTAACTCGACATTGATGTTTTTTAAATTGTGCTCACGAGCACCGCGTACAACTATCTGATTTGCCATCACAGGCAGGCTACAAACTGTTAATGCGCATCTCGTAGCTCGCGCTTTAATTCTTTAACTTCGTCGCGCAAACGGGCAGCGTATTCAAACTTCAATTCTTCAGCTGCCTGATTCATTTCTTCTTCAAGAGTCGCAATGAGACGAGCCAATTCACCATGTGGAAGTGCTCTCAATTCGCGCATCACTTTGTCGCGTTCGTGATCCTTACGCTTTCCTTTGCCCGGATAAGGCGCTCCGTTGGTACCGCTGGTCGCAGGCCTAAGTATTGACAATATGTCACCGATCGCCTTGCGCACGGTTTGCGGATTAATCCCATGTTTGAGGTTGTAGGCGATCTGTAATTCTCGCCGTCTAGATGTTTCGGAGATTGCGAACTCCATTGCCGGTGTGCGATTGTCGGCGTACATGATCACTTGACCGTCAACATTTCGCGCCGCGCGACCGATCATCTGAATAAGCGAAGTTTGGCTGCGGAGAAAACCTTGCTTGTCGGCATCCAAAATGGCAACCAGTGATACTTCTGGAAGGTCAAGACCTTCCCGTAATAGATTGATTCCAACCAAGACATCAAATTCACCAAGACGTAACGCACGCAAAATTTCGATTCTTTCAATGGTGTCAATATTCGAATGCAGGTAACGAACACGGAGACCTTGCTCGATTAAGTATTCTGAAAGATCTTCAGCCATCTTTTTAGTCAATGTTGTGACCAAAGTGCGATCACCTTGAGCAGTTTTAGATTTAATCATCTCGATCAAATCATCAATTTGACCGATTGTTGGTCGCACCATCACCTCGGGGTCTATCAACCCAGTTGGCCGAACAATCTGTTCAACAATTTGATCACTCAGAGATAGTTCAAATTTGGCCGGTGTTGCTGAGAGAAAAATACATTGGTTGAGTCTCTCTATTGTTTCTTCGAATTGCAGTGGTCGGTTATCCATCGCCGAGGGCAATCTGAATCCATGTTCAACGAGCGTTTGCTTTCGGCTTCGGTCGCCAGCGTACTGACCATGCAATTGCGGTATCGCAACATGGCTTTCGTCGATTACGAGCAAGAAATCTTTCGGGAAATAATCAAGCAACGTAAACGGCGGTTCACCAGACTTTCGACCATCAATGTGCATTGAATAGTTCTCGATTCCGTTGCAATAACCAACTTCTTTCATCATCTCAAGGTCAAACATCGTGCGCATTCGTATACGTTGCGCCTCAAGCAATTTATTTTCGGCTTCAAATATTTTTAGACGCTCGGCTAATTCAATTTCAATTTTCGCCATTGCGACACGCATTCGCTCTTCTCCAGCGACATAGTGAGTCGCAGGAAACACAACTACTTCAGTTAAATCGCGCAATGTCTCACCAGTAACTGGGTCAATCACGCTGATTCTTTCTACTGTGTCACCGAACATCTCGAATCTTGTAATCGTCTCTTCATATGCCGGGTGAACTTCGATTGTGTCACCACGCACTCTGAAATTTCCTCTGCCCAATGTGAGGTCATTTCTGTCATATTGCAAGCCAACAAGACGAGCCAAGATACTTCGCTGGTCGTAATCAACACCTACGTGTAGTTCGAGCAAATTACCACGGTATTCACCCGGATCACCCATGCCGTAGATGCAACTAACCGACGCCACAACAATTGTGTCGCGACGAGTTAAAAGTGCGGCAGTCGCTGAATGTCGCAACCGATCGATTTCGTCGTTGATTGACGAGTCTTTCTCAATAAACGTGTCGCTTGATGCAATATAAGCCTCTGGCTGGTAATAGTCGTAGTAACTAACGAAATACTCAACCCGATTATTCGGAAAAAACTCTCGCATCTCTTGCGCGAGTTGGGCCGCCAACGACTTGTTTGGCGCCAAGATTAAAGTCGGCCTTTGCACTTTTTCAATCGTCCACGCGATTGTCGCCGACTTACCGGAGCCTGTTATACCAAGAAGTGTTTGAAAGCGATCCCCTCTCTCAACACCCTCCGCGAGTTTCAGAATTGCTTCTGGTTGATCACCCGCAGGGGTAAACGGCGACTCAACGACAAATTTTCGATCACTCATTTGAGAGATGTAATCCAAGACCACGCGACATCAACCTGTATCGCTAGAGCATCGCGATCACCTGAATTGTCAACGACATGGTCTGCGATCGCGAGTCGTTGCTCACGAGTCGACTGTGCCGATACTCGGGCTTTGGCATCATCAATCGACATATTGCGTTGCGAAACAATGCGTTCGATTGCTGTTTGTGGGTCGAGATCTACGACCAACACCCCATCTAGTCCTTCACGTGGATTCTCAACAAGAAGTGGAATATCTAAAATCACGATTTTGTCCGTGGCACGATGACTCTCAACTCGCTCATTCATCACACGTCGAACAACCGGATGAATCAAAGAATTAAGTTTTTTAAGAAGATCAGCATCTTTGAATACTTCATTGGCAACAGCAGCACGATTTAGTGAACCGTCGGTTGCTACAACTTTTTCACCAAACATTTCGACCATACGTAGAAAGATCTCTCCGCCAGGCTGTTGCAATTCTCGAACGATCAAGTCAGCATCAACAATTACTGCACCACGCTTCTCTAAAAGACGCGAGACTTCAGATTTTCCACAACCGATACCGCCAGTGAGCCCAATGAGAATCATTTGAATCTCACCGTATCTAGACCAGTATCCGTGCCGCTAATTCAAGAGCCTGCGCTCGAGAATTAATCTGCGATTGGTTATTGAGGGGTTTCAGTAACAGGTGCCTCAGCGACTTCAACCGCTGGTGCATCTGTTGAAACAACTGCATTTGGATCAAAGAACTCAGCCCAAGCTGATTCACGAGTTGAATCGTCGCCGCTGACCCAGTTGCCTTGTTCATCAGTTTGAAACTGACCGCGATATTCTTCTGCCAATTCGCCACCCTCTGCGGCTTGCTTAATTGACAAACTGATTCGACGACGAGCCAGATCAAGATCAATAATTTTTACCCAGAGTTCTTCACCAGGTGTTACAACTTGTTCTGGTGCTTCAACATGGTGCGTTGACATCTCAGAGATGTGCACGAGGCCTTCGATGCCATCTCCAACTTGAACGAATCCACCAAACGGAACAAGTTTTGTGACTCGACCATAAACAAGTTGACCAACCTGGTGGCTCGACGCAAACTCTTGCCATGGATCTTGCTGAGTTGCCTTGAGTGAAAGGCTGATTCGGTCACGTTCACGATCGATCTCAAGTACCTTCACGGAGACCTCATCACCGATTTTTACAACTTCACTTGGATTGTCGACATGCTTCCACGACATTTCTGAGACGTGAATCAAACCATCCATGCCACCAAGATCAACGAACGCTCCGAAAGCAACGACACTTGATACACGACCGGTACGAACTTCACCAATCGTAAGATTCTCAAGGAAATCACTTTGTGTGCCCTTTTGACTCTGCTCTAATAGCGCGCGACGTGATAAAACGACATTGTTTCGTTGACGATCAAGTTCGAGAATCTTTGCCGTGATTCGTTGTCCAAGATAAGGCGCAAGATCGCGCACCCGACGCAACTCAACGAGCGATGCTGGCAAGAAACCGCGAAGACCAATATCTACGATTAGTCCACCCTTGACTGCTTCAATAACTACGCCTTCAACAGTTCCGTCGCTGTTCTTAACCTTTTCAATATCGCCCCACGCACGCTCGTATTGGGCACGTTTTTTGGAGAGAAGTAAGCGACCTTCTTTATCTTCGAGTGTGAGAATCAATGTCTCAATCTTCTCGCCTAGTTTGACGATTGTGTTTGGATCAGCATCTTGACGAATCGAAAGTTCGCGATTAAGAATTACGCCTTCAGTCTTGTATCCAATCTCAACGAGAACTTCATCTCGGGTAATTCGCACGACGGTGCCGGTGACTAACTTTCCTTCTTTTAGTTCAACCATTGTTTCGTTAATTGAGTCAGCAAACGAAACATCGCGTTCAGTAACTTTTCGAGGGGTGTAATTTCCTTCTGAGTCGAAGGTTCCCATTGCTGGGGAGGTCATTATTATTTGATCGGTTGACACAAGAGTTGCTTTCGGTGGATGGGAGAGGCGGATGGGACGGTTGAGTCTACCCGAGCTGTCTCATAAATTGCCGATACTCCCTTGATTTGGCTGTCAATCGCTAGGACTTGGCCGAAGCCCAGGTGTCGCCCCATGCCAGATTGACCTCGAGGGAGACAGATAGTTCGGCAGCCGAGCACATCGCGTCACGAACGAGTTTCTCGACGGCAACTTCCTCACTTGGTATAGCCTCAAGAATCACTTCGTCATGAACTTGCAGTACGAGTTGAGATTCGAACTTCTCGGCTTCTAGTTCTGCATCAATACGCACAAGTGCGACCTTAAAGATGTCGGCGGCAAGACCTTGTATCCCTGAGTTCATTGCTTGACGCTCGCCTATTTGACGAATTCTAAAATTTGGATTCTGTAGTTCGGGAATAGTTCTTCGACGGCCAAACAAAGTCTCCGTGTATCCGCGCTTGCGAGCCTCTTCAACTGTTTCATCCATATATTTCTTAACTCGTGGAAATGCCTTGAAATAGGCCTCAAGAATTTCACTCGCCTCACTGACACCGATAGCCAATCGCTGCGCTAGACCGTAGGCCTCCATTCCGTAAGCCAAGCCATACGAAACCATCTTCGCTTTCGACCTTTGTTCGCTGGTCACTTTATTTAGCGCAACACCAAACACATTCGCTGCAGTCACATTATGTACGTCTACATTGTTATTGAAGGCTTCAATCAAACCTGGATCATTGGCAAGATGAGCGATGCATCGCAACTCAATTTGATTGTAATCAGCAACCAAGAATCGCATCCCCTTACGCGGAACAAAGGCCGTTCGAAAGACTTTTCCCTGTTCGCTTCGAATTGGAATATTATGTAGATTCGGTTGATCGCTACTCAGTCGACCTGTCCGCGCCACAGTTTGATTGAATGTTGCGTGAATTCGTTTGTCAGAGCCAACACTAGATAGCAACCCTTCGCCATATGTAGAGCGAAGTTTTTCAACTTCGCGATACTCAAGCAAAGGCTCAATGAACTCTGGCCACTGATCTTTGAGCTTCTCTAAAGTTGCTGCGTCAGTTGAAGGACCAGTTTTGTTCTTTTTTCCTGGTGTCAGCTTCTTGTCTTCATAAAGAATCTTGCGAAGTTGTAGCGGAGAGTTGAGGTTGAACTCTTGCTTGGCAATCTGGTGCAGATGCTTAGTTAATTTGAGACATTCAGCAGTCAATCGGTCGTTGATCGCATTTAATTGTTTGAGGTCAACAAGCACACCAAGAAACTCCATCTTGGCGAGTACTCGTACGAGTGGGTGTTCAATATCAAAATAGAGTTCGCTCAATTTCTGTTGTTCAAGAGCGTTGATTAAACGATCTGCAACAACACAAACACCTAAAGCATTATTCGCCGCAAATGCACTGGCTGAACTTTCTGAATCAACAGCGTCGAAACTTAGTTGGCCCTCTTGTGTGCTCGTCGCGACACTGCCGAACAAAAGACCTGTATAGCGCTCTACGACTTGACTAATTTCGTAACGAGATTCAGATGGATCTAGTAAATACGCAGCTATAGCCGTATCGAGTTTCATGTACTTAAGGTCGATGCCAAGCAACAGCAAACTTCTCAGTAGCGGCTTGATGTTATGGCCCCGGAACTGCCAGTTTGCGAGAAGAAACTTCTTGACAGACGATTCAGTTAAAAGTGACTTCGTGATCCAACTGACTGCATGAGTTTTCTTGTCAGTAACAACGGCGATGCCAAGTAACTCGGATCTTCCAGGGTCACCAACCCATGCTGCAGCAATATCGCTGACAGTATTACTCTTCAAAGCCGCAAGCGCAGAGTTTGCATCTTTGCATATTGAAACGACTGCACTCAGCACACTCGCCGATTGTTCTTCAGAGTTGACTACTGGCGACTTTGCGCTATTCGTATCGGATGTTGCGGCTTTCGAGAGATCAATTGGAAAGTGCTTGAGAGCTTCAATAAATCTTGTATTCATCGTGCGGAATTCAAACAATGCAAACATCTTCTTGACATCGTCTACTCGCGGCTTGGGCATCGACTCGTGAATATCAATCTCAACTGGCGCGTCTCGTCGCAAAACCATCAATTTGGCATTTCGCGTTACACGCTCTCGATTTTCAATCAATGCCTGTTTCAGTTTCGGTGTCTGCTCATCAGCATGATCAAAAATATTCTCAAGTGTTAGATATTTGACGATTAGTTTGGCGGCTGTTTTTTCGCCGACTCCAGGCACTCCATCTAAATTGTCGCTTGGGTCTCCACGTAACGCCGCATAATCGGCATATTGTTTCGGCGTCACTCCAGTTCGTTCGAAAATACCCGCTTCGTCATACAGCGCATAATCGCTAACTCCACGCTTGTTGTACAGCACCCGAATATGTGGGTCACTGACTAACTGATAATTGTCGCGGTCACCTGTAACAATAATTAGATCATCGCCAGACTGTTGCGCGCGTTCGGCAATGGTCGCAATTAAGTCATCACCTTCGAAGCCGGCTGCGTCAATTGCGACTATGCCCATGGCGTTCAGCAATTCTCGAATTAGATCAAGCTGTTGATACAAAATATCGGGCTGTGCTTCGCGTTGCGCTTTATACTCTGGAGCAGCCTCGTGCCGGAATGTTTTTTCTTTACGATCAAAAACAACGATGATGCCCTCTGGTTTATGATCGCGCAACAACGTCAACAACATCGATGTAAATCCGTAAACAGAATTAGTTACTTGCCCACTTGCAGTAACCATGTCCGTCGGCAAAGCAAAAAAGGCGCGATACGCCAGCGAGTTACCATCAAGGACCATCAACTTCATATCTAGAAACTAGTCGTGATTCAAGGTTGGTTTGGATCGGTGTAAAGCGAATTCAAAAATTTACGGATGAATCTCGCCACTTATGATTCGCTGTGCAATCTCGCCCATTTTGACTCGTTCTGTCATAGCCAATTTCTGGATGTAGGTAAATGCATCATTTTCATTCATCGCATATTTATCAAGCAAAATACCTTTTGCGCGGTCAACGAGTTTTCTAATCTCAAGTTGCGCCCCAAGTGCAGCCACCTCGCCTGATAAAGACTGCATCTCGGCGAAGCGCGCAATCGCCAACTCAATCGCCGGTACGAGATCTGACTTTTGAAACGGCTTCACAAGATACGCGAGTGCACCCGCATCACGTGCCTGCTCAATGATCTCTCGTTGGCTGAATGCTGTGAGCATCACAACCGGACATATTTTCGTTTCTGTTATCAGCTTCGCGGCTTCAAGACCGGTCATAACTGGCATTTTTATATCCAAGATCACGACATCTGGAATCATTTTTTTTACTAGTGCGACAGCTTCATCACCGCGACCACAATCGCCAACGACTTCATAACCTTCTTCTTCAAGAGTCTCACGCAGATCAAGACGAATTATTGCCTCGTCTTCGGCAATCACTACCCGAGTCGTCATAAAATTATGCGCATCTCAATTTGCAAGTCTGTCAAGCAGTTGATCTTGATGAATCTGATTAGCGGCAATTGCCTCAACTAAATAGTCACGATGACGTTGAATAACTTCAAGATGCCGTTGCGCTTCATGATGTTCAAGTGCAGCGTTTGGGGTTTCAGCGACCATCGCTCTGACTTCCTTATCTCGCGCGTCATCTAAAATGAATTCAAGTTGGTCATTCGTTATTCGTAATTCTTCTTGCAACTCGCGAATAGTTTGCGTTCCTCGTCGAAGACGTCTTTCAACGAAACGAACGGTGAAATTAGGTGCTGACACCTGATTAAGTGTATTGAACGAGAATTGCCGCAAAGTGCCCGAGATGGGAGTCGAACCCACACACCCTTTCAGATAACGGATTTTGAGTCCGTCGCGTCTGCCATTCCGCCACCCGGGCTTGCGCGTATATCGTACAGATTATTACTCAATTCACTAGCCGTTTTATTAGTCGCTTTATTAGGGCAGACAGTACGAATTAGGTTCACAGCAACGACCTGATTTGCTTCTACGATGTACAAGACGATGAAGGGTTTTTAAAAAACGATGCTTGCATTCACCTTTCCCGGTCAAGGGTCACAGAGGCCTGGTATGGGGCAACCTTGGGTTGGTCACGAAAGTTGGGATCTTGTTGACGAGGCATCTGAGATCGCAAGACGCGATGTCGGTGCACTTTTGCTTAGTGCCGATGCTGAAACTTTAAAAGACACGCGAAACGCGCAACTCACGACATTTGTTTCAAGCCTGATGGTACTTGATGCTGTTGAACGTCTCGGTTTTGAACCGAGTCTTTGCGCTGGACATTCGCTTGGCGAATACACCGCATTAACCGCCAATGGTGCTCTTGGTTTTGACGATGGGGTTCGACTGGTGATTGAGCGAGCGGCGGCTATGCATGAGGTCGGCCAAACATCGCCTGGAGTAATGGCAGCGGTGCTCGGCCTTGAAGACGAAGATGTAGAGACGGCATGTCGCCGTGCTGATAGCGATGTTTGGGTCGCAAACTTTAATGCGCCTGGTCAAGTTGTGATCGCCGGTTCTGCTGCTGGTGTTGAACTCGCCAGTGATCATGCCAAGCAAATGGGTGCGAAGAGAATTATGTCGTTGCCTGTATCTGGCGCATTTCATACTCCATTCATGAGTGGTGCGCGCGATCGATTGCGCGAAGCAATTGCAGCAGCCAAACCTCGCGATAGTGATGTGCCGATTGTTTCGAATGTTGATGCAAAGGCACATAATCTCGGCGAGGAGTGGTCAACACTCTTGTCAGCGCAGTTGTCAAGCCCTGTTCGTTGGAGACAATGTCTATTGACCATGTCAGAAAGTGGGATTAGTAAATTTATTGAACTCGGGCCAGGAGGTGTGCTTACTGGCATGGCGAAGCGAACTCTCACTACAGCACGCACACTTAGTATTTCGACTCCTGATGAACTTGACAAGTTAATTGAATGGATTGGTGAATCCGCAAAGCCCAACCCAATTCTGCATGAGGGTGAGCATCTTTTCGCTGTTGAGCGATTAGTAGTGAGCCCTAGTGCCGGAGTGTTCACTCCGAAAAGCAATCTCGTTGATGGCACGCGGATTAACGTTGGGGACGTGTTGGGCATGGTCGGAGATCATGAAGTTCGATCATTATTTGACGGCGTTTTACAAAACTTCATTAGCGTTGAAGGTGAACGAGTTACAGCGCATCAGCCAATCGCTTGGCTACGGACTATTTAAGATCTCATAATGTCAAAAATTCCAAAAAATGCAGTCAATGGCATTATCACTGGCTGGGGACGAGCACTTCCCGAAAAAGTAGTAACAAATGCAGACCTTGCC
>CAEZUN010000004.1_pt1 | contig 15822 bp, 16 predicted proteins | sample 7264491 | NCBI WGS metagenome assembly CAEZUN01 (sample SAMEA6813831, study PRJEB35770) | uncultured Acidimicrobium sp. | biome: Freshwater; feature: Freshwater reservoir; material: water | place: Czech Republic | collected 2016-04-20 | depth 0.5m m
CGCGTACCAAAGTTGAAGGGTTTCAATAACCCGTTTCGTGTTGAATATTATGCAGTCAATCTTGATGCCGTTGACTCTCTTGGCGTCGCCGAGGTAGACCCTGCGTCACTCGTTGCTGGTGGTGTGGCCCATAAAGGTCAAATGATCAAAGTTCTTGGTCGCGGAAAAATCACCCGAGCGGTCAAAGTTTCAGTTCATGCCATTTCTAAGTCAGCACAAGAAGCGATTGTTGCCGCTGGCGGGTCTGTAGTTATCTTGCCTCCGACATTTAGAGGCGTTCGACCACCGGCCAAGGGCAGTCAGTTCACCAACCGCTAGTACAGTTCGTTTGGTTCGGCTCACACAACAAATAGCGAGGCAATGTCGTGGCAAAAATTAGCAACATTTTTAAGGTTGCAGAACTTCGAAATAAGATTCTGTTTACGCTCGCGATGCTGGCGGTCTATCGACTCGGCAGTTCTTTGCGTGTGCCGGGAGTTGACTCTCAAGCCATTAGCCAACTTCGTGAAGCATCAAAATCTCAAGGAGCCCTCGGTTTTCTAAACTTATTTTCGGGTGGTGCGTTCGGCAGTTTTTCTATATTCGCGCTCGGCATCATGCCGTACATCACTTCAAGCATCATCATGCAGGTATTGACGGTTGTAATTCCAAAACTTGAAGAGTGGCAACAAGAAGGCGCAACCGGTCAACGCAAAATCACACAATGGACTCGCTACGTAGCGATTGGTATTGCGACATTGCAAGGTGCAGGATTGACTTTTATTTTCGGTCAAGGTCGAGGGTCGGCTTTTTTCAGTGCTAGTCGTAAGGCTCCAGATGTTGTTCTGCTAGATCCATTTATGCCACGGGCACTACTCGTGATTCCGTCGCTTGTTGCAGGCACTGCTCTATTGATGTGGCTTGGTGAATTAATTAGCCAACGCGGCATCGGCAACGGAATGTCAATGGTTATTTTTGCATCGGTTGTCAGCGGTTTGCCGTATAACTACTATTCGCTTTTGCAGACGCGAAAAACTCTCGTGTTTGTTATCTTGGTGGCACTCTCGATTGGCATCATCATCGCAGTTGTGCGTGTTGAACTTGGTCAAAGGCGCATCCCAGTGCAATTTGCCAAACGAGTAGTAGGTCGCAAAATGTATGGCGGCCAGAACACATATATTCCGTTGAAAGTAAACCAGTCAGGTGTTGTGCCAATTATTTTCGCCAGCTCAGTGTTGTTATTGCCAGTTCTGATGTCAAATATGCTCGGCAGTGGCGAAGGTTGGCGCGGGTCGATTGCTCGATTTGTTGATCAGTACCTCATTAATAGTCAGAACTTAATGTATGTCACTGTCTTCGGGTTGTTGATTATTGCGTTCGCATACTTTTATAACTCGATTGCCTTTGATCCAATTCGTCAAGCAGACCAATTGCGTAAGCAGGGTGGGTTCGTACCTGGTATTCGTCCTGGTCAGCAAACCGAAGCCTTTTTAGGTAAGACCGTTAATCGCATCACTCTGCCCGGCGCCACGTTTGTTGCAGTAATCGCAATTTTGCCTTACATCGTTTTGTGGGTAGGCAAAGTTAGTTCGTTTCCGTTTGCTGGTACAACAGTTTTGATCGCCGTTGGTGTGGCACTTGAACTGATGCGCCAAATCGATAGTCAGTTAATGCAACGCAATTATGAAGGTTTCCTCAAGCAATAATTCATTAAACACGTAACTTTCAATAACGTTTTATTGGCCAAGGATCGGAATCAAAACTCATGAGCGGTGGAGTACGAATAATAATGTTCGGCCGACAAGGTGCTGGCAAAGGAACTCAAAGTGCAAGGCTGGCGGAGCATTTTGGTGTGCCGCACATTTCAACTGGAGAGATGCTTCGCAACGCAGTGAAACAAGATTCAGTTGTCGGGCGTGCAGCTAAAGCAGTTTTAGACCGAGGCGAATTAGTTGACGACGACTTGATGGTGTCACTTGTTCAAGGTCGTATCGGACAAGAAGATGCACGTGTTGCCGGCTATGTTTTGGATGGGTTTCCTCGTACGGTTGCCCAAGCAGCTGCCTTTGATTCATTGACTGAAGCGCGACCAGTTGGATATGTGATTGACTTGGACGTCGCGCGGGAAATAGTTTTGGTTCGACTTTCTGGTCGGCGAGTCTGCGAATCGTGTTCGACTAACTACACGGCACCAGAAAACGAGCCAAAACCCTGGATTTGTGAAAAATGCGGGGGATCCGTGGTTCAGCGCACCGATGACACCCAGCAGGCGATCAATCATCGACTTGATGTTTACGAGGCTCAAACTGCCCCATTAATCAATTTCTATCACGGGCGCGGGTCGCTACATGTAGTAGACGGGGTCGGCTCGCCAGACGAAGTCTTTGGTCGGCTTACCTCGGTTGTAAATTTAGGAAAATAACCGCGAAATTGTACTGATCTATAAATGGTTTTAAATCGTTATATCTCGGGGGTTTGAGAGCGATAGTTCAGGGCGATAGCGTGACAAGTCGCCCTAAACGATCATCTGATCGTCGGGCAATGAATGTAACAACAAAGAAATAGTTCGGAGAAACTTTGCCCAAAAATAAGGAAGATGCAATCGTGCTGGAAGGCAAGATTACTGAATCCCTACCCAACGCAATGTTTCGAGTTGAGCTCGAAAATGGACACACAGTCTTGGCTCACATTTCAGGAAAAATGCGAATGAATTACATTCGAATTCTTCCTGGCGACAAAGTGCAAGTAGAACTAACACCGTATGACCTCACAAGAGGTCGTATTACTTACCGATTTAAATAAAGACAAGAAGGCGTGCAGTGAAAGTAAGAACCAGCGTTAAAAAAATATGCGAGAAGTGCAAGATTATCCGTCGGCACGGTCGCGTAATGGTGATCTGCGAAAACCCACGTCATAAGCAACGTCAAGGCTGAGCGAGAGAGACAAGATGGCACGTATTTCAGGAGTAGACATTCCGCGCGAGAAGCGCCTAGAGATAGGTCTGACCTATATTTTTGGTATCGGTCGTGTTACCGCGAAAAAACTTTGCAGCGAAACTGGTATTAGTCCAGACACTCGCGTGCGTGATCTGACTGACTCTGAGGTCAACAAGATTCGTATGTTCATCGAGAACAACCTAAGTGTTGAAGGTGATCGTCGTCGAAATGTTCAAACAGACATCAAACGAAAAATTGAAATTGGTTCATACCAAGGCACTCGTCATCGCAAGGGATTACCTGTTCGTGGTCAGCGCACACACACAAATGCGCGCACACGAAAAGGACCGAAGAAGACGGTAGCTAACAAGAAAATGGCAGTGAGGAAGTAACTATGGCTGATCCAAAACCAAAAACTCGAAAGCGTAAGCGCGAGCGTCGTAATGTCGCAACCGGCATTGTGCATATCAAGAGTTCGTTCAACAACACAATCGTTTCAATCACCGACACAGAAGGCAACGTAATCGCGTGGGCATCATCTGGTGGAGTTGGTTTCAGTGGCTCACGAAAATCAACACCGTTTGCCGCGCAAATGGCAGCAGAAAAAGCTGGACGTGCTGCGATGGAGCTTGGTCTTCGTCGCGCTGAAGTGCGAGTCAAGGGTCCAGGTTCTGGTCGCGACACTGCTCTGCGTCAGATTCAAAATCTTGGCATTGAAGTTTCAGGCATCAAAGATGTCTCCCCAGTTCCACACAACGGCTGTCTTCAGCCAAAGCGAAAGAGGCCGTAACTCATGGCTCGCTATACAGGTCCAAAAGTTCGTATCTCACGCCGTCTTGGTGTCAACGTTTTCGAAAACACAAAAGGCTCGAAGGCTCTTGAGCGTCGGCCGTTTCCACCAGGTCACCACGGTCGCTCGCGTCGTAAAGGTGCAGGCAGTGAATATCTTGCGCAGTTGCAAGAAAAGCAGAAGGCAAAATACATCTATGGTTTGCTTGAGCGTCAATTTCGTAATCTCTACGAGAAGTCAGTGCGTTTGACTGGGCCGACTGGTGAGAACTTGTTGCGTCTACTTGAATTGCGCCTTGACAATGTTGTTTACCGTGCCGGATGGGCTGCATCGCGTCCGCAGGCTCGTCAGTTTGTTAGCCACGGGTTGATCAAGGTCGATGGCAAGCGAGTCGATATTGCGTCGTACACATTGCAAAAAGGTGAAGTTGTTTCGCTTTCTGAAAAGGCAAGCAACATGATCATCATCCAACACAACATCGATACTCTTGGCCGCAAAATGGTCGGCTGGCTTGATATTGCAGAAGCCGGCAAGCAGGTCACAGTGCGCGAGTTGCCAGTGCGTGAGCAAATTGATGTACCAGTACGTGAACAATTAATCGTTGAGCTCTATTCAAAGTAACCCCAAATAAGAATTGTCTAAGGAGAAAAAATGCTTGTAATCCAACGCCCGACAGTCGAACCAATCGGCTCACCACAAAACAACCGTCAGAAATTTTCGGTTGGTCCACTAGAACCAGGTCTTGGTCACACAATCGGCAACTCATTGCGTCGAATGTTGTTGTCATCGATTCCTGGTGCGGCAATTACTTCAGTAAAGTTCGAATCTGCATTGCATGAGTTCGACACAATTGAAGGTGTATCCGAAGACGTAACTGAGATCATTCTTAATCTCAAAGATGTTGTTTTGGTGTCAACTTCAGATGATCCAATTGCACTTCATGTAGATGTCAAAGGGCCAATGGAGCTCACAGCCGGTGACATTCAGTGCCCACCAGATGTTGAGATTCTTAACAAGTCTCAGAAAATCGCCACTCTCTCAGCAAAGGGCAAGCTCGTGTTTGACCTTACGGTTGAGCGCGGCAAAGGCTACATGTCGTCAGATCGTGACGGAGCTCGTAAGACAATTGGCATCATCCCAATTGACGCAATTTTCTCGCCAATTCGTCGAGTTACATTTGAAGTTGAGCCAACTCGAGTAGAGCAGTCAACTAATTACGACAAACTTGTTATCGACATTGAGACAGACGGCTCGATAACGCCGGTTGATTCGCTTGCTTCGGCTGGTGCAACTTTACGTTCGCTAGTTGATCTCGTTGCGAATTTGACTGCAGATCCAGTGGGTCTTGAACTTGGCGAAGTTGTTGGTTACTCAAGTGGCACCGGCGATCTAGACATGCCAATTGAAGACCTCGATCTTTCAGAGCGACCACGCAACTGCTTGAAGCGCGGACAAGTTCACACGATTGGCGAGTTGCTAACTCGGTCAGAAGAAGACTTGATGAACATCACCAACTTCGGTCAGAAGAGCCTTGATGAGATCAAACAAAAACTTGATGAGCGAGGACTCTCGTTGCGCCTCTGAGCCTTCGAGATTTTTGCTGAGAATCAACTGAATTAAAATATCTAAATAATCAAGGAGACGATTCACTATGCCAGGAAGACCACGACGCGGACCAAGTTTTGGTGGAAGCTCGTCACACGAAAGATTGATGATGGCCAACTTGGCTTCGTCATTGTTCGCTGCTGAAGGCATCGTAACGACTGAGACGAAAGCAAAAGCGCTTCGTCCGATCGCCGAGAAATTAATTACAAAGGCAAAGAAAGCTCAGGGCACGAGCCCGATGCGAGTGCACCGCATTCGTCAGATTCAGAGTTACCTTCGCGACAAAGAAATGACAAACAAACTTGTCAATGTTGTTGCACCTCGTTACACAGAGCGCAATGGTGGCTACCTTCGAATCTTGAAGCTTGGCCCACGTCACGGTGACAATGCACCGATGGCGCGCATCGAACTTATCTAGTTCGAAAAACAAAAGCATCTGTGATGCGCCGAGCACGATTCGTCGTCGCGTATAACGGGGCAAAGTTTCACGGTTTTGCGATTAATCCAGGTGTCGAAACTATTGCCGGCACTCTCGGTGGGGCGTTGCAACAAATCTTTCAAAGAGTTGTGCCTGTTGTTTCTGCTGGGCGCACAGATACTGGGGTACACGCTCGAGGCCAAGTAGTTAGTTGCGATCTTCGAGATGACGTTGATTTAGCTCTTTTACAGAAGCAACTGAACTCAATGTGCGGGCCCGAAATTATTGTTCGACACGCATCTTGGGCGAGCAACGAGTTTCACGCGAGATTCTCGGCAATTTGGCGGCATTACCAATACACGATCTATAACGCCGAGTATCCAGATCCATTTTTGGTTGCAACATCGTGGCATGTTGTTGCGCCACTTAATTTTCGCGCATTACACATGGCTTGTGATCCAATAATCGGCACGCATGATTTCTCGGCATTTTGTCGTCGGCCAAAGCAAGATCTTGAGCCTGACCTTGAAGGCCCAGAAACTAACGAGCCTGAAGTTCGAGAAGTTTCCTTAAAGAGGTATGTGATGCAGGCGACCTGGCACAACAGGGGTGATGGCATATTTACTTTTGACATCAGGGCGAATGCTTTTTGCCACCAGATGGTCAGATCGTTAGTGGGCACATTCGTAGATATTGGCGTTGGTAAGCGACCGAGTAGCGACATGATGACTTTGATTCGCTCGGGCGATCGAGCAGAGGCCTCGCAACTGGCGCCACCCCAAGGCTTATGTTTGGTTGAAGTTGGATATCCAGACGCAGGGATTACTCCCTAAAGCCCATATTCTTGTTGGGCCGATTGTTATTTGGGTGGTTTCGGCCCTATCATTACGAGGCCGTTTAAACGAGTGCGAAGAGCCCTCAGGCGGTTGCTAATTCTAGATTTCAAGGAACTTTTTATGCGTACATATTCTGCAAAACCAGCTGACGTCAAGCGCGCTTGGCATTTGATTGATGCCGAAGGGCTTGTGCTCGGTCGACTTTGCACAGAGACTGCAACTTTGCTTCGCGGCAAACACAAACCGATGTACACACCAAGCATGGATACTGGTGATCATGTCGTAATTATCAATGCATCAAAAATTGTTCTTACTTCGGGCAAAGCCGATCGCGAAATGGTCTATGACTACTCTGGTTATCCAGGTGGTTTGAAATCAGAAACATACGCACACCTTTTAGATCGCAAACCTGGTGATGCAATCCGTCGTTCAATTCGCGGAATGTTGCCAAAGGGAACTCTCGGACGTGAGATGTTGAGCAAGTTGCAGGTTTATCCAGGTGCAGAACATCCGCACGCAGCGCAATCACCAAAAGTGCTTGAGCTTCCACACGCCAAGGCTCGCTGAGTCGAGCATTAGAAAAATTAGAGAAAAGAGACAAACTCGTGGGAACAAAGCCACTTACTCAAACAACAGGGCGACGCAAGCATGCAATCTGTCGTGCTCGTTTACGACCAGGAACCGGAATCGTAACGATTAACGATCGCGTGTTCGAAGAATATTTCCCATCTGAAGTACAACGCAACTCTTCGACAGAAGCATTGCGAGTCGCCAACATGATTGGCGCATACGACATTGACGCTGACATTATCGGTGGCGGCATCGCTGGACAATCGGGAGCATTGCGCATGGCAATCGCCCGAGCAATTGTTGAACTTGATCCTGAACAACGACTCGCGCTGAAGAAGGCTGGATTGTTGACACGCGACTCGCGTCGTAAAGAGAGCAAGAAATACGGTCTCAAAAAAGCCCGCAAGGCGCCACAGTACACCAAGCGTTAATTCGCTTTTTGCAAAGCATGGGTTGTGCCGTGCTAGCAAACCAAATTTAAATTATGCGTGCTAGAAACAGCAGGTAGTTAAATGTTGAAATTCGGAACCGACGGAGTTCGCGGAGAATTCGGAACTGAACTAACAACGAGTTACGTCGCAGCACTCGCTCGGGCAGCAGCAAAAGTTTTGCAATGCAAACTCGTGGTAATCGGTCGTGATACTCGCGAATCTGGCCCTGCGCTTGAAGCTGCTATTTCTCAGTCGTTGAGCAGTCTTGGTATTGAAGTTCATCTAATGGGTGTTGCTCCAACGCCGGCAATTGCTTTTGCTGCAGTGTCAAGCGAAGCGGTGTCTTTTGCAATTACTGCTTCACATAATCCTTATACAGACAACGGTGTGAAGATTTTCGGTCGTGGTGGACGCAAACTCACAGATGAGCAAGAATCGCGAATTGAAACTGAACTTGAACTTGAACTTTCTGGCGATGTTAATCGTGCGCTCGATCATCAGCAATCAGAAGCAGGTTCAAAAAGTCTTGCTGTCTCGCACCCAGAATATTTAGAGCGATATTGTGCTGCGTTGGTCGCTGACATGCCCAAAAGTGCACTGGCTAAATTACACATTGCTTTAGATTGCGCAAATGGTGCAATGAGCGAAGTTGCTTCAGCCGTTTTCACTGGGCTCGGCGCAAAGGTGTCAGTAATTCATAATTCGCCGAACGGCAAAAACATTAATCACAAATGCGGCGCAACTGAACCTTCTGAGTTGAAAGCCTTTGTTAAAAAAATTAATGCTGATCTGGGTGTCGCATTTGACGGTGACGGTGATCGACTGATTGCAGTTGATGACTCGGGTTCAATCGTGGATGGCGACCATTTAATTGCGATCAGCGCTCAAGACATGAAGCGCAATGGCACGTTGCGGAATAACAAAGTAGCCGTAACCGTGATGACGAATATTGGTTTTCATCAAGCAATGAAACAATCTGAAATTGAAGTGGTTACAACACCTGTTGGCGACAGGTCGGTATTGATTGCAATTCAAGAAAATGATCTCTCGCTTGGCGGAGAACAGAGTGGACACATTATTTACCACGACGTCGCAACAACTGGCGATGGTTTGTTGGCGGCGATTCGTCTTTCTGCGCTGATTGCGAATTCTTCACAGGTATTCAGTCAGCTTGCAAGTAATGCAATGACCAGTTTTCCGCAGGTGTTAAAAAATATTCGTGTTGCCAAACTCGCCGAAAATGTTGCTCAAATTTTCGCTACCGAAATCGCGGCTGCAGAAAAAATCTTGGGAGATAATGGTCGAGTGCTAGTTCGCTCAAGTGGCACAGAGCCTGTTGTGCGTGTAATGGTCGAAGCGCAAGAAAATCACATCGCCGTATCCGTCGCAACCACGCTCGTTACGGCGATTACTGCCCGACTGGGTTAATCGCGAAAGTAGACTAGAAACCATGTGCGGAATTATCTGCGTGCTCAGTCGTCCGACGCGACGCGCAACGCCCACCTCAAATGAGATTATTGAGCTTTTAGACCGAGCACTCAGTCAAGGGGCTGAAAGCAAAATTGACGCTCTGTCAAAACTTGTTGCTCAAGCTGATGAATTATTGCGGGGCGACGCCGGCCAGTTCTGTTTAGCAGATAATCACCAATTGGTCGCTGCGATGACTTCGCGACTTGATCAACTGGACGCCGTTGTCACGGGTTATGAACAGGCAATCGAACACTCTGCCGAGGTTCAAACAGCGACGTCAGAACTTGCGTTGCAGCAAATCATCAGCGCTAAAGATGCACTTTGGGAGTTGCGCAATGATCGAATTCGAACAGCGCGTCTCGTAGATGCGCTGGCTGGGCAAGGTGCATCAAATGCGGCCCGAAGTGGATACTTTTCAATTCAACAAGCGTTTTCTGGTTTGGATCGGCTCGAGGTTCGTGGTCGAGATTCGGCTGGCGTACATGTTCTGGTTTGGGGACATGGATTGAAAGCCGATGACAAAAACATAAAGTCTTTAATCGCCAACCGAAGTGATGATTCATTATTTATGTCTGGCGCAGTTCGGGTTACTGAAAATGCATGGTCATTTGTCTATAAAGCTGCGGCAGAGATCGGCGAACTCGGTGATAACACCAGAGTGATGCGCAACGCAGTAATGGCAGATGACTTGCTACGCCTTTGCATCTCACAGCCAAACTCGCAAGTCGCCGTACTGGCGCACACGCGTTGGGCGAGCGTCGGCATCATTTCAGAACCAAACGCTCACCCCGTAAACAGTGAAGAACTTGAGCGCAAACATAGCGACGCATATTTGGTTGCTGCTTTAAATGGCGATGTTGATAATCACGCCGATCTTCGAGCCGTAAATAGTCTGCGTATCGCTGGGCCAATTACAACAGACGCAAAAGTTATCCCAGCATTGGTTGCACGACGTTTGGCAACAACTGTCTCGCTGAGCGACGCATTTCGAGAAACCGTTGCGAAGTTTGATGGGTCAGTTGCGATCGCGGTCGCAAGTGCCGCTGAACCTGACAAACTTTTACTCGCGCTGCATGGCAGTGGACAAGGACTCAGCATTGGACTCGCTGAAGACCGTTTCATTGTTGCCAGCGAACCATATGGCGTTGTTGAAGAGACGCTCAAATATGTGCGTATGGATGGCGAAGCATTGGGCGACCCTGATAATCCTTCAAGTCGTGGACAAGTCGCAACATTGTCTATTGCTAACGCCGGCAAACTCGACGGCATTATTTTGCAGTCATATGACGGCAGCAAAATTGCGCTCGGTGAAAGTGATATTCATACGGCCGAAATTACAACCCGCGATATAAATCGTGGCGAACACAAACACTTTTTATCAAAGGAAATCGCCGAAGCACCGCAGAGTTTTCGAAAAACTTTGCGTGGCAGGATCATCGAAAAAAATGGATTGTTAGTTGCCGAACTTGGCGAGGCAGTTCTGCCGAAATTCGTGCGCGACCGTCTTGCATCGGGGGCGATCACAAAAGTTCGCGTAATAGGTCAAGGCACTGCGGCTATTGCTGGTCAAGCGCTGGCGCGCCTTCTTAAACAACTTGTCGACATTCACTTAAACATCGAGGCGTTACCAGCCAGTGAACTTTCTGGTTTTGAATTAACTCTCGACATGAGTGACACATTGGTAGTCGCGATAAGTCAAAGTGGCACGACTACCGACACGAATCGCACAGTAGATCTTGCTCGTGCCCGTGGTGCAAGTGTTTTGGCAATTGTCAATCGTCGTGGCACCGAACTTTCAGTTAAGGCTGATGGCGTTATGTACACATCTGATGGTCGCGATGTTGAGATGAGCGTTGCCAGCACCAAAGCTTTCTATTCGCAAGTTGCAGCAGGCGCTTTGTATGCATGTGCGCTATCGAGTGCCGCGGGCAAGTCAAGCGACAAGGCCCGGCACGAGTTGCTTACTGGTTTACGCACGGTTCCAGATGCGCTAGTTGAAGTTCTTGAGACAAGACCAGCTATTGCCGCTGCTGCCAAACAGTTTGCGTCTGCGCGTCGTTACTGGACAGTCGTAGGTAATGGGATGAATACGATTGCAGCGCAAGAGATTCGCATCAAATTATCTGAGCTCTGTTATAAATCTATTTCAAGCGATACCACTGAAGATAAAAAGCACATTGATCTTTCGTGTGAACCATTAATTTTCGTATGTGCGACCGGGCTACTTGAAGGCACGGCATCAGATGTTGCCAAAGAGATTGCGATTTATCGTGCTCACAAAGCGCTGCCGATTGTCGTTGCTACTGTTGGTCAAAATCGTTTTGATGCCGCAGCCGCAGTTTTGCTCGTGCCCAATGTCGAAACAAGCCTGTCATTTATTTTGAGTGTGATGGTCGGACACTTATTTGGCTATGAAGCAGCGCTATCAATTGACGCGCTTGCCCGCCCATTGCGTGAAGCTCGCGAGGTAATAGAGCATGCTGTTGAAAGAGGCGGCGATGCAAATGAATTGCTTTCAAAGATTCGGACGTTGTTGCCTGTACCGGCAACTCGGTTTACTGATGCGCTATCAACTGGTAGCTACGACGGCAATCTTGAAGCCAGCACTGCAGTGCGAATCGTGACAATGTTGCGCGACACTCTCTCGAGTGATCCGGTTCAGGCATATCAGCAAACATCCGGCAAGATTGCCTCGCCAGAATTATTGTTAGACGATCTAACAAGTGCTCTAACTCGTGGTGTAGACGAATTAACTCGTCCGGTCGACGCTATTAAACATCAAGCAAAAACTGTGACTGTTGGTATTTCGCGTAGTGACGAAGGTTTGTTTGATCGACCGTTGGTTAAAGCCCTATTCGAAGCCGGCGTCGCCCGCGAACGACTTTCATATCGTGTATTAAAAATCGTCGCCGATCTTGACGCTGCCGTAAGTTCAGTGACTGGCTTTACTCGGTACGGCATAGAAGGTGATGTGACGGGCACGACGGGCACGATCACAATTGTTGATCGCGGCGGAATGTCAAAAAATCTTTCTTCTCGCGTTGACCGCAACGCGCAGCTAGTCGGCACCAAACGTCGAGTTGCGAGCGAACAAGAAGTTCTCGTTGCCCGTGGTCGCAGCGATAATCGCACCGTGATAATGGTTCCTGAAACAAAAAGTGGAGAAACTACTGGTATCACTCTGCTGCATGTGATTTTTCATGATCGACTCGCCGCAACTGCGATGCGAGCCGTGCTACAAGGGTATGACCATCGATATGACCGGCTTGTTGACTGGGTAACAGAAACCGAAGGTTCATTTAGAGAAGATCGCCTAGCTGAAGTGCCAGTGGCTGATTTGTTAATTTTACCAATCAGCGAGATGGCTGATCATTGGCGTTCGCAGTAGAAAGTTATTACAGATGATCGGCTTGGGTATTGACGCAGTCAGCGTGCCGCGATTTCGTGACGCGCTAGAGCGCACACCAACATTGAAGACGCGAGTTTTTACCGCTCAAGAACTTGACTCTCTTGCGACTCGCAAAGACTTGGCCCCAGGTTTGGCAGCACGATTTGCAGTTCGCGAAGCAACAATGAAAGCACTTGGCGTAGGACTAGGCGCTTTTGATTTGCAAGATGTTTCAATTCGTAGCCGCACTTCTGGTGCTCCCGAATTAATCGTCACAGGTCGAGCGGCAGAAATCGCCAGCCAACAAGGTGTTTCGTCTTGGCATGTTTCGCTATCGCACACTCACGACATGGCGGTAGCTGTTGTCGCTAGTCACTGAGTTCAAAGGCGTTTAGAAGTGAGCACAACCGATCGTTGGGCTTGGGCTGAGGTTGACTTATTAGCTCTGAGCGAGAATGTTAAAGCTCTCGTAAAACAAGCAGGTCGCGCGGAACTTTGGGCCACAGTTAAAGCAAATGGATACGGACACGGCGCTGTTGAAGTTGCGCTAGCTGCATTGGCATCTGGCGCCCGCGGACTTTGTGTTGCGCTTGCCGACGAAGCTCATGAATTGCGCCAAGCAAAAATTACTGCACCGATACTTATTGTTAGTGAGCAACCAGAAACTCAACACGAGCAAATGTTGCGCGATGATGTCGCCGCAACTCTTTATAACGAAACGACTATTACAAGTTATGCGGCCAAGGCTGCGCAACTTGGTGTTATCGGTCGGGTTCATTTGAAGGTTGATACTGGTATGCATCGTGTTGGTGCGCCAAACGAAGATGCACTGGTTCGAGCAAAGCAAATAAATAGCTTGAAGTCGCTAAGCCTTGAGGGTGTCTACACGCATTTCGCAGCCGCTGATTTGCCAGAACATTCTGCGACAGATTTGCAACGGCACAAATTTGCTGAAGTCATTAAGTTGTTAGAACAAAACTCGTTGCGACCTAAATATGTTCACACAGCTAATTCTTCGGCGGCGATTCGCGAGATAGATACTGATTCTGACGCAGGTATCGGTATAGCGCGAGTTGGTATTGCGATGTATGGCATTGCGCCAAGCATTGAACTCGAATCGCATGCAACAACACTCAAACCGGTGATGTCGGTTCATGCGCGTGTCTCTCACGTGCAGCATCTCAAGGCCGGCGAAGGTATCTCATATGGTCTGCGTAGCAAACTTGAATGCGACTCAACTATTGCGACTTTGCCAATTGGTTATGCCGATGGCATTTCCCGACGCCTTTGGTCTGTTGGTGGCGAAGTATTAATTAGTGGCAAGCGGTGCCCGATTATCGGTGTCGTAACGATGGATCAACTGATGGTTAATTGTGCGGATGCTCAAATCAAAATCGGCGACGAGGCAGTTTTACTCGGCACACAAGGCACTGAAACAATTACTGCCAATGAAATCGCAACACGGCTTGAGACAATTGGATACGAAATAGTCTGCGGTATAAGTTCTCGAATTCCGCGACGCTATATCAACGCGAAGAAATAATCAGTGAAATTTAACGTGTGAGATTAGCCCTGTGAAATTAACGATTAAGACGCTGCAAGATACCGCGCGGCTAGCAGAGATAATTGCTTCGCATTCGCGACCACGCGACATGATCTTGCTTGCCGGCGAAATGGGAGCAGGTAAAACTACTTTCACGCAAAGTTTTGGCCGAGCACTCGGTATAGACGAACCGATTACTTCACCGACTTTCAATTTGTTGCACAACTATGGCACTGGTCGCATGTCGTTACATCACGCTGATTTGTATCGCCTCGAACGCACAGGCGAGTTGGCTGACCTCGGACTTGACGAATTGCAAGACAGTGGGGGCATAGTGATTGTTGAATGGGGTGACATTGTCGGTGAAGATCTTGGCGACGCATTGATCATTCGAATATCTCATTCGACTGATGTCGATGCAGTTGAATCGAGAACAATAGAAATTGATTTGCGTGGTTCGCAATGGGCGAGTCGTTGGCAAAAGTTGACTGATGAGCTTGTAGCGAAACTAAACAATTCTGTGCGAGGCTGAACCTAATGATTGTTCTGGCAATTGATACTTCGACTGATGCCGTAAGTGTGGCAGTCAGCAATTCGAAACAATTATTGGCTAGCAGTCACGTGCTAAGCGATCGCCGCCACGCAGAACAACTCGCGCCAATCATCAAAAATGTCTGTGAGCAAGCAGATATTTCAATGCGTGAAATTGATGTTGTTGGTGTTGACATTGGTCCGGGTTTGTTTACTGGTATGAGAGTCGGCATTGCTTCTGCTAAAACGATTGCACAGGTTTTGGATGTTCCAATTATCGGCAGATCAAGTTTGGATATCTTGGCACGATCAGTCGCCACGACCGACCGAGTCGTATTGGCAACAATTGACGCGCGTCGGGGTGAACTTTATTGGGCGATGTATCGCAACGATGTTGGCTCGAGCATTGAAGTTAAACCACCAGTTGTTGGCAAGGTCAGCGATTGCGTGGCAGATGTTGTTGATCGTGGTCAAGCAACATTGATTGTTGGCAATGGTGCGTTGCGTCATCGCATATCAATTTCTGAATCGCTAGAAGCAACTGGACTCTCAATCGAGTGGGCTAGCGACCAATTAGCTCAACCGAGTGCAGGTGTTTTGGCAGTAATCGTTGCCGAACTTGCGTTGCATGAACAGTGGCAAACTGCAGCCGAACTACAAGCGCTTTATTTGCGCGCACCTGATGCCGAAATTAATTGGCAAACTCGGGTCAATTTATGAGCATTTTGGATCGTTTTATACGCACGAAAACTAGCGACAAAATTGAGAACGCAGATCCACCTGCGTTGGTGATTGCACCAATGCGACGAGCACATATTCGTAGCATCATGCCAATTGAACAGCAGGTTTATCCACGACCATGGACCGCGCAAGTTTTTGTTGAAGAACTCGACCAAGTGCGAGCAGGTAAGCGTCACTATCTCGTTGGCACGATCGCAAACGAAATTGTTGGTTATGGCGGCTTGCTATATGTCGAGCAAGATGCTCACGTTACTAATATTGCGGTTCATCCATTGTGGCGAAGTCGCGGAATCGCCACCGAGTTATTGCTTGACCTCGCGTGGGAGGCGCATCGTCGGGGATGCAACGCAATGACGCTTGAGGTGAGACACACAAATATGTCTGCACAAAAACTTTATGAGCGCTTTGGTTTCGTACCGGCTGGCGTGCGCAAAAAATATTACGAAAATCGCGATGATGCGATTGTGATGTGGTGTGCCGATGTACAACAGCAAGAATTCTCAACTCGGCTACAACAAATCGAGAGAAGCCGAATATGAGTTCAACAATGAGTGATCTGACGATTGATAGTTCAACCGTTGTGC
>CAEZUN010000005.1_pt1 | contig 14244 bp, 11 predicted proteins | sample 7264491 | NCBI WGS metagenome assembly CAEZUN01 (sample SAMEA6813831, study PRJEB35770) | uncultured Acidimicrobium sp. | biome: Freshwater; feature: Freshwater reservoir; material: water | place: Czech Republic | collected 2016-04-20 | depth 0.5m m
TCGTTGCTGATTGTGTACGGAAGTACAAAATATCCATCAGCGAGACCTTGCATCAATGCGCTAGCACCAAGACGGTTCGCGCCGTGGTCAGAGAAATTCGCTTCACCGGCTGCATACAAACCAGGAATCGTCGTTGCTAGTTCGTAATCAACCCACAGTCCGCCCATCGTGTAGTGAGTTGCTGGATAAATTCGCATTGGAGTTGAGTATGGATCTTCGCCGGCGATGCGCTCGTACATCTGAAACAAATTTCCGTATCGCTCTTGGACAACATCAAGACCGAGGCGTTCAATCGCTGCTGAGAAATCTAGATTCACGCCGTTCTTAAGTGGCCCAACACCGTGGCCTTTGTCTACGAGACGCTTTGCCGCGCGCGATGAAATATCGCGTGGTGCCAGGTTGCCATAACTCGGATACAAACGCTCAAGGTAATAGTCGCGCTCGCTCTCAGGTATCTGGTCTGCAGGTCGCGCATCGTCGGCATTTTTCGGAACCCAAATTCGTCCGTCATTACGCAACGATTCGCTCATCAATGTCAACTTTGATTGCGACTCATCACTTTGCGGAATACAAGTCGGGTGAATTTGTGTGTAACAAGGGTTCGCAAACATCGCACCGCGGCGATGCGCGCGCCATGAAGCGGTGACATTGCAATTCATCGCATTTGTTGAAAGATAAAACACATTGCCGTAACCACCAGTTGCCATGACTACTGCGTGCGCCGCATGCGAAGTGATTTCACCAGTCAACAGATCACGAACGACGATTCCTGAACAGCGCCCGTCAACGACGACGACATCAACCAATTCAGTTCGATTGAAAAGACGAACGCCACCTAAACCAATTTGACGCGACAACTGTTGATAAGCACCGAGCAACAACTGCTGACCGGTTTGTCCACGTGCATAAAAAGTTCGACTTACTTGTGCGCCACCGAAACTTCGGTTGTCGAGAGTGCCACCGTATTCACGTGCAAACGGAACACCCTGAGCAACCATCTGGTCAATAATGTCAACCGACACTTGTGCCAAGCGATGCACATTGCCTTCACGGCTGCGAAAGTCGCCACCCTTGATTGTGTCAACGAACAAACGGTTAATACTGTCGCCATCGCCTTGATAATTTTTCGCAGCGTTGATTCCGCCTTGAGCGGCAATTGAGTGTGCTCGACGCGCAGAGTCATGAAACGTGAACGCATCAACTTGATAGCCAAGTTCAGCCAAGGTTGCGGCAGCCGACGCGCCGGCAAGACCGGTGCCAACAACAATTACTTTGAACTTGCGCTTGTTATTCGGGTTCACAAGTTTGGCGTCAGCCTTATAGTTGTCCCACTTTTCGTGCAACGCACCATTAGGGATCTTTGCGTTCAAAAGCGTGTTCATTATTTAACCTTTACAGTTTTACGATGCCCGCGAGCACCGCAATCGGGAATGAAATATTGCCAATCACAACAACTAATGCGAACACAGTCGCAAACGACCAACGCCAAGAATTGAAACGCGGATTGTTCCATCCGAGCGACTGAAAGATGCTCCACGCACCATGTCGCAAATGTATGCCGAGCAATAAGTTCGCCAAGATATAAAACGCAGCGACTGGCCACCGATCGAGACTGCGCACGACATTTGCATATACCTCGCCCTTGACAAAAGTGTTGTCAGTTCCAACAGTGTTGACAACGCCAAAAGTTAGATCCAACAAATGCCAAATAATAAAACTCAGCACGATCATGCCGCTATAGCGCATTGTGCGACTCGCAAAGTTTGCAACTTCGTAATCTCGTCGCGATTGGTATTTAACCGGTCGCGCCTGATGATTTAAAACTGTCAATGACCATGCAGCATGCAAGTGCAATGCGAGCATCGCCAACAGACCACCGCGAAGAATCCATAACACTGCGCCTTTTGGCGCGAGCGGATAAAGCAGCTCTCTCAAAAATTCCGCGTAGTGATCTAGTTCAGCGGCACCGAGATACATCTTTAAATTGCCGATCATGTGAAACAAAACAAAACCCATCAACGCAATACCAGAAATTGCCATCGCATATTTTTTGCCAACTGCAGTTGAATAAATGTCGGCGATGAACGACCGCTTTTTGCGTACTGACAACGCCGTGCCAGTTACTGGCTGTCGCGGTGCCGATGATTTGCCCGCTTTTAATAATGTCTGCTGTGTTTTCGCCATAGTCCCGTCAGATTACGCTAGTTGTCGGCTGGTTGCTGAACGACATCCTTGGCGACACAGACGGCGTGAACCGTGTCTCATCCCCCATAACGTTTTAGGTCTCGCGCTAAATCGGCTAGCTTAATTGGCTACTAAATCGGTCAGCCAAAACGGTCAGCGAAAACGGCTAGCGAAACGCGATAAAAACGCCATAAAAATAGCCAACTATTCGTCGCTTATTGGCATTAGTAGCCTCAAATTCTTTATACTTTCCGAGACACATAACACGGGTCTCCATGGTGGCGACCCGATCAGAAAACGGAGAAATTACACGTGAGCGCACTTTTTGCAACCGAAGGCGGATGGCAACAATTCACACTTAAAGGTGGCGAATGGTTAATCCTTGGACTCTCAGGGGCATCTGCCGTCTTGGCACTTTTGGTCGGCTGGTACTTGATGATCAAAGTCCTTCAAGAAGATGAAGGCACCGACAAGATGAAAGAAATCGCCGTGGCGATTCAAGTTGGCGCGTGGGCATATTTGAAACGCCAGTTTCGCACGATCGGCATGATTCTTGTGCCAGTTGGTGCAGTCGTGTTTTTAACTTCAGTTGCAATTGACAAGCCGGGTGACGGTGGTTCAGCACTGACATTTGTGCAATCTGGTCTTTACCGCACAATTGCGTTCGTACTTGGTTGCGTTGCTTCAGGATTAACCGGTTACATCGGCATGACACTCGCTACACGTGGCAACGTTCGAACTGCTGCTGCTGCAAAACGTGGCTCGATGAAGCAAGCGCTACAAGTCGCATTTCGCACTGGTGGCGTCGCCGGAATGTTCACAGTTGGTCTTGGTTTGCTCGGCGCAACAATAATTATCGCGCTGTTTCAAAACACAAGTTCGGCAATGCTTGTCGGTTTCGGTTTTGGCGGTTCATTGCTCGCATTGTTCTTACGAGTCGGTGGCGGAATTTTCACAAAGGCAGCCGATGTCGGCGCCGACTTAGTTGGCAAGGTTGAAGCAGGAATCCCAGAAGACGACCCACGTAACCCAGCAACAATTGCCGACAATGTTGGTGACAACGTTGGTGACTGTGCAGGTATGGCTGCTGACTTGTTTGAGAGTTACGAAGTAACACTTGTTGCCTCGATCATTCTTGGTGTTGCGGCGTTTAACTCAATTGGTTTGAACCCTGCACTCGGTTTGGTCTTCCCACTTGCGGCTCGCGCAATTGGTGTGATTGCATCAATCGCTGGCGTGTTTTCGGTTCGTGCACGCGACGGCGAGACGAATGCATTGAAGCCAATCAACCGCGGCTTTCTAACTGCTGGCATCATCACCGTTATCGGTACATATTTGCTAGCAACGTTTTATGTAGGTAACGACAAACTCGAGAAGACTGGTTTTGCAAACACTGGTTGGCGAGTTTTCGGTGCTGTACTTGTTGGTTTGATCCTTGCTCAAGTTTTGAGTCGTCTCACTGAATACTTCACTGGCACCGAATATGGCCCAGTGAAAGAAATCGCTGAAAGCACCGAGACTGGTCCAGCAACGGTTGTTCTTTCAGGGACGGCATCTGGTCTTGAGTCATCTGTATACGCAATTTTGTGCATCGCGATTGCGCTTGGCACAACAATCTGGATGGGTGGCGGAAACATTCAGTTCTCGCTTTACCTCGTTGCATTGTGCGGCATGGGAATGCTCGCAACAACCGGAGTCATAGTCTCTGAAGACACCTTCGGCCCCGTATCAGATAACGCTGCAGGCATTGCTGAAATGGCTGGCGAGCTGCACGGCGAGACTGGCAAAATTCTTGTCAGCCTCGATGCTGTTGGCAACACAACAAAAGCAGTAACCAAGGGCTTTGCAATTGGCTCGGCAGTGATCGCAGCAGTTGCGTTGTTCGCTTCATACATCGAAACAATTGCCAGCGAACTCGGCCTCAAAGATGCCAACGGCGTCGCGCTCGAAGGCAAAGCGATCTTCACTGCGGTTGAAACCCAAATCAACGTGTCAGACGTAAAAACATTTATTGGTCTTCTAATTGGTGGATCAATTGCGTTTATGTTCTCAGCACTCGCGATTCGCGCAGTTGGTCGAACAGCAGGCGTGGTTGTGCAAGAAGTTCGCAGTCAATTCAAAGACGGCAAAATTATGGCCGGTACAAAGCAACCTGACTACGGCCCAGTTATTGACATCTGCACGGCAGCATCGTTGCGCGAATTAACAACGCCAGCATTGCTCGCAGTTCTAACACCAGTAATCGTCGGCTTCGGTATCGGCTATGCAGCGCTCGGTGCGTTCTTGGCTGGTGTGATCTTGACCGGTCAATTGATGGCTAACTACCTCAGCAACGCCGGTGGCGCATGGGATAACGCTAAGAAGTACATCGAAGACGGACACCACGGCGGCAAAGGTTCAGATGCCCACAAAGCAGCCGTAATTGGTGACACCGTTGGTGACCCATTCAAAGACACTGCTGGTCCGGCGCTTAATCCGCTGATCAAAGTAATGAACTTGGTTGCGTTGTTGACATTGCCAGCAATTATCAAATACCAAGACAACGACGCGATGCGCTTGAGCATTGCCGGCGTTTCGCTTGTGATTTTGATTATCGCGATCATGTTCTCACGTCGTAAGTCAGTCAGTTTGGTTGCTGCTTAAATAGCGGCAACTTTTTGACAGGCGAATAATGTCAGCCCGCGTTGATTACCTCAGCAATGAGTGGATCAACGCGGTTGCTGAAGGCATCAAACTAAACAACGAAATCGCCGCTGTTGCACGTGACAACTCTGTGTCGGTGACGCAAATTGTTACCGGTACTCCGCACGGAGATGTGACTTATCATCTCGAATCACGAGACGGAGTAATTCGCTTTGGCGCTGGCCCAGCAACCGTTTCAGATATTGCGTTCACCCAAGACTGGCAAACAGCGGTTGGCGTGGCCACTGGCAAAATTAATGCGCAAGAAGCTTTCATCAGCGGCAAGATTCGTTTCAAAGGCGACCACGAGCGAGTGATTGCAACTCAACCGTTGTTTCTCGCACTTGACGTCGTGTTCTCGGCAGTTAACGTCAACACAAACTTCTAACTCACGAGAAAATTTGGGCGCTTCGCGCCGAAATTGAAGCGCTTCGCGCCGCGTTAATTGCGGTTTAGATTAAGCCGAGGCTGCGCACGGCGTCGCGCTCGTCAATCAACTCAGCGACTGAAGCGTCAATCATTTTGCGACTGAAATCATTGATCGGCAAACCCTGCACAATGCTGTATTCGCCATTGACGCATGTACACGGAAACGACGAAATCAAGCCCGCTGGCACGCCGTAACTGCCATCGGAAGGCACGCTCATGCTCACCCAATCACCTGCTGGTGTGCCCTGAACCCAGTTTCGAACATGATCCATTGCCGCAGTGCCAGCTGAAGCAGCCGATGACAAACCACGCGCCTTAATAATCGCTGCACCGCGCTTGGCAACAGTTGGAATAAAAGTTTCGCGTAGCCACGCATCATCATTAACCAGAGTTGCAGCATTCTTGCCATCAACTTCACAGTTGTAAAGATCTGGATACTGCGATGCCGAGTGATTGCCCCAGATCGTCATTTTTTTAATCGAAGTAACTGGCTTGCCAAGTCGTTGCGCAAGTTGGGCTACCGCACGATTGTGATCGAGACGTGTCATCGCTGTGAACTGTTTTGGATCAATATCTGCAGCGTTGCTCATCGCGATCAAAGAATTAGTATTCGCCGGGTTACCGACAACCAATACCTTGACATTTTTTTTAGCATTTTTAGAAATTGCAAGACCTTGTGGTTTGAAGATGCCACCGTTAGCTGTCAACAAATCTGCGCGCTCCATGCCGTCTTTACGTGGCATTGCGCCAATCAACAACGCAATATCCGTGTCGCCGAAAGCAATGTTGGCATCATCAGTTGTGATCACATCAACCAACGGCGCGTAAGCGCAATCGTCAAGTTCCATTTTTACGCCGTTGAGCGCACCAAGCGCTGGCGTCACTTCAAGAAGTTGCAAAATTACCGGTGTATCTGGCCCAAGCATCTGCCCAGAAGCGATGCGAAATAAAATTCCGTATCCGATTTGTCCGGCGGCGCCTGTAACTGTGATTCGAACTGGTGTAGTCATAGCGCCCAAGCCTACGGTAAAAGTTAAGGTCGTCCAATTGCTTGCATCATTAAATCTGCATAGACCTTTTGACCTTCGATGCGAATGTGCGTTTGATCGCTATAGAGATATTCGGGGTGGGCGTTTGCCACCGCGTTCCAGTCGAACACCTTGACGTTTTCGTATCTAGATGGCATCTCGCTCAGTAACAGGTTGTTTTTGTTTTGTCGCGCCTCATCTGGTACATGTACATTGACAAATAAAACCAACGGAACATCTTTAAGCGGCACCATTATTTCGTCAAGTGTTTGTGCATCAACCGTATTGTTTGTGCCGAGGTGAATGATCACTACAGACCCAAGACGTTTGATCGACTTCATGTAGTTGGCTATCTCAAGTGCCTGACGAAACGGGCGACTCTTCAATGCATCGACCGTGACGCCACGCTCGGTCAACACATTCGCGGCACCAAGCATCACCGAGTCGCCTATTGCTAATACATCAATTACTTGGCCGTCAAGAGACCCTGGGGCTACTGGTACTTGCCCGACAATCGTCGTGCCTGAGACCACAACGGGCGCCTGAGATATGCCTGGATCAAGTAAATCAACAACGTTTTGTTGATTATCAGTGAGGTTCTGTGTGATTTCATCGACCTGTACTTCTGCGGTGACCAAACTGACCACACCAAAAACGGGTAGCAACGAAAAAACTGCGACTAACAAAATTTGTCGCTGGCGCATAACAACATCTGATCCGTAACTTGGTGGTCTAAATTTCTTCCACCATTGCGAAATTGCACCGTTTCTTACAGGTGTTTCAATCAAGCGAAAGCTAAGTTCAGTAAACGCAAGAGCAATTAACACCAGCACAACAAACTCGTATGGCGTTAAACCTTTGCCGGCAAACCGACGATAAAACTGAAACACGGGCCAATGGAACAAATAAAACCCATAAGAGCGTCGACCTAGCCACACGAATATGGGGTTGCCCAGGCTGCGCGAAATAATAAACGACGACGGATGAACTGCTGCAGCGATCAACGCAATGCTGGCGAGATCGACGATGAAGAAACCGCCACGAAACAAAAAGTCATAACCAACCGTGCCAGCGTCAGTGCCCTCAATAACCGTATGAAATTTGAACATCGCCAAAACAATTACTCCGAGGCCGACAAGACCGACTAGATCAAACAAACTTCCATCGCTACCGGCTTGCGATCGCTTCAACAGCCAAGGTCGCCACCAAATTGCGAGTGCGGCACCGAGCAACAACCCACCTGAACGCGTGAGCGTGCCGAGAAATAGAAAATCAATTCTTGAAACAGAGTGACCAAAAAGTGACATGAATTGTTGCGGAGTTTGGTCAATTGTCGAAATCGTGCCTGAGCGGTATGTCAACGCCACATAAATTGCCACGCCAACCGACATGCCGAAAAACAAAACACCAACGCCCGGTAATTTTCGCTTGCCAAGTTTGGCGACTAACAACATCACAAGTGGCCAAACAAGATAAAACTGTTCTTCAACTGCGAGCGACCACAAATGACGCAACGGTACGAACTCGAATGATGTGAAGTAACTTGTACCGTTCCAAACTTGAAACCAGTTGAAACCATATAAAAGTGCCGCGACTACATCACCACGAAGCGTGCCGAGCATTTCACGCTGAAACAATGATGCGAATACCACGACACCAACTACCATCACCCAAAGCGCGGGTAGCAAGCGCCTGAAACGACGCATCCAAAACTGCCCCAAACTAATTGAACCGCTTTGCTCAGATTCAGCAAGTAACAAAAGCGTGATCAAATATCCGCTGATCACAAAGAAAACTTCGACACCAAGAAAGCCACCGGGCAACCAAAGTTTGTTCGCGTGATAGACGATTACAGCCAGCACCGAAAGCGCGCGAATGCCATCTAAAGATGGAATGTATGAAAGGAGTTGAGGTCGTTTGTCCATTATCCGTCTATATCTTCTAGTGATAGTCGCTACTCGGCGACCACAAATTCTAGACGGTCACCCGACAGCAAATCTGAAATCTAGAACCCTGCAACAATTTGCGACATTAGATCACAAGCCTCAGTTGGATTCAACCCGATCATCACACCGGCGCTTCTGAGCGCATCCATCTTGCCTTGCGCGGTGCCTTTGCCACCTGAGACAATCGCCCCAGCATGACCCATTTTTTTACCAGCAGGTGCTGTGACACCTGCGATATATGCACTCATCGGTTTCGTCACATGATTCGTGATGAACTCCGCCGCTTCTTCTTCGGCAGTGCCACCGATTTCACCGATCATGATGATCGCATGCGTTTCAGGGTCAGCTTGAAACTCGGCCAGACAGTCAACGAAAGAAGTGCCAGGCACCGGGTCTCCGCCGATGCCAACGCAAGTTGATACACCAATGTTTAATTGCTTGAGTTCATACAGCGCTTGATAAGTAAGTGTGCCCGATCGCGACACGATGCCGACGTTTGGCCCGTTCTTGGTTGGCAATGCTGCGATCTCACCCGCGGTGATACCGATGTTGCATTTGCCGGGGCTAATAATGCCAGGGCAGTTCGGCCCGAGCAACCGAGTCTTTGGAAAATCGCGTTGTAGGTTTGCAAACACTCGCGCTTCGTCTTGCGCCGGCACACCTTCGGTTATACAAACAATAAAACTGATTCCGGCACGAGCAGCCTCAAGAATCGCAGCGGGCGCTGCCTTCGGTGGCACGGCAATAAACGAAGCAGTTGCACCGGTTGCAATAACTGCAGCTTCAACGCTGTCGTATACGGGGATACCTTCAACGTCTTGACCGGCCTTACCGGGTGTTACACCAGCAACAACTTGAGTGCCATAGTCGCGATTACGCAACCCATGAAAGCGCCCTTGGCCACCAGTTAATCCCTGTACAAGAACTTTTGTATTTTCGTTTACAAATATTGCCATGTTGTTAATTCTTTCCTGCGAGATCAACTGCAACTCGAGCAGCCTCAAGCATTGTTGAACGCGAAATTAACTGTGACTCGTCTATGCCAGCATTTGCAATGATTGCACGACCTTCGATGGCATTAGTGCCGTCAAGTCGAATCACGATTGGTGCGCGCAGTTTGACACGGTTCATCGCTTCGACAATGCCTTTAGCAACTTCATCACCTCGTGTGATTCCACCAAAGATATTGATAAAAATACTTTTCACTTTCGTGTCTGAGTTGATCACTTCGAGCGCCGCAGTCATAAGTTCGGCGTTCGCGCCACCACCGATATCTAAAAAGTTGGCGGCCTTACCGCCGACTTGGTTGACAACATCAAGTGTGCTCATTGCCAAACCGGCGCCATTGGCGATGATGCCAACTGTGCCGTCAAGTCCAATGTATTGCAGATTTTTTTCGCGGGCGAGTTTTTCGCGCTCGTCAAGCTCTTCAGTCGCGCGGTATTCATCCCACTCTGGGTGTCGAAATGCTGCGTTATCGTCAAGCGTCACTTTGGCATCAAGTGCATGCACTTCGCCGTTTGGTTTTAAAATCAGTGGATTAATCTCAGCCAAATCGCAATCACCTTTAGTGAAGCACTCATAAAGTTTGACAAGCATTGCTGCAACTCCGTCGATTGCTTTTTGCGAAATTCGCGCATCAACAACAGCGCGTCGCGCAGTTTCAAGACTCAATCCTTCAATTGGGTTGACATATAACTTGATGATCGCAGTTGGGTCGGTGACCGCGACTTGCTCGATCTCGACCCCACCTTGTGCCGAGAGCATCAAAAGGTGTCGCTTGGCTGAGCGGTCGAGTGTGAACGATGCGTAATATTCTTCGGCAATATCTGATGCGTGTTCAACCCAAACACGTTTTACAACATGACCTTTGATGTCCATACCCAAAATATTTGTCGCATGCGTGCGAACCTCTTCAGCGTTGTTCGCGAGTTTGATTCCACCGGCTTTGCCGCGGCCACCGACTTGCACTTGCGCTTTAATCACAACTGGGTACTTCGCCAATTCGGCCTGTTTCACTGCCTCGTCAACAGTTAATGCAACACCGCCGGCAGAAACAGCAATGTCATAGCGCGCGAAATATTGTTTGCCTTGATACTCAAATAAATCCACTTAACTTCCTTTTTATGTTTTGCTCGTGTAATGAAACTTTATTTTTCGCGCGCGTCAAGCGCTAACTCTAGCCATTTTGCGATTTCGTTTAAAGATGAGCCTGGTCCAAAAATTTCACCGACGCCTTGTTGTTTGAGCGTGACGATGTCTTCAAGTGGAATAACCCCGCCACCGAAAATTAAAACCTCGCCGAGTTTTCGAGTGCGCAATTCTTCCATCACGCGCGGAAACAAAGTCAAATGTGCCCCTGAAAGTAATGAGAGACCGATTGCATCAGCATCTTCTTGCAGCACTGTTTCGGCAATCTGCTCGGGGGTTTGGTGCAAACCCGTATAAATGACCTCAAATCCGTGATCACGCAGGGCGCGGGTGATCGTTTTGGCTCCCCGATCATGACCATCTAGGCCAGGTTTTGCAACTACGACTCGATAATTTCGCTTCACGACTTATTAACCTTACGACATGCGCCGAGTCGAATTCACATCGCCAATTTCACGAGCGATCATGCCAATTGTTGGCGGTATCGCAGGTTTCATATTGCTTTTTGGGGTGACGTGGATCTTGGCGAGCACGTCGACTAAAAATCGCCAGAGTCAACCCCAGACGGTTCCGCAGACTTTTGAAATTGGGGAAGTAAAAGACGTTGCCAAAAGCATCGATCAAGATGGCCCAATTTTGTACCCAGACTTGCGCGACGCAACTGGCAAGCGTTCGATCGTGATTGACCACACAGGCACCAACCCAGCAAAGGGCTGGCAGGTTTACTATGCCTACCCTGCAGACCGAACTGAGACCTGCTTAGTTGGGCATCTTAAAAAGTCCCGCGACTTTAAAGACTGCGAAGGTCGAACGATTGCAGTTGAACAACTAAAACTTCCACTTGATGTGCGACCAATTGTCGAAAATCTTAAAACGCTTTTAATTGATTTGCGCGCTGGCTAGAAAGTTAGCTGGCTAGAAAGTTAACTGGCTGGTTAACTAGCTAGCTAGTTTATTTTTTTAAGCGGCGCCCAAGCCAGCGCTAAATGTTTCGTACCGTGCTTGGCAAATTCAATTGCTGCTTCTGTGGTTTCACCAGAACCACGAATGTTGATAATCACACCTTCACCAAACGATGGGTGCTCAACATCATCGCCAACTTTTAGGCCGGCATTCGCACCGACCATATCTTGCGCTGTGCCGTTATCGCGACGATATTTCGGAATCGTCGCTCGTGTCCATTCAATTTTTTGGCCAGTGCTCTGATCCGCACTCGGACGAAAACCGCCTCGACCTTCATCGGCACCAGAGTCGATACTGCCCTCGCGTTGCAACAACTCACTAGGAATTTCATCTAGAAACCGCGACGGCGGGTTGTATTGCTTTGAGCCATACAAGTTGCGACTCCAGGCATGCGACAAAAATAATTTCTCTTTTGCGCGAGTAATGCCGACATACGCTAAACGACGCTCTTCTTCGAGTTCGTTCTGATCTGTCAACGCGCGACTATGCGGAAATATTCCTTCTTCTAAACCAACAATGAATACAACAGGAAACTCAAGACCTTTCGCAGCGTGCAACGTCATCAAAGTCACATGATTGTCAGAATCAATTTGATCGGTGTCAGCAACGAGTGCAACCTGTTCTAAAAATTCATCGACTTGTGTGAACTCGCTGGCACTACCAATAAGTTCAGATAAGTTTTCGTGCCGACCTGCAGACTCAACAGTGTCTTCGGCTTCAAGTTCTTTGAAATATCCACTTACTTCGAGCGCGTGACGCAACACAGGCCCAGGCCCTTGACCAAGTCGCGATTCGAGATCATCGATTAATGCAATAAACGCAGCGATGCCTTTCGCCCCTGCCCCGCCAACGCCGGCCTCAGTCGCACGACGCAACGCCAATGCAAAAGAAATTTGTTGACTTGTGGCGAAAGCATCAATGCGGTCAACTGTTGTGTCGCCAATGCCGCGCTTAGGAACGTTTAAAACGCGCTTCAGGCTGACTTCGTCAAGCGGGTTGACCGCGCAACGAATATATGCGAGGGCATCTTTGACTTCGCGTCGGTCATAGAACCGCGTACCGCCAATAACTTTGTACGGCACACCAGACTGCATAAAACTCTCTTCAAGCACACGGCTCTGCGCATTGGTGCGATAAAACACAGCCATCTCACGCCACTGGCGCGTGTCAGACTCATTCATTTGTTTAAGCTGCGAAACAGTCCAGTTTGCCTCGTGATATTCATCGTCTGCGTAAAACCGCACGACGCGGTCGCCTTTGCCAAGTTCTGTCCAGAGTTCTTTGGGTTTACGTTCGGCATTATTGGTTATCACCGCGTTGGCGGCATCTAAAATTGTTTGCGTGCTGCGATAATTTTGTGCCAACACAACAACGGTCACTTCAGGAAACGCAGTTTCAAACTGCAAGATGTTTCTAAAATCAGCACCACGAAAGCGATAAACAGATTGATCTGTATCGCCCACGACGCAGACGTTGTGTTGCGCGCTGGCATCATCAGCAGATGCAAGCTTGAGCACGATTTCATTTTGCGCCATGTTCGTATCTTGATATTCGTCAATCAAAATATGTTCAAAGCGTTGTTGATATTGCGCCAGAACATCTTTGTGCTGACGAAACAACTGCACCGTGTTGAATAACAAATCATCAAAATCCATTGCGCCAGCTTTGATCAAGCGATTTTTGTATTCACGGTATATCTCGGCATATTTTGTATCGAATACATTTTCAGCTTGTGCGGCAGCGTCGTATGGCGACATCAATTCGTTTTTCCATAAACTTATTCGCGCCTGCACACCACGCGCCGGAAACCGCTTTGCATCAAGCCCAAGATCGCGAATTACATAGCCGATTAATCTTTTTGAATCTGATTGATCATAAATTGAGAATGTCTTCGGAAATCCAATCTGCTCAGCCTGCATTCGCAAAATTCGCACACACGCAGCATGAAAAGTGCTAACCCACATGCGTTCAGCAACTTTGCCGACAAGTGCTTCGACTCGCTCACGCATCTCACCGGCTGCTTTGTTGGTAAACGTGATCGCCAAAATTCGCATCGGGTGCGTGCCCTGGCTGATCAGATGTGCCACGCGGTGCGTCAACACGCGGGTCTTACCCGAACCTGCGCCCGCAATCACCAATAACGGCCCGCTCGGGTGCAGCACGGCGTCTTGTTGATCTGGGTTCAACGACGCGATGTCTAGAGAAATGTTGGGTTTATGCTCACTCACTACCCCTGCAGACTAGAGGCAGGGTATGCGCTTATTGCGCCGCATATTCAAGCAGAATCGTGTGTCGTGACAAGTAAAGAAAAACTTTTTATTTTGTTACCGCCCTCCGAAGGCAAAGCCCCATCAGGTTCAACTAGCACAAAATTCAAAGAGACAGATGGCAAATTTGGTAAGTCATTAGCAAAACAACGTGCCGAGATTATTACTGCTTTACGGATACAAAACGGTGGCGCGCAGAAACTACTCGGCGTGTCTGGCACACATCTGTTGAGAGCACAACAGGCGAATCTTGCGTTGCGCGGTGCAAAAACTCTGCCCGCTCGCGAGCGATACACCGGCGTCGTTTGGGATCATCTTGATCTTGCATCATTAACAAGCGCACAACAAAAATTTGCGGATGCGAACATCATTGTTGTTTCTGGGTTGCTTGGCTTAGTTTGTGCTGGCGATGCAATACCCGACTATCGACTCAAAATTGGCGCGTCACTTGCCCCAATGGGCAAACTTTCAACTTGGTGGTGTGAAGCAATTTCACTCACGCTAAACAAGTACTGTGCGGGCGCAGTAGTGATTGACTTGTTGCCTCAAGAACACTCGGCTGCATTCGTGCCAAATGAGAAACTACTCAACGAA
>CAEZUN010000006.1_pt1 | contig 14118 bp, 12 predicted proteins | sample 7264491 | NCBI WGS metagenome assembly CAEZUN01 (sample SAMEA6813831, study PRJEB35770) | uncultured Acidimicrobium sp. | biome: Freshwater; feature: Freshwater reservoir; material: water | place: Czech Republic | collected 2016-04-20 | depth 0.5m m
ACCCATCGCAACTGCGCCAACTGCAATGTGTGTGCCGACCGAGTGATCTGAAAGTCCAACTCGACAACCAAATTTTTCAACAAGAGTCAACATCGCTCGAAGATTTACATTGCTGGGTGAAGTCGGATAGTCAGTAGTGCAATGCAGAAGTGTGACCCGTTCTTTTAATTCGTGCCTTCCGGCATCGCTAGACAGAGCTTGTTTGCAGGCAATAGTTGATGCTTCTGAAGTTTTATCGGTGGTCATGCCAAAAGCAATTACCCCCATCGCTAATTCGATTTCGTCAATCGTGCTCATGCCGGTTGAAAGAATTATTCTGTCGGCACACCTTGCAACTTCTAACAAAAATGGCGCGTTTGTAAGTTCGCCTGATCCAATTTTGATTGTTGAAAGTTTAAGATCAGAAACTAAAAATTTAAGACTGTCAATGTCAAACGGTGTTGAGAGAAACTCGATACCACTGGCTTTGCAATATTCAAATAGCTCGCGTTGCTGGGTGTGCGACAACTCAAGGCGCTGCAACATTTCTAGTTGCGTTTCTTGGCCACCGGTCTGCGAAATTTGATAGTCGGCTTTTTTGGCGCTATTTGTAACTATAGAACTGGCTACAAATGACTGAAATTTAACTGCATCTGCTTTTGCAACTACCGCTGCATCAACAAGTTGTCGAGCAAGACTAATTGAACCGTTATGGTTTACTCCTGCTTCGGCAATGATAAATGTGTTTGGTGTTTTTGTCATTAAAAATTGTCGAAGAATATTTTTTGTGTAGTCAACTTCGTATTTTTTATCGTATCGGCGATGCTATTTGCGGTGTTGCCAGAGCCGTATTTGCTTGTAGTTGCAAGACAACGTGCCTTCCACGAGGGAGAAAGTGCTGTCTCAATAGCGGTACGAATTTCGTTATGACTGAATTTGCAGTCAATGATCGAATCAGCGCGAAGCCGACCATCTTGGCGCGTGCCGATATTAATAGTTGGCACATGAAGTGCAGGAGCTTCAATGATTCCGCTCGAAGAGTTTCCGATAACAACATCAGCAATTCTCATTAAGTTGAGATAATTTTTTTGACCCAGTGCATTGTGCAGAACACGGCGTTTTGGTTCGCGTAGTACAAATTTAGATATCTCATCATTCACGTATTTGTATCCAGGGTCGGCATTGACACCAGTAAACACGATTGTCGCTTGAGCAAAATGATCAAGCGCGGTGAGTAATTCGGTGATTTCAGTAGTCATCGACAATTCGCTTCGTGTCGTCGGATGAACCGTTACCAGCAACAATTCTTGTTGAAGTTCTATACCGATTACAGATGCCAGCTCGTCACGTGTCATTTTTTCAATATTTAGTAAGACATCAACTCCGAGTGCTCCAACATTAAAAACTGTGTCCGGTGATTCACCAAGTTGAATCAACCTGCGTTGATAATCTTCTGCCGCACAAAAATGAAGATTAGACATCTTTGTGATTGCATGTCTGATGCTGTCGTCAAATGCACCGGTGGTGACTTCTCCGCCATGAATATGCGCAATTGGAATACCTAAAATTAGGGCGGCTTGGGCTGCACCAAGAATTTCGTATCTGTCGCCTAATACGACGACAAGGTCTGGTTTGAGTTTTGCAAAAGCATCGGCAAGTTGCGATGTAGCCCGCCCCAACGCATGAGCTATCTCAAGAACCGAATCATCAGAAAGTTCAAGATCAACTAAAGCATCGGCGATGAACCCATCTTGTTCTATGAACTTAATTGTTGAACCGTGTCGTGCAGATAAATGTGAACCAGTGACAATAAGTTGAAAATCTATTTGTGAGTCTTGCCTAAACAAAGTCATCAATGGTGCGAGCAGGCCGTACTCGGCTCGTGTTCCGGTAACTACACAAATTTTTCGGTTTGAACTCATAATCCTAAGTTTGCGCTACTTGGCACATTGATTAAAGAATTAAGAAGCACTTGCGCGACTGGTAATTCAGCGCGAGGCGAGTTTTCGTACATCGGCAACTGATGCAACAGGTTCCATGCTGGTCGACACAAATATCCTTTTGCACGCGAATCTGTCAGCAACTCATTTCGAGTCTGCAAGTTTGGTTTCTTTAGCCGAACAGTATTCAGCCAATAATTAGAAGTTGTCCTTTTTGGTTCGCTAACAAACTCGAGAGACTCTGAACTTTTCAGCGCAATGTCATATTTATTGGCGAGGTTTCGCTTGTTGAGTAAAAATTCGTCTAATCGGTCGAGTTGAGCGCAGCCAAGGGCGGCATTTATATTTGGCATTCGGTAGTTCCAAGCAGTTTCGTCATGCATGAACTCCCATTCGTGTGGGAGTTTCGCGGTTGTGGCAAGATGGCGAATTTTTATAGCAAGCGATTCGTCATTCGTAAGAATTGCACCACCACCGCCAGTTGTGATGGTCTTGTTGCCGTTAAAACTTAAAATTCCACAAACACCAAATGTTCCGGTGTGTTGTTTGCCAACATAACTTCCGAGCGACTCGGCTGCGTCTTCAACTATTGGCAAACCAAATTCTTTGGCGACCAAAGAAAGTTCTTTAATATCCATTGGGTGCCCAAACGTGTGCATCGGCACGATCGCGCCGATTCGTCGACCCGTTTTCGCGTTTATCAATTCATCGCCTTGTTGAGTTGTCGCTGACGCAAGGTGTTTTCGTAAAGCGATTGGATCTAACCCAAGTGTGACCGGGTCGCTGTCGGCAAAGTGCGGGGTTGCACCGCAATGCGCAACCGCATTAGCTGTTGCAACAAAACTTAGCGATGGGATAATCACTTCGTCACCAGGCTTGATGCCTACCGAGTGCAGCGCAAGATGAAGTGCACAAGTGCCGTTAACAATCGCGATTACATGTGCAGCACCGGTGATTTTTGAAAGTTGATTTTCGAAACGAGTGATGAACTCACCAACTGATGAAACCCAGCCAGATGATAAACACTCGGCAACCATTTTGTGTTCATGAGGACCAATATTTGGCTCATGCAGAGCGATCGTTGATTTTTCTGCTGGTCCTATTACGGAAGTTAGTACTTCAAGAAATTCTCGTGTCGGTAGATCGTAAGTCGTCATCTATTTAAATGTTGTACCGATCTGCCTTGTATCGCGACAAATTACTCGGGTCTGAGAACCAGTCAATTGTTCTTTGTAATCCGATTTGAAAACCTTCGGCACCGTCCAACGACGGCTTCCACTTGAGAAGTTTTTCGGCTTTTTCAATTGAAGCGTGCAGTCTTTCAACTTCAGAATTTTTAGGGCGGTCACGTTGTTTGTCATTGGCGAGTTTTAGATCAACGCCCATAAGTTTGGCGATTGTTTTGGCGGTGTCTTCGACAGAGATTTCAAAACCACTGCCAAGATTTATTGTTTCGCCAATAATTGCGTCGCTTTCGGCAGCGGCGATGAAGCCAGATGCTGTGTCTTCAACAAATGTGAAGTCACGTGTTGGGGAAAGTGCGCCAAGTTTTACTTCTCGGTTTGTTGCAAGTTGACTAATAATTGTTGGGATAACCGCCCGCGCGGATTGTCTCGGCCCATATGTATTGAACGGTCGAAGAATTCCGACGGGTAGATCAAATGAAGCATGAAAACTTAACGCAAGTTGATCGGCACCAACTTTTGATGCCGCATATGGCGACTGCGGATGCAATGGGTGCTTCTCATCGATTGGTATGTATTGCGCAGTGCCATAAACCTCGCTTGTTGAAGTTTGTACAACACGCGAAACATTGTGTCGTCGCGCGGCCTGCAAAATATTTAATGTGCCCTTGATATTTGTATCAATATATGTGTCGGGCGAATGATACGAATATGGAATCGCGATTAATGCAGCGAGGTTCAAAATTACTTCTTGGCCGGAAACGGCAGCATCAACTCCGTGCGGGTCGCGAATATCTCCAGCGAAAACATCAAGGCTGTCACGAACGGATTGGTTTACATCATCAAGCCATCCCCAAGAATTGAAGGAGTTGTAAAGAACAAATGCTCGCACTTGATGTCCGCGTTTAACGAGTGCTTCTACTAAATGCGAACCAATAAATCCATCTGCGCCGGTTACGAGAATCTTCATTTGTTATTGACCTATTGATCCGGTCAGTTTGGAGACCAAAACTGCCAATATCACTGAAATGAAAACTGCTAACACGACTCCAGAGAAGATGCTAGTGATGGCGACCGCACCTACTGATCGGATATTCCAAGAATTTGTCGTCAGTGAGGTTAAATTGGAGTCTTGATTCTCCACTTGCACCGCACGCGATTTAGTTGTATTGGAATTTCGATTTTTTGTGACCAACCACAACGTAATCAGGCTCAGCACGATGATCGCGAGAGACCTGACCGTAACATCAAGGACGGTAAGTGACATGAGTTTCGACACAACCACGACTGCTCCTAGCGTATCGCCGGAGGTACCTGAAGAGCATCAAGACAAGGATCAAGTAGTTATTGCGCCGCGTCAGACGAACATGTGGTGGGCAATACCAATGTTCACAATTGTTTGGATAGTTACTAGTGCGATAATTATTTCTTCACTGGTTCGCGTTAACTTTTGGGAAGTTGCACCTGGTTCTGCAGAGCAAGTTAGCTCTAGATTTTCGTTTGACAAAGATGCTCTTCAGCTTGCAGATCGGTACAAGCCAACATCGCCAGTTTTATTCGTTACTGCATTTGGATCAAAGCTCTCCGCACTTGACGCTTTGCTCGGCACGCTAGACCCAGATGTAGATGTATTGAATCGCGTACAAAAATTCGGCGATTCAACACCTGATCAACAGAAGAATCTCGGATATCAGTCAATGACAACTGCAAAACAAATTGCAGAATATGTCGCCATGAATCGTTTGGGCTATGAGGTGTCTATTACTTATGGAGAATTAGTTATTGATCGATTTGTTTGCGAGGCCAAACCGCGTCCACTTAGTGCGTGTTTGCAACTTGGAGTTGGCGACACGATCACATCTTTTGATGGCATCAAGATTCCATCATTGGCTGACCTGCTTCCGCTTATGAAGAATTATTCGCCAGGCGATGTCGTTAAATTAGAAATCACACCTCATAGAACTACCGATTCAATTACCAAAGAAGTCGAGTTGATTGCCAGTCCAGATGATCCAAATCGTACGATTATCGGAGTGTGGCCTGCTGACACGCGAATTGTTAAGTTGCCATTTGAAGTTGATATCGACACCGACCTGATTGGTGGGCCATCTGCCGGTCTTGCCTTCACATTGGCTCTATTGGACGAGTTAACTCCTGGCGATTTAACAGGTGGAGTTAAAGTAGCCGCGACTGGCACGATTGACGGCGACGAAACAGTTGGTGCGATTGGTGCGTTGCGTCAGAAAACAGTTGCCGTCAAAGCCTCTGGTGCCAAAGTATTTTTTGTGCCGAGTTCGCAATCAGCAGAAGAAATTGAGGTGGCCAAGCGGATTGCGGGATCAAAATTGCGTATTGCTCCAGTTGCAAATCTTGGTGAAGCGCTAGCAATTCTCAAAGAGATGGGGGGCAGCGACATTTCTAATGACGCGATAGAGCTCTAGTCAACGTTTAACCTTATATATATGGCGATTACATTCTCGCGCCCTGACCCTTCATCCCCTGGTGCGGTTGGGTCAGCACAATTCAATATCGCGAGGCGCGGGTATGACCAAGGTGAAGTTCGTGACTTTTTGAGGATGGTCTCGGCCGAGTTGGCCAGGCTTCAAGAGCGAGAAAGATTTTTAGAAAGCGAAATGCGCGCGATGCAAACTCGTGGATTGTCTGATCCCGGTGTTCTCGATGAAGCAACGGTTACAACGTTGCTCGGCGAAGAGACAGCTCGTGTTTTGTCTGTTGCTCGAGAAGCAGCACAACAGATGCGCATGCGTGCTGCAGAAACTGCGGAGAGATTGGTGCGCGAAGCAACTTCCGAAGTTGCAAGGTTACGTGAAGAAGCTGAAATTGAAAACGAGCGTCGGCGAAGTGATGCCTTAGACGACAGTGAATCAGAAATAGAACTTGCTAAACAGCAAGGTCGCGAAATGATAAACGAAGCTCGCGCGTATAAAGAGAAAATGTTGACTGAGCTCGCACGGCGTCGCGAACTTGCGAAACAGCAAATCGAACAATTAGTTCGCGATCGTGATCGGTTGATGTCAGCATTTGAACGCGCACGGTTGGCAGCCAATGATGTGATGGGTGACTTGACTGAATTTGATGAAGCGGCTGGAGATCTAAAGCAAGCCATCCCTGAGGGAGTGGTTGACGAATCATTGCACAATGTTGTGCTTTTTGATCGAGAAAAATTCGAAGATGACACTTTGGATAATTTGCGCCCAGAAGTTGCAAAGTTTTCTGACTTTGAATCATCGCAACAGATAGAACAAATTTCGCTCACTACAAATGACAAAGAGTTAACTTTTGTTGCCGAAGAACCTTTTTTGACGTCGTCAACTGAATCGCAAGTTGAATCTGGTTTATTGCAAGAACTAGTAGTAACGCAACCGGAAGTAATGCCGGAAGTAGAACCTGAAATCAAATTAGAAGACCGGCCAGAAGTAGAACTAGAAGTAAAAGCAAATTTACTGCCAGAGACAAAACTAGAAGTAAAGGCAATGGCACTGCCAGAAGCAAAACTAGATGTAAAGCCAGAACCAGATGAAGGCCATAGAGCGAATGTCATTCAGTTATTCGGCAGAACTTCACGTCGCTTGCATCCTTCAACTGATGCACCGCCAACTGAAGTACCAGAAGTAAAAACAGAAGTCATTGACACTGTCAAAGCGCTCGACACAAATACGAAGTCGGAGCAAAAGACTGCAGTAGCTGCGCCAAAAAAGTCAAATGTGGATGACCTCTTTGCGAAATTACGAGAGTCTGGTGCGAGTTCTGTGGCAAGTTCAATTAAACAAGCCGAGCCTGTTCAGAAAAAAGTCGTTAAGTCTGACGTGCCGAATGCAACGACTAGTACGACTAGTACAACTAGTACAACGAACCAAACACCGGTTTCGGTGAAGCCGGATCCGCAGATTTTTACAAAACGTGATGAGGCACTTGCACCAATAGTCGAAGCACTGTCTAAAAAGCTCAAACGTGTTCTCGCTGACGAAGAGAACTCAGTTCTTAACTACTTGCAAAACAAAAAAGCTCAAGTTGCATTAGAAACAGTTCTGCCGAGTTTTGATAGTCAAGTTCAGTCATTTGTCGAAGCCACCAGCAAAGATTTGATTGAAGCCGCGATGGCTGGTGCGCAATCACTTTCAAAAAGTCTTAAAGCCGATCTTCGAAAAAAGATTAGTAACACGACGGTGATGCAAGTTATGTCCAAAAAACTTGCCGATGCAATTGTGCTTCCATTGCGAACACGAATTCAGAAATGCGTCGAGAAAAGTGCCGGTGACACAAGTGAGATGTCAAGTTTGATTCGCACCGTGTACCGCGAATGGAAAATGCAGCAGATAGATAAACTTGTCAGCGATATTGCTCGTCTCGCCTACAGTCGAGGCGCCTATCTAGTTCTTGATGCGGGAACAAAAGTCTGTTGGATGGTTGATCCGAACGGTCCTGCATGTTCAGACGCAGAAGATAATTCTCTCGCCGGCACAATCGCACTTGGAGAAAATTTTCCTACTGGTCACGAGCATCCTGTTGTTCACTCAGGATGTCGTTGTCTTGTAGTTCCATCGCAGAGGTAGTCTTTGCTTCGTGCGGAACCCTTCCGATTTACCAAGATCTCCGTTTCCTCGTCGTAATTCGTCAGGAGGTTTTGGTTTCAACGCGTTTAAAAAAGGCCGAGCAATTTGGACCGTTGTATTCGCAATATTTGTAGTCGGCGGAATCTCAGCTCGAAGCATTTCTGGTTTCTATGTTGACTTGCTGTGGCATGATGTTTTGGGTCGCACAGATATTTTCTGGGGCGTAATCACCACGAAAATTTCTCTCGCCGCAATATTCGTGGCCGTTTTCGCGGTTGCTATGTTGATTAATCTTTGGCTAGCAGACCGTCTCGCACCAGAAAATGTTCCGGTGTCTGCAGAGCAAAGAGCACTCGATGGATATCGGCAGTTGGTCGCAAAGCGCCAATGGCTTGTTCGCATTGTGGTTTCAGTTGTACTCGGCCTACTTGTTGGACTGCCTGCCACGGCACAGTGGCAAGATTGGCAATTGTTTCGTCACGCTCAACAGTTCGGCATACAAGACCCGTTATTTTCGCGCGATTTAAGTTTTTACATTTTCCGTCTTCCATTTCTTGAATTCTTGGTTAGTTGGGTGTTGGCAGCACTCGTATTAATCACGCTCGTTACAACGATGATCCACTATCTCAACGGTTCGATTCAGATGCAAATGCAGGGTCGTCGGGTTACTCCTCAAGCAAAAGCCCACCTCTCGGTATTGTTTGCTCTAATCGCGTTGTCACGAGCCGCGTCATATTGGCTAGGTCGCTTTGAATTAACACGATCAACACGTGGCGTGGTGCAGGGCGCAACCTATACAGACGTAAATGCCCAACTACCTGCAACAAGTTTGATGATTCTGGTTTCGATCGCGGTAGCAGCTTTATTTTTATGGAATGTTCTACAAAAAGGATGGCGACTTCCTGTTTTGGCAACGATGCTTTGGGTTGTCGTCGCGGTTGTCGCTGGCGCAATTTACCCTTCGCTTGTGCAGCGTTTTTCTGTGCAGCCGAACGTCAGTACAAAAGAGCTTCCTTACATTGAACGCAACTTGAGTGCAACAAAAATTGCAATGGGTTTGAATGATGTCAAACAAGTTGATGTCAAATATGGCTTGATCACAGCAGCAGATGTCTCTGCAGATGCCGAACCATTGCGCGATGTTCGACAACTCGACCCGTTGCAGATGCGTGATCGCTTTGTCTTGGACGAAGGTCAAACTTCGTATTACGCGATTCGTGATCTAGATGTTGACCGTTACGCGATTGATGGTCGAGTCCAACAAGTGCTGGTTGGCGCCCGAGAGTTAAATACTGATGGCATACCGAACCGCACATGGGTTTCACGACATCTCCTATATACACACGGCTGCGGACTCGTTGTTGCACCAGCAAGCAAAGTCACAGTAGACGGCCGACCAATTTATACGAACCTGGATGTGAAGCAACCTGAGTTGTATTTTGGTGAAGGCCTTGATTCGTATGCGTTAGTAAAAAGTCGTGAAGTAGAGCAGTCATGCGCTGATGGTAAAACAAGTGCATTTTCTGGAACGGGTGGTGTGCAACTTTCGTCGTTGATTCGCCGAGCGGCATTTGCCGTACATTTTGGCGAGTACAACCTTCTTGGGTCAGGCTTGATCACACCGCAATCACAAATTATGTTTTTTCGAAATATTCGTGAGCGTGCAGAAAAAATTGCACCATTCTTAAAAATGGACTCTGACCCTTATCCGGTCGTAGTCGACGGAAAAGTCATGTGGGTGCTGGATGCATTTACGACAACCGATCGTTATCCGTATGCGCAACGCGCGAATATCGATCAATTGAGCAGCGGTAGCGGACTAAACACCAACTTTAACTACGTTCGTAACAGTGTAAAAATTGTCGTTGATGCCTATGACGGTTCAATGAAGTTTTATGTCGTAGATCCAAAAGATCCAATTATCACTACTTGGCAATCCGTTTATCCAAAGTTGTTTACTTCAGTGGCACTCGCACCGAAGCAACTAGTTGAACACTTTAGATATCCAGAGGATTTATTTAGAGTGCAAACAAACACTTATGGTCGATATCAGTTCGAAGATGCGACAATGTTTTTTAATCGCAACGCTGCGTGGAGCGTTGCTCAAGCTCCCGCAATTGAACCGGAAGGCGTAAGTGGGGCAGTATCTGGCGGACTCGTCGATGACTTAAACACACTAAACACTGGTGACGTGCGCGACGCAAGTGTGGCGCGGTTCGAACCGTATTACACGATGTTTCATGAGCCAAATAGTGCCCAAAAAACTGGTGTGTTTTCAATGTTGCGTCCGTTTGTACCGTTCTCAGCAGATAACGCAAGAAAAGAATTGCGTGCGTTTATGACAGTTTCAAGTGACCCAGCAACTTATGGTCAGTTGACAGTTTTCAAAATAAACGACCCGCTACCAGAAGGACCAGCAACAGTCGCCGCAGAAATTGGCAGTGACCCTGCGGTTTCTCAGCAGATAACTTTGCTCGACCAAAGAGGCTCTCGAGTAATTTATGGTGACTTGCAAATAGTCAACATCGGAAAAGGTTTGGTCTATGTTCGGCCATTATTTGTGCGACCAGATGACCCATCGGCAAAACAAATATTTGTCAGAAAATTTCTTGCGTCATATAACAACAAAGTGGTTCTCGCTGACGATCTAACTTCAGCAATCGCTAAATTATTCCCGGGTTTCAAAGATAATCTTGGCGACAGAATTAATGACGGTTCTGCTGCGCCAGCTGAAGACACAGCAACTAATAGTGCGCCAACCGACGACACAGCAACGACTGATACAACTTTGCCGTCAAGTACGGGCGGCAATTCAGCTTTGGATACTCCGAACGCATTGCTAGCAAAAGCTGAAGAGTTATTCGCAGAAGCCGATGCGGCACTTGGTAATACTCCGCCGGATTTTTCTTTGTATCAGCAGAAACTCGCTGAAGCTAGAAGCTTGATTAGTCAAGCAATTTCACTAATCGGCGGCTGAGAATTTTCTAAGAGCAAGTTTTAGAATTATTGAGTTCGACGAATTTGTTCAACTAGTTCGGCAAGGTCTTGCCTGAAAGCAATTTCGTATCGAGCTTGTTCGTTGGCGATTCTGATTTGACTAACACGAAGTTGTTCTAATGCTTCGCTCGAAACACTGTCTTGTGAAGACTTAGTCATAGTCTCAATTTCTGATCCAAGTTCGTGAATCTGATTTGAAAGCTCGGTGGTCATCGTGGTAACCCGTTGATCGATGATTGAAATTTTTTGATCTAAGCCATTGGTCAATGCTGTCACGAGCGAGAGGGCATTTGTTCGTTTAGTTAATTCTTCGCGCAGTGCAACGAGTTCTGTCTTCAGGGTTTCTAAGTCAGACTGTGAGGCTTTTTGAGTTCGGTTGAAGAGTGCCATCGCACCTGTGATTATGGCACGCCGATGGTAGCCTGACTGGTACGACGCGGGGTGGAGCAGTCCGGTAGCTCGTTGGGCTCATAACCCAAAGGTCGTAGGTTCAAATCCTACCCCCGCCACCAATTCTCAGTAAGTTGAGGTATCCATGAACAGGCTTGAACGAGTGCGGACAATTCGCAAATCATTGGGTGCAGGTTCGGCAGTCGTCGGAAGTTGGATGCAGATTCCAGATTCAAATATTGCAGAGATTATGGGTCGCGCCGGTTATCAATGGGTTGCAATCGACATGGAGCATGGGCCCGTTTCGGTTAGTCAGCTGCCAGATATTTTTCGTGCGCTTGAACTCGGGGGCACACTTCCTTTGGCGCGTGTCGCGAGCCCTTTGCCAATTAATTGTCGACAAGCTCTCGACCAAGGCGCTGGTGGTGTGGTGATTCCGATGATTTCTTCGGCCTCGCAACTTGAAGCGATTATCAGTGAATGTCATTGGCCGCCTCGTGGGCGACGCGGAGTGGGCTTTCAACGAGCAAATGTTTTCGGAAAGTTCTTTGATGCGTATCTCGAAGAATCACAAGAGGCACTAGTCGTCGCCCAAATTGAACACGTTGATGCCGTTAACAACCTTGAATCAATTGTCGCTGTGAATGGTTTGGATGCGATCATGGTCGGCCCATATGACTTGTCGGCGTCACTCGGCGTAACTGGTGACTTTGAAAATAAAAAATATCTTGACACGCTTTCTCAAATTCTTAAAGTGTGTGCAAAATTTAAAATGCCATGTGGAATGCATGTAGTTCAGCCAGATACAAAAATGCTTGAGCAACGAATTCGTGAAGGTTACAAATTCATTGCCTACGGCGTCGATACAGTATTTTTGAATCAGGGCGCAGCTGCGCCACAGTGATTGAAACTTGCCCGGCGATCAAAATTTGCACAGTGACTAGGTATTTAAACTTCACGATATGAGTGCAAAAGTTTTAAAAGTCGGTATCGCTGGTTACGGCGTGGTCGGTAAGCGCCGTGGTGATTGCGTTGAACGGCACCCTGATCTTGAACTCGTCGCGGTTTGCGATCGCGTATTCAAAGACGACGGGGTATTACCAAACGGTGTAAAACACTTTCGTACCTACCAGCAACTTCTAGAACAAAAACTAGACGTCTTGATTGTCTGTGTAACCAACGACATCGCCGCAGAAGTTACACAGGCTGGCTTGAACCTTGGTCTTCATGTGTTTTGTGAGAAGCCACCAGGTCGAGACATTGCCGACATAACTCGCGTAATTGAAACTGAAAAGAAAAATCCAAATTGTCGATTGATGTATGGTTTTAATCACCGTTATCACGATTCAGTTCAAGATGCACTGAAAATTATTCGTTCTGGTCGTTTCGGCGAGATCATCAATATGCGGGGTGTCTACGGAAAATCAAAGTTAATAACTTTTAATCAAGCCGACTGGCGAGCCAAAAGAGAAATTGCCGGTGGAGGAGTGCTTCTAGATCAAGGCATACACATGGTTGATTTAATGCGTCTGATGGCGGGTGAGTTCGTAGATGTCCAGAGTTTTATCTCAAACGGTCATTGGGGATACAACGTCGAAGATAATGCGTATGCATTAATGAGAACCAAAGATGGTGTCGTGGCGATGCTTAATTCATCTGCGACCCAATGGCGACATCAATTTAGTCTTGATATAAATATGCAACGTGGCGGTGTTATTTTGCGAGGAATCTTGACCGGCTCAAAAAGTTATGGAAACGAGACAATGACACTCGTAACTGCCGATCCAGATCGAGATAACGGTGACCCGAAAGAAGAACTTTTTGAATACAAAGACGATCCATCTTGGGATTCTGAGATCGCAGCGTTCACCCAAAGCATTCTTCATAATCAACCCGTTCAAAACGGCACATCACACGATGCCTTCGAAACAATGAAACTCGTCTATAAAATTTATTACGCCGATCCAATTTGGCGTAACAAATTTAATATTGAAAACCCTGAGGTACCCCAGTGAGCGAAGATACAACGACCTACCTGTCAATGACCGATCTAACAGTTAACGATATTCAAGGTCTCGTGATCGCGACGACAGAACTCGTGCGTAACGTGGGTAAAAAATTCATTCGTGCAAATAGTCAAGAAGCCAAAGAAGTAGTTGATCTTCAAGTAGGTGGGCGTGAAATCAAACTTGCCGCCGACAAAATTTTAGAAAAGCAACTGATCAAGGGACTAAAAAGTTTCGGTTTTCCAATCCTTAGCGAAGAAACTGGGTTCATTGATTCAGGTAAATTTAGGAATCTGCTTTGGGTGATCGACCCATTAGACGGTAGTTACAACTTCAGCAGAGGCCTCGGACCTTCGATGATTTCGTTGGCACTGTGGCAAGGCAATGAGCCCGTGCTTGGAGTGCTATTTAATTTGGTAACAAAGCAACTGACTTTTGGTGGACCAAAAATCGGTGCATACGTTGAAAAAGTTGCTGTACACGTGTCTGATCGTGAAGAACGTGGCCAAGCGACTCTTTGCACCGGGTTTCCAAGTCGGTTTCCAATTGATGACCCGCGAGCCGTTGAAGCCTTCGCAACAACAATGCGCTCGTTCGGAAAGATACGGATGATCGGTGCAGCAGCGGCCTCTTTGTGGCTTGTTGCAACAGGCGCGGCCGATGTTTATGCAGAGCACAACATTATGTTTTGGGATGTTGCCGCAGGATTAGCAATCGTGAATGGTGCAGGGGGCACATTCGAAATAGAGGGCGTTAACTTGCCCGAGCGAGTTTTCAGCGAGCCGTGCACTGTAGTTGCGAGCAACGGCAAATTTGATGCATCAGTGTCAATGTTCGACGCTGTGCGAGGGCTGTGATGACGGGCCTCGACACAGGTGTCAAAATTGTTCGCAATGTTGGAAGATTCACGATTGGAGACGGTTCAGTTTCGGGAGTTGCAGATTTAGTAAATTCGCAACGCACCAAAGATTCACCTAATGCGGTCTATTTAATTGATGAGTTTTTTGAAAATAGTAGAAATGTTCTTGACTCGTTAGGAATGATTGCG
>CAEZUN010000007.1_pt1 | contig 13779 bp, 14 predicted proteins | sample 7264491 | NCBI WGS metagenome assembly CAEZUN01 (sample SAMEA6813831, study PRJEB35770) | uncultured Acidimicrobium sp. | biome: Freshwater; feature: Freshwater reservoir; material: water | place: Czech Republic | collected 2016-04-20 | depth 0.5m m
AAACTTTTGAATCTGTTCTTTGGTTTGCAACTTTCCGCCGAACCAAAGCCTGCCGGCAGCGGCAAAAGACTTACGGCCACGCGGCGCATATGCCATGTGGGTTTTAACGATTCGATTAAATTTGAGCATCGGCTTGTCGTAGAAAACCACGTAGTCGATTTCGCTTTCTGAGATTTTCGCTTCAGCCAAGCAAAAGTCAGTTGCGAGACGAGGCAACCGAGAGTCGTGCTTTCTGCGCGAGAACCGCTCTTCTTGAGCGGCAGCCACGATCTCGCCGTCACGCACAAGGCATGCGGCACTGTCGTGATAAAGCGCGGAGATTCCGAGAATGTTCGTCATCGGCGCTATTTATTCTAACGACACAAAGAGTTTTCTTTGTGCGTGAGAGATCTATTTAGCGATCGCGTAATTTTGCGAGTAACCGCAAAATCTCAAGATACAACCAAACAATTGTGACCATTAGTCCGAATGCTGCGTACCACTCCATATGTTTTGGTAATCCAGCTTTCTCACCACGCTCAATAAAGTCAAAATCAAGTGCCAAATTCATTGCCGCCAAACCAGCAACTATGAAACTGAACCCAATGCTCATCGGGCTTGAACTGTTGAAGAACGAAATGTTCATACCAAATAAACTAAGAAGCATCGATACTCCGTAGAAAATTGCGATTCCCATTGTCGCGCCGATAACTGTGCGACGCATTTTGTCTGTCACTCGAATCACTCCAGTGCGATAAAGCACAAGCATCGTTACGAACACACCGAGCGTTATGCCAACAGCCTGAATTACGATGCCGTCGTAAGCAGTGTTGAAAATTTTTGATATCGCACCAACAAATAAACCTTGGGCAATTGCATAAGCAGGCGCAAGAACACGGGCCAGTTTTGGTTTAAATGTCAAGACGATTGCGCAAACAAAACCGAACAACGCCCCTGCTATTGCCAAACCAGGAAACGACACCACGCCATTTGCTGCTTCGTTAACCGACGTCCAGCCAAACATCGCCGAAGAAACAAGTAGCAACATCAACAACAACGCAGCACTTGCGGTGCCACTTGCAGTCATCGTCTCGGCCGACTTATAAGGCGAGACCGGACCATCATTTATTGGAGCATGAAATACTTGCGACGAAGATTGCTGGCCAGGTTGCGGTGCCGCCCACCCAGCCTCGCCTGCACTTCGCTGCATTACTTTTGAAAATGACTTTTCGTTAAGAATTGGATTTGCCATAAATCAAATAATACCAGTCGGGTGATTTTATTTAGACAAGTCATGTGCACTCATTGAGCACCGAATCACAACGCAGAATTTGACCTATTTAATGGCATAAAATTCCGTGTTTTTCGCGTGTGTGTCCTTTGCCTCGTGGGTATCGTTAGGCGTGTCGCACCGACTGTGGCGCACTATTTGTAATAGTTGCAAAAATTTAGGGAGAATACGTGGCGAAAGAGCGAATTGACCGAGACGACGAAGACCTAGTTCGCCTCTACCTCACCGATATCGGTCAGTATTTGTTGCTTACCAAAGATGACGAAGTTCGCCTGGCTAAAACTATCGAAGAAGGCAAAATTGCCGAAACAACTCTCAATAATTCAGAGAAGCAAATTGACCCAACCAAGCGTCGTGAACTAAACAAAATCGTTAAAGCCGGGGCGAAGGCTGAGCGCCAATTCGTGCAGTCAAATTTGCGATTGGTTGTTTCAATCGCCAAAAAGTATCAAGCGTCGGGACTGCCGCTACTCGACCTGATCCAGGAGGGCAATCTCGGCTTAATGCATGCCGTAGAAAAATTTGACTGGCGAAAAGGTTTTAAATTCTCGACCTATGCAACATGGTGGATTCGCCAAGCGATCACTCGCGGCATTGCAAATACTGGTCGCACAATTCGGCTTCCAGTTCATGCTGGAGACACGCTTGCACGTCTGCAAAAAGCGCGCTCACGCCTCGAGTTGAAGTTCGGTCGCCATGCAACACTCGCTGAATTGGCTGAAGAAGTTGAAATGCCTGCCGACAAAGTGACTGAAGCGTTGCGTTTTGCTGCTGAGCCACTTTCACTTTCAGAGCCATTGCGCGAAGACGGTGATGCCGAACTCGGTGACGTTGTCGAAGACCGTTCAGCAGAGTCGCCGTTTGAAGTTGCTGCCACTGCATTGTTGCCAGAAGAAATTACTCGACTGCTTGCGCCACTTGATCAGCGTGAGCGCGAGATTTTGGCATTGCGTTTCGGTCTTGATCGCGGCGAGCCACGAACTCTTGAAGAAGTTGGCGAAGCATTTAACTTAACTCGCGAACGAATCCGACAAATCGAAGCACGAGCGATGAGCAAGTTGCGCCATCCATCTAGCGACACAGGTGCCCGCGACCTTCTCTCGGTTTAATCTCGCCACGACGTGTTGTGCGTCATCGGTGATTTGGTTGAAGACATTGTCGTTTGGTTGCCGGAATCTCTTAATTACGGTGCGGATACTCCGTCTCGAATAGTTCGCACTCGCGGCGGAAGCGCATCAAATGTTGCTGTGTTCGCAGCAACTGTTGCTCGAAATGAAACCAACCAAGCGCCTAGCTCACGGCTAATTGCACAAGTTGGTGATGATCGTCTCGGTGATCAATTAATTGGCGCGCTGCGCGATGCTGGCGTCGACCCATGCGTTGTTCGCGGCGGACGAACTGGCTCGATAGTTGTAATCGTTTCGCCCGACGGCGAGCGCACGATGCTGACTGATCGAGCCGCATCAACCCAATTACAGCAAGCACCAGAAAAATGGTTCGAAAGTGTTTCACTTCTACATGTGCCGGCGTATTCGCTTTTTTCAGAGCCGCTGGCAACTGCGGCGCGTTCATGCATTGCTACTGCGCACGATAAAAATATCCCCGTCTCAATTGATGCTTCATCGGCATCTTTGATCAAAGAGTTTGGCGTTAACAAGTTTCGCGAACTAATACATCAACTTCGACCAAAGATATTTTTCTGCAATACCGATGAGGCTGAAATATTGAATCTGACTACACAGCCATTAGATCTTGACATCGTGGTGATTAAAGCTGGCGCTCGGCCAACAACGCTGATTGAGAATAACGTCGTCAAAACTATTGAAGTAGAACCTGTTGGCGAAATTATTGATACAACTGGGGCAGGTGATGCCTTTGCTGCCGGCTTCTTGACAAAATTTGGCGAGAATAATCTCGACACCTATATATGTGTCTTGGCTGGTCATCAACTTGCCGCGCGAGTTTTGCGCAGTCCAGGCGCGACAATGGATGCACAATGAATTCATTTCAAATTCGCATTAGCGACGAAGTCAGCACAGCGCTCTCGCAACACAAACCAGTTGTCGCACTTGAGTCAACAATTTTTTCACATCTTGGTCTGCCGTCGCCAGCAAACCTTGAGGCATTAACGCGCTGCACCGCGGCGCTACGAGGTCACGGTGTCGTGCCAGCAATTACTGCTGTGCTTGATGGCGTCGCCCGAGTCGGCATTGATGAAAGCGAGTGGCCTCTAATTCTTGGCCCCGCTAAAAAAGTTGGTGAGCGCGAACTCGCCACGGCGATGGCCACAAAATGGCCCGTCGGCGCGACAACTGTTTCATCTTCACTGTTGCTTGCAGCTCGAGCCGGCATCCGTGTTTTTTCAACTGGCGGTATCGGCGGCGTGCATCGCGGCGCCGAAATTAGTGGAGACATCAGTAGCGACCTTGGCGCAATCGCTCAACACCATGTCGTCACTGTTTGCGCGGGCGCGAAATCATTTCTCGATCTGCCACGAACTCTTGAATATCTTGAAACTCTAAGCGTGCCAGTGCTCGGTCTTGGCTGCGATTTCTTTCCAGAGTTCACTGTTGAGCGCGGCGATTTAAAAATACCTACACGAGTTGAAACAATTAAAGAACTCGCAGAAATTGTTCGGGCTAACGACGCACTCGGACGCAACGGTGGAATTCTCGCATGCGTGCCTGTTCCAAAAAAAGACGGTTTACTTAAATCATTTATGGATGAAATTACGGCGACGGCGCTGAATGATGCGATCAAACAAGGCATTACCGGCGCGGCGGTTACTCCTTATGTTTTAAAATTCATCGCGAATGCAACGCACGATGCAAGCGTCAAAGCAAATCTTTCACTCGCCGAAAACAATGCGCTTACCGCCGCGCAACTCGCAGTCGAACTTTCTAAAGCGCAATAATTTTTGGCGGAGGCGGACGGGAATCGAACCCGCCGAACGAGGTTCACTCGTCCCAACCGCTTTGAAGGCGGCGGAGCCCACCAGGTACCCGGACACCTCCATCGCGAAGGCTACTTGTCTAATTTTCAGATGACGCAATTCGATCTTTGTGTACACATGCAATAACTCGAACTCAGTTACGACACTGGGCTCAGTTAAAGGAGCACAAAGATGATTGTTTGTTGGTCTGTAAAAGGTGGCAGCGGCACAACAGTTGTTGCATCAACTATTGCATTAATGCGCGCCGCAGAGTCACAACGCGGCGCACTGCTCGTTGATCTTGCTGGTGACGTGCCGGCAGTTCTTGGTTTGGCAGAATCATCGGGGCCCGGCATTAACGATTGGTTTGCAAATTGCGATCATGGGTCGCGAATGACATTGCAATCAATTGCAATTCAGGCCACGGCGAATTTACAAATTATTGCGCGTGGTTTAAAACAATTAGATGCAAAAGAAAATAGAAATTTCACAGAACTATGTGCTGCACTTAAATCATTTGATCTACCAATAATTGTTGACGCTGGTTGCGGTCTGCCATCGCCCGATTTACTTGCTCACGCCAGTTCATCTTTGCTAGTTACTCGTCCGTGTTATTTGTCGTTGCGTCGGGCTGCACAACTTTCGGTGTCGCCAACTGGCATCGTGCTAATCAACGAGGCTGGTCGCGCGCTCGGTAAACATGACGTTGAAGCAGTTATCGGCGCACCAGTTGTTGCTGAAATAGATTTTGATGCTGCAATTGCGCGCGCAGTTGACGCAGGTTTACTTGCCAGTCGAATACCAACAATTATGTCAAAACAACTCGCGGCAGTCGCATGAGCCGAGCAGTTCTAACTCGAGCAGCACCAAAAGTTCACAGTCGTCTCGACGAATTTTTTAGGGATGAAGATATTCGTGAAGTCATGGTCAACGCAGGCTCGCAAGTTTGGATCGAGCGCGACGGTGAACTTTCGCAAGTAGGCACAATTCACCCAGATGACACACGGGCATTTATCGAGCGAACTTTGCTGCCGCTTGGTCGACGCATCGACATAACCTCACCAGTTGTCGATGCTCGGCTAAGCGATGGCTCAAGATTGTGCGCGGTGATACCTCCAATTGCTGTCGACGGACCATGCGTCGCAATTCGAAGATTCGCCGCGAAGCAAATGCAACTCGAAGATTTCGCTCCACCAGAAATCGCTGCGCTATTGCAGCAACTAATTTATGATCGCCGAAATATTCTCGTGAGTGGTGCGGCGTCTGCCGGCAAGACGACTTTGTTAAATGCACTATGTGATTATCTGCAAACCAATGAACGCATTGTGACAATCGAAGACATCGCCGAACTTCGACTCAACCATGAGCATGTACTGCGCCTTGAAGCAAGGCCCGCATCGCCAGATGGCAATCAGGAGATTTCTACCAGGTCACTAGTGCGAACCGCGCTTCGACTTAGACCTGATCGATTAATTATTGGTGAAGTTCGTGGTGCTGAAACTCTCGACATGTTGGCGGCAATGAACACTGGTCACAGCGGTTCTATGTCAACGATTCACGCCAATAGTTCGCGCGATGCAGTTCGCCGAGTTGAGTCACTTGTGCTGCAGCACGCTGCAAACTGGTCGCGCGATGTCGTGCAAGATCATGTTTGTTCTTCAATTAATGCCATAGTGCATGTTGCGAGACATCTCAATGGCGCTCGATCTGTTGAAGAGATTTTGTTACTCGACGGTGACCGAAACTACTTTTTAGTGCAACACGGCCAAATCATCGGTGAGCCATCGGTGTGAGATATTTACTGGCGATCTTTGGAGCAACCATTTTTGGGTGCCTAATCGCTGTTTGTGGGTTTTGGTTTATTCAAATTCGATTGACCAAAGTTTGGGTCAACCAGCGACTCTCACAAAATATGCCGCAGAGTGAGCAAAGTATGTTGCCTGGCAATCTTGTTTTGTCTCAGTCATCGACTTTGCAACTCAATCAACTCGCCGAGATTTTAGATACGACTGCTCGGCATCTTCGACTTGGCGAATCTTTTGCTAGCGCATTGCAAGCAGCAGTTTCATCACAACAATGTGCGATTCAAGCTTTGCAAGACTTCTCCCGGTCTTGTGCATTGGGTGAAGCAGCCAGCGAAATTTCTAGACGGCTTATAAAAACTGCAAAAACCAAAGATCAACAATTTGTCGTCAAGACTCTTGAGCTAGCGGCAACTGGCGGAGTTGGTGGTGTGATGGCACTTGAACGTGCGGCAATTGTCATCCGCGAACGAGCAACCCACATTGACGACAGACTTGCACAAGCAGCACAAGCGTTGCTCTCAACTCGCATCTTGTCGTGGACACCTCTCGTGGTTGCAGGCTGGCTTTTAGTTTCAAGCGCTCCAGTACGCAATTATTTAATTCTTAGCCCATCAGGATGGATCTGCCTGCTACTTGGCATTGGGCTGAATCTTGCAGGTCGAAAATGGATGCATGCAATTATCACACCGAGCGTTGTCGCGTAAGTCGTGTAATGACTTCGATCTTTATTCTTATCGTTATCGGTGTCGTGTTATATCGACGCAAGACAAGATCAACAAGTCAACCGAATTTCGGTGTGTACATTCCAGAGATTATTGATGTTTTGCTTGTGTTAATTCGTGCAGGTCAAAGCCCTGCATCGGCAATGGCGCAACTTCATTATTGGGCGCCAGACAATTTATATAAGCACCTAATTCAAGTGCACACCCGGCTACTGCAAGGCGAGCGTTTCAACGATGTAATCAAAACTCTTCGTGATGATCTCGGCTCAAGTTTTTATCCATTATGCGACATTCTCGTTAGCGCTGACCGTGACGGCCTACCAATCACATCAGTGCTTGACCAACTTGCGTATCACGCTCACATTGAGCGCCGAAGACTGCAAGACATTAGTGCTCGACAGTTACCAGTTCGGTTACTACTTCCACTGACTTGTTGCATTTTGCCATCGTTTGTTTTGCTGGCGATGGTACCGCTTGTCGTTAACTCCCTCTCGGCTGTTTCTGCTCAACTCTTCTAACGAAAGCGACTCTTGTGTTTAGATTTAAAAATGATTCAGGTCAGGCCACTACCGAGTACGCACTGGTACTGCTTGGCGCAGCAGTAATTGCACTGTTAGTTATCGCCTGGGCGACAGATGGTGGTGGTGCGGGACGCATCGGTGAACTCTTTGACACCGTGCTTTCTGGCATCTTTGATCGCACCGATGCTGTCGGTTAGCAGTTTAAATATGAAACGTGCTCACAAAATTTGGGTTGAAGAACCAGGTCAAGCCACGGTCGAGTTTGCGCTCGTGCTTCCGTTTCTGTTTCTGTTTTCGTTAACAGTCGTACAAATTGGCAGTGTTGCAAACGATCAACTCGCGCTCGGTCATGCCGCTCGCACTGCTGCACGCGCGATTTCTCTCGCAGATGTGGCTGATGAAAACACAATTCAAATTGCACTTGATTCTGTTCAAAATTCAATCACGCTTAACCCAATTGATGTAGATGTTGAGCTAAGTGAGATTCTTGCTCAAGTCACACTTACGTATCAGCGTCAGATAAATATCCCAATAATCGGCAAATTATTCAACAATGTCACTTTGCAAGCAACTACCTCGATGCCTCGTGAACTAACAAGTGAGACGCCAACTTCTAGATAATTTTTCGCATGCCCTTGCGATTTGACATTCGAACACGAACTTTTTGTTCATCTTCTAAGGCAAGTTCCTCAGCCACCAATCGACCCATGCTCTCAAGGCGTTCAATAGTCAACTCATCACGATTAATCGCTGCAACAACTGCGCAGTTGGGTTCGTCTTGATGTTTGCAGTCACGAAACTTACATTGCTCTGCAAGCGAAAATATGTCAGCAAAAGCCCGCTCGATTCCACGTCCACTTGTCCACAAATTGAGTGCGCGCAAACCAGGTGTGTCAATCAACCAGCCACCATTGGGCAATGCGACAAGATCGGCGGCAACCGTTGTGTGCCGCCCACGCTGGTCGCCCTCACGAACCTCGCCAACTTGTTGGTTCGTCGTTCCGACAAGCCGATTCACCAAAGTTGATTTTCCAACGCCGCTGGCGCCAAGTATCGCAATTGATTTGTTGTTTTCGCCGTATTTCGCTAACTCGTCCAAACCTTCACCTGTTAATCCACTAACAACATGACAGGCGATGCCACAAACTCGAGCGACATTTCGTAGCGCTGCAATATGTTCTGTCGCTTCAAGCAAGTCATTCTTAGTCAAAACCAATACTGGCACTGCACCACTGTCAAAAGCTAAAACTAATTCACGTTCAACTCTGCGCTCGTTCGATTCATTTGTTGCCGCGTGAACAATAAATACTGTGTCAATGTTTGCCGCAACAGCATGTTGCTCAGCGCGCACCGCGTCAGATGATGCGCGTCTGATTAGTGCTGAATATCTTGGCAACACTTGTTCAACACGATCAAGATCTGGCGCAACTGCAACCCAATCACCAACTGCGACATCGGCACCAATATTTCTTACGCGAATTAAGCCATCGGCTTCCGACGATGCACTCACTTTGATAGTGCTCCATCCACGATCAAGTCGACTGACGCGACCAATAATAAAAGTCACATCAATTTTTTTTGCAGCATCTTCAAACGCGTTATTCCATCCGAGTGCCAGCAAATTATGTCGCATCTTGTTAATAACGCTACCGACGCAACCTATAGTGCATTTGAACTAAAACAGATATCCTTATCAAGCCCATACTTGACCCCACGATGAAACAACATGCCTAACGCTCTCGTAATAGTTGAATCGCCAGCAAAGGCGAAGACAATCTCAAAATTTCTTGGCGATGGTTTTGATGTGCGTGCATCAGTCGGCCACATCGCTGACCTTCCAAGCAAAGGTTTATCAGTAGACGTTGAGAACTCTTTCAAACCAAATTATGAATTAACAGAGCGTGGCGAAAAAATAATAAAAGAACTGAAAGCACTTTTGAAAAGTGCAGATGAGCTTTATCTAGCAACCGACGAAGACCGTGAGGGCGAGGCGATCGCCGCGCACCTAATGGAGTATCTGAAACCAAAAGTCCCAGTCAAACGGATGGTTTTTCACGAAATCACAAAAACTGCAATTAGCGAAGCTCTTGAACACACGCGAGATATTGACTACAAACTTGTTGATGCTGCCGAAGCACGACGAATTCTTGATCGCCTTTACGGCTACGAAGTTTCACCAATCTTGTGGCGCAAGGTAAATCGCGGCCTATCGGCAGGTCGGGTGCAAAGCCCTTCAATTCGATTAGTTGTCGAACGCGAAGAAGAACGCATGGCTCATATTGCCGCCGACTATTGGGATCTTGAAGCTACGAGCGCGACTACACCTATATTTACTGCAAGTTTGCAATCTGTCGATGGCAGCCGAATTGCAATGGGTAAAGACTTCGACTCTCTCGGCATCGTGAAAGAAGGCGTCGTAGTTGTAACTGAATCGCGAGCAACAGATCTAGTGAGCGGTTTAGCCGCCAAAGACCTAACAGTTCGTAGTGTCGAAGATCGCCCTTATCGAAAGTCACCTCGAGCACCATTTATGACCAGCACTCTTCAGCAAGAGGGTGGAAACAAATTGCGGATTACGGCAAGTGAAGTCATGCGCTTGGCACAAGGACTTTACGAAGGTGGATTCATCACCTACATGCGAACCGACAATGTGATTCTTGCCGACGATGCGTTGACCGCGGTGAGATCAGAAATTACTGGCGCATTCGGCCAAGAATTTCTTTCTAGTGAGCCGCGAATCTATAAATCAAAAGTAAAAAATGCTCAAGAAGCACACGAAGCGATTCGACCAACACTTCCACTGCGAAGTCCTGAAGTAATCGCTGCTGATGTAAACGCCCGCGAGCTCTCTCTCTACAAAATTATTTGGCAGCGCACTCTTGCATCACAAATGGCAGATGCCACTGGCGTAACTGTGACAATCAAACTTGGCGCAACTGCATCTTGTGTGCCGCCAGCAGATTGTGAATTTTCAACAAGTGGCACGACAATAAACTTTGCCGGTTATCGCCAGGCATACCAAGAAGTAGAAGACGAAAGTGAATCTGAAGAAAAAGAAGCGCTCCTTCCGGCGATGAAGGTCGGTGACAACATTCAGGTCGACAAATATTCAGCCGATGGCCACATGACTTCGCCGCCAGCTCGCTACACCGAACCAACACTGGTTAAGAAACTTGAAGAACTCGGCATCGGAAGACCGAGCACTTATGCCGCAATTCTCGGAACAATTCTTAATCGTGGCTATGTCTGGAAAAAAGGCCAAGCTATCGTGCCATCGTGGACAGCATTTGCGGTTGTGCGGCTGATGAAAAATCATTTCACCGAATTAGTTGACTATAAATTCACCGCAACTGTCGAAGAAGAACTTGACGAAATCTCGCAAGGGCTGCGCGTTAAAGAAGTTTGGCTTGGTGAGTTTTATTATGGCAATGGCAAAGAACTCCCGGGGTTAAAGCCACTGGTTGAACACAACATTGCCAACATTGATGCGGCTGCACTTAATGCGTTTCCTGTTGGCATGCACCCAACGACTGGTGAAGAAATTGTTCTTCGCCCGGGCAAGTTTGGCCCGTATGTGCGCTGTGGAGACAACACCGCGTCAGTGCCAGAAACAATGACACCCGATGAATTAAATGTCGAAATTGCGGTCGCCTTGTTGGCGGCGCCAAAATACATTGACCCGATCGGCGAACTAGACGGACTTGAAGTGTTTCTAAAAACTGGTCGTTACGGTCCGTATGTGCAATGGGGAACAATTGAGACTCCACCACCAGATTTTGAAAAGCCAAAAATGGTTTCGCTGTTCAAGACAATGGCGCTCGAAAATGTAACGATGGTTGAAGCACTTCAACTTCTTTCATTACCTCGAACTGTTGGTGCTGATCCTGTTGATGGCGAAATCATCACTGCGCAAAATGGTCGCTATGGCCCATACATCACCAAGGGCAAAGATAGTCGCACACTCGAAAGCGAAGACCAAATTTTTACAATAACGATTGAGGCTGCTTTGGCAAAACTTGCCGAACCGCGAGTCTTCGGTCGCCGCGGGCCAGCGAAGCCTCCACTAAAAGAATTCGGAGTCGACCCAGTTAGCAATCGACCCGTCGTGGCTAAAGATGGCAAGTTTGGAACATATGTAACTGATGGTGAAACGAATGCAAGTCTGACTCGCGGTGACCGTATTGAGTTTGTTACCGCAGAGCGAGCGTTCGAATTGTTAGCAATTCGTCGTGACTACACAGCGACTAACGGCCCTAGTAAAAAGCGAACCAAGAAGGCTGCCAAACCCAAGAAGTCGGTCGCCAAGAAAGCTACAAAATCTCCGGCAGAAAAAACAGCTAAAAAGACAGTCAAAAAAACGGCCGCAAAAAAGACTGTTAAAAAAGCGAAAACTGGCGCGAAAGTCACCGTCGCGGCCAACGAATCCGCCGAGTAACAACCGCCCTCTAGGGTTGCAGTGTGAGTTTGGGTAAATACATCGCATTTGAAGGTCTTGAGGGTTGCGGAAAGAGCACGCACGTAAAAAGATTGGCTACTCGACTAAATGCCGTGATGACTCGCGAGCCTGGTGGAACCGTAGTTGGCTCGATGTTGCGAAACATTTTGATTGACCCAGCGAATACGAATTTGTCTCCCCGAGCCGAAGCGTTACTGATGGCATCTGATCGTGCTCAACACATCGCCGAGTTGATTTCGCCAGCACTTGCTTCGGGTCAACATGTTGTCACCGATCGCAGCGTTTATTCTTCACTCGCCTATCAGGGCTACGGGCGCGAACAAGACCTTGCCGAGTTAAAGCGAATCAATGATTGGGCGATCGGTGGGCTGTGGCCTGAACTTGTCATATATATAGAGGTACCAACTGCGATCTTGATCGAGCGCCTGAAGAAACGCGAACTTGATCGTTTCGAGCGCGAAGACAGCGAGTTTTTTAAGCGCGTGGCTGACGGGTTTTCACAGATGGCGGCGGCCGACCCGAAGCGCTGGCTGATAATCGATGGCACCCCAGACAAAGATGATCTTGAAAAAATAATTTCTGCCAGGGTTCAAGAAAGACTTGGGATCTAATGAGTTCACTGTGGGCCAAGATCATTGGCCAAGATCGCACCGTTGAACGCTTGCGTCAATTGGCAGACACCAATGTTCAGTCATTTCTATTTGTCGGGCCAGAAGGATGTGGCAAAGAACTTGCCGCAAGAATCTTTGCCACGACACTCATAACCCAAAGCGACAAAGATGACACTCGCGAAGCAGATTTGATAATGCGTGGCGAATTTAGCGATGTCAATGAAATTTATCGAGTCGGCGCCGCTGTTGATGCAGATGAGGCAGAAGGGATTGTGCTGCAATCTTCGACTACTCCACTAGAGGCAAAAGTCAAGATTATTATCATTCACGAAGTTCATTTGATGCGTGACGCCGCTGCTGTTCGGCTTCTGAAGACAATCGAAGAACCAGCAAAACAAATTATTTTTATTCTTCTTGCAGATCAAATCGTGCCGTCATTGACGACGTTAAATTCACGCTGCGTGACAATTAATTTTTCGCGTCTTACAGATCAAGATGTGGCAGACAGTCTGATAAGCGAAGGTGTGTTTCCAGACACGGCTTTAATGGTTGCAAAAGCAAGTCACGGCAATTTGGATCGTGCAAGGCTTCTTGTAACCGATAGTCACTTGCTACGCCGACAAGAGTTGTTCGCAACTATCGCCATGAGACTCGATGGTACGGGTGCGGCTGTAGTCAAAATCGTTGCCGAAATAGTTGAGCAACTTGAACAAGCCGCAAGTGCACTTGAAGTTCGACACGTGCGCGAAATCAAAGAACTTGACGATCGCGTCGCACTAACTGGCGAACGAGGCAGTGGACGAAAAGCAATCACAGACCGACACAAGCGCGAACTTCGAAAACTACGCACAGACGAACTGCGTAGCGGGTTAGGTCAGTTTGCAAAAACTTATAGTGATTTGATTTGTGCCCAACCAGAACTTACGGATGGTGACGAAATCATGTCGGCGATTCGGTTGATCCATAAAACAATTTCATCGCTAGGTCTAAACACCAATGAGACTCTCGCACTGCACGCGCTCCTGCTTAAATGTCCGTCACTTAGTGAAGTCTCACGCAATATCACTTCACTCGTCGGCTAATAATAATTGAAATTGGTCAGTAGAGTTAAACGTCACGCCCGGGTAGCTCAGTGGTAGAGCAACGCACTCGTAATGCGTAGGTCGCGGGTCCAATTCCCGCCTCGGGCTCCACTAATTCGGGTATTCATTACGACAATGTCATCAAGTTGCATCGTGTGCTTTATTAACAGCCGCTCCAAAAGTGCTCGACAAACCTTGAACTTATAATTAATTAATGTTTTCTCTGCTCTTAAGTGCAACCAGACCGCGCCAGTGGAGCAAGAATTTTCTGGTATTCATTGCATGTCTTACTTCTGGAAACGCATTTGAGCTATCAGTTTGGCCCGAGTTGTTGTTGGCGTTTTTGATTTTTACTTCAGCTTCAGCGTCAATGTATCTAA
>CAEZUN010000009.1_pt1 | contig 12509 bp, 9 predicted proteins | sample 7264491 | NCBI WGS metagenome assembly CAEZUN01 (sample SAMEA6813831, study PRJEB35770) | uncultured Acidimicrobium sp. | biome: Freshwater; feature: Freshwater reservoir; material: water | place: Czech Republic | collected 2016-04-20 | depth 0.5m m
ACACTGGCTTCAAACCGGCGAGACCTTCTGCAGTCGTACCAGCACGAGGTCCATCATCCTTTGAGATAACAGTGCCGTTCGGCAACGTCAGTGGCGAAATTTCACGATCAAAGAAACCGTTTTCTTGGTTAGCAACTGCACGTTGCTGACTACGTGCACCGAATGCATCCATTTCAAGGCGTGTCACACCTTCAAGTTCGCGAACATTTTCTGCGGTTTGTCCCATTGCGATATACATGTCGGCAAGACCTGCTGCAGCCGACCATACGCCTTGACCACCGGCGGCGCGTGCTTTGGTGCGCGCACCTGATGGCTTGAAAATTGCGTTAGGCGCGATGTCACTTGCACCCGATGCATATCGGCTTACAGTTTCGACACCAGCAGCAATAAAGCAATCGCCTTCGCCGGCTTTGATTGCGTGAGCGGCCATACGAATTGTCTGCAAACTTGACGAGCAGTAACGATTGACAGTCACACCAGGAACATTGTCAAGTCCGGCCAGCACAGCAACAACGCGAGCGATATTGAAACCTGCCTCGCCCGCTGGTTGGCCACAACCCATCATTAAATCTTCAACATCATCAGCTTTAAGCTGAGGGACTTTTGCCATTAGAGCGCGAATAATTTGCGCTGACATATCGTCAGGTCGAAGTTCGGTCAATGTGCCTTTGTTGGCGCGTCCGATTGGGCTTCGTGCTGTTGCAACTATTAATGCTTCGGTCATGGCTTTTGCTCCCTTGAAATTATGCGATCCAAAACCCTAGCGGTTTAAACACTTAATCACGAACCCGAAAGCCGAATACGAATAACTCGGGTGGGGAAAGAGAGCTGTGCGAGTTCTAGAGTCTTTGAATGCAATTATTTGATGTAGAGCTTAACCAAATAGACCTTTCGGCCAGGGAGTTTTGGAGCGCCCCGCGTGATTACCGTGAATCGGCTTTTGCAAAACTACGCAACGAAGAACCGATTCGGTTTTTCGAAGAGATGGAGTTCAGTTTTGTACCAAAAGGCCCCGGCTATTTTGCACTTACTCGCCACGACGACATCTGGCACGCCAGTCGAAATCCCCAAATATTTTGCAGTGGTAAGGGCTCAAATATCGCCGACCTTTCGCCAGAGCTAAACGAGTTTTTCGGGTCGATGATCGGCATGGATGACCCGAAGCATTTTCGCTTGCGATCTATTGTCTCTAAGGGCTTTACGCCACGCGAGATTGCGCGCATCGAAGAATATGTAAAAGTCAAGGCGCGAACAATTATTGATCGTGTGCTTGAGGAGTTTGAAGGTCAAGAATTTGATTTTGTTGATGCAATAGCTGGCAAATTTCCGCTGCAAATAATTTGCGAAATGATGGGCATCCCAGAATCTGACGAACGGCAGATATTCAATTGGACGAACACGATTCTTGGTGCTGGTGACCCAGACTTCACTGGCACTCTTGAAGGATTGATTGAAGCCGGTATCGGCATGTTCACCTATGCCCAGGCACTTGGCGAAGCTCGACTTGCCAACCCAACAGATGATTTGACGAGTGTGATGATGCATGCAGTGGTTGATGGCGAGCGGCTTTCGTCGCAAGAGTTTGGGAGTTTTTTCATTCTGTTGGTAGTCGCCGGAAATGAAACAACCCGAAATGCAATCACTCATGGGATGGTCGCTCTAACCGAAAATCCTGATCAGAAAGCAAAATGGTTTGGCGACTTCGAGACACACACAAAAACAGCTGTTGAAGAAATTGTTCGTTGGGCAACACCAGTTATGCACTTTCGTCGAACAGCAACTCAAGACACTGAAATTAATGGGTTTCCAATTAAGCAAAATCAAAAAGTCGTGCTTTTCTATAACTCTGGTAACCGTGATGAACGAATTTTTGCTGATCCTTTCAAATTTGATGTAACTCGCACCGCACAACCATCACAAATTGGTTTTGGCGCCGGCGGGCCTCATTTTTGTTTAGGTGCGAACTTGGCGCGCCGTGAAATCGCTGTAATGTTCGATGAAATTCGGCGCCGCGCACCAAACTTGCAGATAACGGGAGAGCCTGCCTACTTGCAGAGCAATTTCATTAATGGCATCAAACGCGTTAACTGCAGAACTAACTAGCTAGTTAACAAATTAGTTCTGCTCGTGCAAAGCAACTTGAGTATGAGAAAGCGTTAACGGGCCGTGATTTATCTGTGGCAACACATATCTTGAGAACAGGTCGCACTCTTTGAGATGCGGATAGCCCGACAAAATAAAGCTTGACACTCCGGCATCAGCGAGTTCATTCAGTTTTGCTGTGACCTGATCTGGATCACCGACAATTGCGATTCCGGCACCACTTCGCGCGCGACCGACACCTGTCCAAAGATTCTGCTCGATGTAGCCCTCGTCATCAGATCCAGTCCGTAATTCGGTTTGGCGATTTACACCGGTAGAAGTTGCGTCGAGCGAGCGAGCTCGTATCGCATCGCCCACCACTGGGTCAAGACGCGACAACAAGCGTCTAGCAGCCTCACGAGCCTCGCGCTCAGTCTCGCGCACAATCACATGACTACGCCAGCCAAACTTCAATGATCGATCGAATTGCTGTGCGCGCAATTTAAGATCAACGATCACGCTCGATACTTTGGCGGTTGTATCGGGCCACATCAGATAGACATCGGCGCTGGCTGCAGCACAATCACGAGCTGCCTCTGAGAGTCCACCAAAATAGATTGGCGGGCAACCCAAATTCTGTTTGACGATGCGTGGTGGCTCAACACTTAGTTGTAGAAACTCACCATCAAGATTTATCGCACGACCCTCCAATAATTCACCAAGTGCATACAAATACTCGGTGGTGCGGCGATACCTGGCCTCACTATTTAACTGCTCGCCCGGCATCTCGGATGAAATTGCATTTATTACCAGTCGTGAATTTGAAATCTGCTGAAGCGTTGCCACTTGGCGAGCAAGTTGCGGTACAACAAGTTCGCCAAGTCTTAACGCAAGTAGTAAACGAATCTGTTTTGTTTGCGTGGCGATACCTGCGGCAAAGGTTGTGGCATCAATACCAAGGCTGTAGCCCGAGGGCAACAGCACATTGTCAAAGCCATTAATTTCAGCACGACGCACGATCTCGCTGCAGTGCGCCCAAGAAGATTGCAGGTCTTCATCGGGTACGCCCAAAAACTCATAATCGTCGTCACATAAGGCCGCAAACCATGCAACCTCAACAAGTGGGCGGTTATTGCTCACGAGCTAAATCTAATCAGGAGATTATTAAATCGCCCGGTCAGACAATATGTTTATGAGCAGCCGCTTGAAGAACCGCAGTCGCCGCATACATAACATGCCCCTGCACGCTGCATGTTTGCTGAACCACATGTCGAGCAGATCATGCCAGTCGCTGCCGGTTTTTTTGCAGCATGTGATGGTGGTGCAGAAAATGCACCAGAATCAATTTGTGCAACTAAGTCGTTGGCAGACGGAATTGTTTTTGGATCAGCAAAAACGTCGGTACCTTGAGTGTTGACAGTGATTGATTCTTCAACTCCTGGCAATGTTGGTTGCATTCGCTCTTCGCGAGTGAATACTCCTAATTCGGCACGCTCATCCGCGGTTAGATATTCAACTGCGAGTCGACGGAATAGATAATCAACAATTGACGAGGCCATACGAATATCTGGATCGTCAGTCATGCCTGCTGGTTCGAATCGAGTGTTAACGAATGCTTCAATGAGCGCTCGCATTGGAACACCATATTGCAAACCATATGAAATGCTCTTTGCGAAAGCATCCATCAGGCCAGCTAAAGTCGAACCTTGCTTAGAAACCGTCAAGAACACTTCGCCTGGTCGCCCATCTGCGTATTCGCCGATTGTCGCGAAACCTTTGCAGTCAGCTACACGAAACTCAAATGTTCGACCGCGACGAGATCGTGGCAATTTCTGACGAACAGGCTGATGCACGACACGCTCAACTATCCGTTCAATAATTTGCGTTGCCGAGTTCGTTGCATCGCCGCCATCGTTTGAACCTTTTTCGCTGTCTTTTTTGGCAGTCGAAAGTGGTTGACCAACCTTGCAATTGTCACGATAAACGGCAACAGCCTTAATGCCTAACTCCCAAGACAACATATGCAGTGCCTCAATGTCTTCAATTGAAGCATCTTCGGGCATATTTACAGTCTTTGAAATTGCGCCTGACAAAAACGGCTGAGTCGCGCCCATCATTCGCACATGACCTTCATAGTGAATTGTGTTGTCACCCATTGAGCAAGCAAACACTGGCAAGTGCTCGGCTTTCAAGTCGGGAGATCCAACAATTGTTTTTTGTTCATCGATGTAGGCGACGATTCTCTCAACAACCGGGCCTTCATAACCAAGTTGCTTTAGCGCACGTGGCACCGTCTGGTTGACGATAGTCATGTTGCCGCCACCAACAAGTTTTTTGAACTTAACTAATCCGAGGTCTGGTTCAATACCCGTTGTGTCGCAGTCCATCATTAAGCCGATCGTGCCGGTTGGTGCCAGAACACTGGCTTGACTATTGCGCACACCAAACTCTTCACCATCGCGAACTGCCGCATCCCACGATGCGGTTGCTGCATCTACAAGGTCTTGTTGCACCACATCAATGTTGTCGATTTCTTTATTGGCGTCACGATGCATTCGCAAAACATTGTTCATGTAGCGCTCGTTGGCTGAGTATCCAGCGAACGGACCCATGCGGCTTGCTGTGCGCGCACTAGTTGCATACGCGTGTCCGGTCATCAACGAGGTTAGAGCTGCTGCCCAAGCACGACCGCCAGTTGAGTCGTATGGCATTCCGAGCGCCATCAATAACGCACCGAGGTTTGCATAACCCAAACCAAGTTGACGGAATAAGCGACTGTTCTCTGCAATTTTCTCAGTTGGATAATCTGCATTGCCGACAAGAATCTCTTGTGCGGTGAACATAACTTCAATCGTGTGACTGTAAGCCTCAACATCGAAATGGTCGTTGTCATCGAGATATTTCAGCAAGTTGATTGATGCCAAATTGCACGCCGAGTTGTCAATGTGCATATATTCGCTGCACGGGTTTGAACCATTTATGCGACCAGCGGCATGTGCTGTGTGCCATTTATTGATTGTTGTATCAAATTGCAAACCAGGATCTGCGCACTCCCATGATGCAGTCGCCATTTGTCGCCACAAGTCGCGTGCACGAATCGAGCGCACAACTCGCCTGTCTTTAACTGCGAGCAAGTTCCAGTCGGCATCATCTCTGACTGCCTGCATGAACTCATCTGTTACGCGAACTGAGTTGTTTGCGTTTTGATATTGAACCGAAAAAGAATCTTTTCCGTCGAGGTCCATATCAAACCCTGCATCACGAAGTGCACGAGCCTTCTTTTCTTCATGTGACTTACACCAAATAAATTCTTCGATGTCTGGATGATCAACATTAAGAATGACCATCTTTGCGGCACGACGAGTTTTGCCGCCCGACTTGATAGTACCGGCTGAAGAGTCGGCGCCACGCATAAAACTGACTGGCCCTGATGCTGTACCTCCACCTTTTAGATGTTCTGCACTACTGCGAATATTCGACAGATTGATACCCGAACCCGAACCACCCTTAAAAATCGTTCCTTCTTCTTTGTACCAATTCAAGATTGCGTCCATCGTGTCGTCAACAGCCAAAATGAAACACGCACTTGCTTGTTGTGGAACACCTTCAACACCGATATTGAACCACACTGGTGAATTAAACGCCGCGCGTTGCGTTACCAAAATAAATTTCAGTTCATCGCGGAAAGAATCTGACTCAAGTTGATCAGCGAAATAACCACACTCGGTGCCCCATTTTGTGATGGTGTCAGCAACACGATCGATGACCTGGCGCATTGAGTTCTCTCGTTCTGCGGTACCAGGTGTGCCTCTGAAGTATTTTTGCGAAACAATGTTGGTTGAATTTAACGACCACGAAGTTGGAAACTCGACACCAAGCTGCTCAAACGCAACTGTGCCGTCTTTCCAGTTTTTGATTTGAGCATCTCTACGCTCCCAAGAAACTTGATCGTAAGGATGCGTGCCTGGTGTTGTGAAGTGACGACGGATACCGATTGACAACCGTTCTGGAGCAAGTGACATTTTGTACTAAACCTTTCAATATGTAATTTCGATTAAATTTGGTGGCTGACTTTTACAATTAATAAAACAGTTTTCAAATCACTTGCAAATCTTGATGGGGCTAGCCCTACAGAACTAGCGACTCTTAGAGAGACCACTAGATGTAGTGCCAAATAATCCACCATTGCAGACTCACCCACAACTTGTAGATAAGATTACAGCACTGTTATTTGGCTTTGTCAATCATTTGCGGGCCTTAAATTTGCACCTTTTTGACGAATGACTCCGACTTGCACCAATTTGTTCTGAATCATAGGGAGACAGTCCTGTGGATTGGAAGTGGATAGACGTGTTAATTAGCGACATCTTCTGGGGATTACCTGTGCGTAACCTACTGCTTATGAAATTTATGTAACTTTCAGCCTGAATTCCTATAAAACAGTCACAGAAACCGGGATTCCGTTAAGCACGCTTGTTCCTGACAAGGGGTCGAGTCGTTGCTCGTCTGTCAAAATATTTGAATTCACGCCAGCACGACTTGATGCAACTTTTGTATTCGTGCCAGGCATTGAGTGTCCCCAACCATGCGGCAAACTCACGACTCCCTCGCGTATTAGTTCGGTAATTTCAACTGGAGCATCAACACTTCCGACACGACTAGCAATGCGAACAGCAGAGCCTTGCGCGACACCAAGTCGTGATGCATCATTCGGATGAATTTGCAACGTGCAGCGATCTTTGCCTTTGACTAGCACTTCAACGTTATGTAACCACGAATTATGTGATCGCAAATCTCGGCGACCAACAAGAGTTAATTGGGCTTCATCAATCTTCTCTTGAGAAAAAACTTCAAGACGTTTCAAATCGTCTATTAATTGCTGCGTCGCCAGTTCAATTTTTCCGGATTGCGTGCGCAAAACATTCGGCAAGCGCGGTTCAAGTGCACCGAAGTCAATGCCATGTGGCGCAGCGATCAACTTGTCGAGCGTCAGCCCATCTGGAACTGCGCCAAATCCGTCACCGAATGGACCGGTACGCAATAAGAAGTCGAGTATTCGATCTGGCCCACGACGACCAGCAATTGAAAGTTCACTGATTAGTTCTTGGCAATCGCGACCAAAAATATTTGATGAAGAATCTTTCGTTGAATTCTCAACTAATTTCAAAATAGTGCGATCATCGATCGTTGACGGCAATGTTTCAACGCCAAGGCCGGAAACTATCGCCGACATCTTTGCCAGAATCTCCCATTCATCAGGTTCGTCTGGCGATCGTGCCAAAACTGTTTTGCTGTAGTTAGCAACATTGCGCACCGCAAATGTCAAAAGCGCAAGGTCATAGTGACTACGTTGCAAAGCTGACGGGACCGGCAAAATCACATCTGCGAATCTTGAAGTTTCGTTCAGATAAACATCAATACTTACCATGAACTCAAGTTCGGCAAAAGATTTGGCAAGCCGTTCGCCGTTAGGCGTAGACAAAATTGGATTGCCACCAACAATCACCATCGCTCGTATTTGGCCATCTCCTGGGGTTGAGATTTCTTCTGCCATCGCCGAGGCCGGATACTCGCCGAGTACTTCTGGATGTTTACCGACACGCGAATGGCCGCGTCCAGTACGAAAACCCTTGCCCGAGCCCCCTGCGCCACGGGTGTTTGCGCTACCTGCGACTGGCAATGGAAACATTGCTCCACCGACGCGATCAAGGTTGCCCGTAAAAATATTCACAACATCAACAAGCCATGAAGCTGTTGTGCCGAACGCGGTAGTCGTTGTACCGATTCGACCGTAGACAGCCGACGAACTTGCATCGCGCAACTCACGAGCAATTCGACGAATAGTTTGCGCGTCAATACCAGTCGTCGCAGCGACAAATTCTGGCGTAAACGGTTGCAAAGCCCGCACAACTTCTTCAACACCGTTAAGAAAAGAGCCGAGTCGTTGATACATAATTTCAAGGCCGTCGGCCGCCAGCGTGTTGGCGATTGCCGCCAAAAATAAAGCGTCAGTACCTGGGCGAATTGCGACCCACTCGTCTGCGTGTTGCGCTGTTTTGCTTTTGCGCGGATCAACGACGACTACTTTTCCGGATCTTGCTTGCAGCGCTTCAAGTCGACCCGGAAAGTCAGGTGCAGTGCACAAACTTCCGTTTGAGTCATAAGGGTTTGCACCGAGTATCAACAAATACTGTGTGCGGTCTAAATCAGGCACCGCCACCGTGCTTGGTGAGCCAAATAAGTAACCTGAGGAAACCTGTTTTGGAACCTGGTCAACTGTTGACGCGCTATAAATTTGACGCGATCCAATCGATTTCAGCAACAAACCGTTAAATGTCAATAATGACAAGCTGTGTGCGCCTGGATTGCCTAAATATGTGCCGATCGATTCGCGGCCGTGACTTGCGATCACGCCATTTAAACCGGCGTCAACTGCAGCCCATGCTTCATCCCATGTTGCTTCAGCATGCACCCCGTTGCGCTTAATCATTGGACGACGCAGACGGTCGGCGTCGTAATGCAATTGCTTAAGCGTGCTGCCTTTTGGACATATAAAACCCTTCGAGAACACATCTTGCATATCGCCACGAATATGCGTGACCTCGTGATCAACAACCGTCACAGCTAGACCACATCCCGCTTCACAAAGTGGGCAGGTTCTAAACACAATTTGCTCGTCAGAAGTTTTATTCAATGAAACCGTTTCTTTTTCGGAGATGTTCATACTTTAAAGCATGCCACAGCCAAAAGTTGACGGTCGACGGCAGACAGCCAACCGGGTAATCAGAATTTGAATTTCTGGTGGCTTAGGCTATTTGCCGTGCATCAGTTGCTGCCTAGTTTCAATAGTGCAGTTAATCTTCGCGAAGCCTATGGAGTGGCTCGCCAACGTCATGAATCTGGGCGACCAACTATTGGTCTTTGCATGGTGATGAGCATTGATGGCTCAACAGTCGTCGAAGGACGATCAACTTTACTTTCAAACCCAACTGACAGAGATGTGATCATCGCCCTGCGCGCAGCCGCCGACACGATTGTGGTTGGTGCCGGCACAATTCGCGAACAGATGTATACCCCACCGGGCAAACTCGGCCTGCGTGTTGGGGTCGTAACGCGAACCGCAAATCTTGACTTTGAATCACCACTATTTAGAAGCGGCTCAGGGTTTCTGATCATGCCCCAAGACGCAAAAAAACCAGACTGCGATTTTGAAATTGAGATCATTCGCGCAGGTCAAGGCGACGTTGATCTACAAAATGCGATGTCACAACTGCCTGGAAACTTCATTCAACTTGAAGGTGGACCGATGCTCAACGCCTCGATGTTTGCTGCCAACCTCGTTGACGAAATTAATTTGACGATCAGCCCAATGGTTACGGGTGCTGATAGCCCTCGACTGTCTAATGGTGCGCCGGCATTACACCGCGACTACGAAGTTGCTCATGTTCTCGAGCATGATGGATTTTTGTTTATTCGCTACTTACGAAAAACTAGCTAGATTCTTTTTCAAGCAACGCAAGTTCGCGCTTAAAGTCAGCGGCGGCGTCAAAGTTTTTGTAGACACTGGCAAATCTCATATAGGTAACTTCGTCAATGCTGCGCAATTGATTTAGCACGGCGTGCCCAACTTGATTGCTCGTCACATCATTGCCCGTCAATCGCATGTCGTCTTCGACTCGCTCAGCAATTTCAATCAGTACTGAATCTTCTACGGGACGACCCTTTGCTGCCGACTGCAAACCACTGATAATTTTCGCTCGGTCAAAAAGTTGTTTTTCGCCAGTGCGTTTGACTACATAGAGTGGCACCTCTTCGAGGCGCTCGTAAGTTGTGAAACGATAGCCACACTTCAAACACGAGCGGCGGCGGCGAATTGAACTGCCTTCTTCTGATACACGCGAATCAATAACCTTGGTGTCTTCACAACTGCAACTGACGCATTTCACCTGACCAACATTACTCACCTGCGCAAAACCAAACTTACGGTAAAAGAATTTTTTGACCTGGGGTAACTGTGCCGCCGTTGATGATCACAAGTTGATCAACAAGCAAAGTTATGTTTCCATATGGGTCAACCCGTTGAGCAATTGTCCAAAATGTGTCACCAGTTAGGGCAACAATATGTTTTTGAGAAACCAGACTGGCTACCTCGCCTTGCTCTGCGGCCGCCGATGTGTCGGGCAAAATGAAACTTAAAGCCAGAGCGAACGTCAAGAAAGCCAACACAACCACTACTCGACGGCGAAGATAGGTGCGGGAAGTCACGCGCTTTGCTGAGTAATGACTTCGACTATTTGCGAACTGATGGTTGATTGCTATAGACACTTTGCCTCTTTCGTTGTAATGACTTCTTGGATGTGTAATCAGGGGTTACTTCTCGGAACTTGTTGTTAAAACGCTTGTTATCAACCATAGCGAACGGGTGTTCGTAGTTAGAGGATATATACGAACAGATGTTCTACGAACAGGTGTTTGACTTTGTGGACGAACAGGCGTACGCTCTACGGATGACTTCAAATACTGAGCCAAGACCTATTACATCGGCCTTATCGCAAGCCAAAACCAGCACCCTGACCGAGCGCCAGCGTGGCATTCTCGACTTCATCGTCACCAATATGCGCGAACGCGGCTATCCACCATCCGTTCGTGAAATTGGCGAAGCAGTGGGCCTGAGTTCGTCTGCCACTGTGCATAACCACTTGGCTGCACTTCAAAAACTTGGATACTTGCGTCGCGACCCGACTAAGCCTCGGGCAATTGAAGTTCGATACGAAGCCTCGAGTGGCGTTGCAATGGAGCACCGCCCTACAAAACATGTACCTCTCGTAGGCGATGTCGCTGCGGGCGTGAATGTTCTGGCCCAAGAAAATGTCGAAGAGCTAGTGCCTCTGCCAATGGATTTCACCGGTGATGGCGAGTTGTTTATGTTGCGCGTTCGCGGAGATTCGATGATCGAAGCCGGAATCTTGAACGGCGACTTTGTTGTCTGCAACTCACAAGCAACAGCCAATAACGGCGACATCGTGATCGCTGGTATTCCAGGTGACGAAGCAACAATCAAGACATTTACTCGCAGTGGTAATCGCGTTACGTTAACGCCGTCTAATTCGTCAATGCAACCGATGATTTTCGAAAATGGCGAAGTAACGATCTACGGAAAGCTAGTAACTGTCTTACGACGCTTGTAACAAAACTGTTGCTGGGTTATTCTGCCCTAGTGCAAAAGATTGACCCAGACAAGTTAAAACTGTTTTCATTCTTACTATTTACCAAACTCGAAGGTGCTGTGACTTCAGCGATGGTGCATCTGGGTGATCACCTCGGTATCTACCGTGCGATGGCTACTGCAACTACGCCATTGACAACGGCACAACTTGCACACGCAACGCAATTGAACGAGCGATGGATTCGCGAATGGGCTTACAACCAAGCCGCGGCAAAAATCATCTCGACGATCAATAGCCCATCTGAGTCGCCAGCAATTGACGATGACACATTCTTTTTATCTCCAGAGCAAACTGCTGTACTGGCATTAGATAATCACCCGGCATTCGGAATGGGAATGTTTCACGGTCTTCCACAAACCATGGATTCACTAAATCGTTTGCCTGAAAGTTTTCGTACAGGAATCGGTCACAACTATGACAGCAAAGGCGAACAAGGTGCGGTCTCAATTGAGCGCAATTTTGAACCATGGTCAAATGCAAATTTGATCTCGGCAGTTCTGCCAAAACTTGATGGGATAACTGAAGCTCTTAGCGCCGGTGCGAAAGTTGCTGATGTCGGCTGCGGCGCAGGTGGCGCAGTACTACTGATGGGTACAGAGTTTCCCAACAGTGAGTTCATTGGCTATGACATCAGCAAGTATGCCCTTGCTCGCGCAGCTGAAAAACTAAAAGCGTCAAAACTTACGAATGCAACGTTCGCTGATCCAAGTGATCAACCAATGGCTACAAATAACAGCGTCAATTTCATCACCACATTTGACTGCATTCATGACATGACACACCCCCAACAGATGATGCAATCAATTCGTCAAGCGATAACCGACGATGGCACTTGGCTACTCGTTGACATTAAGGCTCACGATTCTTTTACGATGAACGCGACCAAAAACCCGATGGCGGCTTTGCTCTACGGGGTAAGTGTTATGTCTTGTATGTCATCTTCAATGTCGCAGCCCGGCGGCGCGGGACTCGGAACTCTTGGGCTATCAGCCAACACCGCCGAACAAATGGCCAAATCGGCAGGCTTCTCAAGATTTCGCAAACTAGATGTTGAGCACGCCGTGAATGCGTTTTACGAAATTCGCCCGTAACGCTCGTTTCAAAATATGAGACCGAGAACTACGGTTCAACGATCGCAAAGCCCGTCATAAATTTGTCAAGATTGCCGAAAATAGTCAGCAATGCACCAGCATCGCCATC
>CAEZUN010000010.1_pt1 | contig 12446 bp, 13 predicted proteins | sample 7264491 | NCBI WGS metagenome assembly CAEZUN01 (sample SAMEA6813831, study PRJEB35770) | uncultured Acidimicrobium sp. | biome: Freshwater; feature: Freshwater reservoir; material: water | place: Czech Republic | collected 2016-04-20 | depth 0.5m m
CCTATCCGCCCCTAGTTGATTTTTTAAGGACCACAAACCATCACGTCGTTTACAACAATTACAATCTCGGTCATCGTGCACCATGGCTAAGTGGACTTGTCCCTGAACTCGGTGATGATCGTTTTTTTATAATCTCCGATCCAGATGTTATTCCAGACAAAAATACTCCGAATGATGTATTCGAGGTTTTTGAAGAAGCTTTTTTGATGAATCCAAAAATCGACAAAGTTGGATTCTCATTGCGAATTGACGATCTTCCAGATCACTACATTCACAAGCAGGACGTCATAACTTGGGAGTCTCAATTTTGGCGAAAGAAATTATCAAACGGCTTTTATTCTGCACCTATTGATACAACTTTCGCGATGCATCGACCAGGTGGTGGGCATATAAATGCAAACTCATTGCGAAGTGCGCCACCATATCTGGCCAGACATTTGCCCTGGTACTACGATCTAAGCAAGCCATCGGCAGAAATTGACTACTACAACAAAAATGCTGACCAGTTGATTTCTAATTGGAATAATGAAAATCTGCCCGCATCAGTCAAAGCCGTGCTTGTAAAACTCCGTGCGGAGAACATAGCCAGAGAGCAAAAAATTTAATGGAACAAAACGCAATAGTTGTAAAATCGTTATCAAAGAATTTTCGGCTTTATCACGAACGAAATCGATATATCAAAGCAGCATTATTGCGCGGTCGCCGCGCCAAGTATGAAGAGTTTTTGGCCTTAAATGACGTTTCATTTGAAGTTGCACACGGAGCAACACTCGGGATAATCGGTTCAAATGGATCAGGCAAAACAACAATGCTCAAGTGTTTGACTGGTATCTATACCCCAGACAAAGGCAGCATCAAGATTGATGGCAAACTTGCGGCGCTACTTGAACTTGGTGCTGGGTTTCATCCAGAACTAACTGGATCAGAAAACATATATCTAAATGGCGCAATTTTGGGTATGTCGAAACGAGATGTGTTAGCCAAGTTTGACAGCATCGTCGAATTTGCTGGATTAGAGAGATTTATTAATACTCCCGTCAAGAACTTCTCATCGGGAATGGTCGTAAGGCTCGGCTTTTCGATTGCGGCACATGTTGAGCCCAAGATTTTGCTAATCGATGAAATTTTGTCTGTTGGCGATCAAGACTTTCAGCGAAAAAGTAGCGAAAAAATTGAAGAGTTCCGTCGCGAAGGCAGAACAATCGTTGTAGTCAGCCACAGTCTCGGACTTGTTCAACAATTATGTAAAGAAGTTATCTGGCTCGAAAAAGGACAAATCAAACAAATTGGAAATGCGACGGATGTTATCTCGGCGTACACGGGCGGTAGTTACGCCCAGCACACCGAAAAAGACGATGAGTCTCGCGAGCGGTGGGGCACTGGTGACGCACGGATTAATTCTCTTGAGCTCCTAACGTCTGATGGTTCGCCAACTCAACGCATCGAGTCAGATAGTGCTGTAAAAATTCGTTGTGAGATGACTGCCCATACGCGCCTTGAATCGCCAATTCTCAGAGTCAGCATCACAAAATTAAATGGTGACGTAATTTGGGCAACTTCAACACAACGTGGCACCAATACGGTTCGTGTTCTTGATGGACCAGCAACTGCGATACTGGATATTCCAAAACTTGGCCTGCTCGAAGGCACTTACTATTTATCGGCGTCGATCTCTGACCCAACTGGCACAACAGACTTTGATCATTGCCAAAACTGGGTGCGCTTCAACGTTCATAAAACGAACCTGTTTGACGAAGGAGTTTTATCGGTTACGTCAACTTGGTCTCTAGAGCGCCATCACCGCTAACTAAAACAATTTAAAGTTCTTCGGCCAACCTACGTTTAAGTTTATTAAATGTTGCTAAACCAATAATAAGAGAGCTCGTCGCGGCAATTGCCAACACAATCACATCATTCCAATTTGGTGATCTGCCGTTGTAAGTTGTTGCTCGAAAAGATCGAATAAATACTGCAGTCGGGTTCCAATAAAGAATTGAATGAATAGCGCTCGGTACTTTGCCATCAAACGTATGTGGATCATAAATAACTGGTGTCGCAAAAAACCAAAGTTGGTTGATTATTGTCCACAAATAAGGCAAATCTCGAAAAAACACTGCGCTCACACTTAACACCAGAGCAACACCCATCGCAAAAACAGCCAAAAGAAACATCAGCAGGATTGTGACTGGTAACCAAGGCAAAATAAAACTTCCGGCGAGTGTGAGCGCGATGCACACGAGCGTCATTTCAATTGAAAACTGCACCGAGCAAAACAGCACTTGAGAGATAACTAGACTCTCACGAGCAAAAGCGACTTTTCTCACCAAAGTCGTATTACTTAAAATTGATTGCAAACCGACACCGCACACAAGTGAAAAGAATCCCCAAGGGATCAACCCTGTTAATAAATACAAACCGTATGTCGTAATCCCCGACGGGTCACCGACTGGCGCTTGGGCACCAAAAAGCACACCAAAAACAAATGTATATATCGCCATCTGCGCAAGTGGGTTGAGCATCGACCACGACCACCCTAAAACCGAGCGCCGATATTTACTGCGAAGTTCACGCAATGTTAAGTTCCATAATAAGTTGCGTGAGTTCGCGATATCTCTTAGTTGCTGCATTGAGTTACAACTTACCATTACTTCAAACGAGTAAGGTTAAAATCAAACATATGGACGACAATAAAAATGCTTCCGCAGAGCTTTCGGTTACAGATTTAAACTCTGAACTTGAATCAGTGCGGAGCAAATTGCAAATCGCGGAGCAAAAGATAATGCAACTTGAATTGTCTCTCTTGCAATCACGAGATTTTTCGATTGGTGCAGCAGCTGAAGTGGGTGAAGTCAAAGTTGGTCATGTCAAGACCATTGAACAATTGAAAGACGCCAATATTCATATCAAAAGTCATCTTGCACATATCAAACGACTTGAAGAAGCAATGATGGAGTTGAATCGAGCAAGTGCTTTGAATCGAGCAAGATCAGCAGAATTAGACCGGGTTTACAATTCGGCTTCGTGGAAAATCGGCAGATTTGTAATGATTCCAGTGCGAATATTGCGCAAAATTATTAACTAAAAATGAAACCGTTGTTTAGCGTAATCACGCCGGTTTATAACCCTCCGCAATATGCGTTTGAGAAATGCATTGAAACAGTTTTTGCCCAAGAATTTAAAGATTGGGAGTGGTGTCTCGTTGATGACTGTTCGACCGCTCCATGGGTTAAGAATCGATTAAACGAACTCCAGGCACTAGATCAACGCGTCAAAGTTTACTTCCGATCCGAAAATGGAGGCATCGTTGCGGCTTCAAACGACGCGATCTCTCTGGCGTCTGGTGATTTCATTGTGTTACTTGATAACGACGATGAACTTCACCTTGAGGCACTTGAAGAAGTTGCAAAGAGTATCGAGGCGAATCCAAATGTCGACTATCTATATTCAAATGAAGACAAAATTACTGAAGATGGCGAACACTTTGACGAATTTGTCAAACCAGATTGGTCTCCAGAACGATTTCTGGCTCAAAATTATTGCTCGCATTTATCGGTGATACGAACTTCTCTTGTCAACCAAGTGGGTCGATTTAAAACTGGTTTTGATGGCGCCCAAGACTATGACTTGTTTTTGCGAATTACCGAGCGAACAAAGAACATCGTGCACATACCAAAGGTTTTGTATCACTGGAGGACAGTTCCTGGATCAACAGCTTCGGCGAATAACGCCAAGCTATACGCCTACACGGCTGCTGCCAAAGCAGTTGATGAACATCTGAAACGGCGGCGAATAGTAGCCGACGTGAGTTTTGATCAAACACGTTCTCTCGTGTCAGTTAAACGTCATGTGATCAATCATCCAAAGATTTCTATCATCATCCCAACTTGTGGAACACGAAAGTCTGTTTTCGGAGTAGACACATGCCTTGTAGTCAATGCTGTTGAAAGCATTGAGCGTAAATCTTCGTACACGAACTTCGAGATAATCGTCGTCGTAGATAAAGGCACACCACAACAAGTAATCACTGACCTCAAGACCGTGTGCCCAAATCGTTTGAAAATAATTGATTATGATAAGCCATTTAATTTTTCTGACAAATGTAATGTTGGGGTGGTCAACAGCGATGCTCCGCTGATCTTGATGCTTAACGACGACACTGAAGTGATTAGCCCAGACTGGCTAGAGACAATGGTTGGTCACATAACTGAAGAAGATGTGGCGATGGTTGGACCACTTCTACTTTATGAAGATGGAAGAATTCAAAGTGCAGGACACTCGAATACTCATTCGTTGCATAATTTCTGCGCCGGATATTCAAGCAATGATTTTGGCCATTTCAGAATGCTTAAACTTGCCCGCGAAGTTAGCGGGCTCACCGGGGCATGCGCGCTGATTAAACGTGACGCATACTTCGAAGTTGGTGGCATGAGTGAGATATTCCCGTTGGCTTTTAATGACTGCGATATTGCATTCAAATTTTTAGAACTTGGCTACCGCTTAATTTGGACACCGAATGCTCGGCTCTTTCACTTTGAGACCGCGTCACGACCTGCTCACGTCAAACCATCAGAAGTTAAATTGATAATGAGTCGCTGGGGACGCAAAATCAATAACGATGACTACTGCAAGATTCATTAACTAAATTTGTGAGCGAGGGGGGACTTGAACCCCCACGTCCTTACGAACACTGGCACCTGAAGCCAGCGCGTCTGCCATTTCGCCACTCGCCCGAATGGACTTCTGACCCTAACAGTTATGTCGCGTCTAGTGGCGTAGAATTGTTGCATGTTTGCGCGTGCCTACGCCACTTCGATCAGGCCAATTTCTCTCGGCAGGCAACTTATTGGTTTACTTGATCAATCTGCCACGAATGGCTCACTTTCAAGCACATACGTGATTTGTTTACATAGTGACGATCTAGCGGCATTTGCGGATGTTGAGCAACATCTTGTTCGCGAACTAATTGATGCCGCGACACAACATTGCAAGCAAAGCGGTTACCAGCATGGAGATCAGATTTCTGTTGTTTTGCGAGCTGAAGACACAATTAAACGTGGCACATTTCAGATCAAAAACAGCGGCCAACACGCGGTAAAAAATCCACCCGTTGAAATCAAACCTTCAATCGTTCAAGTATCAATAGCGCAACCCGAACCAACCCCGCCAATAATCACGTCTAAAACACTGGCCGCCCACGCTGCATTGGTTTTAGCGACTGGGCAACGATTCGAATTAACTGGAGACTCGGTCAAGATTGGCAGACATGAAAGTTGTGCGATCGTCTTCGCCGACAGCAATGTCAGCCGTGTGCACGCCCAACTTCAACGTGAGCTAACCGGCTGGTTGGTAGTCGATTTAGGCAGTACGAATGGAGTGAAGGTAAACGGCACAAAAATTTTAAAGGAAAAACTGCTTGCTGATGGTGACGAACTTACATTCGGCACATCTACAGCGCGGTTTGTAGCCTCATAAAGTGACAATCTTCATTCGTTGGGGTGCGTTCAGCGACACCGGGGTTCTGCGTTTGCAAAATGAAGACGCAGTGCTGGCGCGAGAAGGTTTGTTCGTAGTTGCTGACGGTATGGGTGGACATAATGCGGGCGAAGTAGCGAGCGCAATGGCAATTAAATTTCTTGGTGCTGCGCAGTCCAGCGGAATTGCCGATGCACAGCAACTCAATTCAATCATTAAAGAAGTCAACGAAAAAATATTTCAGGCGGCAAACGGACAAACCGATCAAAGAGGCATGGGTACCACGCTTACAGCCTTAGCGATAACGCCAACTAATAAATCAAAATCCGAAAATGATTCTAAATCTGTGACCGTTGCGAATATCGGCGACTCTCGTACTTACTTATTGAGGGCTGGAGAATTTAGACAAGTAAGTGTTGACCACTCTTACGTACAAGAACTTGTCAGTGAAGGTTTAATAACTCGTGACGAAGCGCGAACCCATGCCCGACGAAATATTGTCACGCGCGCATTGGGCATTGAGCCAACAGTCGGAGTCGACACATGGACACTTCCCCTTATTGCAGGCGATAGATATCTTTTATGTAGTGATGGTTTAGTTGACGAAGTTACAGATATAGATATTGAGACTTGTTTAAAGCTAAATTCAGACCCTCAGCAGACTGCAAATAAACTCGTCGAAATGGCCAATAAAAATGGTGGCCGAGACAACACCACAGTAATTGTTGTCGATGTGTTGGATAAAGACAACAAAGTAGTCAGTAAGCCAGTTGACTCTACGCTTTTGAAACCTGAAGTTAATTTTTCATTTCGTAAATTAATTATTTCAGTTGTGGTTGCGGTTGTCGCTTTAGTTACTTCAGTTGTCACAACTTCTTACGCACGTAGCGGATACTTCGTAGCTTACGAAGACGAAACTCCGGCAGCACGCGTATTGATTTACCAAGGCAAAGAGTTTCTTTGGTTTAATCCAACTATTGAAGCCGATAGCACTCTCATTCGATCTGATCTGAATTTGGTGCTAGATGCAGAAATTGTTACTAGGCCAGATTTTTCTTCGCCAACTGATGTACAGAAATATGTCAATCAAATACGTGAAGTTGTTGACGGAAATTAATATATGAACGACACAAAACGTGCGATTATCAACGACCGGTATGAAATTGGTCGACGAGTGGGTCGCGGAGGAATGGCTGAAATTTTTCAAGCCCGCGATATTCTTTTAGACCGAACAGTTGCGATAAAGGTACTTTTTGCTGAGTTTGCCGTTGATCCGGCATTCGTTGAGCGATTTCGACGCGAAGCCCAATCAGCCGCTGGACTCAATCATCCAAACATTGTTGGCGTCTATGACTGGGGTCGCGTTAACAATACTTACTACATCGCCATGGAGTTTGTTGATGGTCGCACACTCGCCGACATAATTAGACAAAGCAATAACTTCACCCCGGTGCAAGTCTGCGATGTAATTGGCGAAGTTGCGCTAGCACTTGATTCAGCGCATCAAAATGGTGTGATTCATCGTGATGTCAAACCGGGCAATATTCTCATCAGCACAACTGGCCAGGTGAAAGTCGCCGATTTCGGGATTGCTCGTGCACTTGGTGCTGGTATTGAGCAAAACCTTACTCAAACTGGCGCAGTGATGGGGACTGCAACTTATTTTTCGCCAGAACAAGCACAGGGTGCAGTGACCGATCAACGGAGTGATATTTATTCACTTGGAATCGTGATGTATGAAATGCTTGCAGGCACTGTGCCGTTCTCTGGCGAAAACGCCGTGGCAATTGCCTACAAACAGGTCCATGAAGATCCGATACCGCTAAATCAGCGCAATAAATCAATACCCGAGGGTTTGACCGCGATTGTTGCCAAGTGTATGGCCAAGTCTCCTGACGATCGATATTCAACTGCTGGAGAAGTTCGAGACGATCTCCGTCGCTTTGTTGATGGCTTGCCAGTTTTGGCGATGACTAGTCGCGTCGCCGGATCATCAAGCGATTCGGTAACTCGCGTGCTTCCAATTACGCAGAACGACCCGAATGTAACCACGGTGATCGCTAAACAAGATCAACCAACTTCACAGATCGCCGCAACTACCACTCAAAGACCCGCGACGATGACTCGAACTCGTGCTGCAAATTATCCACCATATGACGATTTTGCTCCACGGCGCACTGCTGGCTTTGTGTTTGGATCGTTTTTTGCGGCAATAGTTTTGCTTATCGGTGGCTTATTTTTATATCAAACAATTTCAGGTAATTCTTCAAATGCTTCGATTACTGTTCCTGATGTTCGCAACCTCACTGTCAAAGATGCCAGCGAAAAACTTCTCAGGCTTGGCTTTACACCAGTTCCACTAGCTGAAGCAAAAGATGGCATCGGAAATGACATCGTTTATTTGCAAGATCCAAAGCCGAGTGTTCTGGCTCGAAACGGTGACACGATCATAATTACTTATAATCCCACAGGCGCCCCCGTCGTGGTTCCGCTTGTACGGGGTCTAACAGTCAAAGAAGCAACTGGATTATTGGCGCCACTCGGTTTACAACTTGCCATTGCAGAAGTCCGAAATGATCCAAAAATTCCGGAGAATCAAATCATTGGCCAAGATCCAAAAGTTGACACTCAAGTGCGATCTGGCTCAACAATCGCGGTAGTTGTTTCAGGTGGAATCGGACAAGCGACTGTGCCAAATATTCAAGGTCAAGTATCAACCGCGGCCTTACAATTTTTACAGAGTGCGCCTTACAATTTCATCGTCACACTCGCTGAAGAAGCAAACGCCACAGTTGAAAAGGGACGAGTAATTCGAACTGAACCAGCAATTGGTGAACCAATAGCTTTTGGTTCACCGATAATTGTCTTCATCTCAAAAGGTGGAACGAAAGTTACGATGCCACAAGTTGAAGGTCTGACCGAGGCCGATGCTCGCGCTCAACTAACCGCGGTTGGGCTAACTCCAGATGTGAAGTATCAAGAAGTTCCAAGCGGAAATGTGAACGACGGCAAGGTTGTCACGCAAGGCACTGATTCTGGGACACAAATTGAAGCAGGATCTTCTGTTCGTCTAACAGTTGGTCGCGGAGTAGTCACTCCGTAACTTGCTGTGTTTTCACTTCTCGCATCGAAGTAAAAACGTTTTAATAATCTCGTGACCGTGTTCTGTCAGAATACTTTCAGGATGAAACTGCACGCCTTCTACATCTAATTCTCTATGTCTTACACCCATAATTAAACCGTCGTCAGTAGTTGCGGTAACTTCAAGTTCTTTCGGAACTGAATTGGGATCAATTGTTAAAGAGTGATATCTCGTAGCTGTAATCGGCGAATTAAGGCCGGCGAACACTCCTAGATTTTTGTGATGTATTTGAGATGTTTTGCCGTGTTGAAGTTCGGGAGCGCTTGTAATATTCGCGCCAAACACATGTCCGATTGCTTGGTGCCCTAAACACACACCAAAAATTGGTGTGATCTCTGCGAAGGCTCTCACGGCCTCACACAAAATCCCCGCGTCTTGAGGTCGGCCCGGACCAGGACTTAATAAAACTCCATCTGGTTTGAGTTCAATCGCTTGCTGAATCGTGACTTCGTCGTTACGAACGACGATCGGCTCAGCACCTAACTCACCAAGATATTGCACGAGGTTGTAGACAAAACTGTCATAGTTGTCGATCACCAATATTTTCGGTGCTGATTTTTTCATATCCTCTAGCCTGCCCCATAAATAGTCACTTCCAAAGCTATTTACCGCCTCTACACTTGAGACAGTTATGGCGACTTCAAAACGACGCAGTGGCGGTAGAACAACCCCAAAAGGCACAAAGCCCGGTCGCGTTCACGAAACACATCGTCTTGACACTTCTGATACTCACTCGTTGTATGGTAAAAATCTCGCAGAGGCTTCGTCTCGCTATACCCCGCCAACTTTACGTGAACAAAAAGTTAGTCCGACCTGGGTTCCAATTTTAATGTTTGCGCTGCTTGGTCTTGGATCGCTAGTAATTTTGCTCTACTACCTGGGATTTGTACCAGGTGGAAGAAATAATTGGTATTTGTTTTCAGGATTGCTCAGCGTTCTTGGCGGTCTCTACACCGCCACTAAATATCACTAGTTAGTTATTCATCTAGTTACTCGACTGGCGCGACTAAATCCATATCTTCTAAACAGTGTCTTGGCGGAGGTGGGTCTTGATCTGGCGCCATTGTCATTCGCAATTCTGTTCCACAACTTGAGCAACGGTATCGAACATTAATTCGTCGCATTTCTCCGGATGGTGGTGGAGGCGGCAAGGTTGATGTCATGCCACGCAGCATCCCAAGGCCAGTTTTCCAAATAAAATAAAACAGGGCTAAGCCAAAAAGCACCCAAATTATTTTTCCAAGCATTAGCGGTGGCTAATTTTTCGATTAGCCATGTTGATTAGCCCAGTCGTTCAATAATTGTGGCGTTGGCCAAGCCGCCGCCTTCGCACATTGTTTGCAAACCATAACGACCACCGGTGCGCTCTAGTTCGTTCAACAAAGTTGTCATTAGTCGTGTGCCAGATGCACCAAGTGGGTGGCCGAGTGCAATTGCGCCACCGTTGACATTGACTTTCTCCATGTCTGGATGCAATTCTTTTTCCCAAGCCAAAACTACCGCCGCGAAAGCTTCATTGATCTCAACCAAATCAATGTCATTAAGTGTTAACCCAGCACGTTCAAGAACTTTTTTAGTTGCCGGAATCGGTGCGGTCAACATATAGCGAGGGTTTTCGGCAGCAAGTGCAAAATTTACAAATCGTGCGCGTGGCTTAAGGCCCAACTGTTTTGCACGCTCTTCAGACATAATCAGAATTGCGGTTGCACCATCGGTTATTTGTGAAGAATTACCGGCAGTTACTTTTCCGCCATCTTCAACCGGACGATATGCAGGCTTGAGTGTTGCGAGTTTTTCTAATGTTGATTCACGAATTCCTTCGTCTGTTGTCATTAACTTTCCGTCAGCGTCGAGCGTCGGGATTATTTCGTTTTGAAACCGACCCTCACTAGTTGCGCGTGCCGCATAACTTTGTGACCTAACACCGAAACGATCCATATCTTCACGACTAATATTCCACTTCTCAGCGATCAGTTCAGCGGAAATTCCCTGATTTACAAGTCCGCCATCTGCTGCGTAGCGCGCTTGCACAGTTTGGCCAAACGGAAACCCATGCTTACCTTCAGCGATTGACGCACCCATCGGCACGCGCGACATCACTTCGACACCAGCGGCAACAACAATGTCGTATGCACCGGCCATCACACCTTGCGCAGCGAAGTGCGCAGCTTGCTGACTTGAACCACATTGACGATCAACAGTTGTGCCTGGCACACTCTCGGGCCAACCAGCAGCAAGAATTGCGTTGCGTGCAATATTTAAACTTTGCTCACCGACTTGCATTACGCATCCCATAACAACATCATCTACTAAGGCCGGATCAATCCCAGTGCGGTCAACAAGTGCCTTCAACACGTGCGCTGACAGATCTACTGGGTGCCAGTCTTTCAACCGACCGTTTCGTTTTCCACATGGTGTACGAACCGCATCTACGATCACTGCTGTTTTCATTTTGATCTCCTTATTAAACTGACATCATCAAATTGATATCAACTGTTGTTGCTTAAGTTTGCCTTGTTCGCAGGCAAATTTCACAATTGGACCTAAGTTTATTTAGAGCTTTACGCTCGGATGTCTATTCGCTTGCGGATTAAACCTTCCAATATTGAAATGCAATCCAAAAACAACTACTAAAACACTCCGCAGGATCAGAATCACTGATCTACCAGAACCTGTTGAGGATTTACCGACTTTTCGATCAATAATCGGTACCCCGATCTCTTTGACTTTATAACCAGCTCTACCAGCGACGACATTTGCTTCGAATGTGTCGCCCAAATAATGACTCGGAAACGACCTAGCAAATTCGTTGAGTAATGGTTTGGCAATTAATCGAAAACCGGATGTTGAATCGGTAATTCTCGTCTTGCACGCACGAGATGCAATGAAGCCGAGGACGCGCATCGCGAAACGTCGATGCCAGGCAACTTTCATCGAATCCTGTGTATCCCTAAATCGACTACCAATAACTAAATGTGCTGAGGTTGATTTCCAGACATCCACTAATTCTTTTAGATGGCTCTCAGGGTGTTGGCCGTCGGCGTCGCACTGAATGATTGCGTCATACCCTTCGTTCATCGCATATCTAAAACCACATCGCAAAGCGCCGCCGACGCCAAGATTAAGTTTCATTCGCAAGACGACTGCACCAGCTTGGCTTGCTAATTCGGCCGTCTTGTCTCCAGAACCATCATCTACGACTACAACGTCGTAACCTAATTTTTTGATCGCGCCGACAACACCACTTATTGTTGCCTGCTCATTTAAGGCCGGCACCACTACAAGTGGAGATTTTTGCACTTCTTGATCTACTTTTTTTTATTTGCTTGAAGACGTTCAAGTTTTTCGCGCAATAGTGCAGTCTCTTGGGTCAACGAATCAACTCGACGTTGATTTCCTGAAATACTCACTGTTAATTGCAAAAACAGCAAAGCCACTCCCACGGCGGTAATTGCTATCAGTAGTGCAATTGGTGAAAGTTGCAACCAAGTTGCCAAGGGCGTCATCAACGGCAAAAGTAAAGAAGCAAACACACCAAGCGCGCAGATCAATAACCAACCGGTCGTATACCTAAAACTAATCTTTCGTCGCCTCGAAAATCTGATTACAAGCAAACCAAAAGCAATACAACCACCCGCAAGCTCAAGTGTGTGGATCAAATCAGCAGACATTTCTCAAACTCTAACATTTATTGGAAATCAAAAAATTTTATTTTCTTGTGAATCTCTCCAAATTTCGCGAAGTCCCTCAGAAAGAGACCATTTTGGTTGCCATCCGAGTAGTAGCTTCGCTTGAGAAATATCGGCTTGAGTTGAGTTAATTTCACCAAATC
>CAEZUN010000012.1_pt1 | contig 11927 bp, 11 predicted proteins | sample 7264491 | NCBI WGS metagenome assembly CAEZUN01 (sample SAMEA6813831, study PRJEB35770) | uncultured Acidimicrobium sp. | biome: Freshwater; feature: Freshwater reservoir; material: water | place: Czech Republic | collected 2016-04-20 | depth 0.5m m
TAATGGGCTGGGCTGATGTGATGCCGTTTGAGCGTTGCGCATCGATTCAGGAAAAATAATCGGCTCATAAATTATCAGTGCTTTAAAAAGCTCAGGCTCAATAAGAGCTGCCATGACCAATGCCGTGGCGCCCATTGAGTGCCCAACAGCGATGATTTGATTTTTGTTTTGCATCGATCTGGCAATAGCAAGTGCGTCGTCGCAATAACCTTGCCAGGTAACAGACCAGTCATTAGGCAAATTTGAGTCGCCGTAACCTCGAAAGTCAAAGGATGTGCATTCATATTCGGTGTTCAAAAACTCAACAACCGGATCAAAACATCGACCATGAAAACCTGTGGCGTGAGACAGCATCACCGCGGGCTTTAAGCGTTGTTGTGATGCTGACGCTTGACTTTTGTCTTCGAAGTCGTTGGCTCGACCATATTTGTAAACACTTAACTCAATTGAATCGGTAGATGCGATGTGTTCAGTGGTTAACGAGATGATGGCCATACTATTGCAATAAGTAGGTTGGTTGCACTATGTTATGACGATGCCTACAAATCGCACACCTGCAAAAAAAACAGCGACCAAGAAAACAGTCGCGAAGAAATCGGCTGTGAAAAATCCAGCTGCAAAGAAAATAGCAACCAAGAAAGCTGGTGCAAAAAAGACCGTCGCAAAGAAATCAGCTGCAAAAAAAGCAAGCAGTCCTTCTAAGCCGCTTCCTAAGATCAGCGACCTTGAGGCAGTAGCAAAGCGGGTAGAAATATCCAAAGAACAAGGCAAGATTTCCGTTGCTAACAATGCATCAAAAATCAATTCGTCGGCAAGTTCAACCCAAGATGTTGACCTCGCTAAAGTATGGGATTCTTCGGTCAAGTGGTTTAAGAAACTTGTTGGTCAAAAATAAACCAATTTTTTTTGTTGCACTCAGATAAATCTTGCAACTAGTCTGTGGCAATGGCCACTTCTAAACGAAAAACTGCTAAAAAAACTGCCAGGAAAACTGCTAAAAAAAGCGCAAAAAAGAGTGCTCGCAAACTAGTTAAAAAGAAGAGCACTCGTAAAGTAGTTAAAAAGAAGAGCGTAAAAAAGAGCGCTCGCAAACTAGTCAAAAAGAAGAGCACTCGCAAACTAGTAAAGAAGAGCACTCGTAAAGCAGCTAAGAAGAGTACTCATAATCCGCTAAATGCGATTAAAGATGTCGGAGCGATCGTCCGTTATCACGCCAAAAATCAGCCAGACGCGGTGTCGCTCGTGCTGGGTGATCGCACCCTTACGTGGGCGCAGTTGCTTTCGCGTTCGGCACAAGTTGCACAGGGTTTAAAACGAGCAGGCGTAAAGGCCCAAGATCGTGTCGCGTTTTTAGATAAAAACGGCATTGAGCACTTTGAAGTTTTCTACGGATGTGCATTACTCAATGCAGTCAGTGTCGATGTCAACTGGAGACTCGCCGCGCCCGAAGTTTCATTTATCGTCAACGACTCGCAGGCCGAAGTGTTAATAGTCGGTCAAGAGTTTGTGCCAGTGCTCGATGCGATCGTTGGTGAGCTTGATCGAGTCAAAACAATCATCGTGATTGGTGGACATTCGAACCACGACGATTATGAGCAATGGGTCAATGCTCAATCAGCGACTGATCCGAAATCTCCGACTAAGAGCACTGATGTTGCGTTTCAGTTGTATTCAAGTGGCACCACTGGTCGGCCAAAAGGCGTGATGCTGACAAACGACAATTTTTTCGCGCTTCTTCCTGCTGCACAAAAAATTTGGCATATGTCTGAAAAGACGATAAATCTTGTGGCGATGCCACTGTTTCATATTGGTGGTGGTGGTTGGGCAACGGCAGCACAATATTGCGGTGCGCGCTCAATAATTATGCGCGATGTCAATCCTGCAGAGATAGTTACTTGGATTGAGAAGTATCGAATCACTCACGCGTTTATGGTGCCCGTGCTGTTGCAGTTTGCACTCGCAATGCCAAATATTGGCACAACGGATTTCTCGAGCCTTGAACTAATTGCTTACGGTGCGTCACCGATATCTGAATCAGTTCTTGAAGGTGCGATTAAAGCGTTCAAGTGTCCGTTTATGCAGGTCTATGGGTTGACGGAAACGACGGGAGTTGTGACAGTTCTCGGACCAGAAGATCACGACTTAAGTTCAGCCAATAAGGGCCGCTTGCGTTCTTGCGGCAAACCATTTACGGGCATTGAGCTACGAATCGTAAATTCGGACACTGCCAAAGATGTTCCGTTGGGAGAAGTTGGCGAAATTTGGATTCGGTCTCGTCAAGTGATGAAGGGCTATTGGAATATGCCTGAAGAGACTGCGAAGTCAATCGTTAAGGGTCAATGGTTTAGATCAGGTGATGCTGGATACTTCGACAAAGATGGTTACGTTTATATTTTTGACCGAGTTAAAGACATGATCGTGTCTGGCGGCGAAAATGTTTACCCCGCAGAAGTTGAAAATGCATTGATGGGTCATCCGGCTATCGCCGACGTTGCCGTTATCGGTGTGCCTGACGAAAAGTGGGGCGAAGTGCCAATGGCGCTCGTTGTACGAAAGCCAGACACGCAAGTTACCGAGAACGAGATTCTTGCATTCGCCCGTGAGCGTCTTGCTGGGTTCAAGACGCCAAAATCGGTCGGTTGGGTAGATGCCCTACCGCGCAATCCAAGTGGCAAGATTCTTAAAAAAGATCTTCGTGAGCCATACTGGAAGGGTCACACCCGTCGAGTTAACTAAGTTTTTTTAACGATCTAAAAATAGGAAGCAGTTTTATGAAATTGTCAATGATGATTAATTACATTTCTGATTTTCAAACAACTGCCAAGCGAGTTGTCGAACTTGAGAAGGTTGGGCTCGACATTGTTTGGATCGCCGAGGCATACAGCTACGACTCAATATCGCAAGTTGGTTATTTGGCTGCAGTAACAGATCGTGTGCAAATTGGTACGGGAATTATCAATGTTTATTCGCGCACTGCCGCTTTAACTGCGATGACAGCAGCTGGTTGTGACTATGTCAGCAACGGACGATTTATTTTGGGACTAGGCGCCTCGGGGCCACAAGTTATCGAAGGTTTTCACGGCATGCCATATGAAAAACCGATGCAACGAACAAAAGAATACATCGAAGTCTGTCGCGAAATATGGAAACGTGAGAAGCCTCTTAGCTATGACGGCAAGACTGTGCAAGTTCCATTGCCAGCTGGTCAAGGCACAGGATTAGGCAAACCGCTGAAGTTGATCAATCACCCTGTTCGTTCAGAGATTCCTGTTTGGTGGGCATCACTTAAAGATAAAAGTGTTGAAGCAACTGCTGAAATGGCAGATGGCTGGATGCCAGTTTTCTTTTTGCCAGAAAAGTTTCAAAATGTCTGGGGTAAGTCGCTTAAAGCCGGTCAAGCAAAACGTAATTCATCAATGAAGCCACTTGATATTTCTGCAGGTGGAATGTTGCATATTGATGAGTCGCTGACACCCGAAAAACAAAATGAGATTTTGGATTTCGCTCGCCCCAGTTACGCACTGTATGTCGGTGGCATGGGCGCACGTGGTAAAAACTTCTATAACGATATTTGTCGCGACTACGGCTATGAAAAAGAAGCGGTTGAGATTCAAGATCTTTATCTTGAAGGCAAAAAGAAAGAAGCCTCTGCTCTGATCCCGACCGAGTGGTTACAGTTATCGAATCTTGTTGGGCCAAAGAGTTTTGTCAAAGAACGACTTGGTGCATTCAAAGAGGCCGGTGTAACTGTCCTACAAGTTAATCCAGTTGGTCCAGACCCGGTGCGCGAAGTCGAAATCCTCCGCGGAATTATTGACGACGTCTGAGTTCTTCGCTTAGGTTCTGCCTAACACCGCGGGTTGCAAACAAATAAATTAGCGAAGCACAAATTGCAAGCAATGCAAACACGGCAATAGTGCCGCGTGCACCAATAATTTCTGAGACAACTCCTGAAAGCAAACTGCTCAATCCGAGTGACAATGTAATCAGTGCAAAGTCGCCGGCAAGAACCCGACCACGCATTTCATCTGGGCAACGCATTTGTAATCCATATGTCGAAAGTGTCCATTGCGCGCCACCACCCAAGTGTGCAAACCCAATACACACGCAAGCGACTATAAAAAATGGTGATGCGGCAGCAGCGAGATATCCACCAGCAAAGCCCAGGCCAGCAACACCACATACGAGGATCACTTTTGACAAATCATTTTTCACGAATCGCGCTGCCAATAGTGGCCCGAGCGCGCTACCTAAGCCGCGCAGTCCGAGCATGATTCCTCGACCTGCGTCGCCACTTTTGAACGAATCAGCGGCAAAAACTGCGAGTTGGCTGACCACGCCAGCGCCAATTGCGAAAGTCATCTTTGACATCAGTAGCGACATGATGACTGAGTCAGATTTAGCGAGTTGCAATGCTTCTCGCATATCTGCAATCGGACGAATCTTTTTGCTGTGACCGGCCGCCCGCGCTTCTTGCATCGGGCGATTAACAAGTGCAATCAATAGTGCTGCGATTACAAATGTTGCAATGTCGGCGATGAACGCTGCTTGACGACCAAAAATTTGCGAGAAGATTCCGCCGATTCCTGCGCCCACAGCCAGCATCACGCCCCAGCTACTACCAAATAATGCGTTAGCTTGTCGAAGTTCGTCGGGGTCGCGAGCCAAGTTTGGAATCGCCGCTTCAAGTGCAGGGCGCACGAAAGAAGCGAGAGCCGCAATGGCGCTTTGAGCAACAAATGCAATCCACACGTGCGAGTCGCCGATTAACAAAAATCCACATGCTGCAAGTGCTTGAAGAATTGAAACAACTATTAGCACTTTTCGGCGATCATGTTTGTCGGCAACTGGTCCGCCAATTGGTGAGGCCAAAAATGATGGCAACGAAAATGCAACTAGTAGTAAAGAGACCAAAAATTTAGAACCAGTTAAGTCTTGAACCAAGCCAGCGAGCGCAACAAACGTAAACCAATCACCGATGAACGAAAGATTTTGGGCGACAAAAAGTAGGCGCAAGTCTCTATTCGCTTTTAGAACTGAGAACATTTAGCTGTTTTTATCTAACTGCTATTTAGTTTTGCCGAGTTGGCTTAAGATTTTTTCCGCCTGCGCAACAATGTCGCGAACTAGATCTCCGGCTGGTATCAAACTGCTGACAGCTCCCGCGCCTTGACCAGCAGGGTAGAACTCGCGTGAGGTGTCAACTTTCGTGCCGCTTGGATATCCCAAGTGATTGACATTGGCTTGTGCAGAGGCAATTGCTTGGTGCGGAAAAGTTTTAATGTCTTGTGGATTTTGTTCATAGTGATTCGTCCACTCGTTGCGAACGACGCGACATGGTTTACCCGTGTACGAACGACTTATAACTGTGTCGTCTTCACGACTCGCGACTAGTGCTTCTTTGTAACCGTTAACTGCTCGTGCTTCGGGTGTGGCGATGAACCGAGTGCCGACCCAGATCGCATCGGCGCCAAGTGCCAATGATGCCGCGAGTCCGCGACCGTCAAATAATCCGCCAGCAGCCACGACTGGCACGCGTGCCGAAACTGCGTCGACAACTTGTGGCACGAGTGCCATTGTTGCCACGAGCCCAGTGTGTCCGCCTGCTTCAGTGCCTTGTGCGACTACAAAATCGCAACCACTTGCAACTGCTGAAACTGCGTGACGAACCTTTCCGCACATTGAACCAACCAAGATGTTGTGACTGTGCAATAAATCAATTGCATCACGTGGCACACCGAGACCGGCCACAAAAATTCTCGCACCACCATTGATGACATCACGGATGCCTTGCTCTAAATGTTGTGGTAATGCTGTAAGCAAGTCAACACCAAACGGCTTTGATGTCAATGTTTTAAGTGCAGTAATTTCGTCAGCGAGTTCTCCGTCGCGCATTGTTGAAGCACCAAATGTGCCAATTCCGCCAGCTTCGCTTACTGCAGCAACGAGTTCGTGATATGACACACCGCCCATGCCAGCCAGCATCACAGGATGTTCAATTTCGAATAGGTCGGTAATTCGTGTTCGCATACCAATCAAATCTAGTTGTTTGTCGCTGTACCGCTTGATTCGAAAGCACCGCGTCGCTTGAGAAACTTTCGGTGCCAACGCCTTGGTGTGAGCAACGCAGCGCGTGGTTCATCTTCAAACATCCATCGCACAAAATTGCGTCGAGTCCAGTCTGAATAATTGGCAACGCGCAGCACGCCACGAGTCAAGAACTCATTTTGTAAGACTCGGCCCAGGATCTGCGACATTCGGTGGTCGGCAAAAAACTCGCGACGCATTTTCGTCTCATATGAGTTTCTAACAGCCGTCGGGCCGCGGCGGTGGGCCCCGATGATTGCTTCGGCTGCCAATACTCCGGTTAAGAGCGCTTGACCAATACCTTCGCCAGTCATCGTGTCGGCGGCACATACAGCGTCGCCAATAAAGATCGCGCGACCACTCGCTAATTTCGCATTCGTAACTCTTGCGGGTATTGGCCAGGCTGTGTGTCGACCTTCAAGAGTTGCATCGGGCCCGAGTGCTTCGGCAATGTGCGGGCGTGCGAGAAGTTCTGGCCACAACGATTTCATATCTTGCACCGAATATTTTGATCCGCGCAAAATACCAAAGCCGACATTGACTCGACCATTAGGTAATGGAAACGACCATGCGTAACCTGGCAATAAATCTGCGTCAAACCAAACGTAAAGGCGATCACGTGCGGGCCCAGTGATGTTGCTTAGATATTGACGAAACGCGTGCCACTCGCCGAGATAACCAGGTTGAGATGCGGCGAACGCTTTACGAACTGGAGACCACATACCGTCAGCGGCGATAACAAATTTTGCAGTTATCTCATGAAACTCATTGGATAAATCTGTTGCGTCTGCTGAAACTGTGCTTACGGTGATGTCATCAGTCGTTTGGTGCGCGACTGACGCGAACGCACAGCCCTCAATTATTTTGACTCCGAGAGATCGCGCATGTTTGACTAAAGCGTTGTCAAGTTCAATTCTTGGTGCGATCGCTGCGAACTGACTAGTTTTATTATTTTTTATGTTCGGCAATTGAAGTTGTATTTCGCGACCAGAAGGCGAGCGTAGCCATACATCTGAACAGACTTGCCAGTTATCAACTGTTGCTGGGTTAAAACCGAGCATTTCAAGAATTCGAAGTGCGCCAGTTGTTAGCCCGTCACCACAACATTTGTCGCGTGGAAATAATGCTTTATCAATAACTAAAACATTTTGACCGCTAGCAGTGAGCGTGATCGCTGCGGCGATGCCAGCGGGCCCTGCGCCGACAATTAGCACATCACATTGATTTGACGATTTCGGTTCGAAAACAGCATTGGACACGACGCTCAGGCTAGAGTACTTCGCTATGAGTCGCTTATGTGAAGGTCGAGTAGTTGTTGTCACTGGTTCAGGTCGAGGCATCGGGCGTGAACATGCTCTGAGCCTTGCAAAGCATGGGGCGTTCGTCGTAGTCAACGACTTGGGTGCTGGTGTTGATGGCAAGGGTGGCGACACTTCGCCTGCTCAGCAAGTAGTAAACGAGATTGAAGCAATGGGCGGCAAAGCAATCGCCAACGGTGATGATATTTCGTCATGGGCAGGTGCTGAGCGATTGATTCAAACAGCAGTTGAAACTTTCGGTGATTTGCATGCTGTTGTTAACAACGCGGGAATCTTGCGCGACCGCATGCTCGCCAACATGAGCGAAGAAGAATGGGATGCCGTTATTAAAGTTCACCTTAAGGGAACTTTTGCGCCGTCGCGTTTTGCTGCGGCTTACTGGCGCGATCAAAATAAAGCCGGTAAACCAGTGGACGGAAGAATTATTAATACTTCGTCTGTTTCAGGAATCTATGGCAACGTTGGGCAGACAAATTACGGCGCGGCGAAAGCCGGCATTGCTGCGTTCACGACAATTGCATCACTTGAACTTGGACGTTATGGAGTAACAGTAAATGCTGTTGCACCAGTTGCGCTAACTCGAATGACAGAGAATCTTGGACCAGCCCCAGAGACTGAGGCAGAGCGTGAACGCCGTTCACCAAAGTGGATCGCACCGATTGTTACATGGCTCGCCTCGGCAGAGTCAGCAGGCATAACTGGTCGAGTGTTCGAAGCCAGTGGAGATGTCTTGGCGATTGCCGAAGGTTGGCATCGTGGCCCGACAAGTAAGCCTGTTGAAGACCCAACAAAACTTGGGCCAATTGTTGAAGAGATGATGGCAAAGGCTCGGCTCAACGCAGGCATGGACGGCCGCGACGGTACTTGGCCACAGCCACAAAAAAAATAATTCGTACACGCGAGCATTCACTCGCGTCAACTTGAAAGTTTTATACCGAGTTAAAAGAGTTTCAGCTCATCTGTTTTTTTGCCACGAAGTTCGTCGTAATCAACTTCGCACCAACCAATATTGCGACTCTCGGCTAGAACTCGCGCTTGTGGCTTGATTGATTGGGCGACAAAGATTCCACGAATTTTGCCGAGCGAAGTATCTGCGTGCAGACACTCTAAGTACCGCGTGAGTTGTTCAACACCGTCTATTTCGCCGCGACGTTTAATCTCAATAGCAACCGTTTGACCTGAAGCATCGCGACATAACAAATCAACTGGGCCAACCGCAGTTGGATATTCGCGACGGATCAAAGTTAAACCAATTTCGATTGCTTCGGGTGTTGCAGCCAGTAGAACTTGAAGGTCAGCCTCAACTCCGTCTTTCGATAAACCTGGGTCTTCGCCTAGTTCATGCGCGAAGTCAGCGTGAATTTCGACCAGATGAATCGTCAGTGTTTCGCCTTTCGGATTGCGAACAATTAACCGATCTGCAAGTTCTTCAAATGTGTTTGGTGCATTCATCCAATTAAGCGGCTTGTAGGCGCCACCATCGGAGTGAATCGCAACGCAACCATCGGATTTAACCATTATCAGTCGCTTTGCAACGGGTAGCGAAGCATTTAGCCGACCTTCATAGCCAACACTGCAAGTCGCGATTATCACTCGCATATCTCTTAACGCTTGACGCGTTCTCGCATTCGTTTTTGGATTAACTCACGGCGTTGTTGAAGCTCGCGATAAGTCAAACTATTTGTTTCAAGTTCAACACCGAGCCCGGCTTTGACACTGTCAAGATTTATCTCAATTGAGTTGTGGTCAATACCTAATTCGCGACCAAGTTGCTCTCCGTGTCGCTGGGCGAACAACATTGAGATCGCCGCTATTTCTCCGAGCAGGTCAAGATCTGGAGCGAGGCGAGCAATTGCGCCATCAAGAAAAACCATGTTTTTTACATAGAGCATTAATTCTTTAGGCATTCGTGCACCGTATCCAAGAAGTGCTTTCATGATTCGTTGAACTTCTTTTACGAGTTCATCAGCAGAGAGTTTCGTCGGATCAATTGGCGGGCGATCGAGTCCAAGATCAACAATCACGGCATCCAAGTCAGTATCCATTGGTAGAGCACCGAGATCTCGAAGTGCAGTTACCTGACCTTTGACATCATTTGTTGTTGCACCAAGCATCAGTCTGAGAAATGCAAGTCGTCGCGGGCCGCTTAAGCGACCGACGATTCCGAAATCTAATAACGCGGTTCGACCATCTTTCATTACGAAAAGGTTTCCACCATGTAGGTCACCATGAAAAGCGCCATGAACCATTGCGCCTTCCATGAATGCAATCATTCCTGTGCGAATTACTGCTTCTGTATCAATGCCAGCGTTTTTCATGCCAACGACATCATCAAATTTGAAACCTTCTAGACGCTCCATGACCAAAACACGCTGAGTAACTAATTTCGGATGCGGACGCGGAACGATGTAGCCGGTTTGATTTAAATCTCGCAGTATGCGAGAGATATCGATCATGTTGTCGGCTTCCATTCTGAAATCAAGTTCTTCGACAATTGTTTCAGCGAATAACTCAACTAGCGCGGGAGGGTTAGCTAGTGCCGCGATTTTTAATCTGCCCACAAGGTGTGGTGCCAGCCATGACATAACTTTCAAATCTTTTCGTACAAGATCGATCACTCTTGGTCGTTGAACTTTTACTACAACGGTTTCACCGGTACGCAGGCGAGCCAGATGCACTTGCGCAATTGACGCAGCCGCTAGTGGTGTCTTGTCAAAAAATTCAAAGACATTTTCAATCGGTGCGCCAAGATCGTGCTCAACAACTTTGCGCACATCTGCAAATGACTCTGCTGGCACTTGATCGCGACAAAGTTTAAATTCATCGACAAGTTCGGTTGGAAACAGACCTTCTCCACTTGAAATTATTTGACCGAGTTTTATGTACGTTGATCCAAGTTTTTCTACAGCCTTGCGCATTCGTTTTGAAATATCGCTACGCGAATCTTTATCAGAGTTGTAATGGTTTAATTTCTTGTGCCAAAGCCACGGTAGTAAAGCAGCAAGAAGTACGCGCGTCACAACTAACAGACGAAACACAGGTGGAATTCGCGAAGGCTTCGTAAGTATTGGCACTTCTTTGCGTGCGGCTTGACGCAAAACAGGTGCAATAGTTAGCCAGGTAATTTCATCGCGGTTTAAAACCCATGGTGGGGTATCGCTGAATGCGCCCCATTCAAGATCAGTCATCGGATTAGTCTGCCGTTTATCGGGCAGATTTATGCAACGCTGCGAGAACTGACTCAGCCAGATCTGCGCGACAGATAATTAAATCTGGCAGCCAAGTATCTGAATCGTTATAAATTAGCGGCGAGCCATCAATTCGACTTGTAAAAAAGCCTGCGGCGCGCGCGACTGCAACCGGCGCAGCAGAATCCCATTGATGTTGACCACCCGAATGTAGATAAATGTCACACTCACCGAGCACGACAGACATCGCTTTTGCGCCGGCTGACCCGAGTCGCATTGCATCGCAGCCCAGCGCATTTGCAACAATCACAGCTTCACGCGGAGTGCGGGTGCGAGAGGTGACAAGTCGTGGCGGTCGGTCTAGTTTTTCGGGTGGCACATGCGGTGGGTTGGTACTGAGTGTCAACTCGATTGCGGGCAAACTCACCGCACCTGCAATGAGGTCGCCGTTGTTTGTTTCATCGCGTTGCCACAGTGCGACATGTACTGCCCAATCTTGTCGCTCTGGTTCGCTGAACTCTTGTGTTCCATCAAGTGGATCAATTATCCAAACGCGGTCGGCAGAAAGTCGCGCAGCGCTGTCGGTCGCTTCTTCACTTAGTACAGCATCGTTTGGTCGGTGCTCGCGTAGTTGGGACATTAAAAACTCTTGCGCCATTGCGTCACCGGCGTCTTTTAAATCCCAGCCGTAGAAACCTCTACTTACGAGTTCTTTTCGTAATTCGACGAGACGCTTGCCAGTTTCGGTAGCTAAGTATGAGGCGAATTGCGCATCGTCTAGGTGCTTCAAATTTTCAGTATTAGTCAAGGATGACGACCAAGTTTTGTCGCGTCTCGAACAATTGAACGAAGTGCAGTTTCGTTGGTACCTGACTTAACAAGTTCAACAATTTGTCGTTCAAGAATTTGTGCATCGGCCTCGTCAAATGCATCGAGTCGAACTGGGCTAGATGAGACACTGGCGATCAATAAGGCAAGTGCTGCAATTGCAGTCGTAACCCCGATTGTTGTGACCACACCGACGTTGTTGCCGGCTATTGACGAAATGATCATTCCGGCGATGCCTAATACGAAAATCACGGCGCATGAAATACGAATTGTGCGAACGGCTGGTGAAGTCATTAGTTTTCGCGCAAGTTATTTTCTCGAGAGAGGTTTATATTTAATTCTCTTCGGCTGGTCAGCAGAGATACCGAGTTCTTTTTTACGCCATACTTCGTAATCAGAGAAGTTTCCTTCGAACCAGCGAACTTGGCTGTCTCCTTCGAAAGCTAAAACATGTGTTGCAATGCGATCTAAGAACCAACGATCGTGACTGATCACGACGACACAA
>CAEZUN010000013.1_pt1 | contig 11874 bp, 10 predicted proteins | sample 7264491 | NCBI WGS metagenome assembly CAEZUN01 (sample SAMEA6813831, study PRJEB35770) | uncultured Acidimicrobium sp. | biome: Freshwater; feature: Freshwater reservoir; material: water | place: Czech Republic | collected 2016-04-20 | depth 0.5m m
ATGGACAGAACTTGAAACAAAGTCGACAACCATGACACAAGTCGTAAACTCGTGTTAATTCTTCGCGGGTGTCCGCCTCGTCAAGATATTTTGCGTGCAGTGGATCGTAAATTATTGTCATCTTTATCTGTCTCTCAAAATCTGGGGATTAAAAACTTCGTTGATGGTGCCGCCCGCAAAAACGAACGACACCATCAACAATTAATTAACTAGCGATTTAGCCGAGGGCTTTGAGACCTTCAGCAAAACGACCTGCGTGGCTCTTCTCTGCGCGAGCAAGAGTTTCAAACCAGTCAGCGATTTCTGTGAATCCTTCTTCACGAGCAGTCTTGGAAAAACCTGGGTACATCTGTGTGTACTCGTAAGTTTCGCCTGCGACTGATGCTTTGAAGTTGTCTGCAGTGTCACCGATTGGCTCACCAGATGCTGGGTCGCCAACTTCTGCAAGGTAATCCAAGTGACCGTGTGCATGTCCGGTTTCGCCTTCGGCGACTGAACGGAACAATGACGCTGCATCTGGATATCCCTCTATGTCTGCCTTCTGTGCGAACCACAAGTAGCGTCGATTCGCTTGGCTCTCGCCAGCAAACGCTTCCTTGAGATTCTCATGTGTCTTGGTGCCATTTAGCTTGGCCATGATGATTCTCCTTTGTTTATATTTGATAGTTGATGATTAATTACTGCTTGCTTGTTTAACTTGCCTTATTTTTTTCGCCTGGATACCAGGAGATCTTTTACTGTGTTGAGATACTTGCTCGCCGTGATTTGGACGATTACACCGATCACAACGACCATGAAACACGACGCCAATTTCTTCAACAGCGAAACCCTCAGCACTACCAGCGCGCAATTTTGGTGCAGAAGTAATGTCCACATCATGAATCGCACCACACGAACCACAAACAAAATGTTGATGCTCACCCATATTCGGATCAAATCTCATCGCACCGTTGCCTAGATCGACGAGTTGCAGTTCTCCCATATCGGCGAGTTCTCCGAGAGTTTGATAGATAGTTCTTAGCGAGATACCAGGCATTTGCTTGCTGGCAATCTCAAACAGTGATTCGGCAGTTGGATGACTGTCATTGTCATGCAACAAACCAAACAAAAGCTGGCGCTGCGGAGTGAGCTTCAATTGCTTCTCACGAAACACTTGAGCAAGTTCAGTTGGCGAACGCATGCGGAAAAGAATAACTAGTCTGGCTCTAATTTGCAAGTCATGCTAACTAACAATTGATGTGACTTATGGCAAATTCAGTTTGCCAATACTTGTTGGGCTTAGAGCGATAACTCGTCTTGCCTTAGGCTGTGGCAATGCCTCGACCGATTAGCGGACCTCAAAATCGCATTGAAACTATTGCAAAATTAAAAGCGCAGGCTTTTGACATTGTTGTTATTGGCGGTGGCGTAACTGGTCTCGGTGTTGCTTTAGACGCAGCATCTCGCGGGTTGACTGTGGCTTTGGTTGAGCGCGAAGATCTCGCGTCTGGCACCTCTTCGAAGAGCAGTAAATTAATCCACGGTGGACTTCGTTATCTTCAGCAAGGCGAAGTTCGACTTGTTTATGAAGCGCTTCACGAACGCCAACGACTAAAGCGCAATGCCCCACACCTGGTGCAAACTTTGCCGTTCATGATTCCAATTCTTAAACGAGATGGTGTTGTCTCAAAAAAGATTGCCCGCGCGCTTGGCTCGGCAATGTGGATGTATGACCTGACTGGTGGTTGGCGAATTGGAAAGTTTCATCGTCGACTCAAGGCCGATAAAGCATTTTCGCATTTACCGACGATGCAGCGAGAGCGACTCGGGTCGGCCTATGTGTATTACGACGCGATGGCCGACGATGCGCGTATTTGTGTCTCACTTGCGCGAACTGCAATCAGCCATGGCGCAGTTATTTCGAACTACACGGCCGTCGATAAAATCTTGCACGACAAAAATGGCGTCGCGCAGGGCGTTCAAGTCACAACATCTGATGCAGAAACTTTTGAAGTTCAAGCGCGATTAGTTATCAACGCCGCTGGCGTCTGGTCAGATGAAGTTTTGACTACCGATCTTGGCTATGACCCAGACAGCATTCGGCCAGCAAAAGGCGTTCATCTAACTGTGCCGTGGAAAAAAGTTCGCAACGACATAGCTGTTGTCATTCCGGTTCCAGGTGACAAGCGCAGTTTGTTTCTCGTGCCGTGGATCTCTAATTTTGACGGCACTTACCAGTACACATATATAGGTACTACCGATACTGATTATCAAGGTTCAATTGATGACCCTCAGTGCACCAGCACAGACATCGACTATGTACTTAAAGCGCTAAATGCCGCCGTGACAACTGATGTCACTCGCGACGACATCACTGCTGTGTGGTCGGGGCTTAGACCACTCGTCAAAAGTGTGAGTGGTGAAAAAATGAGTTCTCGCACAGCCGATCTTTCGCGACGACACAAAGTCGCAACAACTAAATCTGGAATGATCACAGTGACAGGCGGAAAGCTCACGACATATCGCAAAATGGCCGAAGATGCCGTAGACCAAGCAGTTTTATCGCTCGACAAAAAAGCACGCTGCCGAACCAAGGGCTTACCATTCGTCGGAGCCAGTTCGAAAAGCGTTAAAAATAAAGATGCTCGCGATCAGCACCTTTTCTCACGCTTTGGTAGCGAAACACCAATAATCACAGATTTGATCGAGCAAGACGCAAGCCTTGGCGAGCAATTGATTCCGGGTCTGCCCTACTTGCGTGCTGAGGCTATTTTTGCCGTAACACACGAGATGGCAAACACCCTTGACGATATTCTTTCGCGTCGAACCAGAAGCCGAATAATTAATCGACGCGCAACTGTAGCTAATGCGCGAAATGTTGCCGAATTAGTTGCACCGTTGCTCGGTTGGTCAGAGCAAGAGATAAACAACGAAGTTCTGGCATTCGCCAACTCTTGCTCACTTGAGGATGAAGCCTCAGTAACTGTTTAAGGAGAATTAATGACGACAACGCGCCCAACTCCACCGATTGAGTTCTCAGCAGACATCAGTCAAATCACCGATCGTTTTCAGACAACAATTCAACCGCTATCAGAATCGTTTCTCGCCGATTTAAATAAAATATGTCAAAGCTCAATCGACCTTGCCGATCGTGTTGAGCACTCACGTGACTGGTGGCCGCTGGCAATGCACTGGTCGCTTAACGCGCAGACCGCTCGACGAGCAGACGTAATCTGTCGACCAACAACAACGAAACATATCAGTGACGTCGTCAAGTTGTGCTCAAATAATTCAGTACCGATAACTGTGTCGGGCGGACGCTCGGGAGTATGCGGCGCGGCTATTCCATTATTTGGTGGCGTTGTTATTGACATGACATCGCTCGCTGGCGTCATCAGCGTCGATGAAATTTCGGGTCTTGTCGAAGTGCTTCCTGGCACCTTCGGCCCGGATCTCGAGAATAATCTGCGAGAAAAACACGGTCTATCTGTTGGCCATTTTCCTCAATCATTTGATATCTCAACTGTCGGTGGATGGATTGGTTCTCGCGGCGCGGGACAGTTCTCAACGCGATACGGAAAAATCGACGACATGGTTGCTGGCCTCGAAGTTGTACTCGCCGACGGCTCGGTGATTCTCACAGGTACCGAACCAGCAGGTGCGGCTGGCCCAAGTCTCACGTCATTATTCGTCGGCAGCGAAGGTGCATTTGGGATTATTAGCAAAGTTTGGTTGCGCGCGCATCCGATCGCCCCAGCCGAACGACGTGCGGCCTATATGTTCGGCTCATTCGCTGATGCAGTTGAGGCGATGCGACTAGCAATTCGCTCGGGAGCAACTCCAGCCGTATTGCGACTTTATGACGAACGCGAGAGCAAGCGTGCTCACGGTGGAGACGGAACTCAGTGCGCGCTATTAGTTCTTGACGAAGGCGAAAATATATTGATAGACGCGATGATGAAAGTTGTCGATAATGCGTGCATTGCGAATAACGCACAGTCAGCTGATGTGGCGCTTGTTGAACATTGGATGAACCATCGCAACGACACAAGCGGGCTGCAAGCTTTATCTAAAAAAGGATTCGTAATCGACACGATGGAAGTTGCAGTTTGCTGGTCAAAAGTAAATCAAGTCGCTGAGACTGTAAAGAAATCAATCATGACTGTGACTGGTGCGAGAAGTGCAAGTTGCCATATTTCACACAGTTACATCGATGGTGCGTGTATTTATTTTACTTTTGTAGCCGAGCCAACGTCCAGCACCCTTGAAGCGATCGAAATTTCTTACGAAGCTATTTGGAATGCAGCACAGAACTCAGCACTTGATGCTGGCGCAAATCTTTCGCACCACCATGGTGTCGGCATCAACCGCGCAAAATTTATCAAGCGCGCTCTTGGGCCAGCACACGATGTATTAGCAGCGATTAAACACGCGCTTGACCCAAAAGATATTTTGAATCCGGGCAAATTAGGTTTCGCTTCAAGTCGCGGCGAAGTCAAAACAAAGAGATAGTGCCGTGAGCATTCTGGTTGTCGATGTCGGCACTAGTGGTTTACGTGCCGCAGTCGTACGCCAAGATGGCTCAGTACATTTTTTGAATTACGAATCGTGCCGACCAGATACCCCCAGCTCTGGACTTGTTGAATTTGATCCGCAAAAAATGGCCGATGCTGTTTTACGGGTATGCAATGCGACGATCGCACAATCCAAAAACTCAGACACAATAGATGCAGTTGGCATAACCAACCAGCGTGCATCGACAGTGATGTGGAGTAAATCAACCGGCAAACCACTTGGCCCCGCACTTGGCTGGCAAGACTTGCGAACAGTTTTCGATTGCATCACTGCCGCTTCTGAACACTCAATCAAACTTGCACCAAATCAGACCGCCACAAAAGCGGCATGGATGATTCAAAACTATGTCGTGGCGAAAAATCTCGATTTCAGCGACGTTCGAATTGGCACGGTTGATTCGTGGATCGCATCGGTACTTTCTAACAACGAACTGCACGTGACTGACTCAACTAACGCAGGGGCCACAGGTTTATGCACACTTGATGCTTCGTCATGGTCTGAGCGAATATGCGATTTACTAAAAGTTGATGTTCTAATGCTTCCAAAAATTGTCAAGTCAACCGGGGTGATAGGCAACGCAACTGCTTTGCCTGGTTCACCACCAATCGCATCATTAATTGGTGATCAACAATCATCATTAATCGGTCAAGGATGCATAAATAGTGGTGCGACAAAAATAACTTTTGGTACTGGCGGGATGCTCGATGTATTCACCGGTACAACCAGCCCAACAAAAATGCAACGCTCAGAAAACGGTAGTTATCCACTCGTGGCTTACAGCGACGAGCAAACAACTTTTTGGGCGGCTGAGGCGATAATGCTTTCTGCAGGCACGAACATCGAATGGCTTCGTGATGATTTACAAATTATTTCGACAAGTCAAGAAAGTCATGAGATTGCTATGCAAGTTAGTGATTCGGGCGGCGTAGTTTTTGTGCCTGCACTTTTTGGACTTGGCACACCACATTGGGATTACGGCGCACGCGGAACTTTGCTCGGTTTAACTCGTGGCACTACTCGAGCCCATATCGTTCGAGCAGTTCTAGAGGGCATCGCACATCGTGGAGCCGACATGCTCGAGGCAGTGATTGCTGACACCAAACTTTCGGTGTCTTCGCTACGAGTAGACGGCGGTATGAGTCAGAATTTAACTTTTATGCAGTCTTTAGCCAATACGACTGGCTTGAATATCGAAATCTCGCCTGTTGCCGAAGCCACCACTCTTGGCGCAGCGTTTTTGGCAGGCGTCGCAGTGGGCACTTGGCCCTCGATTAGCCAAGCCACGAGCACCACCAAACCCGCAAAAGTAGTTACTCCGACACTAAAACTTGATCGTGCACAATGGCACGAGGCAATCACTCGCTCGCGTGGGTGGATTCCCTCATTATCGAGTCTTGACTTCTAAATTCGTCTAGATTTAAACGATGCTTTCACCATCTGATATAAAACTTCTCGCGTTCGCACAAACGCTCGAACTCACCACCCGCGACATTTACGCAGCTGTATTGACGCGCAAATCGCTGAGCGATGACGAAAGTGCATTGCTTGAACAATTTCACGCCCACCATGTGGCATATGAACAAACATTAAATGGTTTGTTATCAAAGAACGCTCTAAACAAACGTGACGAAGCAATTTACGAAAGTTTTAACGCAAAACTTTCTGAAGCACAAAACATTTGGGTAGCACTTCTAGAAATTGAAAACATAATGATTGCAAGCCATACAAAGGCTATTGAGACAATCGAATCTGCGAAAGTTGCCGCATTAGTTGCGTCGATAATTACAGTTGAGGCCCGACATGCAGCCATACTTGCCAGCCAGACGACAACAAATATCTCAATGGCGCTAGATAACAACACTTCAGCATTGGTTGCATCATGAGCACTTTCACTCGACGCGAACTTCTTAGAATGAGTGGCATCTCACTCGCATCCGGACTAGTACTTGCTGCATGCGGCAAGCAAGCTGGAGTTGTTGATGACAATGCAATCACAATTCTTGGCCAATCGCCGGTTACAACACCATTGGCTGACGCCGAAGTGACTGATGCAGTCTTGCTGCGTACTGCTGCATCACTCGAATACAACGCGATTGAAACATACACAACAGCCCTAGATCTAGGAGTTTTCACTGGCGATCTACGCAAAGTCGCTGAGATTGCAAAGCGTTTTTCTGCTGACCATAAAGATCACGCCGATGCAGTCAACTCACTTGCAGTGAAACTCGGAGCCAAAGAATTCCGTTGTAGCAATACTCGCATTTCAGAGTCGTACATTTTGCCAGCGCTGAAATTGATTACTGCAAATGATAATCCGAACCAAGCAATAGACATTGTGGCTCTTGCGCACGCTGTCGAAAATCTTGCGGCCCAAACGTACCAAGGCGTTGTAGCAATGCTCACCGATCCGATGTTGCGCGCAGATGCAATTCGCATCGGTCAACAAGAGGCCAGACACGCTGCGATACTCGCGCAGATTTTGAATCCTGGTCTAAAAAATGTTGGACCGACATCAGACACGAAGACTGGCAAGCCAAATATTGCCGCCGTTCCGACAGAATTCGGCTCGCTCGCAAACATTCAACTAGTAATCGGCAAACCAAAGCCTGATGGCACTCGAACTACGTTGCTTCTTGAAACTCCAAGTCTTAACTCGTTGGTTTACGACTTCGTCGCCTGCGAAGCTTAAATCTCGCGCCGTACACTTAAACCAACGGTGAGTCGGTCAGACGACCGCAGTGTTGTAATGCTTGCATTGCGACATTGAGGAAAGTCGGGACTTCGCAGGACAAAGTGCTGGTGAAAGCCAGATCGGGGTGACCTGATATTACGTGCAACAGAAAACAAACCGCCGATGGATGAATCTCGCAAGAGATTTATCACAGGTAAGGATGAAACGGTGCGGTAAGAGCGCACCAGCGCAGGTGGCAACAGTTGCGGCTTGGTACGTCACTTGAAGCAAGGCCATGCAGAGGGCATGAACTGTCCGTTTGCTTTCGAGCAACCCTCGGGTAGGCCGCATAGATGGATGGTCGTCAGGATTGACAGGAAACTGTTGAAACTACAAAATCCCGCTTATCGACCGACTCACTGTTACCCCAAAATTAGTTTTAATCAGTCCGTTGCAGTGATCCTGTTTTTAGAAAAGTCTGGCGACGGTGAGTGTCGAAAAGTGCGAAATATCTCCAGGCGACTATGCAAGCGATGATTCCGAACAGTTCGAGCGGCAGATTGACCAGCCCGCGTTCGATTGACGGCAGAGATTTATCTTCAACCGCAGTTCCAGCTAACGGCCACCAAAAGGTTTTCGTAGCAGTAAATGCGCCATCGTAAATTAGGTGCATAAACAATCCAATTGGTATTGCCAAAAGCCTTTGTCGAATTGGACGCCGACCAGCAGTTGCGATCATGATCGTAAACAACACGACGATGCTGGTCACAACACTGTGCATCACATTATCCATCATATTTTGTGAGGTACCAAAAGCCAGAAGCAGACCGTCAACCAAATCAGGTATTAACGCTGCAATCGCCAGAACTCGGTAATCAAATTTTGGGTCTCGAAAAACAAACCATACCGACCAAATAGACGTTGCAATAAACCAAAAAAACATCAGATTTTCAAACAGTCAGTTGACATCAATCAAACAACTAGATAGCAATCACAATTCGGACACTCTGGAATTACGTCTTCGGGGCATTTTTTGAGTGCAGACAATTCAACTGTTGATAGATCAAGATGGCACGACTGGCAAGTTGCTTTGTTTAAGTCGGCCACTGCTGGCGTAGTTCGCTTATTTTTTTTGAGATCATAAAGTTTTATAAGTTCTGGGGCGATCATCGCAGACACAGTAATGCGCTTCGCCTCGAGTTCGAGTTTCGATTGCTCACACTGCTCTATCGCCAAAGCTAAAGACCGTTTGGCCTGCTCGATAACTTCGTTCTGTTTGATTATCTGATTACTCAACTCAAGCTGCTGGCGATCAAATTGCTCAGCAACTTCTAGCAACGCCAATTCTTTATCGTCATTAGCGCTTCGCACAGCGGTAGCCATTGTGATTTCATGTTGTAATGCTTCCGCCTCACGCGGGGCAATAATTGTTTTAAGTTGCTGGGCATATTTGGCAATCGACGACTCGCATTTCTTATTATCGATTTCAAGCAATTCAATGTCATGTTGCGCTACTTTGAGTTGGGCCTTCACAGCAACCAACTCTTTGTTGAAACCATTCAACACAGTCGTTGCCGCAGTCAGGTTTGTCCGCTCTGAAAGTGTTGCTAAATGGTGTTTTAGCTGAAGCAACGCAGTGTCACAGCGTTGAAGCTCTAATAACTGTTTCAGTGATGCCACTACGGAGCACCATTTACAGTTTGCACATTATTTTGTAGTGGCTTTGTGCAATCAAAGAAATACAAACCTGGGCTGGTGCTTGGCACGGGCGAATACGGGTTTGAATCGGTCGGCGCAATTGTTGTATCTGGAGTAAGCACGCTGATCACCACAGTATTGGCAACTGTCGGCTCAACGCCTTCTGGCGCAACAGTTGTTGTTGTTAATCTGGCTTCTTTTTTGGTGAGAGCAACCGTATTAACAGGAATCGTGCCAGAAACAACTTGCGCTGGGCATTCAACACCTGGCAGATAAAGACGAAGTGGCTGTCGCGTTGGCGCAGGTGGCTTTGGAAAACCCAGTGTTTCAAGACCTTCATGAACATCATCCATATAAGACTTCCAAATCATCGCAGGAAACATTGAACCTTGCACTCCTCCGCGACCAGCAATAACCGAAGCAAACTCTGGGACATTGCGTGAAGTCATTTTTGTATATCCTTTCGGATCACCAACCCAAACTGCGGTTGAAAATTGCGGAGTAAAACCTACAAACCAAGCGTTGGTGTTGTTGTCTTGTGTTCCGGTCTTGCCTGCGGCCGGGCGACCATCAGCAAGCGGCGTTCTTCGTGCTGTACCAAACTCAATTACACCTCGCATGATGTCGGCTGCGTTATTGGCAACATCACTAGGCAAAGTTTGTTCCGCAACTGCTTCCTCGCTCTCAAACAAAATCGTGCCCTTCGCATCTTCAATTCTTTGAATCATGTACGGCTCACGATGCACCCCAGAATTAGCCAGAGTTTGAACACCCGATGCCATGTCCATTGCGCTGAGTTCGTTGGCGCCAGTCGCCAAACTTGCGTAAGGCTGAATCGTATAAGTCTCCTTGCTCAGCCACTCCGACGCGGCCATGCGATACATCGTGGCTACCACACGATCGAGACCAACTATCTGCGACAACTTGGCATAAGCGCAGTTGATTGAAAGCCAAGTCATCACCCTCAGTGGTGCAGTTGGCTGACTCACACCTTTAGTGATTTCAAACGGTTCGTCCAAATTTTCTGGATTAGGTAAAGTGCACGGCAAAGTTCCATCAATCAAATCTTCTGGTTGAACACCTGCTTGCAACGCTGCGGCCAGAATAAAAAACTTGATGCTTGAACCAGTTTGTCGTCGACGCAATGCCAAGTTAACTTCGCTTTGTCCGGCTTTGAAACCTGGGCCACCAACCATCGCGCGAATCGCACCAGTTTTTGAATCCAAAGAAACAAGCGAGGCTTGTATCCCAGCTTTATTGACTGGCAACTGGTTTTTAACTGCTTGCTCGGCGGCAGCTTGAGCATCCAAATTAAGCGTTGTATAAATCTTGAGACCACCTCTGAACAAGGCGTTATACCGTTGCTGATATGTCGCACCCAATACGTCGCTTCGGTTTAACAAATAATCCTTCGTAAATTCTGTGAAGTAGGTTCGCTCAAGATTTGAATTTTCGACCTTAGCCAACACTTCAGGAATCTCAGGTTTGTCACCGATTTTGGTTCTCTCATCTTGACTGAGCAGCCCAGTTGCGACAAGTCGATCAAGCACTTCTAAATACCGTGCGCGAGAACTATCAGGATGCGAGATCGGATCATAGGTTGAGGGCGCCTGAATTAGCCCCGCAAGAAATGCGCCATTGAGCAAAGTCAACTCACTGACACTTTTGCCAAAATATCTTTCGGACGCAGCCTGCAGACCATAAGTGTTGTTGCCGAGATAAATCGTGTTGAGATATCGCTCAAGTATTGTGCGTTTTGGAACTTGCTTTTCAAGCATCGTGGCATAGCGGGCCTGCAAAACTTTGTAACGACCATTGCGATCAAAGCCAGCAAGAAATTCGTTCTTGACAACTTGCATCGTGATCGTGCTCGCACCCTGCTTGGCACCAGATTGCGTATTCGACAAAATCGCCCGAGTAAACGAACGCAAATTGACACCTTTGTGACGGTTAAATTCATTGTCTTCAAGCGCCAAAATCGTTGCCACGACATCGACGGGAATCTTGTCGATATTCAGAATTTGGCTATTCTCCAATTGATATACGCCGATTTGCTTGCCGGTTTCGTCAAACACGTAACTTCGCTCGGCGAGGCCAGAGAACCCGGTTAATACCGGCGGCACCTGCGAATGAGAATTCAAGATCCCCCACACTCGCGGGGCCATCGCAGTAACAGTTGCCGCAATAAACATTGCACCTGCGATCATCACCGCCGCTAGGCGCGTCACAAACAGGCCTCGAGGGGTGCTTGTTGCGCGAAGAATCTTCTTCACCACACATCTAATCTACTTGCAATCGAAGTTCGCAGGTCTCCACGGCGACTTTGATTGAGCACTAAGAGTAACATTTTCGGATGACTTCTACGAAACCAATAATTCGTCCGTTTAGATTTGGCATTCAAGCGAGTAAAGCTGGTTCGCGAAAAGAATGGGTCGAACTGGCAAAATCGACGGAAGATAATGGCTTTAGTACTTTAACTATGCCAGATCACTTCACCGATCAACTCGCACCAGTTCCGGCGCTAATGAGTGCTGCCGATGCAACTTCGAAACTTCGAATCGGTGCGCTCGTTTGGGATAACGACTACAAACATCCAGTTGTACTTGCAAAAGAATTAGCGACGATGGATCTTCTGTCGGACGGCCGTCTTGAAATTGGGATTGGCGCAGGATGGATGGCGACTGACTACGAACAATCTGGCATGGTTTACGACAAGCCTGGCGTGCGCATCGATCGCTTTCTCGAAGGACTTGAGATAATCAAGCGCGCGATGACCGGTGAAAAGTTTTCATTTACGGGCGCACATTACAAAATCACAGATTACGTGTCTGCCCCGTTGCCAGTACAGCGTCCCTGCCCACCAATTTTGATTGGTGGCGGCGGACCGAGAGTTCTTAAACTCGCCGCACAACTTGCCGACATTGTCGGCATTAACCCATCAATGAAAGATG
>CAEZUN010000015.1_pt1 | contig 11634 bp, 11 predicted proteins | sample 7264491 | NCBI WGS metagenome assembly CAEZUN01 (sample SAMEA6813831, study PRJEB35770) | uncultured Acidimicrobium sp. | biome: Freshwater; feature: Freshwater reservoir; material: water | place: Czech Republic | collected 2016-04-20 | depth 0.5m m
CCCGAGTCGACATCGCGCAGTTTGGCCATCGACCGGCAACTATGCACGAGGCGGAGTTGCGATTAGTCGAATTATGGGTTCACGCGGTGTCGCAGTGTTGCCTGCCGGTATGTCGCAAGAGCGTTTCGACTGGCTTGATAAATGGGTGAGTGACCCGAGTGATGTTATTCGTACGCCGGGCACTGAGAGTAACGTCAAAGAAATTTATGACGCCTGCAACGAGATGGAAAAAGACCCGAAAAATTTCATCTTCAATCAGTTTTGTGAGTTCGGAAATTATGCGGGACACTATGAAGTAACCGGTCGCGCGTTGTCAAACGTGTTCGAACATGTCAACAAACAACGCAACGGCAAATTACGACTCGTCGCGTTTACTTCGGCGACTGGTTCGGCGGGCACGATTGGTGCAGGCGACAGACTTAAAGATGACTACGGTACAAAAATTGTCGCCGTTGAAGCACTTGAGTGCCCGACGATGCTAGAAAATGGTTTTGGTGAGCACAATATTCAAGGTATTGGCGACAAACATATTCCGCTGATTCATAACGTAATGAACACTGATGTTGTCGTCGGCGTGTCAGATCACGCAACTGATGAACTTGACGTGATGTTTAACACTGAAGCTGGTTGCAAATATTTAGCTGAGCGCAAAGGGGTGCCTGTTGAAATTGTTGAGACGTTGAAGCATTTTGGTTTCTCGGCGATTTGCAATGTGATTGCAGCAATTAAAACTGCAAAACTTCTCGGTCTTGGTGCGAATGATGCGCTAATCACGATTGCCACCGATGGCGCAGATTTGTATCCAAGTGAGAGAGTCAAAACTATGGCTCGTCGTTTCAACAACTCGTTCGGCGAAATTGACGCCGCTGAAGTATTTGCCGAACACCTCGCCACTGTCGGTACCGACGCGATGATCGATTGCACCGAACGTGACCGAACAAGAATTTTTAATCTCGGCTATTACACATGGGTAGAGCAACAAGGCACCCCACTCGCAGTATTTGAGGCTCGTCGATCGCAGTCGTTCTGGCGTGACTTACGCAAGTACCTTCCCGTCTGGGACGAACTCATTGGCGAGTTCAACCGTCGGGTTGTTGCCGCAAAATAAATCCAATGCAAGACACACCGGTCGTAACTGGCTGGCGTTGCTCGGTATGCAATACGAAAGTTTCAATCGACGAGATATTTTCTTGGCGTTGCCCAAAGTCAACTAGTTCTGACCGACATCATGTGCTTGAACTTGAGAATGCAATTGCGCCACTACGCAGCAATGGAGACGCGAATCCGTACATCGCATTTCAGAGATACTTGGCATGGGATGCATTTGCTTTAACGCTTGGACTGGACCTTGTAGCAAGAACCAAAATCATTCGCGATCTCGACGAGGCTGTAGCAAGAGTTGCGGGTGTTGGTTTTCGTACGACGCCGTTCGCGCGCAATGATGCGCTTTCTGATGCACTTGGGTTCAATAATCTTGGCGGCGTGTGGATAAAAGATGAGACGAATAGTGTCGCAGGCTCGCAAAAAGCTAGGCATTTGTTTACTGAGTTGTTGCATCTCGTAACCGTCGAACTTGTCGGTCGTGCACCATGGAAGTCGCCAACACAACGACCGGCATTGGCGATTGCTTCTTGCGGTAACGCAGCAATTGCGGCCAGTACTTTGGCTCGCGCAGTCGATTGGCCAATTCAAGTTTTCGTTCCGCAAAATGCAGATGAAGCAACGATAAAAATTCTAAATTCGTTAGATGCAAATGTTGTGCGTTGTCCGCGAGTTGCAACCGATCCTGCTGGTGATCCATGCGTCTTTAGATTTCGCGAAGCCATCGAACAAGGTTGTATCCCGTTTGGAGTTCAAGGCCCAGAAAATGCGTGGTGTCTCGATGGTGGTCGAACAATCGGTTTTGAGATGGCGGTTGTCGCTGAAGAATTATCTGGTTGTTTAATTAGTCGCATGTTTGTACAAGCGGGCGGCGGCGCATTCGTAGCTTGTGCGGCGAGCGGGTTTTTCGCAGGTGCAACTAAGCCACGAGTTCATGCAGTGCAAACACAAGGTTGTGCACCGCTAGCGCGTGCCTTTGAAATTGCTAATACAACCGGTGGCGCGCGCAACGCGGGTTCGCGATGGTCACAGTGCATGTGGCCGTGGGAGACGACGCCCGTTTCTTTTGCCGACGGAATTCTCGACGACGAAACTTATGACTGGATCGGTGCATGCAACGCAATGGCCGACAGTGGCGGTTATCCGGTTGTCGCATCTGAAGAACAAATTCACGAAAGTTACGCGCTTGCCCATCGTGTGACAAATATTGATGTCAGCCCGACTGGAAGCTCTGGCCTCGCAGGGCTTTTAGCAATACGCCACGAGATCGCTGATGACGAGCGTGTGATTGTTATTTTCAGCGGCGTCCGTCGGCAGTAGTTCGTCGGGCACTAGCCTGCAAGTCATGTCAAATATTCTTCCTGTAGCCCTTGAGGGTGGTTTCGATTCTCGCAGCGACATTTTCGTGCGATTGTTGAAGAGTCGTGTAATCATGCTCGGCACCGATGTCAATGATGAAATCGCCAACCAGGTTTGCGCGCAGTTGTTGTTTCTTGAAGGCGAAGATCCGAAGGCAGATATTTGGTTGTATATAAATAGTCCTGGCGGATCAGTAACCGCAGGTATGGCCATTTACGACACGATGCAGTTTGTGTCTTGTGACATCGCAACAGTCTGCTTGGGTCTTGCTGCATCGATGGGTCAATTCTTGTTGACCGCCGGTGCGTCAGGCAAGCGATACACATTGCCAAACGCACGGATCATGATGCATCAGCCATTGGCAGGTTTACGCGGTCAGGCATCCGACATTGCGATTCAAGCCGAGCAACTTGCCTACACAAAGTTGAGCATGGCCAAGTTAACTGCGCATCACTCGGGCAAAAAACTCGAAGAGATTCAAGCCGACTCAGAGCGCGATAGATGGTTCACTGCAGAGCAAGGCCGAGATTATGGCTTGGTTGACAAAGTAATTGTCAAGCGCGGAGAAATGCGCTAAAAGTTTTAGCTAGTCGGCGCGACTTTAAGTCCGCTTGAAATATCTATTCCGCAGGTTTCTCGCGTCCATTTTGCGACGGTTGCAGATTCTTTTTCGGTTGAGTAAGCCATTTCGATGACTGCTTGAACGCTCTCGGGATCATTTGATTTAACGCGAGACGCAACCGCAAGTAACTCGGTAAGTGACTTCCATTCGTCTTCGATTACAAGTGGCGCGGTTTTGCTGAGACGTTCATATCTGGCCAGCATCGCAGCGACATCAGCCGCAGTTACCGGTGGGTCACCAATTGAGGGGGCTTCTATGGCTAGCTGACGACAGAAATTTGTTGCAGTCCGTGGAGTTTCGCTACACGCAACGACTAGTAACACGAGACTAGAAAAAAGTGCGAACGTTTTCAGCGATTTTTTTACAGACTTTTTGATTTTAAATTGTGCAGCCAGTTTCTCGTAGCTGTGTACACATTCGTCAAACGAGTTAAATCTCACTGTCGTTCTGAAAATCATCTTCCTTAAGTATCTCAGGTGTGAGATATCGACTGGCGTCAACGAGATATAGCAATTTAGAAATGGGGGTTTGGGCGAGTGTTTGCATCAGTTCGGTCAGCAACTTTGCTTGGTGTTCGTGGTTCACGAGTTGATGTCGAAGTGCACGCAGGCATCGGGTTGCCTGGGTTCACTGTTGTTGGTCAACCAGATGAAGTTTGTCGCGAAAGTCGCGATCGAGTGCGTGCAGCGTTGTTGTCAAGCGATTTGCCTTGGCCGACCAGAAGAATCACGGTGAATCTTGCACCAAGTGGCGATCGAAAATCTGGAGCATGTTTAGATTTGGCAATTGCTGTTGGCCTACTCGCGGCTCAGGGTCTGTTGCCAGTTGAAATTCTCACGCAATATGCGTTTATCGCCGAGTTGGGATTAGACGGTTCATTGCGACCTGTTCGGGGAGCAACTCCGCTTGTCTTGGCGACAATTGATCGTCAAACAGTTGTCGCTTTTGAGAACCTTGGTGAAGCCAGTGCTGCAACAGTCACTCAAGTTTTTTCAGCTAAAACACTTTTTGATGTTGTTGAGTGTTTGTCTGGTCGTGCTCAGTGGCGAAAAGAGATCTCTAAACAAACTCTGGTTAGTAAATCTAAATTTGTGCCTGATCTCGCAGATGTACAGGGACAACCCGTTGCGCGACAAGCGTTAGAGATTTCGGCTGCAGGCTCACATCACTTACTTTTAGTTGGCCCACCTGGGGCTGGTAAAACAATGCTTGCCGAACGACTCGTCGGTCTTTTGCCTTCGTTGAATGACGAGCAAGCTATTTCGGCGACGATGATTCACTCATCGGTGCAAACCGAATTTTTAAATAGCGGATTAATTAGAGACGCACCGTATCGCGCACCGCACCACTCATCTTCGATGGTTGCGATGGTTGGCGGTGGCACAGCGTTGATGCGACCAGGCGAAATTTCACTTGCTAGCCATGGTGTTTTGTTTCTTGACGAACTCGGTGAATTCGCGCCATCAGTGTTAGATGCATTGCGTCAACCACTGGAGCAACGAGTTGTTCATCTGGCCCGTGCACGCACAAGTGTTGTAATGCCAGCAGAGTTTTTACTCGTCGCGGCTACGAATCCATGCCCGTGTGGTGAAGGCACACCTGGGGCATGCACTTGTGATGACGCAGCCCGGGCACGATATCTTCGTCGTTTTTCTGGCCCGCTACTCGATCGTTTTGATCTGCGAGTTTCTGTTTCACGGCCAAACACGACCGATTTGATTTCGCCCGTTGCTAGTGAACCAACAAGTGTGGTTGCGGCGCGAGTTGCCAAAGCACGAAGTCTCGCGTTTTCTAGATTTGGTGGCACGAACTCTACGTTGACTCGCAAACAACTTGATAGCGCAGCGCCACTAACAAAAAAGGCAGAAGATTTATTGCGTAAAGAATTAGAAGCGGGTCATCTGACCGGGCGCGGATATCACCGAGTGCGACGAGTTGCGCGCACAATTGCCGATTTGGCTGGTGCTCCACAAATGATCGATGAGACGCATTTACATTTGGCTTTGCTGTTGCGAGTCGACTTCGCATCTGGTCTGCGCACGCGTGAAGTGTCGATTTAAAATGCACTCTGTTAATTCGGCTTTCAAAAATTGTTTATCTAGAGATCAGATTGCTGCTGCTGCATTGTGTGCATTGCCGAAGATTGGTCCGAAACGATTGATGACTCTGTTGAAGCATCATGACCCACAAACCGCGTGGGCGGTGGTGCAAGGTCGTGCAAAACCTAATGAGGTAGTTGAGGCAATGTTGCGTGTTGAAGGGCTAGTCACGTTATTGCGTCACCGTGCGACTCAAGATTTGCAAGATCAGATTGAACAACGTTGCATTAGATCGGGCATCAAGATAACTATTTTTGGTGACGAAAATTATCCGCGTGCTTTGATTGCTGACTTGGCTCCGCCTGCAGTTTTGTTTTATTTTGGTGATTTATCTGCCTTAAATAATCGCCGTGTCGGAATGGTCGGCACTCGCAGTGCCACGGCTTCGGGCAGATATCTTGCTTCACATATTGCACACGACTTGGCGACAAACGATGTCTGTGTTGTTTCTGGTTTAGCACGGGGGATTGATGCGTGGGCCCATCGCGGTGCGTTGCGTGCACTCGAGAGTCGAACAATCAGTCCACTAACCAGCCGACCAGCCGGTCGACCGGCTGAGCAAACTCTTGGCCGGCCGGTGGGTGTTGTCGCGTCTGGTCTCGACGTTGTTTATCCCCTAGAAAATGCTCAACTGTGGCAAGACATCGCTACGCAAGGCGCGTTAATCAGTGAGTCTGCACCAGGTTCGCCGCCAGAAGCATTTCGATTTCCGTTACGCAATCGCATCTTGGCTGCGCTCAGTGAAGTATTAGTTGTAGTCGAGTCGCGCGACACAGGCGGCTCGATGATCACCGTTGATGAAGCACAGAAGCGAGATGTGACGGTATTGGCTGTGCCTGGTTCGCCGCGCAATATTGCTTCGAATGGTACGAACCAATTAATTCAGCAAGGTTGCCTGCCGATTATTGGAGCTCAAGATGTGCTCGTCGCACTCGGTCTTGATAACCGTCGAGCGCAAGAAAATATTTATGATCCCAGAGTTCGTTTAAGCACTAGCGATCAAAGCCTCATTTCAATGATGGCTGGCTCGCCATTCACGTTTGATGATTTTGTTATTCGCAGCGATCTTGCGACTATTGATGCAGCAGTAGCGCTTGGACGTCTTGAAGCGCTGGGTTGGATCATTGGAAACTCAGGCTGGTGGGAGGTCATTGAAGTCAGGCAGCCACTGCATTAAGCGATTACCGTTGTTACTGATATGACGACGGCTTGGAAGATTGACGAATTCATTGGGTCAATGACTGCCGCTTCAATAAACACGACAAGTGCATATGCCAGCGATGTTAAGCAATTTGAAGAATGGATCTCACGACTCAAAATAGATAATCCGCAGTTGGTGACTCGCGATTTAGTGCGTCAATATATAAGTTTCTTGACGACCAGCCAGAAAGCAAAGCGAAGCGTGACGCGCAAACTTGCCGCTATCCGCCGGTATTTTGCCTGGCACATTCGTAATGGAACTTTAAAAACTGATCCGACAACTGGCGTTCGCACACCGTCTGGCACAGGTCGCTTACCAAAAGTTTTGACTAAGGAACAACTCAGTGCATTGCTTTCTTGCAGCAACCCAGATGTTCCAGAATGGAAGTCTTCGCGAGATACTGCGTTGGTTGAGATGCTCTACGGCAGCGGTCTTCGCGTGAGTGAAGTTTGTTCAATTGACATAGACAGTATTAATGACCGAAACAACACTGTGATAGTGATGGGCAAGGGTTCTAAACAACGACAAATACCTGTCAGCGAACCAAGTGTGTTGGCTGTAAAACATTGGCTAAAGTTTCGCAACGAAGTCGTAAGCAACGCAGTCGTAAGCAACGAAAATCGCAACAACACTGCATTATTTTTGAACGCACGAGGTCAGAGGTTGGCGCCGCGCGATGTGCGCCGAATTATTGACGAGCGCGCGCTTACTCCGACTCATCCGCACGCATTGCGCCACACGTATGCGACGCACTTGCTTGACAACGGTGCTGACTTGCGCGCCGTGCAAGAGTTGTTGGGGCACTCTGATGTTGCGACGACGCAGCGCTATACCCAAGTAAGCAAAGAACGTTTGAAATCTGCTTACGGAGCATCGCACCCACGCGCATGAACGCACTTCCAGTTCGACTAACGATTGATCAAGCGTGGCAGCAATGGCACGGCAATAAAGACCCACTTGCTCGCGAATGGCTCGTTGTGCACTACGCATCACTTGTCAAGTTCGTTGCAGGTCGACTTGCCGCAGGTTTTCCGAAACGAGTTGAGATCGGCGACTTGGTTAGTTCTGGTGTGTTTGGTTTGATGAATGCGATAGATCGGTTTGACCCTGCGCTTGGATTCAAATTTGAGACTTATGCGATCCCAAGAATTCGTGGAGCGATTTTAGATAGTTTGCGTTCTTTAGATTGGGTTCCGCGCAGTGTGCGATCAAAGGCACGAACCGTTGAAAATGCGATTTCTGATCTTGAACATAAATTAAAGCGTTCACCGACAGATGACGAGATCGCTGAAAAATTAAAAATCAATGGCGCTGACTTAGAAAAGTGGCTGACCGAAATCGCGTCGTGTGCGGTCGGTCCGTTAGATCACGTTGTAGCCGACAACACTCCAGCATCTACACATGGTGGTGCGTCTTTTGTGCCGAGTCCTGACTCGGTAGTCGAAGCCGATGAATTACGCAAGATTATGCGTCACGAAATAAAACGTCTGCCAGAGCGGGAGCGCACGGTTTTGGCGTTGTACTACGAGGAGAATTTAACTTTGGACGAAATTGCTCAAGTGCTCGGTGTCACCGAGAGTCGTGTATCGCAAATTCACACCAAGGCTGTATTGCAACTTCGTTGGCGGCTGACGGCTGCTGAAGTCGCTTAAAATTTAATTCGCTAGACAGCGTTTTGTTTTTTTCTAGTTTTTTATCTGGCGTATTGATTTTGGCTGGGCTAACACCACAAAATCTAAGTTCTTGCAAACTCTTACCGCCAGTTTCTGTGGTTTACAAAGCCACAATTAGCGATCCGTTTCGCCAGCCAATTTGTGATCGATGTGCAGGCAATCGCGGCATCGAATACACAACGAAGCCAGGCACGCCGATCATCGCCGGGGCTAGTGGCTTCGTGATCTTTTCGGGGGTTGTCGCAAATACAAATTATCTCGTCATCAAAACCGCTGGCGGTAAACGTCTTACTTACGGGTCAATTTTGAATAGCGATTTACACATTGGCAGTTCAGTCGTAGTCGGCCAGATTGTTGGCACAACTAGCAATATGCTCTATTTCGGAGTACGCGAAAGTAGTGCTTTGGGCGATATTTATGTTGATCCTGCGAAGTATTTAAATCAAAACAATCAGTTTTTAAGTCGCGCCGTATTAATCTCGGGTGCCAGTACTGGCTTTGATCTAGTTGACTCAGGTGATCGAGACTCGGCTTGCTGATGCCGTTTTAGCATCGCGACCGCTAGAATTCGAGAGCTAGTAGAAGTAATTTTAAGCTACATCCCATTATTAAATTGCACGGTTTCCATCCTGTGGTCGCTTCGGCGCGGGAGACCATGCACTCAACCACAGAAAGGCAAACAGTTATGGCAATTATCAGCATGCGTCAAATGCTTGAGGCTGGAGTTCACTTCGGTCATCGCACAGCCCGTTGGGATCCGCGAATGAAGCGATTCATTTACGGTGAGCGCAACGGCATTTACATCATCGATCTTGAACAGACTCTTGTTCGGATCGAAGATGCCTATCGTTTTGTTCGCGACCTCGTCGCAAACGGTGGAAACATTTTATTCGTCGGCACAAAAAAGCAGGCTCAAGACCCTGTGCGAATTTTCGCTGATCATTGTGGCATGCCATACGTCAACGAGCGTTGGTTGGGCGGCATGTTGACGAACTTTGACACGATTTCAAAGCGCGTTAGCAAAATGCAAGAGTACGAACGACTTCGTGACACCGGCGAATTTGAATTGATGCCAAAAAAAGAAGCGCTTTTAATCGGTCGCGAACTTGAGAAGTTGCAGCGCAACTTGTCCGGCATTCGTTCTATGGGTCGTCGACCAAATGCGATCTTTGTTGTAGACACGCTCAAAGAGCACATCGCGGTTACTGAAGCGCGCAAACTCGGTATCCCAGTAATCGGAGTAGTTGATACAAACGTCAACCCTGATGTGATTGATTATCCGATTCCAGGCAATGATGATGCGATTCGCGCCAATGAGTTAATGGCTCGAGTTATCGCTGAGGCAGTTATCGAAGGTCGTTACATTGCAGAAAAAATGACGCCAAGAAACGCGCCAACAACAGGTACTTCAACAGCACCAGTGCCGCCACCTGCACCAGCAACTCGAACTGCCGCAGAACAAGCAGCATTTGATGCACAACAAGAATCGGCAAAACTTCAGGCAGCTGCAGACATGGCAAAACGAGATGCTCGAGTTGCGCCCACCACAGAGACGAAATAGAGAGAACTGATCACGATGGCGTTTACAGCAAAAGAAGTACAAGTTCTTCGTCAGGCAACTGGCGCTGGAATGATGGACTGCAAAAAAGCACTTGAAGAAGCAAATGGAGATTTCGAAGCAGCAAAGAAATGGCTGCGAGAAAAAGGACTTTCAGCGAGCGCCAAGCGTGATGATCGAGACAATGCGCAAGGCCTTGTTTCGATTCTGATCAAAGGCAACATCGGAGCGATGGTGAAGTTGAAGTGCGAAACAGATTTCGTTGCAAGTAGCGATGGCTTCAAAGCTGAGGCAGATGCACTAGTCGCTCTTGTCGTTGAACAAGGCGAAGCAGCGGTTTCGCAACGAGCAACGCAACTTGAAGATTTGAAAATCTTGTTGAAAGAGAAAATAGAACTTGGCGAAGTTGTGAGATTTGAAGCAGCATCCGGAAACATCGTCGGTTCGTACTCCCACTTGCAGGGTGGTCGCGGCATCAACGGTGTACTGGTCGAAATGTCTGGTGCGAACGAAGAACTCGCACACGACGTAGCAGTGCACGTCGCTTTTGCTAGACCAAAATACCTTGTCAAGGCAGATGTTCCAGATTCAGTAGTTGCTGCCGAAAGGGCAACTCTTGAAGTTGTGACGCGAAACGAAGGTAAGCCAGAACAAGCGATTGCCAAGATCGTTGACGGTCGAGTAACTGGTTTCTTCAAAGACATTTGCTTGCTAGAGCAGCCATATGCCAAGGATGACAAGCAATCAGTGGCTCAGATTATTGGCTCCGCAAAAATCATTCGCTTTGCGCAGGTTGAAATAGGCTAAGCACCTATGGCAGGTGCGGCGTCAAAAACTTCTCGTTGGAAGCGAGTGGTTTTAAAATTATCGGGCGAAGCACTTGCTGAGTCAACTGGATTTGGGCTTGACAGCGATGTCCTACATCAAATTGCAACTGAGGTTCATGAAACACGTCGTGACTTAGATGTAGATATTGCTGTTGTTGTTGGTGGCGGAAACTTCTGGCGAGGACTCAAAGGTGCTGGTCAAGGAATGGATCAAGCACAAGCCGACTATATGGGGATGATCGCCACAGTGATGAACGCGCTCGCGCTTCAAGATGCATTTGAGCGAGTCGGGCAGTTCTCACGGGTGATGACGGCTGTTGAGATGCCAAAAGTTGCTGAGCCTTACATTCGACGTCGCGCCGAACGCCACCTTGAAAAAGGTCGCATTGTAATTTTGGCGGGCGGTACGGGTAATCCGTTTTTTACTACCGATACGGCCGCTGCATTGCGTGCAGCCGAAATTTCCGCACAGGCAATTTTGAAAGGTACGCACTCGGGTGTAGACGGTATTTACACCGCGGATCCAAAGTTGGATAAAACCGCAACTCGGTTTGATCAAATCAGTTACCTCGATGTGATCAGCAAGGGTTTGAAAGTTATGGATTCAACCGCAATCACGTTTTGTATGGACAACAAAATACCAATTGTGGTTTTCAACTTGCTAGAAAAAGGCAATGTTCGGAAAATTTTAGAAGGCCAACAAATCGGGACGTATGTCGGGTGATAGACGAAACTCTGCTTGAGGCGATGGAGAATATGGGCAAGGCAGTTGACCACGTGCAGGCTCAATTCATTGGTGTTCGAACTGGGCGTGCGAATGCGTCGCTAGTCGACAAGATTCAAGTTGAATATTTTGGTGCGTTTGTTCCGTTGCAACAGCTCGCGTCATTTCAAGTGCCAGAAGCAAGAATGTTGGTCGTTAAGCCACACGATCGTGGCTCGATAGCGGCGATCGAGAAAGCAATTCAAGCCAGCGATCTCGGATTGTCGCCGAGCAATGACGGCGTAGTTATCCGACTGAACTTTCCAATGCTTACCGAAGAGCGTCGGAAAGAATTTGTCAAAGTCGTAAAGAATATGGCTGAAGATGGACGCATTGCTGTGCGAAATGTGAGGCGTGACGCACGAAAAATATTTGAGACGGCAAAAAAAGATGGTGACATTTCGCAAGATGAACTAGATCGCGCTGAAAAA
>CAEZUN010000017.1_pt1 | contig 11294 bp, 12 predicted proteins | sample 7264491 | NCBI WGS metagenome assembly CAEZUN01 (sample SAMEA6813831, study PRJEB35770) | uncultured Acidimicrobium sp. | biome: Freshwater; feature: Freshwater reservoir; material: water | place: Czech Republic | collected 2016-04-20 | depth 0.5m m
CCGACAAAGCAGTTTTAGATGGCGCGAAAATTATGGCGATGACGGCTATCGATGTGTGGTTGTCTGAGACTCTTAACTCTGACGTGCAACAAGCATTCGGTGATGGGGTAGTGCCCGAAGGTGTACTTTAAACCGCGTTGGCCCGTTATATGCCATAAAGCAAGTGATTTATACAATCCCCAAGTCAGACAGGGCGGACTCCTAAGATAATTCGCCGTGACCGTATATGTACCAGAAAGCTTCGATGCCAGCGAGCAGGAGATCCTGCGTCGTTACTTCACGAACCTCGACGGGCCGGTTTTTGCGCTAGTTAATCTGCCCGAAGTCGTCAAAGGCGCGCTTTTTGCCCGATACAGCAGAAGCGCAAAGAGTTTGCGTCGATTGTTTTTGGATGAGTTCGTCTCGGATCTTGACCTTAGCGGTGACCAGTCTGTTGATGCGACGATTGGTCTATCGCGAGCAGAGGATTTATACGAAAAGGTTTTCGTTGAATATGGCGATGACAGTGTCGCTCAACTCGGTGGTGTGCACTTGGCTTGCGAACAAGCATCAAACTTATTGACGAAGATTCTTGAACGCGGTCGTCTGATGAGTTATCTAGAGCAGAGTACCCGCTACATAAATTATGATGCGCGACTCGGCGGGCGCTACCGCTTTTATAGAGACGCCGACATTCTTAACGGTCCCTTTGGAACTCGCTATGTCGGTGACATGGACAGAATGTTCGACTCATATTCATCGATGGTTGAAACCGTTACAGAGCATGTTCGCAAGACTGTAAAAAAAGGTGCAACCGATTCTGATTTCGTTTATCGTCAAGCAACACGAGCCAAGGCTCTTGACGCCGTTCGAGGAGTTCTCCCTGCGGCATCGCTATCTAATCTAGGTATTTATGGCACCGGCCAAGGATATGAGGCGCTGCTATTAAGAATGCGCGGACACGCGCTTCCAGAAGCACGTCAATATGCCGACATGATGTTGACCGAGTTGCGAAAAGTTGTGCCGAGTTTCTTGAAGCGCGTCGATGTTGCCGATCGAGGTGGAAAGTGGACCAACTATCTGATTGAACGGCAACAGCAGACACTTGAATTTGTTGATGAATACTTCGGTGCACTTGATCCTGAGGAAACTCAAGAAGTTGTGCTGACTGATTTTGACCCCGAAGGCGAAGACAAACTCTTAGCCGCAATTTGTTATTCGAGTTCACACTTATCAGAGCAACAACTACTTAAAGAAGTTAGATCACTTAGCCATGAGCAGCGAGTTAACTTGATTCGCGCTTATGTAGGAGAGCGAGAGAACCGTCGCCACAAGCCTGGCCGAGCGTTTGAACGTATTGACTACCGCTTTGATGTATTGGGAGATTACGGCGCATTCCGTGACTTGCAGAGACATCGATTGTTGACAATTGAATGGCAGCGACTTACACCAAATCATGGCTTCATTCGCCCTGAAGTTGTCGCCGAGTCGGGTGCCGGAGAAGCATTTGACGAAGCGATGCATCGTTCAAGTGAACTTTATGATGCGTTGCTTCCCGAATATCCGAGTCAGGCGCCATACGCAGTTTCGATGGCCTACAGAATGCGATATGTGATGCAGTTCAATGCCCGAGAGGCGATTCATATGCTTGAATTGCGCTCTTCACCACAGGGTCACCCGTCTTATCGGCGTGTGGCCATTGAGATGCACCGACTAATTGGCGAGAAGGCAGGTCATCGGGCGATAGCTGATGCAATGACTCACATAGTTAAAAATGCCCCAGAACTAGAGCGTTTGGATTCTGAACGAAAAGCCGAAGCAAGGCGAAAATGAGTTATAAAAGTAACAACCGCACGAGCAAAAAGCCGATTTGGAGTTATGACCCCATATATCGGATACTATGCGCGACTGAATTGAAACGAGTGAACGGACACCATGGCTGACGAAGATGAAATCGAAATTGAAGAGACCGAAGAGGTGGTTGGCGACGATCTAGAGATCGACGACTTAACTGAGGTCGTTGACCCTGATTTTGATCCAGATGCAGACGCAGTTGATGGTGAAGATTTTGACCCAGATGCAACTGGAGATCTGGTTGTCGATTTAACAATCGACGGCGCAACCGCGCTAAGCGATGAAGGTTCGACGCTTACACCGACTGACCCGACGAAACCGAAATCAGCAGATGACGACGATGACGAAGATGATCTTCGTACAGAAGATGATGTTGAAGCCGACCTCTCGTCAATTTTGCAAGAAAAATTGGCATCACCCCAAGAGACTGCGCCCGAAGAAGAAGACGAAGTTATTGGCGATGATCGCACCGATGGTGTCGAGAGACTTCAACCACGACGCCCTGACGAGACCCAGTGCTCTCACTGTTTCTTGCTTGTGCGACAAACAGCACCAGGTTGCCCTGTCGAAGACGACGCCTGTCCGCTGTTCAAACACTGACCGTTGTGACTGCGGCTCCCACTCCGCCAAATCCTGGCGATTTAATTAACAAATTTATTTCGCAGTTGCCCGACAAAATCAAGTTGTGGCGTTTCGTCGGCAAGATGGCGGTTGAACAAGTTAATAAGCGCTTAGTTGATCAAGTCGACAATTACTCGACGCGTGAACCCAGCAATCCGCCAGTGATGCCGAAGTCGGGCAAATTGGTGACACTAAATAGCGACGATACAGCGGCTAGCAGAAATATTACGTTAAAGAAAGACGCGACAGTGGCGAATACTCAAAAGACTGCTGCAAATTCGAAGGCAAAAGCAAAAGCATCTCCTGCGTCAACATCAGCGAAATTGCCGATTGCTAGTTATGACGATTTGTCGGCATTGCAAATTCTTGACCTACTCGGTGCGCTGAACAAGACCGAACTTGCCAAGATCAAGAAGTACGAGACTGCCAATCGATCTCGCCAAACTATTCTGAAAAAGATCGCGATGTTGTCAGATGCGGCAAAGTAGTTTTAATTTTTTGATCTCGCTAAAACTCAGTTGCTGACTGTGCAGATTTTCTCAAGGCCGGCCACAGAAAAAGATGTGGACGTTCTGGCACTACTTGAGAGCGAAGCACGTAACTCACTAAACCAATTTCGAGGCTCCGATCGACTTGAGAACGAAGTGCCTGAAATAGGCAATAGATGGTCTGAAGAATTGAACAACGACACAGTTTTTGTTTTGGCCGGCGGTATTGATTCTGTTGTAATGGGATACCTAATCGCGCGTACGTCTGAAAAAGCAGGCAATCAGTTAGCCACTATTGAACAAGTCTTCGTGACTCATGATGCACGCAACCTAGGGGTCGGGGATGCGCTTGTTTCAACGGCATTGTCTTGGGCACGAGAACTAAAGCTCCATGCGCTCGATGCACTTGCACTTCCTGGAGATCGCGAAACGAAAAATCTTTACGAACGTTCTGGACTGGTAGCGAGATTGATTACCGTTACTAAAAAACTCAGCTAGTTAAAACTTTATTTTTATTTGCCTTGCCAGTTTGGTGTTCGCTTCTCTATAAACGCTATTAAGCCTTCTTTTGTATCTTCTGAGTTCAATACAGCACCGAATTCTTTGTTCGTCATATTGATTAGCGTTTCATCCGACTCTGTGGCTGCAGCCAAAACAATTTTACGACTTGCCCAGACTGCTAGCGGCGCAGCTTTACAAACTCGTAATGCAAGATCCATTGCACCTTCAGTTGCTTTCTCTGATTCAACTAAATGATTAACCATGCCAAGTTCGTAGGCGCGTTGCGCCGTGAATGGTTCTCCGGTGAGGATTGCTTCCATTGCTGCGGCTCGACCAATCGCTCGAGGCAAACGGAAGAGTCCACCAGCACCTGCAATTAGATTTCGTGTTGCCTCAGCCAGACCGAAGGCAGACCGTGTTGTAGCGACAACCATGTCACACGCCAGCACTAGCTCGCAACCACCTGCGGTCGCTAAACCATCAACTGCCGCGATAACTGGCTTCTTTCGCTGGCGATAAACAAAACCACCAAAGCCACCGCGTGGCGTGTTCAATGCCGCTGCTTGACCAGAGTGAATCGCTTTGAGATCAGCACCCGCGCAAAACACGGGTCGTTGCTGGCCCTCGGTGTTTGCCGCCAGTATGGCGATCCAAACATTGTCGTCGGCTTCTACTTTGTCGATTGCCGCTTCTAGGCCACTAGCGACTTCACCATTGATCGCATTTCGTGCGTCAGGGCGATTGAGAGTGATTACGGCAACTTTGCCTTCAACTTGATATTCAACAATATTTGTCATATCGCGATCGTAGATGACTAAGACTGCTCAGACGAAGACGGGGCTTCAGCTTCAACTGTCGGCTCTGCAACCGGCGCATCGACAACTGCTTGCACAACCGGCGCTTCGACAACTGGCACTTCGACAACTGCTTGAGCAGCCGGCGCCTCTACAACTGGCTGTGGCGCAGGTGGAATCGTGAGTTTTGTTTCTTTTTTGTCGCGCGGTTTACGAACTTGACGAGCTTGACGCGGAGGTCGTAAAGGTTTCGGCGCTTGCACACCCGCAACAACTTCAATCCCAAATAGTGCGGCAATCTGAGGCAGCAGAGGAGAGAGTCGTTTTACCGTTTCACGCAGCGCATCAGTTGCCGCAATTGGTGCCGCGGCAGGCTTTACTTGGGCACGAATCGGTGAGAAGGCGAGTGCCTCGAGTACGGCAATCCATCGATCTGCACCAGCATCGCTGGCTAGAGACTCTGTAGCGGCTTTTGCGATTTGTGCGCCGAGTTCAACTGGAAACAACACACCGGCTTTTGGTGGCTCACCTGAAAGTTTTAGCGCTCGAACCACTCGTGAGACTTCGACAGCAGACTTCATGTCTTCTATCCAATTAGACATTTCTCTTTCTTGACGACTCTTCAAAGCCGCTTTCAGATCAGTAGCAAGAGCTCGTGTTGACTCATCTCGCACAACCATTGGGTCATCACTGCCGACCACGACTGCGCGAAGATCACGCAAATCAAGCAAGTCAAGATCTGCTTTTGCAGCCTCGGCTTTATCAAGCCATTCAGCAACTCGCAGTTTTGGCAAAATATCAGAAGCCATCGAAATTAAACCATCAGCTTTAACTTCTGCTTTTCCGTCTTTTTTGAGTTGTGCATTTTGCGATTTAATTGCTTCACGCACCGCAGCAAGACCACCAGCGAGCGCACGTTCTGCGACTCCTCGTTGTTCAACCGGCAAAGATTCGAGTACCGCTGTGCGATGCACACGCTTCGGCTTGAGACGCTTAGCAATAGGTCGCTTTGGAACTTCTGGTGCAGGCGGAAAAGATTTGCGATCTGGTCTTGGCGTTCGCGGCTCGCGATTAGGTCGATCTGCTCTCGGTTCACGCGGTTCGCGATCTGGTCGATCTGTACGCGGACCTTGCTTGCCACGTCGCGGTTTATCATCACGAGATTTCTTTGCAAGTTTTTCTGTTACTCCAACAAATGGTTTGTCATCAATGAGTTGCAACAAAGTTGCTTTTTGGCTCTTGTCGCGTTGTGTAACTACCGACAGAACTGTGATGCCATCAATATCAAAGTCTGCTTCAATTTTTAGTACGTCACCAATTTTGCTTTGGTTAGGTAGAAGAGTCGCAACGACCACACCTTTAGGAACTTTTGCGCCAGCAGCACGCCAAGTCCAGGTTCCGTCGTCCCGCGTGCTAGTCAATTCAATATCTAGTCTCCGTGACATGAGCCTTTACGGTATCCGAAAGGCGAGCATTTCCCCCAAAAGCGATTACAAAGCGCATCATCATTTTCGCTACGGTGAGGTCATGGCGATTTATGCACTAGGTTCTCGCGAGCCAAAAATTCATGAGACGGCTTTCATCCACCCAGAGGCAGTAATTATCGGCTCAGTTGAAATTGGTGCCGAATCGACCATTTGGGCGGGTGCAGTATTGCGCGGTGATGACGGCGAAATCAAGATCGGCATGCGAACCAGCATTCAAGACAACTCTGTTATCCATACGATGCCTGCGACGCCAACAATTGTTGGTGACGACTGCGTAATCGGGCACCTCGTACATCTTGAGTCATGCACAATTGAGTCGGGCGCGCAGGTGTCTTCTGGAGCGATTGTTTTGCACCGTGCAGTTGTTGGCACTGGGGCGATTGTCGGCGCTAACAGCGTGGTTTTGAACGACATGGTCGTACCACCAGGGGCATTGGCTGTTGGCTCTCCAGCTGTGATCAAAGAGGGGCGTGCGCGACAAGAAGAGATTTCAAGGGGTGTTGACATATACGTCAAAAAGGGCAAGTTTTTCGCAGCGAACTTGCGCAAAATTCGCGACTAATTAGATTTTCTTAGCTGACTATTCTCAATAGTTCGGTCAGATCAAGTCGACTAGAACTACTCAGATGCTCGCGTGCTGTGTCTCGACGAAATTGCGCGCAAAGGTCTGGCCTGAAGAAGCGGGCGCCCTCGCGAATTACGTAATTCAAAAGAAAAAAGCGATACGCGTAAGGAAGAAATTCAATCTCTGTAGTGCTGAGTGGATAAATTTGATGATACGCGGCCAAGAATTTAAGAAACCTAGGCTCGCTAAATGTATGTGCAGAATAAGAGAACTGGGTTTTGTCACCAGTACGGGATGAAACTCTGCTCAGAAAATAGAAATCGAGTAATCGTGATTCAACACGAAACCAGTCGTAATCCCATCTGGTTGATAGTTGAAACGAGCGACCAGAATTGCCTTTAGAAGCCTGCACCGCAAAGTTGCCTAGATTCCAGTCGACCAATATCGGAATACGCAACCATTCGTCGTAGTGCACTTTTTCGAGATGCAACAGTAGATCATGTGTACTGCGCTGCAAGATTGATATATCTGTTTTTTCTAATCCGAAATTTTGTGGAGCCTGCGATTCTCGAAGCAAATCAAAAAGATGAATTGCATCACCCTTGACCGAGTTTGAAGTAGGTGGCAACGATGGTGCAATCGCCGCGCAGGCCAAATGAAATTCTGCAATTTCTTGAGCCAGAGATATCACGTCTTGATCGGTCAAAATGCGCGGTAGTGAATCTTGTTGTTGTACATCGGTGTAGAACACCGCCCAACATGACTCGTCGTACCACGTGTACGGCCGACCATTCTTACTTAGAACTTCAGCCAGAAATCCTGACCAACGACCACCTCTAAGCTGTGCGCTGCAACGGGCGAGTCTGTCGTGGTCTTCTGCAAACTGAAAATATGACCCATACGAACTAACTTTGGCGATCAAATTTGATTTGTCAGACATGGTTAAACGAAAGACACGGTTGGTCGAAACATGTGCACTCACTTCGGTGAAAGTTTCAATTACTCGCGGGTCACCGAATTTTGCCCAGGCATCGCGAACAGTGTCAATAGCCCCCGGTAGCGAACTTGCCGACGACTCTATTTTTGAATTTGACATGCGAAATTAGTCTCGCAGACTTTAGCTATATCTTTTTACGTGCTACCGCGAATTAGATCTGATTCCGATCGGAGCAATGAGATGAAAACCAGCTTGATGACGTTGCTCTTCAGATTCTCCGCCCCAAAAACCATATTCATGATGGTTGCGAGCAAATTCTCTACATGCTGTTTGCACTTCGCATGACGAACAGACTTCTCGTGCCATTGATTCTCTTTGCTCACGAGCCTGTGGTCGTTCTGCTGCTGGCGGAAAGAACATCGAGCTGAGCCCGCGACACGCGGCGTCGTTCATCCACTTGTCATCAGTTTCAAGTCGTTTGATGAAGAAATCTGACCCCGCCACGTAGGTCAAACTAGCGGATAAATAACTGACTAGTCAATTACATAGAGGCTGATATCAGCCGTTTAGAGCCTCATCAACACCGAGCCCAAAGGCTTCTATGTCTTCCAAGGTCGTATCCCAGGCCGTCATCCAGCGCACCTGTTGGGCAGCAACATCCCAATCCCAGAAAAACGACCAATCTTGAAGGGCAGTTCGGGCGGGCTGAGAAATCGTTGGATACAGGCTATTTACGAGAGGAGGCTTGACTAGACCGAGCAACTTGTGATGTTTTGTTCGCTCATAAAGTGCGAGTGCCATCGCGTTTGCTTGAGCCCCGAGTTGAAAAAATAGTCCATCTCGAAATAACTCGACGTACTGCGCCGAGATGAAACGCATCTTCGAATTTAATTGAGTGATCTGCTTGCGAATGTATTCGACGCGGTCACCAAGTTTTGGATTCAAGAATACGACGGCTTCGCCGAACATGACGCCTGCCTTCATCGCACCGAAACTCAAAACATCAACGCCCGCATCAATGGTAAAACTTCGCAATGCCTCGGGTGTCGCGCCATAGACAGCAGCCGCATTACTCAACCTCGCGCCATCCATATGAACGAGCATTTCAAGTTCATGAGCCGTCTCACAAATTGCACGCACCTCATCGGGCGAATAGACCGTACCAAGTTCTGTTGACTGAGTGATCGATACAGCGGCGGGCTGAGCGTGATGCACATGACCACGTAAATGTGCGACGCTGTGCAAATCTTGCGGTTTGAGTTTTCCGTCTAGTGATGGCAGATCAATTAATTTCGCACCAAGGATTTTTTCTGGCGCGCCAGTTTCATCGACTGCAATATGCGACCATGACGTGCAGACGACTGCTTCAGCCGGCTTGAGTACACAGGCGAGTGCGAGAACGTTGGCACCCGTACCGCCGAACACAAACTCAGAGCGCACATCGGCATCAAAGAGTTTCGAGAAAGCGTCTTTGGCCTGAACGGTATATTTGTCGAGCCCATAGGCGAGCGCGTGTGACTCGTTAGCTCGTACAACTGCCGCCATTACATCTGGATGCACACCAGCGGCGTTATCAGACGTGAACAGGCGAGACGGGGGTTGGTGCGAAATCTTCATTTGTTCAGTATGCCTTCAACCAAACATCCGTGAACTCAAAGTGACTATTCGCGCATCATGATGACTTTTGACTTATAATTTCGTCATGACGAAATTAGTTACAGCTAGCAAAAGCCGATGTCAGTGGTGTAGGTCGCCGTTTAAGCAGCTGCCCGGCGCTGGCAGGCCAAGGCGCTATTGCTGCCAATCATGTCGCCAATGGGATTGGGTGGCTCGACAACGCGCCAATGAATTGCAACTCAGCGAAACCGAGCTAGTTATAACCCGTGATCAACTAAACACGCTCAGAGATCAGGTGTACGTGCTCAAGTGTGCAGTTGCTGATGTAGAGGCAGATCTAGACCCAGATATCGATCCGACCACACGAGACTTTAAGTCTGCAGTTAACTGGTTACTTAATGCAGCTAAACCTTTAGTTGATGGTTAGTGACGTAAATACATATATCTAAGACTCGCTGAATTGGCGTTTCAATAGCGGCTTAGTTTGAAGCGATCTGTTTATTTGCCCATAATGTTAGTTATGTAAAGTTGATATGAGATCAGATTTCACGGCTACTGTGACGCCATGACTAGCGACAGGTCTCAATCCTCCCAAAAGATCTTGGCGTCGTTACCAAGTGTCGGCTGGCCGAAAGACAAGGTTTTCGATGCACTTGAAGATCTGCGAGTAGATGATATTGCGTGGCGCGATGGCCGTGCGTTCAGTCTCGCCTACTACGCAGGCGCCGAGGCGATAAGCGTCGCCGAAGAGGCTTACAGACGCTTCAGTGGCGAGAATGCGCTGAGCACCGACGCGTTTCCAAGTTTGCGCAAGATCCAGGCTGATGTTGTGGCGATGGCCGGTAAGTGGCTCGGCGCTACTAGTGAGTCGGCTGGGTTTATGACATCTGGGGGCACCGAGAGCATCCTGATGGCAGTCAAGGCTGCCCGCGATCGGCTACGTGCTGAGCGAGGTATCACGAGTCCGAATATTGTTTTGCCGACCTCTGCCCATGCCGCTTTTGACAAAGCCTGCGCTTACTTCGAAGTTGAGTCAAGACGCGTTGACGTCAAAGATAACTGGCGCGCCGACGTTGACGCCATGCGATCGCGGATCGATCAAAATACCGTTCTCGTTGTTGCATCGGCTCCGCAATACCCTCAAGGTGTCGTTGACGATGTAACAGGTATCGCTGCACTTGCAATAGAGGCAGACATTAACTGTCATGTTGATGCTTGCATGGGCGGGGTAACGCTCGCCTATCTTGCTCAGCTCGGAGAGTTCTTGCCACCGTGGAGTCTGCAAGTACCGGGGGTCAGTTCAATTTCTGTTGACTTACATAAATTTGGTTACACATCTAAAGGTGCGTCAGTGATTATGTACGCATCAAAGTATCTGCGATCGTTTCAGGGCTTTGTGACTGATAACTGGCTGGGCGGTCTATACGCGTCATCTGGTGCACTAGGCACAAAGTCAGGTGGCTCAATGGCGAGTGCTTGGGCAGTAATGCATTATCTAGGAGATGACGGTTACATGCGACTTACCCGTCAGGCACGTGAAGCAACTTTAAAACTCGCAGACGCGATTAACTCGAGCGAACATTATGTATTACGCGCGCAACCTGAAACGACCTTGGTTTGTTTTGGTGCGAAAAACCCAACTGCGCTTAATGTCTTTGCTGTAGCTGATGAACTTTGGCAACGGGGTTGGTATATCGATCGCCAGACTCCACCTGATTCATTACATTGCACTGTTAATGCAATCCATAATGACAAAATAGAACTGTTCGTAAAAGATCTCGAACTCGCAACTTCTACAGTCTTGGAAAATAAAAAAATCGGTGACCGCGGTAGCTACGGAACCATTGTCTGATTCTTAACCCAAGTGAACTGCTAAAATATCTAAGTGGTTGAGAGTACCCGAACAAGATCAGCCCAATTTTCGGGCCTTCAGGTTATATCTCCTATTTATCTTTTTATATTCCTATTTTTGACAACACACGAAGTATCCATTGAAGATTCTGTAAAATTATGTGCAACGCTTCTTCTAGATGTAGTCACCGGTGGGTTGCTTTGGGTTTTGCTATCAAAAAAGTCTGAATACTCCGTATTTGAGTTTTTCGGTGTTGGTGTAGCGCTAGGTACTTCGATAAACACAGTTGCACAGTTGTTGCTGAGAACTTCCGTTTTTGGCTCTGTATTCAATATCTATTTTGGATTGTTTGTCATTGCACTATTTATTTTGCGAAGAAATAAAAAGTTAATGAAACTCACAATCACTCAAACTGATCCAATTTTGCTTTTCGGTTTACTGACGATTTCGCTCGTAATGATATGTGGCGATCGCTACTATATTTGGCCGGGAGCAATAATCTTGGGTCTGTCGTATTTTTTATTTCAAAAGGCTTATTCAAAAAACAGATTTCCATTCACTCATAGGTACTTTCCATTTATATTTATATGTGTTGCTAC
>CAEZUN010000021.1_pt1 | contig 11079 bp, 9 predicted proteins | sample 7264491 | NCBI WGS metagenome assembly CAEZUN01 (sample SAMEA6813831, study PRJEB35770) | uncultured Acidimicrobium sp. | biome: Freshwater; feature: Freshwater reservoir; material: water | place: Czech Republic | collected 2016-04-20 | depth 0.5m m
CAGATATTGCGTTCTGGGGCAATATCGATAATTGAACTTGAAGAGATCGGCAAAATCAAGATCGCTCAGTCTGATGGCATTTCTCGAGCTTCGGGAATGCTCGAAAAGCATTATGCACCAAACTGCCAGGTTGAACTCGTAGATAGTTCGCAACAGGCTCTGCAACGTTTTGATGAGATTTCTGATCAGGGATTGACGGCTGAAATCATTGATTTTCAAGATGATTTAGAAATGTATGCGAAGCAACTTTATGCACGATTGCGTCAAGCCGACGAGCGAAAAATTCATACGGTTCTGGCTGTTATGCCCAGCAAAGGTGGCTTGGGTGATGCGATTCGAGACCGGCTGATCAAGGCCGCTGCATCGAATTAGGGCTTGTATTTCGTTTTGAGTCATTTGTTATAACTTTCGATAGTTGCCAAAGTTCATGGGGTTCAATACCCTTAGAAGTTCCTAACTAATGGCCAGCATCCCGCTGTCCTACTCCTAGGGGGAGAAAAATAAATGAAGAAAACTACAGCGAAACGCTTCAGCGCGCTTGTTGTTGGTCTCAGCCTTTTGGCTGCGGCTTGCGGCGGCTCCGATGCAGCAACAGAAGACACAACAGCAACCGCTGAGACTGCAGCACCTGCTGCATCAGGTGGGGAGTTAGCTGGAATGAAAGGTACAACTCCACTTGTTGAGTTGACTCCAGAGTTCAAAGATGCAGTCAATGCATTTTGGACAGGCAAAGGCAACGAAGCACTTGTTGACTTCAACTACACAGCAGAATCATTTGACGCTGTAATGTTGATCGCACTTGCAGCAGAAGCCGCAGGAACAGATGGCAGCGCACTCGCTGACCAACTTGTTGCTGTTTCAAAAGATGGTACTAAGTGCACAGCAGCCACATGGGCTGATTGTCTTGCAACAATCAAAGCGAAGGGCGACGTCGACTTTGACGGTTTCTCTGGTCCAAACACATTGAATGGTAACGGCGAGCCACTTGAGGCTTCGTACGGCATCCTTCAATTCGGTGCAGACAATCGTCTTGATAGCACTCTTACTACATATCAACTTGCAAATGCTCCAGAATCTGCAGTATTGCCACTTTCAAAGACTGAAGTTACTCGTAAGGGTAATGGAGTTCTTAAAATCGGTGGACTTCTTCCAGAAACTGGCAACCTCGCATTCCTTGGCGCTCCAATGATCGCTGGTGTTGAGTACGCAATTGATTACCTAAACAAGGCCGGCGGCGTTCTTGGCAAGCCAGTTGAGTACAGCGCAGGAGATTCCGGCGACACTTCAACTGACACAGCCAGCGTGACTGTTGATCGATTGCTCGCAGAAGGTGCAGACGCCATTATTGGTGCAGCATCATCTGGTGTATCGCTCACAGTTATCGACAAGATCACTGCAGCAGGTGTAATTCAGTTCAGCCCAGCGAACACTTCGCCGAAGTTGACTTCATACGCCGACAAAGGTCTCTTCTTCCGTAACGCACCACCGGATGACCTCCAAGGTGCAGTACTCGCAGAAGTAATCGTCGCTGACGGAGCACAGTCTGTTTACATCTTGGCGCTTGACGATGCTTACGGCACCGGACTTGCAACAGTTGTAGAAGAAGTTCTTACAGCAGCTGGTGTAAAAGTATTGGGCAAGAAAATCTACGATCCAAAGGCAACAACATTTGATGCCGAAGTCGGAGAAGTTGTTGCTGCTAACCCAGACGCAATCGTCTTGATTACATTCGATGAGGGCTCACGTATTCTCCGCACAATGGTGGAGAACGGCGTTGGACCAACAGCGAAGAAGGTCTATGGCGTTGACGGAAACATTGGTAACGCACTCGGCGAGAACTTTGACGCTGGTAAGTAATCAATAATTCCAAAGATTAAATGTTCAGGCCCCGGGCGAAAGCCCGGGGCCTTTTCATTTGTACAAGAATTATCAATTTTCTAGCAACCTCAAAAGGTTGAAGATTTCAGCCGCCAGTTGATTTGGCGAGTGTGCCGAGATACAACTTGATTACGTTCGGGTCTGTCAAAAGATCTTTGCCGGTCCCCGTGTAGGCGTTCTTACCTTGGTCTAAAACGTAGGCGCGATTCGAGACTTGCAAACATCTGCGAGCATTCTGCTCAACCATCAATATCGCGATGCCTTCAGCATTGATCTTCTTACACTGAATAAACACTTCATCTTGTAGCACTGGTGATAATCCTGCAGATGGTTCATCAAGTAACAACAGTTTTGGCTCCATCATCAGTGCCCGGCCCATAGCGACCATCTGACGCTCTCCGCCTGAGAGCGAACCAGCCTTTACCAATGCGCGTTCAAGTAACCGAGGGAAAAGTGTCGAAACATATTCAAATCGATTCTTAAAAACTGATGGTTTAAGAAAACAACCCATCTCAAGGTTTTCAGTGACTGTAAGACTTGGGAATACATTTCGATTTTGCGGCACATAGCCAACGCCGCGCTCAACTAATTCGTGTGCTTTGAAACCTGTGATGTTTAATTCGCCTAAGTTGATTTCTCCACCACGAACTGAACATTCACCTAAAATCGCTTTAAGTACAGTCGACTTGCCGGCACCATTTGGTCCGATGACTCCAACGAATTCACCTTGATCTACGGTGATGTTGCAACCATTTAAGATATTTACTTCAGGGATGTACCCGGCAATTAGATCTTTTACATCGAGAACCGAACTCATATTTGTACCTCATCCAAGAGAGATGACCCTTGGTGTAGGCCAAGATATGCCTCGACAACTCTTTCGTTATTTGAAATTTGACTTGGCGTACCTTCAGCGATGACTACTCCTTCTGCCATCACTACAACCCAGTCTGCAACGTCGTTGACCATATCCATATCGTGCTCGACGAAAAGTACAGTCATTCCATCATCGCGTAATCCCCTGATGTGTTCATTCAAGCTTTGTTTCAGTGCTGGGTTAACTCCAGCCATTGGCTCATCTAGCATCACGAGTTTTGGCTCCGTCATCAGCGCTCGTGCCATCTCTAGCAATTTACGTTGACCACCAGAAAGTGTGCCGGCGTATTCATTGCGCATGTGATCCATTTTGAAACGTTTCAACAGAGCATCAGCACGTTCTTCGATTTTGGCTTCTTGAGATTTCCATAAATATGGCAATAAACCATTCCACCACTTCTCGCCCACTTGGTGCATAGCGCCCAGTTTCATATTTTCAATGACTGACATTTTTGTCAAACTTTTAGTCAATTGAAATGTCCGGACCATTCCCATACTGGCAGTTTGATGTGCTGCAACGCGCGACATGTTGTGCCCGTCAAAACGCCACTCACCGACATCGGGTTTATCAAAACCAGAAAGAAGATTGAATAACGTTGTCTTGCCAGCTCCGTTAGGGCCGATCAATGCTGTAATTGAACCTCGTTGTACTTCAATATGTGAAACATCTACAGCAACTACTCCGCCGAAGTGGCGTCGAACACCGTCTGCTACCAAAATTGGATCGGGCTTAGAAACACCCGGTGTTGAATCAATTGTCGCTAACGCCGCACGAACTGTTGTTGCGAGTTCACCGTATTTTCGTTCAGCGTCCATCGAGCGCCATTTCTTGTCGGTTACCGAAAAGCCCTTGTGGCCTGAAAACAATTAACAGCATCAATCCGATGCCGACGAACATGTAGTTGACAGCGCCGACCTGATTGCTCTCGATAATTGTTACACCGCTAATTCGTAATGGTCCGTTGCGAGTCATCTCACGCAAGACATTGTCGGAGAAGACAAATAACAACCAAAACAACATCGAGCCAACGACTGACCCTGCGACCTTTGCCAGACCACCCAAGACGAGTGCAGTGAGAATATAGAACGTCACCATTCGGCTGTAATTATCTGGTTGAACAGATCCACGATCGAGCGCCAAAATCATTCCTGCGAACATTCCGATAACGCCACCAATTACAAGCGCTTGCATCTTGTATGCGTAGACGTTCTTTCCGAGGCTTCGCACCGCATCTTCGTCTTCGCGAATACCTTTAACAACTCTGCCCCAGGGGCTGCGCATCAACTGCCAAGTGAACAGTGAGAAGATCCCGACCAATCCCCAGCCAATAAGGATTGTGTAAAGCGAATATCCCGTATACGTAAAAGGCCCAAATCCATATTCTTTACCTGGTTCAAAAGGACTGAGATCGCGATACTGGCTACTGAAACTGCTGATGCCCTCGGTGCCACCAAAAACTTTTCTGAATTTGACCGAGCGCACAAATAGTCGCACAATCTCTGCGGTTGCAATCGTGACAATTGCTAGATAATCGGCTCGCAGCCGCAAAGTTGGAATACCAACAATTAGCGAAAGAATTATTACAAAAAATATTCCAAGTGGAATACCCCACCACAGACCTACACCAAAGTATTGCGCCGTCATACCTAAGCCGTATGAACCACAGGCCATAAATGCGGCCTGACCAAAGTTGAGCATGCCCGTATAACCGAAATGAATATTTAGACCCAACGCAGCAATCGCAAAATAGATTGCGTCAACTCCGATTGATGCTCGAATCGTATTTTCGATGATCTTTATTAAGTCCACGTCAACCAACCCTTTGACTTCTGCCAAAAATACCTTGCGGGCGAACGATCAGCACCAAAATCAGAATAAACAAGGCTGGTGCAACCTTCAACTCACTTGGGATGAACAGTGCGGACATTTCAACAAAAATACCGATGAAAAAACCACCTACGAGCGCGCCATATGCAGAGCCGAGGCCCCCGAGTGTGATGCCGGCAAACATTAAGAAAACCAAATCTGAACCCATTGAAAAACTGACCTGTTCATCTAAGCCTCGAAAAATACCGCCAGTTGCAGCCAACGCGCCACCGGCAAACCAAACTATGCGGATTACTTTTTGTGTATCAATACCCGTTGCGGACGCAAGTTGCACGTTGTCACTAACAGCACGAATTGCTTTACCCAGCCTTGATCTTTGCAATGAAAATGCTACCGAAAGCAAAATAATTATCCCAAGAATTGCAGTTGTCAAATCTCTTGGCGTAATACCGATTGGACCAATCTCAAGATTGACTTGCTTTGAGAAACTAGTCAATTGTTTTGTGCGCCCACCGAATAGAAATAGAAACAAATTGATCAGCATCAGTGATAGACCAAGCGACACGACCAATTGCGAATTAGAACCGATACCGCGTTTTGTCAAACGGGCAAAAATACCCCAGTTGATAAGCAGCCCGAAACATCCCCCCAACAAAATCACAAGCGGTCCAGAAATCAGAATCGGAATATTTAGATGGACGTTAAAGAAAAACGCCAAGAGTGCACCAAACGTAACCATCTCGCCGTGAGCGAAATTCGTTACACCCGTGGTGCCGATAACTAGTGAGAGTCCAACCGAACACATTGCGATAATGATTCCGAGACGAATACCGTCAGTTAATCTTTGCAGATAGCGCTCTATTTCGGTTGAGCCAGAAACGCCACTGTCACCCGTAAAAAAAGTGACTCGTTTTGTGTTTGTCGTAAACAAAACTTGGTCGACCTTGACTTGCGCTTTAGCGGCGTCAATGAGCGTGAGACCGTTAGGCAGTGAAGTTGTGTCGATGTCAATTAAATAGTTGTCACGTGTCGGTACTGCAACTTTGCAGAGTCCATCTGCACCAGTTATGCCTTCGCCGATCAAAGTGCCGTCAGATGTTGTGACTTTGATAGATGCCCCGGCAACTGGTGTTCGCTCTGGCACATCGTTAACCAAAACCTGGTTTTGCACACTGGCGATAATAAAAAATTCGCCATCATCTGCTGCGCTTACCGAACTTGATGCGAAACCAAGACCCGCAACAGTTGAGCAGATCACGGCTAATAAAACTTTGAGCCAGATGTGACCAACGCCAGGACCAGTTTGCTTCAACATCGTGGCTCTAATCTAAGCACAATTTACGAAATCTTTGGAAGTTTTGAGTTCCAATACAAATCGAGCGCCCCAAGCCACACAGCCACGGATAGAGCGACATGAACAGCGACCAGCAACACTGGTAGCCCAGAAAAGTATTGAACGTAACCGATTAACCCTTGCAAGAAGCCAATGGCGAGAAATCGCTCAAGTGGATGAGCCAGAATGCGCCAAGATACCTGATCTCTTCGGCTCATCAAAAACAGGACCAATGCCGTAATGAGGCAGATGATCACTGTGATGCTGTGAATCTTTGCGGCTGTGTTTATCGCCAAGCGGATTCGAATCGCGTTTTCGTCACCTGCATGTGGTCCGGAGCCAGTTACCACCGTGCCTGTGACGACTGCCGAGCCGGTCAGAAACAAGACGATACGCACCAGCAACAGAATTTTCGAATTAGATATTTCTGGTTCACGACGCGGCAAAACAGTTTCTTCGGTTCGAAATATTCTTGCATGCTGAAGCAACATGTAGGCATTGCTCATCAGCACCATACTCACCAAAAAGTGCGCAATATTTGAGAACGGATTTAACCCAGTCAGCACAACTAGGCCCCCGAGTAAAACTTGGGCAAGAACGCCGATGACGAGTCCGATAGACATGGCGACTAGATCGCGACGCTTTGGTCGTAATTTAACCGAAAGCAAAACCGCGAGAATTACGCTCGCCGCAACAACACCCGTGAACAGACGATTGACTTGCTCAATAGCTGCGTGTGAGTTCGACACATCAACAAACTTTGATTCACTACAACGTGGCCAATCCGCACAGCCCAACCCTGAGCCTGTTAGTCGTACCAACGATCCGGTGATGATTATCAAATAGAGTGAAGCGAATGCAGTCTGCGCAACTCGAAGAAAGCCTTTTGGTGTGATACTTAACTTACGCATGACTAGTCATTTTCTATCAGTAAAATCATCTGAGTTTCGGCCATGCCCCAAGCAAAGTATCGTGCGCAAGAAGTGAAAAAAGAAACAGTTGAGCAACGTCGCATTGAGATTCTTGAGGCTACCTGCGACGTAATCATTGAACGAGGTTTTGCCGGTACGCGTGTGGCTGATGTCGCAAAGCGACTCGGAGTTTCAAACAGCCTTATTCATTATCACTTCGCATCTAAAGAAGAATTGTTGGCGGCAGCTTTTGAACATTATGCAAATAAAGACCTCGCCGATATGCAACGCGACAGCGCATCGGCGCCCACGGCAGTAGCAAAATTGTGGCGACTGATTGAGAGTTACGTGCCTGAAGGTAGTGACGACGTCGAGTGGATGTTATGGATTGATGCTTGGGGCGAAGCATTAAGGAATCCAAAAATGAAACCGATTAGTCAAGAGCTCGACGCGCAATCAATCGCTGTATTCGAAAAAGTTCTTCGAGCAGGTAACGAATCAGGCGAGTTTCACTGTGTTCACCCTCGCGAATCTGCGACTCGTATCTCAGGCTTGATTGACGGATTGGCTGTGCAATATGCCGCTCATGAAGGGGTACTCAAACGCAAAGAATTTATTCGGCTGATGAGGCAACTTGCGGCGGCAGAGACCGGCTTATCACCAGACGACATTCGTGACTCACGGAGATCACCAAAATCACTAAATGGCACAACTAAACAAAATGACGAAGATGCTCCCCGACCTGCTTCTCTTGCCACTGACTTTGATTTGCGCCAGTTAATAACGATGTATGCCGACGCGTTAAGTCGTTCAGAGATTGACTCGGTAATGCGATATTTCACTGACGACGCTGTGATCAGTGTCAATAACGCTGATGCATTGAATACTCCCGAGCAGATTCGTCAAAGTTTTATTGAGCAGTTTTCGGCCAATGAATTGATTATTGAAGTTCCACTAGTCATGGCATTTTTTGCAGACGAAGGCAATGGCACGGCATACGGAAACCTGACAATTGAGCGGCGTCAAAGCAAAGCAGGCGCAAAGCCGGTAATCGACTTGGTCCGCGGAGTCGATACTTTTCGCCGTACATCAAATGGCTGGCGATGTAATCAGCGCCAGCGAACCACTATCTAAGAGACTCAGAGAACTCGATGCCAATTGAATTTGAAGAAGCAACTGCCGAGGCTTTTGCCCTGATCAACAACTTAGAAACGTTCGTCAGAGCGGTTCTTTCGGGCCGTCGCAGAAATATGATGCCCGAAGCTGAAAAAATTGAAATCAGGCCGGTCAAACTTAAAGATGAGATTAAATTACAGATGATTGAACTCTCTGGAACGAGTTCTAAAACAGTAAACCTTGATGTTGGGTCAGAGATAGTCAAGAAATTAATGAACTCGGGTTTCGCCAACATTTTGATCGAATCTGTTTCGCAATCAATGACAATCAGATTTACAAAGAAAGGCGATGCCCAGGTTTTCGTTGAGCAGTCAAAAAAGTCGCAATCGCTAGATCACGATAAGCACAAGTCGAGATTGCTTGACCCTAGCGATTCGTTTCTTCGCGAAGTTGGTATCTCTGATGCACAAGGACGCATCAAGCCGACAAAGCAAGACAAGTATCTTCAGGTTGAAGAGTTTCTTCGAATTCTTGCTCCGACGCTAAAGAATGCGATCGAATCTGGTCATATATCAGTCGACGATGACAAGCCAATTTCGATCGTAGATCATGGATGTGGCAATGCATATTTGACATTTGCGGCGCATCAGTACTTGATAAGCACGCATCACAAAATCAAAGTAATTGGAATTGATTTGCGTGAGCAATCGAGAATTCGAAACATTGCGATCGCAAGTCGGCTCGAAATTTCTGATTCGATCGAGTTTCGAGCTGAGAAAATTTCAGAGACCGATATTCCGGCTGCAGATATAACCATTGCACTGCACGCTTGTGACACGGCAACCGACGATGCAATTGCATGGGCGATCAACAACAACTCAAAGTTATTGCTGATCGCACCGTGTTGTCATCATGATCTTCAGACACAAATACGAGAAGTACCTGAGCCATGGTCAACAATCACCAAACACGGAATCCTTAAGGAGCGCCTTGGCGACATGTTGACAGACGCTCTTAGGGCCCAAATTTTGCGCTTGATGGGTTACCGCACTGAGATTATTGAATTCGTTGGCGACGAGCACACACCGCGAAACCTGATGATTCGGGCGGTTAAGACGGGTGCTCGCCCAGAGCAAAATGAGTTCGAGCGCTACCAAGAAATGCTCAAACTCTGGAAGATCGTGCCAAAACTCAGTGAATTGGTCCAAATACCGCTCTAATTGTGTTCATATAAACACTTTAAGTAACTAAAAAAGTCCTTGATTTAGGCACTTTATACTCGGTTGTCTTGTTTCATCACTCTGAGTGGTGGAATACACATTTTAAGTGAGAAATATCTCAAGTTTATTTATCTAGTGCCGATCCCTTAATCGGATCTCGAAAGAGGTCCGATCTCACAAGGGAGCACATATGTTACGAATTAATGGTCGGATCCTTAAATCCGTTATCTCGGTTGTTGCTGGGTCAATTCTCAGCCTTGCCATGTCAACTACGGCTGTCAATGCAGCTACAGAGTCCTTGCCAGTTTTAGGCGACTCTGGTGCTTCAGTAATTCAACTTCAAGAGGCACTAATTTCTCGTGGGTTCACTCTTAAGGGTGGCGCTGATGGCGTCTTCTCAACCACGACTCGAAACACACTCAAGAGTTTTCAACGTATCGTCGGATTCAAAGCCACTGGAACTGTTGATGAGCGAACCGCAAAGTTTCTCGGATTAGTAGCGCCGAAACAACTTGACTCAAAGGCTTTGCCAGTTGCAGGAACAAAGAGTGAAGAAGTGTGGTCACTTCAGCAGGCTCTTGCAAATAATGGCGTTCCGGTTAAGGGTGGCGCCGATGGCGTATTTGGTTTAGCTACCAAAATTGCGATTGCGAAATTTCAATCAGCTAAATCTCTGCCAATCACACAAATTTTAGACACGGCTACTGCTGCAGCACTCGGATTAATTTCAGAAGCGGCCGTAGAAAAAACCGTAGTGTCTACTGGAGCAGTAAAGGCTGCGGCCCAACCAGTGGTTGTTAGTGCAACGGTTACAAGTAACGAGATGTTAACGATTGACACTCTTCCAACACGTGGTCAGAGAAGTGACGCGGTTCGTCTCGTGCAAGAAAAATTGATCGCAAATTCGATCGAAGTTAAAGGTGGCGTTGATGCAATTTTCGGTCTTGCAACTTCAATTGCAATCGCTTCATTTCAAACGAGTCGTGGCCTCAAAGTAACTTCGGCGATTGATCTCCCTACTGCTATTGCGCTTGGTGTTCTACCTGATATGGCTACTCTCGGAATTCCACAAATCAGTGTTTTCCCATCGCAAGGTCGTTGCAGTTTTGCTGATACTTGGCAACAATCTCGACCTGGTGGACGCTTTCACGAAGGTGTTGACATTATGGGTGTTAAAGGTCTAGCTCTGTATGCGGTTGTTGACGGCACGATTACGAAAATGTATGGAGCTGATGCTGTATTGAGTGGAAATGCACTTCGATTGACTGCAAGTGATGGCACATACTTTTTCTACGCACATCTAGATTCATTCGCACCAGGAATCGCAGTTGGTTCAGTTGTCAAAGCTGGTCAGATTATCGGCTACATGGGTTCAACTGGTTTTGCTGGTTCGCCTCACTTGCACTTTGAAGTTCATCCAAAGGGCGGAGCGCCAGTTAGTCCGTACCCAATTGTAAAAGCTGTCGACGCTTGTGACGTTACGGATGTGCTCCCACAACCGTAATAACAAGCTCGATTATCGGGTGGCGGAGAGGTGAGATCCTCCGCCACCTTTTCATTGCTGCGTATTTAGTTGGTTCGGTCTTCGCGAGGAATGTGCTCAAGATCGGAAAGTGGTGATAGTGCAAAAACATATCCATCACCTATTTTTAACGCCTCTAGTCGAGTAACCGAAGCGTGACCTAGAACAAATCTCTCCCACTCCCACGGTGTCGGGGCAAGACCCAATAAATGACAAATCACTGCACTGTTAGTTCCAGCGTGGGCGACAAAGGCGATTCGTTCGCCATGGTTGTCGATATGCCAAATTGGTAGTTCATGTTCAATTCTGTAAATACCTCGGTCGCCAAGAAACTTTTCAGCTCCCGCATGTATCCGAGCGATAAAATCTTTTACCGACTCGCCACCCTCTAATCC
>CAEZUN010000022.1_pt1 | contig 10826 bp, 9 predicted proteins | sample 7264491 | NCBI WGS metagenome assembly CAEZUN01 (sample SAMEA6813831, study PRJEB35770) | uncultured Acidimicrobium sp. | biome: Freshwater; feature: Freshwater reservoir; material: water | place: Czech Republic | collected 2016-04-20 | depth 0.5m m
GCTGTTTAGCGTGGTCAATTTATCTCGTCACCTTAAAGTCGATGCTGAGACGGCCCTGCGCAGCGCATCTGAAAAATTTAAGGCAAGATTTGAAAAAGTTGTTGAACTTGCAACGCAACGAAATCTTGACTTAACAAAGTGTTCACTTTCTGAACTTGACGAACTTTGGAATGAGATAAAGTTAATCAAATGACAGCAATCGCCAACATTCTCGGACGTGAAGTTTTGGATTCGCGTGGCAACCCAACTGTAGAAGTTGAAGTTTCTTTTGAGTCAGGTGCAACGGGTCGAGCCATTGTGCCTTCAGGTGCATCAACTGGCGAACACGAAGCAGTTGAATTACGCGACGGCGGAAAGCGTTTCTTGGGTAAAGGTGTTTTGCAAGCAGTAGCCAATGTCAATAATGAGATTCGTGACGCTGCAGTTGGATTAAATGGCTTAGACCAAAGAAGTTTAGACAATAAATTGATTTCGCTTGATGGAACCGAAAATAAGTCACGACTAGGCGCAAACGCGATACTTGGCGTGAGCCTTGCGGTTGCCAGAGCGGCATCAAGTGCCCGAAATCTACCGTTGTATAAATCAATTGGCGGTGACGACGCAAACACTTTGCCAGTACCGATGATGAACGTGCTCAACGGTGGAGTGCACGCCGACAACAACATCGACTTACAAGAATTTATGATCATGCCAATTGGTGCTGCGCGTTTTAGCGAAGGTCTGCAATGGGGCGTCGAGACATATCACACTCTTAAATCGTTATTGAAAGCCAAAGGTTTATCAACTGCCGTTGGTGACGAAGGTGGTTTTGCGCCGAATCTTGCGAACAACGAAGAAGCGATCGAATTTCTTGTCGATGCGATCACGCGTGCAGGTTTCAAGCCGGGTGTTGATATTGCCATTGCGCTAGACCCGGCAATGAGCGAACTTTACAAAGACTCGCGATATCACATGTCGGGCGAAAATAAGATTTTTACTAATGATGAACTTGCCGAATGGTGGGTTTCACTGGTCGATAAATACCCGATCGTGTCAATTGAAGATGGCATGGCGCAAGACGATTGGGATGGTTGGGCATCACTTTCGTCTGCTCTTGGTAATCGAATTCAATTAGTCGGTGATGATCTATTTGTCACAAACACAAAACGGCTACAACAGGGCATTGATCGAAAGATCGCCAACAGTATTTTGATAAAAGTAAATCAGATCGGCACTTTGTCTGAGACTCTAGACGCAGTCTCACTTGCGAATAATAATAATTACTCGAGCGTGATGAGTCACCGAAGTGGCGAAACAGAAGACTCGACCATCGCTGATCTCGCTGTTGCAACAAATTGTGGTCAAATCAAAACTGGAGCACCGGCTCGTAGTGACCGTGTTGCAAAATACAATCAGTTATTGCGCATCGAACAAGATCTGGGCACAAACGCTAAATATCCTGTTTTGTTTGGGCGCTCCACCAAATAGACGTTTAAGTAAGCCAGAATATACGGGTGTCGCAAAGGAATTCTCAATCAGCCCCGCGACCAAGGCCACTAGGAGCAGACCCGTCGGCTCGTGTTTCGCGAGATAGTCGCAGGCGATTTGCGATTGTTCCGCTTGGGACTTTGTTTATTGGTGCAGTTTTAGTGGCTTTGTCATTTCTTCCTTTACGCACATGGAACAAGCAACGCACCCTTGTTGCGCAACGCACCGCACAACTTGCCGCGTATGAAGACATAAATGCTTCGCTTCAAGAAGAAGTTGACAATCTCAAAACTCCGGATGGCGCCAAAGAAGCCGTTCGTTCACAATTGGGTTACTTATCACCGAGCGAAAAACGAGTTCCACTACTTGACTCACCATCTGCGTCTATCAAACTGCCAGATCGATGGCCATATTCGCTAGTTAATAACATCTTAAAAATAAAAACCGAAGAAGCGAACCTTAACAAAAGTATCGAAATTTTAGACACACTTCAGCCGTAATATAAGGCGAGATATAAATTGAACTAACTGTCTAGGGAGCAATCGTGGCTGGAAGCATTTTAGGTAATCGTGTATTGCGAAAAGAAGACCCGAAGTTTCTCACGACCGGCGGCAAATACATCGAAGACTTAAACGACGAACCAATGTTCGCTGGCGCACTACATGTAACTTACGTGCGATCAACTGTTGCTCACGCGAAAATTATAAATATTGATTTGTCTGAATGTAAAAATGCGCCTGGCGTAGTTGCCGTATTCACGGCCAGCGATCTTGGTCTTGAAGAAGAAGCTTCTGGTTTTAACGCCGCGGCGAAGCGCGCGCATTTAGCAATCGGCAAAGTTCGTTGGGTTGGTGAACTCGTTGCTGCAATCGTCACAGAACGCGCAGACCAAGGCGAAGACGCAGCCGAACGCGCAATTATTGATTACGAAACTCTTGAGCCGCTAATTGATTTAGAAAATGCGATGACAAGCACGAATTTAATTTACGAAGAGTGCGGAAGCAACATCGTCATGGGCACAGTCGAAATGGGTATGCCAGATAATACGGGTGACGAACTTTTCAAAGACTGTGAAGTTGTCGTCAAGGGTCGATTCATGAATCAACGCGTAGCACCATGCCCGCTTGAAGCACGCGGTTCGGCAGCAGCATGGATAGACGGTCGATTAATTCAATGGATCTCAACACAACACGCTCAAGGTGTGCGCAACGAAGTTGTCAAGGCGAACAAAATTGACGCCGAGCAAGTGCGAATTATTACGCCAGATGTGGGTGGCGGTTTTGGTGCCAAAATCAGTGCATACTCAGAAGAGTTATTGCTCGGCAATATTTCAAAACATGTCGGCAAACCAGTCCGCTGGCGTGAGACTCGCAGTGAATCAATGGTTGGGCTTGGCCATGGTCGCGCGCAACTGCAATACATCACCATCGGCGGCACAAAAGAGGGTCGAGTTACTGCGTACCAGTTGAATGCAATTCAAGATTCAGGAGGCTGGGTTGATGTCGGCACTGTGCTTGCGCCGTTCATGACTCGCCCAATGGCTCAAGGTGTTTATGACATCGAAAAAATGGAATGTCGAACAACATCTGTGGTCACCAACACGACACCGATTGTTGCTTACCGAGGCGCAGGTCGACCAGAAGCGACAGCGGCAATTGAACGCGCGATGGATTTATTTGCAGCCGAGATTGGCAAAGACCCAGTTGATGTTCGTCGAATGAATTTGATACCAAAATTTATGCAACCATACGCGACAAAAATTGGACACGTCTACGATGTTGGCGACTACAGCACCGCACTCGACAAGGCACTTGCTGTTGCGAAATATTCTGAGGCGCGTGCCGAACAAGCCGAGCGACGCAAGCGTGGCGACAAAATTCAACTCGGTATCGGCGTGAGTGTCTACGTTGAGATAACTGGTGGCGTTGATCCAATGCAAGAGCATGCCAAGGTCAACGTATTACCAAACGGTAAAGCGATCGTTTACACAGGTACTTCACCGCACGGGCAGGGTCACGTCACTTCGTGGGCAATGATCGCCAGCAGTGAAACCGGTATCTCTATCGAAGACATAGATGTTGTTTGGGGCGACACAGATCTGGTTCCAAGCGGTGGCGGCACGATGGGCTCGCGATCATTACAACATGGTGGCGCTGCAGTGCAAAAAGTTTCAATTGAACTTGTTGACGAAGCACGCAAACAGGCCGCAAAATTGCTTGAAGCAAATGAAAGCGATGTTGTTCTCAACAAAGAGACTGGCGCGTTTCATGTTGCTGGTACTCCAGCAATTTCAAAGTCGTGGTCTGATATCGCAACTGCCGCTGACACGAAAACTGGTATCACTCAAGAAGGAATCTTCGTTGCAAGTTCTGCGACGTTTCCGTTTGGGTCTCACGTTGCAATTGTCGAAGTTGATACAGAAACCGGCCAAGTAAAGCATCGTCGACATATCGCGTGTGACGATGCTGGCAAAGTTGTTAATCCACTTATTCTTGATGGTCAGATTCATGGCGGTATCGCCCAAGGAACAGCCCAAGCATTGCTCGAAGAGTTTCGCTATGACCAAGACGGCAACCCGATAACGACAAACTTCGCCGACTACACATTTATTTCTGCAGCCGAACTGCCGAGCATTGAAGTTGTACACATGGAGACACCGACTTTTATAAACCCGCTTGGCGCAAAAGGCATCGGTGAATCGGGCTCAATCGGTTCAACACCAGCAGTGCAATCTGCAGTGATTGACGCGCTGTTGCATTTGGGTGTTCGTCACATCGACATGCCAACAACCCCAGAGCGTGTTTGGTCGGCAATTGCTAACGCGTCTGCTTAATCAAAGTCGGCAAATTTATCGTATTATTTCAGGGTGACAAACTCGCCGATAATCGCAGAAAATCTTGTCCGCCACTTCGGTGATGTACAAGCAGTCAAAGGAATCAACTTAGAAGTTAAAGCCGGAGAGATATTCGGCTTTCTTGGACCAAACGGTGCCGGCAAAAGCACGGTAGTTCGAATGTTGACAACTCTGTTGCGCCCAACCTCTGGCACTGCACACGTTGCCGGCTTTGATGTTGTCAAAGACGCCGACAAAGTTCGACGCAGTATCGGTGTTGCCTTGCAAGATGCGGCGATTGATCCGTTGATGACCGGTGCAGAGTTACTTTCGTTGCAGGCTGTTCTTTATGGCATCCCATCGGCGATGATGAAAAAACGTGCAGATGAGTTACTTGAACGCGTCGGGCTAACCGCTGCCGCATCGCGACGCGTATCTACATACTCGGGCGGCATGCGTCGCCGACTTGATCTTGCACTTTCACTGATTCATCAGCCAACTGTCTTGTTTTTGGATGAGCCGACGACTGGCCTAGATCCGATGAGTCGTCTTACATTATGGGAAGAAGTTCGTCGCCTAAATAAGGAAGGCACGACCGTGATGTTGACAACACAATATTTAGAAGAGGCGGATCAGCTTGCAGACAGAATTGCGATCATTGATCACGGCAAAATTGTTCGCGAAGGAAAACCAGTCGATTTGAAAGCAAGCGTTGGTGCGCCTACTTTGATAATCAAAACCAATATTGACCAGGCTGAAAAAGCCAAAACTGTGCTCAGTACTTTTGGTGACTTACGGCCTGGCGCTGAAGGTGCTCTCGGTGTTGGTCTGCATGGCGGTGCAACACAAGTTACAGACGTGGTGCGCAAACTCGACGAAGCTGGCGTGCATGTGCAACATCTCGAAATCACCGAGCCAAGTTTGGATGACGTTTTTGCCGAAGCCACTGGTTACCGCCTTGAAGGTGCAGACAATGCACCATCAGCTGGCGATAACGGTGATGAAGAACCAGCGAAGAAAAAATCGCGACGAGGACGGAAGTGACGAAAAATTCAATCCGTCAAACTGTTGCGCGTGGTAAGCGCTCAACACTCTAACTTTTTCGCCAGCCGGCACTTGTCTTGCCGAGCATGATCTTTCCGTTGTTTTTTTCATTTCTTGGAAACTCTTCATTTGGCAAAACGACATCACTACCTGGGTTTCCAAAAGTTTCGTCGTATCTGCAATTTCAACTTGCAGGAACAATTGTTCAAGGTGTTCTATTTGGTTCAGTAACTGGTGCGGCGGCATTAGCAACTGATATTGAAAACGGTTTCTTCGACCGACTTCTCGCCTCGCCAACATCGCGCACTGGCATTTTATTTGGTCGCTTAGCTGGAAGTGTTTTGTTCGGTGCGTTTTCAACTGCCGTTTTTATTTTTGCACTACTTCCATTTGGCGCAGATGTCTCGGCGGGCATTCGTGGAGTCATCACCATGATCATCAGCGGCGCTTTAATCTCTCTGGCAGTTGGTGCTTTGATGTCATCTGTTGCTCTTAAAACTGGATCTTCAGAAGCAGTTCAAGGCACCTTCCCACTGTTATTTATTCTGTTGTTTTTTTCTAGCGCATTCTTTCCGCGCGAAACTATGAGCGGAATTTATAAAACAATCGCTGGTTTAAATCCAATTTCTCATCTTGTTGAAGGTATTCGCGCACTGTCACTTGACGGCTTCACTGCATCAGCGACGGCGCGTGCAGTGCTTGTGCCGTTGGCTATTGCGATCGTCGCGCTATTCATTGCAAACTCACAACTAAATAAGCGTCTGAGGTCAAATTAATGAACACTGCAACGCAATTATCGGCACACATATCAACAGACACAATGAATCACGAAAAGAATCTTCACACAACCACGATGCGCAGCGCCGGACAATTAATAAAACGCAGTTTGATTAATACGCGCCGACTGCCATCAGCATTCATCCCAACTTTGGCGATGCCTATTTTCAATATGGTTTCTTTCTCTGGGACATTTTTTGCGTTAACGAAACTGCCAGGGTTTCCAACCGATCGATCTGTTAACTGGTTCATGCCACTCGGCTTAGCCATGGGTGCAGCCTTCAGTGGGGTCGGTCTTGGTTTTTCTCTAATTCGTGATTTAGAAAACGGTTTCTATGATCGCTTAAGAATGTCGCCGACATCTCGTATCTCTCTAATTGTCGGCCCAGTGCTAGCCACATGGATTCGAGTCACATTGGTTGCAATCTTTGTGTTCATCGTCGGAGGATTCTTAGGAGCAAGGCCAACCGCTGGTGTGCTGAGTTACGTTTGTTCTCTCGTCGCTGCACTTGGTATTTCAACAATTGGCGCAGGTTGGGGTTTAGGTTTGGCATTTAGATTTCAAGATATGCGCGGTGCGGCGATCATGCAAATGTCAATTTTTTTGACAATGTTTATGTCAACCGCGCAAGTGCCATTAAATGTGATGACGGGATGGCTGCATGCTGTTGCTCGAGTCAACCCAGTAACAAATATTTTTCGCTTGTCACGATCTGGTTGGGTTAATGAATCTTCGGCTGGCTACATGAGTTGGTCGAATGCATATGGCGGGCTTATTGCTATTGCTGTTTTGAGCGTTTTAAGCCTGTTGTTTGCCGTGCGAAGCCTTAAAAAAATAGACAAATAGACAGCCGATTGGACGGCCGAATAGCACGATTAGTGGTTTTGTGCTCAGTGAGGGCATTATTGAGATAGTCGGCGGTACTTCAAAAAATTGAAAAATCTCGCCGTAAAGAACCGGGGGTTGATAATGAAGGTTTCAATCACAGTAAACGGCAAAGAACATCACGGCGATGTTGAGCCGAGAACTTTGCTCGTCCATTACATTCGCGAGACACTTGGGCTAACTGGCACGAATGTCGGATGTGACACTTCAAGTTGTGGTGCTTGCACGATTCACTTAAACGGTGAAGCAGTAAAAAGTTGCACATTGCTCGCGGTGCAAGCCGATGGAGACAGCGTGACAACAATCGAAGGTCTTGCTAAAGACGGTGTGATGCATCCGATGCAAACTGCTTTCATGGAGAATCACGGCCTGCAGTGTGGCTATTGCACACCCGGCATGGTGATGGCGGCAATCGGTTTGTTAAACGAAAACCCAAAGCCAAGCGAAGAGCAAGTGCGCCTCGGTCTTGAGGGCAACTTGTGTCGTTGCACTGGATATCACAACATCGTCAAGTCTGTACTCGCCGCCGCGAGTGCAAAGTAAAGGGGCTCGTCATGACGATCACCGAGAATAAGCCGAACAGCATTATCGGCACACGACTTTTGCGTCGTGAAGATCCACCGCTATTAACTGGCGAGGCGAAGTTCACCAACGATTTAAATATTCCCGGCGCATTGCACTTGTCAGTTTTGCGATCACCGTACGCACACGCAAACATTAAATCAATTGATGTTTCGGCCGCGCTGAAAATCGCTGGCGTAGTAGCGGTTTACACCGGTAAAGATTTGCAATCAGCATGGGCAGCGCCGATGCCGTGCGCGTGGCCAGTGACCACAGACATGAAGAATCCGCCGCACTATCCGTTGGCAATCGACAAAGTTAACTATGTCGGCGACGGTGTAGCCGCAATTTTGGCTATAAACGAAACTGCTTCACGAGATGCTCTTGACGCAATTGATGTGCAATACGAGCCACTGAAGGCCGTTGTCGATCTTGAAGATGCACTGAGTGACAAAAACATTATCCACAAAGATCTTGGCACTAACAAGAGTTACACCTGGCCGCTACTAGTAGAAGAGACACCTGGCTGCGTTGAAGAAGCGTTCAAGAAAGCAAAATACAAAATTAAAGAGCGATACGTTCAGCAGCGACTGATCCCAATGGCGATGGAGCCGCGTGCAATTGCAGCAGTGCCACAACCATTTGGTGGTGACATCACGCTCTATTCGTCGACACAGATTCCGCACATTTTGAAAGTGATGTCGGCGCTGACACTCGGCATACCCGAACAACAAGTTCGTGTCGTAGCGCCAAGCGTCGGTGGCGGTTTCGGTTCGAAACTCGACGTTTATGCAGAAGAACTCTTGTGCATGGCGCTCGCCCGCAAACACAACACACCAGTGCGTTGGGTTGAAGAGCGTACTGAAAATACGCAGGCAACGATTCAAGGTCGCGGACAAATTCAACATGTTGAATTGGCCGCCGACGAAAACGGCAAGATCACCGCGGTTCGTGTGCGAATCATCGGCGATATGGGTGCGTATTTGCAACTCGTCACACCAGGCGTGCCGATTCTTGGGGCGTTTTTATATGCAGGCGTCTATGACATTCCGAAGGCATACGACTTCAGTTGCACTTCGGTGTTTACAAACTTGACCCCTACAGATGCATATCGTGGCGCTGGTCGACCAGAGGCGACATATGCAATCGAAATGGCGGTTGAAGCACTGGCTCGTGAAATGAAAATTGACTCGTTCGAATTGCGCAAGCGCAACTACATCAAAAAAGAGCAGTTTCCATATATGGCATTTAGTGGTCTGACATATGACTCGGGTGATCACCTGCTGGCTGCCGAAAAAGCCGCCAAGATGACCGACCTAGCAGGTGTTCGTGCGCAACAGAAAAAACAAAATGTACCTGGTGCGACGAAACTGCTGGGCGTCGGCATGAGCTCATATTTTGAAATGTGCGGTCTCGCGCCGTCGCGCGTTTTGGCGTCGCTCAACTACAGCGCGGGCGGTTGGGAAGCCGCAACCGTACGCGTGTTGCCGACGAACAAAGTTCAAGTCATCACAGGCACTTCACCACACGGTCAAGGACACGAAACTTCTTGGGCGATGATTGCTGCCGAGAAACTTGGTGTGGCACCCGAAGATGTTGATGTCTTGCACAGCGACACGGCGATTTCTGCACTGGGTCTTGATACCTATGGCTCGCGAAGTTTACCTGTGGGTGGCGTTGCGATTGCACTCGCCTGCGACAAGGTGATCGAAAAAGCGAAATTGATTGCAGCCCACCAACTTGAATGTGCTGCAGAAGATTTGCAATTCGTGAATGGTACTTTCAGCGTCAAGGGCTCACCAGACCGTGCATTACCGCTTGCGGCGATTGCGTTCGGTGCGTTCACCGCACACAACTTGCCTGACGGTTGCGAACCAAACCTTGAAGCGCAAGTTTCATACGACCCACCAAACTTCTCGTGGCCATTTGGAACGCACATGTGCGTAGTCGAAGTCGATACAGAAACAGGTGCGGTGAAAATCTTGAAATATATTGCGGTAGATGACTGCGGAAATCAAATCAATCCGCTGATTGTTGAAGGTCAAGTACATGGTGGTGTGGTGCAAGGCATCGCCCAGGCATTATTTGAAGAAGCCGTTTACGACAGCGATGGCAACTTGAAGTCGTCGAACCTCGCCGAATATCTCGTGCCTGCTGCATGTGATGTACCGTCGATCACGACTGCTCACACGATCACGCCATCACCAACAAATCAACTGGGCGTCAAGGGCATTGGTGAGGCGGGCACGATCGGCGCAGCACCAACGGTGATGACCGCGATTATTGATGCGCTATCAAGTCTTGGTGTCACCACTATGGCGATGCCGGCGTCACCACAAACAGTATGGAAAACAATTAACGAAGCAACTCGTGGAGGTAAGAAATGATTCCTGCAGCATTTGATTACAAGCGGGCATCATCTGCCGCCGAAGCAATTTCGCTAGTCAGCCAATACGGCAGTGACGCAAAGTTTCTGGCCGGTGGTCACAGTTTGTTGCCACTGATGAAACTTCGTCTTGCGCAACCAGCGATGTTGATCGACATTGGTCGCATCAAAGATCTTTCGTACATCAAAGATGCGGGCAACCACATTGCGATTGGTGCGCTGACGCGACATATGGATGTTGAAACATCAAAAGTATTGCTCGAGCACGCGCCATTGCTTAGCCATGCGGCTGGTCATGTTGGCGATGCGCAAGTACGTCACCGTGGCACGATCGGTGGTTCAATTGCTCACGCAGACCCTGCAAGTGATTTGCCAGCAACAACACTTGCGCTCGGCGCAACATATGTTGTGCAAGGGCCACGCGGTCAGCGTGAAATCGCTGCAGCGAACTTTTATAAAGGTTTTCTTGAAAGTGACTTGGCCGCAGATGAAATGCTGATTGAAATTCGCGTTCCGAAAATGCAAGGTGCCGGCTGGAGTTTTCAAAAGTTCAACCGTCGCGCACAAGACTGGGCGATCGTCGGTGTTGCCGCATGGCGTCGAAAAGATGAGGCTGGGGTTGCGCTCGTGAATATGGGTTCGACGCCAATTCTTGCGACGAGTGTTGCCAACGCAATCGCCAAAGGTGCTTCAATTAGTGATGCGGCAGCAATGGCGTCTAACGAGGCTGAGCCGCAGAGTGATCTCAATGCGTCAACTGAATATCGTAAGCATTTGGCATCGGTTCTAGTTCGTCGCGCACTCGAGGCTGCTTCAAAATAATAGATATTCGTCTTACTCGTTTTAGACCAGCACTAGTTTTTCTCTACTTA
>CAEZUN010000023.1_pt1 | contig 10732 bp, 12 predicted proteins | sample 7264491 | NCBI WGS metagenome assembly CAEZUN01 (sample SAMEA6813831, study PRJEB35770) | uncultured Acidimicrobium sp. | biome: Freshwater; feature: Freshwater reservoir; material: water | place: Czech Republic | collected 2016-04-20 | depth 0.5m m
AGAAACTAATTGTTAGTGCTCGCATACGCTGAGGGTCGTGAATAGTCATATCGCGGTCATTGGCGCGGGCTCGTGGGGCACGACGGTTGCCAGTGTTGTGGCACAAAATCAGCCGACGATGTTGTGGGCTAGGCGAGATGAACTTGCCAAACAGATCAATACACAACATCAAAATGTCGACTATCTGGGTGGAGCAGTTTTGACCGAGAGTTTGTCATGCTCGGCGAAGTTGCAAGATGTAGTTCAGAATGCAGAGATCGTGATGATGGCGGTGCCATCAAACGGTTTTCGTGAAGTACTCATTGAAGTCGCAAAATATATTTCGCCGAGCGCACCGATCATCAGTCTGACAAAAGGTCTAGAGCGAGAAACCTTGATGCGAATGAGCGAAGTGATTGTTGAAGTTTTGCCGCGCCATAGTGTTGCAGTTTTAACTGGCCCGAATTTGGCGCACGAAATTTTGGCTGGCCAACCTGCCGCCACAGTTGTTGCTTGCGCTGACGATGAGGTTGCAAAGCAAATTCAAGTGCTGTTAACTCGACCAACTTTGCGCGTGTATACGAACCCTGATGTGCTCGGTTGCGAAATAGGTGGCGTGGTAAAAAATGTAATTGCGATTGCTTCAGGCATTGTTGAAGGAATGGGCTTTGGAGATAACTCAAAAGCGACATTGATTACGCGCGGGCTTGCTGAGATGTCACGACTTGGTGTCGTTCTTGGTGCTAATCCAAGCACATTTACTGGTTTGGCCGGCATTGGCGATGTCATCGCGACGTGTGCGTCGGCACAAAGCCGTAATAACGCAGTTGGTGTGCGATTGGGAAGAGGCGAATCAATTGATTCGATTACAGGGTCAATGAAGATGGTCGCTGAAGGCGTCAAGTCTTCACTCTCGGTATCGCAACTCGCGCACCGATACAAAGTTGATATGCCGATCACCCAGCAAGTTGCAGCAGTTTGCGAAGGCACGACAAGTGCGAGCGATGCGATGGTGCAACTGATGTCTCGAGCCAGCAAAGCAGAGTTGGATTAATGCTTACAGTAGGTGTGCGCGGAGCGCAGTGGCAAAGCGAAGTCACGCCGTGGGGTGACGTATTGGTTGATGACAAAGTTCGTTTGCGATGGTTTATCGCCGCAGATGATCGCTGGTATGAGCCAGCTCGTGAAACAACTATTCGTCAGCGACAAGTTTCTGGGGTGCCGGTGATTGAGACTCGGCTAAAAGTTCCGGGTGGCGATGCAGTGCAACGCGTTTATGGTGCTGCAAATTTTGGTGGCGTCGTAGTTGTTGAAATTTATAACGACTCATCGTTGCCGTTTGCTGTGGCGTTTGATCGTGCAGATATTTCAACGATGCGTGAACCGAGCCCAACTGGGGTGCAAGGCATTGACTTGCCAAGTGGCAGTGTCGTGTTTCCGGTGGGGCATCACGCCACATTGCGCGCGGCAATTCGAATTGGTGCGGCTAATAAAATTTCGGGAAAACTTACGGCCAGTGAACTCGATGCGTTGCCAGGTTATGAACAAGTTGAACGCGGGTGGATTGCCGCATTACAAGTTTCTAGCCGTGTTGATCTGCCTGAACTTTCTTGGTCAACATTGCTGACGCAAAAACGTTGCGATATTTTGCTCAGTGAACCGGAAGTATCTGATCGCCAATCTGATGATGTCGAATTTATTTTGGATATTGCCGAGCGCGTTCGGCTCGGTGACAAACCTGACCAGTGGGCGAGCGATGTCGCCATCGCCGCCGAAAGAGTCATCAAGAGTTGCGCTCGAAAAAAAGCTGTGCAATGGGATGAAGATCGTGCGATCTTGGCTGCCGGCATGGTTCTTGACCGCGCCGGCGAGAGCCGTGGGCGCGACGACGTGGCGCGAGTTTGGGCAAATCTGCCTGAGTCTGATGTGTCGCGCGAAATGACTGCGCTTACAAATTCAAGGCGTTGCCCATCATGGATTGAATCGCAACTTGTAGCGCAACGTCGCGACGGCAATATTGATATTTGCCCACGCGGGATTGATGAATCTTGGCTTGGAGTCAACTTTGAATGTCACAAACTGATGGCAACACCGCTTCACACAATTTCGTATGCAGTGCGCTGGCATGGTGAGCGACCTGCATTGTTATGGGATATTGACGGACCAACCGGGGTTCGTGTCGTGGCTAGCGCTATCGACAAAACTTTTTCAAGTACTGATATTCGCGGTGAAACGTTACTCAGTGGATTTGAAAATGTCAGAACGAAATAGGGTGATGATATGAGTTCGGCAAGTGCACAGTTTTCTGTGCCGATCAGATTAACTGAGTGGACATCGTGTGGTGGATGCGCCGCTAAATGGGGTGCATCATTACTGACAGATCTCGTCACCGAACTTGCAAACGGTGCTCAGCCATCACTTGATCCGGCACTATTAGTTGGCTTAGCGCCGTTTGACGATGCTGCGGTTTATCAAGTCAGTGAAGATGTTGCTTTAGTTAGCACAACTGATTTTTTTCCGCCGCTTGTTGACGACCCAGATGATTTTGGTGCGATCTCGGCAGCCAACGCATGTAGCGATGTTTTTGCAATGGGTGGACGAGTTGTGATGGCTGTAAACATCGCTGCTTTCCCCGAGCACTTTCCGCGTGAGGCTATTTCAATTATTTTTGCCGCCGCTGCGCGAGTGGTGGCGCAAGCTGGTGGATCTGTTGCTGGTGGTCACACAATTCGCAACCCAGAGCCGATCTTCGGGCTTGCTGTGCAGGGCGTTGTTGATCCTAAAAAAATATTTCGCAAAGCCGGAGCCAAGGCTGGTGACATCGCACTTCTTTCTAAACCACTCGGCACCGGTTTGACGCTTGCCGCTGGCACCGACTCAGAAAAACTCGTGGCAATTGCTGGCATGCGCCAATTGAATCGCCAAGCCGCTGAGCAGTTGCAACAACTCGGTGCTGCTGTGCATGGCGTTACAGATGTGACCGGATACGGGCTTGCAGGTCACGGCTGGGAGATGGCGCAACGCTCGGGCGTGCAGCTGGTGCTTAACTCATCGGCGTTTCGCGCATACCCAGGTGCACTTGAAGCCGCGCAACGCGGTGTGCGCACCGGTGGCGACCCACGCAATCGAACTTATGTAGACGGTCACTTTTTCGTAGATGATAAAAACTTTGATGATGACGCACACGTTGCATTATGTATGGATCCGCAAACTAGTGGCGGGTTACTTGCCGCCGTAACATCAGAGGCTGCCGAGAAACTTTTGCAAGACAAAATGTGGTGGCAAGTGGGTGAGTTCGCTGCAGTGAGTGCGAGCGTACGGCTGCATTAATTTGAAAAAAATTAAGCCGTGGCCCGATGCGTCGCGTGAACGTGCGTTGCATCAAAATGGTGCGAGAACAATTGTCGGCATTGACGAAGTCGGTAAAGGTAGTTGGGCTGGGCCGCTCGTGATTGGCATTGCAATGTTGAGCGACGATGTGATTTTTGGTGATCAGCCGGCGGTTGCGCTTGGTGGCGTGCGCGACTCGAAACAGCTATTAGAAGCGAAGCGTGAAGCAATGTTTGATGAAGTTTCAGCGAAGTGTCTTAAATGGTCAACAGGTTTAGCAACAGCCGCAGAGTGCGACGAACTCGGCATGGTTGCGGCGCAACGGTTGGCAACTACTCGCGGGTTCGCCGCGCTGGGTTTAAATGTTGACGTAGCAATCGTCGATGGCCGTTGGGACTTTGTTTCACCGCACGCACGCAAAGTTGTTCTTGAAGTGAAAGCCGATGTCAGTTGTGTTTCTGTTTCGGCAGCATCAGTGTTGGCAAAAGTTACACGAGACCGAATGATGCGCGAGTCAGCCAATGATTATCCGCAGTGGCATTTTGAAACGAACAAGGGCTATCCGTGCCCTAAGCACCGCACGGCTCTGCAGGGTTATGGTCCCTGCGCGATTCATCGCAAATCGTGGGCGTTCATGCCCAACTACGTGCCCTGGCTAGCTAATTAAATAGCTAGCTAGCTTGCGTGCCGACTTTGATGTCACGAAACGCAGATTTTGAATCAATGCCTGTGTCTTTTGGTAAACCAAGCACGCGCTCACCGACAATATTGCGCATCACCTCATCTGATCCGCCTGCAATTCGCATGCCAGGTGCACCAAGTAGAAACTGACTCCACGAGTAGGTGCCCCACTCGCCAGTGTCAGCTTGCAGTTTGCTGCCCAAGACAAGGCACAAGAAATCATTCATCCGCTTTTGATTTTCGACCAATGCCATTTTGGCGATCGACATTTCAGGGCCAGGTGTTTGACCAGCACGAATTTTATCCATTGCTCGCTGGTTGTTGTAGCCAGCAACTTTGGTGCGAATGAAAAGATCAGCCATTTTTTCGCGCACGATCGGGTCTTTTGTCAAGCCAAAGTGTTGCACCATCGCTTGAATTCGCGTGAACGCAGAAACTTCACCACCACTTGAAGTGCCAATTGATGCACGCTCGTTCATTAAAGTTGTCAGCGCTACGCCCCAACCATTATTGACCTCGCCGAGACGATAACTATCGGGCACGCGTACTTCGTTGTAAAACACTTCGTTGAAACTTGCGCCACCAGTCATTTGGCGAAGCGGACGAATCTCGACACCAGGTGCGTGCATGTCGACAATGAAACCAGTAAGTCCCTTGTGTTTTGGCAAACCTGGGTCGGTGCGACAAATAATTTCGCCGATGTCGCTGTATTGCGCACCCGATGTCCAAACTTTTTGACCAGTGATAATCCATTCATCACCATCGCGTTCGGCTTTTGTTTGCAGTGATGCAAGATCGCTACCTGCGCCAGGCTCAGAAAATAACTGACACGCGACAATGTCGGCACGCCACATTGCACGAAGAAACTTTTCGCGGGCTTCGTCAGTGGCGTGCGCGAGAATTGTTGGCGCGACCATGCCTAATCCAATTTGAAATATTGATTGATTCGGAACCTTGTATTGCGACTCAGCTTTGTTGTATGCCTTTTCGAATTCGTTGGTTAGACCGGCGCCGCCATATTGAGTTGGTCCGGTTATCCAGCCGAAGCCGGCATCGAATTTTTGTTGACGCCACTTTTTGGCGCGCTCGACTAACTCGTCTTCGGATTGTTTGCTGCGTTCTTCGAACATCGAAACATTGTCAGAGCCTTCGCCCCAGACGAAAGCCTTCTGAGATTCGCGTGATTCGGCGTTGGCGGCAAGAAACTTATGGGCGTCGGCCGTGAATTGGTCAATAGATTGTTTATTAGGTGCATCCATGGCGTATAACCGTAGTTGTGATTTGGCAATTTGATGAAAGCGTAAAAACTCGCAGAAAATTCACGGAAAACCTGCAAAAAACTGATAAAAACGTGCGCCGTGCCTGAGTTTTGACTAGCCTGCCTCGGGTGGGTCAGCCAGTAGATGTCAAGCAAACTGCAGCCGGGGTAGCGGGCCGAATTCGGTTTGAACTAAATCGCACTTTGACTGGGCAAGGTCACGAGAGATTCACGAGTGCCTCGCAAGCGATCGGCCCACGCCCAGCAGCTGAATTGGCGCGAAGGTTGTTTAGCAGTGGTGTAGTAACCGGGGTTCATTTGTTTGCAAACATCGTCACGGTTGACCTTGTGCCAGGTTCACGCGATGGTGATTTAGCGCAGATTGTCACTGATTTGCATCAATATTGGAAGCCGGGCATGAAACCGCCGAGCGTCGAAGAATTGATGGCTAAAGTCGCACCTGCGGTGGTTGAAGCTGTATCTAATGACAGTTCGGCGCCAGAACTCAGCGCCGCCGAAAAATTAATCCCACCACATTTATTGGCCAGAAGCAGAGCCGCACGAAGTAAGGCTCAAGCTAACTAGCCGCACGCAGTAAAGCGCTAGCTAACTAGACAACTAACTAGACGCACGACGTAAAGTGTAAATTAACTGAATGATTAGTTATTTTATATTTGATAAATTTGTGAAGTAATTTTTCACAAGCGCTCATCACTGATGAAAAATAAAGTACCATAAAAGTCTTGACATCAAATAACTTGACATTACAAGAAGTTGCCGAAATTCTCGATGTTCACTACATGACGGTTTATCGTTATGTTCGTGAGGGAATGTTGCCGGCAGACCAGATTAATCGGTCGTGGCAAATTAGTCGTGCTGACTTAAAAGAGTTTCAGGCAAGTCGCTTAAGTTCAAGCAAGAATAAAAAATCCATATCAAAATCTGGCGGTGGTTCGATTAAGAAAGCACGGCATGGTGGTCGTGACGAAACTGTATGGGCTGACCGCGTTCTTGCCCGATTAATTGAAGGTGATGAAGCGGGCGTGGCTAGCGTGATTAATTCGGCGCTTCGTAGTACTCATAATCTGCAAAGTATTTATTTAGACGTATTGATGCCAGCGCTTGCGACTATCGGTGCCAGATGGGAGCAAGGCAAGTTAGATATTTATGTTGAGCACCGTGCAACCGAAATTGTCTCTCGGCTAATTGGCCAATTGAGTTCGAAATTTTCGCGCCGCGGGGTTGACCGAGGAACTGTAATCATCGTGGCGCCTGAGGGTGAACAGCATTCACTTTCAATTGCGTTGACAGCAGATTTGCTTCGTGTTGAAGGTTGGAAGGTTATGAATCTCGGCGCAAATCTTCCTGCAAGCGAACTGGCCAAAGCAGCCAAAAGTGCTCAAAACCTAGTGAGTGTTTGTATTGCAACGACGATGTCTAGCTCTTTGCAAGAAACCGCTAAGTCAATTTTGGCGGTCCGCAGTGTTTCTGGGTCTAAAGTCAAATGCTTTGTTGCTGGATTGGCAATCAAGTCAGAAGACCAGGCTCAAGAACTTGGCGCGGATCTTTGGGTAGCTAGCCCTCGAGAATTGATTGTTGCACTTGATTTAATGGGTCAGAAGGCTAATTAACTGGCTTTAGCCCTCTAGTAGTTACTACGAACAGGTGTTCGCTACAGTGCTGGTATGCAACTAGACACCAAACAGCGCATTACAGAACTTTCAATTAAAGAACTTTTAGTCACACAGCAGTTAAATACAAAGCCTCAAGTCGTAGAGCGTCTGGCAGTGGCCGATGACGTGCGCGAGTTGTTGCCAGATTCTGGTTTAGTGCGTGGGCGAATTGTGCGTTGCAGTGGCGATGCTGGTCTGTCGTTGGCGCTTTCTCTTTGTTCGCTTGCAACTCAGCAAGGGTCGTGGCTTGGCGTCGTTGGCGTTGAGCATCTTGGTTTACTCGCTGCCGTTGAACATGGTGTTGCTTTAGAGCGAACAGTGTTAGTTCATCCGCCCAAGACTTCTCGTGAATGGTCGATCACAGTTGCTGCAGCGATTGAAGGCTTAGATTTGTTGATTGTCGCGGTTCCTGAACGACTATCGGTTAACGATGCAAGGCGAGTACAAACGCGATTGCAATCTCGTCGTGCAGTGATGATCATTGTTGACAATACGGTGCTGTCGCAATCTAGATCTATGAACGGTTCGAATGAGGCGCAACAGTTTCTTGCTGACGTTGTTTTAGATACAAAAACAAAAAGCTGGAGCGGTGTCGACAAAGGTGCCGGATACTTGCAACATCGTGATGTGCGAATACGAGTTAGTGGACGACGAGTTGCACGAGAGCGCAATTATCTAGTTACGCGCTCGTGCTGACTTAGCTGTTCTTATTTAACTGTTCTTATTTAATAGCAACATGCGCACGCCTAAGCGATTAGCGGTTTTGCGATGTCTTGATTGGTCAGCAGTCGTTGCCGCCAAAAATTCGACTACTCCGTGTGCGGTGATTCATGCACAACGAGTCATATCGCGAACGCCCGCAGCAATGCGTTACGGCGTGCAAGTTGGCATGCGTCGTCGTCATGCTCAAGCGTTGTGTCCAGATATAGAAATTGTTGCGCATCAGCCGAGTCGTGATCGCACTGCTTTTGATGCAGTTGTTCGTGTAGTCAATGAACTCGTGCCGCTAATCGAAGTAAGCGAACCCGGGTTAATAGTTTTTGCTGCTCGCGGTCCATCTAGGTATATGGGTGGCGACGGGCCAATGGCTTCAAAAATAGTTGAGGCGCTAAAAACTTCAGTTGCCGATAGTCGTTTGGCAGCTTTGCTTGTTGGTGTTGGTGTTGCTGATAGTCGCTTGGCGGCTCAGATTGCATCTCATGCCAGCGCTATGGCGAGCAGTAGCGCAAATTTATTTGTGCCGTATGTCGTCGAGCCAGATAAAACCAACGAGTGGCTTGCCCCTCAGTCGGTGCGAGTACTCGGCGAATTTGCAAGCATCAATCGCGAAACAATTTCGTTACTTGAACGACTTGGGTTAAACACATTGCATGATGTTTGTGCTCTAAGCGAATCTGTTTTGGCTGGCAGATTCGGCGAGTTGGGTGTTGAGCTACATCGACTTTCTCGGGGTGATGAGCAGTATCCGCTTGCTGTGGTTCCGCATCCGCCAGAACATCTGTGCATCGAAAAGTTTGATGAGCCAGTTAGCGATCAACAAATCATAATTAACAGTGTGCAACGAATGGCAGTTGCGTTTACTGAGTATTACTCGGTTCATGGCAGTGTTTGTGTGCGAATTGTTATCTCGTTTGAGTCAGAGTCGGGCAAGCGTTCTGAGCGACTGTGGTATCGCCCGCAAGGTTTAACAACGAGTGCAATTATTGAAAATGCAAAGTGGCAACTTGAAGCTTGGCTCGCTAGTCAGCTCGCTGGTGATATCTCTGGTGATCCAGAAAGTCATGCTCTAGAAAATTATGCTCTAGAAAATTATGCTCTAGAAAATCACGGCCTGGTTCGTGTGCAGTTAATCGCTGATGAAGTTCGAACTGATACTGCACAACAACTCAGGTTGTGGGGAGGCAGCACACAAACTGACGAAACAGCGACACAAGCAATCGGTCGATTAAGTGAGTTGCTGGGTTCGTCTGCGGTACAAGTTGCTAAGTGGCAAGGTGGTCGCGATGTCTTAGATAGTTATGAACTTGTTTCAGCAACGCATGCTCAGACTATTGGTAGCGCTAGTAGTCACGAACAGATATCAGCACAGAAATGGCGTGGCGCATTACCGAACCCGTCGCCGAGTGTTGTTTATTCAGAGCCAATTCAAGTGCAGATAAATGATCAATTCGGAAAATTGCTCAGCGTTAGCGCACGTCATGAGTTGAGTGCTTCGCCAGTTTCTGTAATTATTGGCTCAACACATTACAAAGTAAATTCTTGGGCAGGGCCTTGGCCGGTTGAAGAGCGCTGGTGGGATTCAGCTCGTAGTCGGCGGTTAGTTCGACTACAACTAGTCTGCGAAAAAATCACAGCAGATAGCGCGTTGCAGATTTTGGCGATGCTGGCAATTCTCGAACATGGTGAGTGGACAGTTGCGGCGATATATAGCTAATAAAATAATGCGATATTGTGCAGTTGATGATTTCTGATGCTGGCGTTGAATTTGTAAAAAAGTTTTGTGAAGACTTAAAGACCCACAAACCGATTGATGATCGAGAACGAGATTCAATCAAGGTTTTTTGCGAACTCGCACCAGCGTTGCTCGCACCGTTTGATGAACACACTGAAACGACACACGTCACCGCTTCGGCAATTGTTGTTGGTGCGCCTGGTGTGGTGTTGCACTTACATAAACGCCTCAACATGTGGCTGCAACCAGGTGGGCATATTGACGCCGGTGAGACAGTTGATCAAGCAGCATTGCGTGAAGCACGAGAAGAAACTGGCTTACAGTTGCGTCACTTTACGAATGAACTAAATAACCTGCCCAGATTTATTCATCTAGACGTTCACCCTGGCCCCCGCGGGCATACACATTTAGATATTAGATATTTATTGGTTGCTGAAAACGAAACATTTGCCCCAGCCGAAGGTGAAAGCAAAGAAGTCAGATGGTTTGCTTGGGATCAAGTTTTAGACACAGCCGAAGATGGCGCAAGAGGTGCGATTCTCGCTGCTAGGCAAATAGTCAAGATATAACAGCAACTATTTGGCGCTAGTTATTTGCTGTAAGCCAGATCGCAAGATTTTTTCCATTGGTCGCCCTTTGGCGATTTCGTCAACTAATTTGTCGAGATAGCGAATTTTGAGCATCAGAGGATCCTCAATTTCTTGAATCTTCACACCGCAAATAGATCCTGTAATCAGTGACGCGTTTGGATTAATTTTGGCGGCATCAAAGAAGTCAATGAAATTACTCTGCTTCTTAATAAGTTGCTGCAACTTCTTCTCATTAAAACCTGTCAACCACCGAATCACTTCATGAAGCTCTTCGACCGTTCGTCCTTTTCGCTGTACCTTGTTCACGTAATGGGGATACACATCAGAAAATGGCATCAAAAATATCTTGTGCATGTCGCTAAGTGTAAAGAAGTCGCTTTATGAGTGGGATGGTTTAAAGCGCTTCGAATTCTGCTTTGCGAGAAGCCATCCAAGAATCCATTTTGCCTGACTTCATAACTTCCATCATCTTGTCCATTGCCGCCATGTGTGGCTCGTCATTTGCCGCAAACATTTCTTTGCCGTGCTGCTGACTTTGGGATGCCAAATCATCAAACGTTTCCGCTGAAAATACTTGTTCGCAAGCACCGCCAAGTTGACTGCATGTCATAGATTTCATATTTTCTGCCTCGTTTCTCAAACAAATAGGTATTTATTCCCATCAGTTTTAGCAAAGACTAACGCTTTAGTATATAGCGAACATATGTTCGCTAGTCTAATTTGGGTGTCTGGCTACGCCGAACTGCATTGTCGTTCAAACTTTTCGTTC
>CAEZUN010000025.1_pt1 | contig 10505 bp, 9 predicted proteins | sample 7264491 | NCBI WGS metagenome assembly CAEZUN01 (sample SAMEA6813831, study PRJEB35770) | uncultured Acidimicrobium sp. | biome: Freshwater; feature: Freshwater reservoir; material: water | place: Czech Republic | collected 2016-04-20 | depth 0.5m m
CATGTCGGCATCTGAAGCGCTCAATGCTCTAGCCGAGGCGCGCCACGAGGGACTAAATGTGTTTGGTGAGACTTGTCCGCAATACCTATATATGACGCTTGAAGATCATTTGGCTCGACCAGGTTTCGAAGGCGCAAAGTTTGTGTGCTCGCCACCAATTCGTAGCAAGCACGACAAGCATGATCACCACGGTGATCTATGGAAGGGATTGCGAATGAACGAACTGGCAATCGTTTCAACGGATCATTGCCCGTTTTGTTACAAGGATCAAAAAGAGCTTGGTATCGGCAATTTCTCAAAGATTCCAAATGGCATGGGTGGAGTAGAACACCGCATGGAGCTTATTTACCAGGGCGTCGTGCAGGGTGAACTTTCACTTGAACGTTGGGTCGAAACTTGCAGCACCACACCGGCTCGAATGTTCGGCATGTATCCGCAAAAAGGTGTCATTGCACCAGGTTCAGATGCTGACATTTTGGTCTGGGATCCGAATAAGAAGACAAAAATCGGCATTAACGACAAGCACCACATGAACATGGACCACTCTTCGTGGGAAGGCACTGTGATTGATGGCAAAGTTGACACGGTTTTATCACGTGGCATGGTTGTGATTGAAAATGATAAATACACTGGTCGCAAAGGTCACGGCAAATTTATTAAGCGTGGTCTGTGTCAGTACCTCAATTAGTGGAAGATCGCATTAAATAATCCATAAAATTATTAAGTAATCATCGTAAAACAAACAGGAGAAATCATGAATCGCATTAGTCATTGGGTTAATAACAAAGTTGTCGCGGGCACATCTGGCAAGAGTGGCAAAGTATTTAATCCAGCAACTGGCAAACAAGAGTCAGAGGTTGACTTGGCCAGTATCGCCGATGTTGACGCAGCAGTTGCTTCAGCAAAAGCAGCGTTTCCTGCTTGGCGCGCTACGAACTTATCTCGTCGTGCAGAAATCATGTTTCGGATGCGCGAACTTGTCGATGCAAACCGCAAAGAAATCGCGTCGTTGTTGACACAAGAGCATGGCAAAGTTCCAAGTGATGCACTTGGTGAAGTCGCACGTGGTCTTGAAAATATTGAATTCGCATGCGGTGTACCTGCAATGCTCAAGGGCGGCTATTCAGAGCAAGCTTCGACAGGCGTAGATGTTTATTCAATTCGTCAGCCGCTTGGTGTAGTCGCAGGTATCACGCCATTTAATTTTCCAGCAATGGTGCCGATGTGGATGTTTGCCAATGCCATCATGTGCGGCAACACATTTATTTTGAAGCCAAGCGAAAAAGATCCATCAGCATCAATGTTCATCGCTGATTTATTGCGTCAAGCAGGTCTTCCTGATGGCGTTTACAACGTTGTACACGGTGACAAAGTTGCAGTTGATCGTTTGCTGGATCATCCAGATATTGCTGCGGTGAGTTTCGTCGGTTCAACACCGATTGCAAAATATGTTTACGAAACCGGAACAAAAAATGGCAAGCGCGTGCAAGCTCTTGGCGGCGCAAAGAATCACATGCTGGTCCTACCAGATGCCGATCTTGACATGGCGGCCGATGCAGCAATCAGTGCAGCTTACGGTTCAGCCGGCGAGCGATGCATGGCAGTTTCAGTTGTGCTCGCAGTAGACACAGTTGCCGACGCACTAGTTGAAAAAATTAAAACTCGAGTACCAAATATTAAAGTTGGTGCCGGCACAGACCCAGCCAGTGAGATGGGTCCATTGATTAGTCGCGAACATCGTGACAAGGTCGCTGGTTATGTAACTGGTGCCGCAAAAGAAGGCGCAAAAGTCGTGATCGACGGCACCGATAAAGCCAAAGACGAAGGATTCTTCTTGAATCCAAGCTTGATCGACCATGTCAAACCAGGCATGAAGTGTTACGACGAAGAAATTTTCGGACCAGTACTTACGGTCATGCGCGTCAAGAGTTACGACGAGGGTCTGAAGGCAATCAACGACAATCAATTCGGAAACGGCACTGCAATTTTCACACGAGATGGTGGAGTCGCAAGACAGTTTCAATATGAAGTCAATGTCGGAATGGTCGGCATCAACGTGCCGATTCCAGTTCCAGTTTCGTACTATTCATTTGGCGGTTGGAAGGCAAGTTTGTTTGGCGACCAACACATGTATGGCCCAGAAGGCATCAACTTCTATACGCGCGGAAAAGTCGTAACTTCACGATGGCCAGACCCGCGAACATCGCAAGTTGACCTCGGCTTCCCGCACAGTCGGTAATCAAAATGGATATCGGCATTGTTCTGCAGACAACGCCACCTGCAAGTCAGGTGATCGACCTCGCAGTACAAGCTGACGCCCAAGGTTTCTCGCACGTCTGGACATTCGATAGTCACATTTTGTGGGAAGAACCTTTCGTTATATATAGCCAGATTTTGGCAAAGACAAACAATGTCATTGTCGGGCCAATGGTTACAAACCCTGCAACTCGCGACTGGACAGTAACCGCAAGTTTGTTTGCAACATTAAACGAAATGTACGGCAATCGAACGGTGTGCGGTATTGGTCGAGGCGATTCGGCTGTTCGAGTCACAAATGGCAAACCAACGACGCTTGCAACACTTCGAGAAAGTATTGACGTGATTCGCGAGCTTTCAAACGGTCGCGAAATTGCTTACAACGGTTCGAAAATAAAATTTGAGTGGGCGTCAAAAAGCAGGTGCGAAGTTTGGGTGGCTGCGTACGGTCCCAAAGCGTTGCAATTAACTGGCGAAGTTGGCGATGGCTTTATATTGCAACTCGCAGATATTGATATAGCGGCGTGGACAATTGAGGCCGTTCGTAAAGCTGCTCGCGACGCAGGTCGTGATCCGAAAAGTGTAAAAATCTGCGTTGCTGCACCGGCATATGTTGGTAGCAATTTGTCGCATATGCGCGAACAGTGCCGATGGTTCGGTGGAATGGTCGGCAATCACGTTGCAGATATTGTGGCTCGCTATGGCGATTCAAGTTCTGTGCCAGCAGCACTCACCGACTACATAAAAGGTCGTGAAGGCTACGATTATAAACAGCACGGTCAAGCCGGAAACACGCACACAACATTTGTGCCCGACGCGATTGTTGATCGGTTTTGTATTCTCGGTGAGGTCGATGAGCATCTCAAGCGACTTAAGGAACTGCGCGATTTGGGTGTCGATCAGTTTTCGGTTTATTTGCAACACGACGGCAAACAAGAAACGTTAGATGCTTACGGCAAACATATTTTGCCAGAATTCGCAGCTCGAACGCAGGCCAAGAAATAATGAAGTTTGTGCGTCGCATCGCGTATCGCACATCTATGTTTTTGTTGACGTTGGTTTTACTCGTTGGTATTTGGGAACTTTACAAAGCAACTGGCCCACAAGACGGCGGCATAATATTTGGCGCTCGAGTGTTGCCTCGTGCAAATGACACGGCAATGCCCCACGTTTCGACGATGTTTAGTCGCTATGGTCGGCCAGAGGTGCGGGGTTCAGATAAAGAAATATGGCAAGTGGTTCTCTCCGGTGCGTGGTTTTCGCTGAGATTATCGCTGGTTGGTTTTTTTCTAGGTACAACAATTGGCGTCGGTCTGGCAGTGCTGATGGCTCGATTCAATACTGTTCGACGCGGGCTATTGCCATATCTTGTAATGTCACAAACGGTTCCATTGATCGCTCTTGCGCCTTTGGTTGTGAGTTGGGGAGGAAAACTCGAGATCGGTTCTTTTGTCTGGCCGCGTTGGTTGTCGGCTTCAATTCTCGGCACGTTTCTTGCATTCTTCCCGGTCGCAGTTGGCACACTGCGCGGATTAACAAGTTCGCCTGCAGCTGCTGTTGAACTAATGAGCAGTTATGCAGCCTCATGGAGACAGACACTTTTCAAATTGCGCTTTCCTGCAGCGGTGCCGTTCATGGTTCCCGCTCTAAAACTCGGTGCATCTGGTGCGGTAGTTGGTGTCGTTGTTGCCGAAATCAGTACCGGCCTAAAGGGTGGAATCGGGCGATTGATTATCGAATATGCGCGCGAAGCAACTGGCGACCCTGCGAAAGTTTTTACGGCAGTATTCGGCGCAGCAGCACTCGGGCTAACAATGTCTGGATTAGTCGTATTTTTTGATTTGTTTTTAATGCGTAACCGACCAAGGGAGACGAGTACATGAGTGCTGTCGCAAACACCAGTGCAGTTGAAGTTATTGGTGCCAGCAAGATATTTAATGAGGGCACAGCTAATCAAGTAGACGCACTTCTTGATGTAAATTTGACGATTGCGCCCGGTGAGTTTGTTTCACTTATTGGCCCATCTGGTTGTGGCAAATCAACATTGTTGCGTCTGATCGCCAACTTACTTGAACCGACGCAAGGTGAGATAAGTGTTAACGGCAAAACTTCTGCGCAGGCTCGACTTGATCAAGATTATGGAATGGCTTTTCAACAGGCTGGGTTATTTGATTGGCGTACTGTTAGTAAAAATATAGAACTGCCACTTGAGTTAAAAGGGTGGGATAAAAAGAAGCGTGCCGTGCGCGCCGCAGAAATGTTAGAACTTGTGAAACTGCAAGATTTTGGCAATATGTTTCCTTGGCAACTTTCAGGAGGTATGCAACAGCGCGTTGCCATTGCTCGTGCGCTTGCCGCTCATCCGCCGCTATTGCTGATGGATGAGCCTTTTGGTGCACTTGATGAAATGACCCGCGAATATATGCAGGGCGAATTGCTGAGAATTTGTGAAGAGACTTCGACGACCGTTGTATTTGTAACGCACTCAATCCCTGAGGCTGTGTATCTTTCAAACAGAGTCGTTGTAATGTCACCACGACCTGGTCGAATACTTGAGATAATCCCCGTAAATCTGGGTTCAAAGCGAAGCGAGTTGACCCGAGCGGCTGATGGTTTTTTTAGAAGTATTACTTCTGTACGTGAAGCTCTTCGCGGTACGCACGCAGACCATGTCGCAAGCACCGCAATTCGTGGCGTTGAAGATCGCTGAGAAAAAATTCAAAAATGAAAACTCTCGAACGGTTTAAAAAAATTGCAACACCATTTGTATTTGGAGTTGTATTTTTGGGTCTTTGGGAGGGCTCCGTTAATGGTTTTGATTTGAAGCCATATTTTTTGGCGGCCCCATCAAAAATCATGGAGCAATTTTTAAATAATACGACTCGAATTTGGGAAGCTACCGCAGTCTCTGGCAGTAATGCGTTAATTGGTTTATGTCTTGGCACAATTTTTGGTATTGCGATGAGTTTTATTCTCAGCAGATTTCGTTTTCTGAATGAACTTGTTACACCATTAGCGATTTCGCTTAACGCGATACCGATTTTCGTCCTCGTAGCCGTATTGAACAACATGTATTCGATTACAAGTGAGGTACCGCGTAGGTTTATGGTCACCTTGGTTGTTTACTTCATCATCCTCGTGAATGTGGCTCGAGGTTTAACACAAGTAAGTTCAATTCAAGTTGAGTTGATGCGCAGTTACGCTGCCAGCGAATTTGCAATTTTGCGCAAAGTTCGAGTGCCCAACGCGATTCCATACTTGTTTACGGCTCTAAAAGTGGCTGCTCCGGCATCAGTAATCACCGCATTTGTAAGTGAATACTTTGGTGGTCTACAAAACGGTCTAGGTAGTCGGATTACAAGCAATATTGCGAATTCTAAGAACGCCGCAGCATGGGCATACGTTTTGGGCGCGTGCCTACTTGGGCTAGCGTTCTACACAGTCTCCATTATTTTGGAGGGTTTGACTCGAAAGGGTCAAAGTAAATAACAACAATTGCGGGGTAAAACCCGGGGGAGAAATAAATGAAAAAACGATCATTAAAGATGGCCTTAGCCGGCGTCGCCGTGATGTCGTTGATTGCTGGCGCCTGTGGCGGTAGCGATGACGCAGCAACCGAAGAAGCAGTAACCGAAGAGACAGCAGCAGCCGCTGCAGAGTGTGTGACTCCAACACCAGTGAAGTTGCAACTTCAGTGGTTTACTCAGGCACAGTTTGCTGGATATTATGCAGCACAAGATCAGGGTTTTTACACAGAGCAATGTCTTGATGTAACAATTTTGGAAGGCGCTGTAGACATTTCACCACAAACAGTTCTCGCCAACGGCGAAGCTGATTTCGCAATTTCTTGGGTTTCAAAAGCCTTAGCAAGTCGTGAAGGTGGAGCAGACATTGTCAACATCGCTCAAGTTTTCCAACGTTCAGGCACATTGCAGGTTTCGTTCAAAGACAAGAACATTGTTACTTCAGCAGACTTCAAAGGCAAGAACATCGGCAACTGGGGATACGGCAACGAATTTGAAATCTTCGCCGCACTCACCAAGGCCGGTCTTGATCCTGCAAAAGATGTAACACTTGTGCAGCAACAATTTGACATGGCTGGCTTGCTCTCTGGTGACATTGATGCAGCAGAAGCAATGACTTACAACGAGTACGCACAAGTTCTCGAAGCAGTCAATCCAAAAACCAGTGCGCTCTACACAGCCGAAGACTTCAACGTCGTTTCATACGAGGCTGAAGGCGTTGGAATGTTGCAAGACGCAATTTGGGCAGACGGCAAGCGTCTCTCAGATGCTGCATACGTTGACACAGCGACAAAGTTTGTTGCTGCTTCACTTCAAGGCTGGGCGTTCTGCCGCGACAACACATCGGCTTGCCGTGACATTGTCGTTTCAAAAGGATCAAAGCTTGGTGCAAGTCACCAGTTGTGGCAAATGAACGAAGTTAACAAGTTGATCTGGCCTGCCGCAGGCGGCGCCGGAATGATCGACGCAGCAGCATGGGATCGCACAGTGACTCTTTCGCAATCAGCAAAGAATCTCGAAGGCGGAACCGTGTTGACCAAGGCTCCAGATGCGGGTTCATATACCAATGACATCGTCACTGCAGCTCTTGCATTGCTTAACGCTAAAGGTGTTGACACAACAGGTTCGGCATACATGCCAGAGACTGTTGTACTCACCGAAGGTGGAAACTGAGTTAGTTAAGTTAATCAGTTCGCTAGTTAATTTGTTAGTCAAAATTGGCGGGTCGCTTCGGCGGCCCGCCTTTTTTATTTCTGTTTTTTGCTGAGATTTAGTTTCAACAAAGAAATATTTATATCTAGATTTTTAAAAATCTAGATATACGGACAGTGTCGACAGTTGTTCGTACAGCAGTAACCGCGCGCTTTGAGCGTTGCCGCAGTGATTACGAAAAGTGAGCTAATAGGGTCGGTGTATCCATCAGAACCACGAGCCATGGCTACTTCGTGAGCAGAGATTATTTTCTCGTAGCCATGTGCGTCTGGCGAAAGTCGAGACTCGTTGGGTTCATTCAGCGGGCGACCTGCAAGTTTGGTAATTCTGTTTTCGTTAGCCATGCTGTGGATAGTTACTTTAAATGTCGTGAAAAATTTTTGCGAGTTGCTCGACACCATCTGCGATTGATGGTGCAGGGCGAGCGAAAAATCGATCAGCGTTGACGCAAGCCGTGCGCCATGACGGGTCAAACTCATGTGCGAGTGCGGATGCTTCTTTTGCCGCGCGAACTTCATCAAACCCGCAAGGCGCGAATACGACAATGTCTGGTCGTGCTTCACGAACTGCCTGCCAAGTTGTGGCTAGAGACGGCACACCTGGTTTGCCAAGAACTTCGATGCCACCGGCTGCTTCAACCATTTCGGGTATCCAGTGCCCGCTAGCAAATGGAGGGTCAAGCCACTCGGCGATAAAAACTCGTGGACGAGTTTTGCCGGTAACCGACTTGCGCACAATTTCAACACGACTGAGCATTCGCTCAGCAACTTGCTGACCACGTGACGTAACACCGAGAGCCGTAGCGAGTGTGATTACCGGCTCAGCAACTTCGCTGATGGTGTGTGGATCAAGTGAAATTACCCGTGCACCAACATCGCAAACATCTTCGCTTGACACGGCACAGACACGACAAAGATCTTGTGTAACAATTACATCTGGAGCTAACTCGCGCAACAAATTTTCGTCAATCGTATAAAGTTGTTCACCATTATTTACGGCCGCCCGCACTTGAGCATCAATCGCTGGCCCCGACAAAGCAAGCGAATCAACTCGGCTGAGCGAAACTATTGGCAGATTCGCTGCAGACAATGGCCAGTTGCATTCGCATGAGCGACCAACCAGTTGATCAATTAGTCCCAAATCGCCAATCATTTCGGTAGCACTTGGCAATAACGAGACAATACGCAAAGAGGTTCTGCTTTCTTTACAAACTTTTAGTTCGTGTTAATTTTTGCAGTGCTTGTCGGCGAGATCAAGAACCTCGTCAATAATCTCAAGACCAGTCTTAATATCTTCAACGGGCGTATTGCACGGTGGCACAACATGCATGCGATTGAAGTGTGTGAACGGCCAAAGATTGCGCTCTTTGCACGCCGCAGCAAGATCCATCATTGGCTTGGCATCTGCACCGGCTGCGTTAAACGGCACCAGTGGCTCACGAGTCTCGCGATTTTTGACGAGTTCAATTGCCCAGAACACGCCAAGTCCACGCACGTCGCCCACGCTTGGATGTTTCGCCTTAATTTTTTCAAGCGCTGGCCCGATGATGTCGGTGCCCAACATTCGCGCGTGCTCAACGATTTTTTCTTCTTTGAAAATATTGATCGATGCAACCGCAGCAGCACAAGAAAGTGGATGTCCGCTGTAGGTGAGACCACCTGGGAAAGCTCGGTCTTTAAAAGTATCCGCAATTTTTTGGCTAATAACGACACCACCGAGCGGAAGATAACCAGAGTTGACTCCTTTTGCGAAGCAAATTAGATCTGGCGTTACATTCCATTTATTCACTGCGAACCATTCGCCACAACGACCAAAACCTGCCATCACTTCGTCACACATCATCACAATGCCGTGCTTTGTGCATAGATCCCGCACGCCCTGCAAATATCCATCAGGCGGAACCAAGATTCCGTTTGTTCCGACGACGGTTTCAAGTGCGATCATTGCGACAGTTTGCGGGCCTTCAACCATCAACACATTCTCAAGGTGTTCAAGTGCGCGTTCGCATTCTTGTTTGTCACTCGTTGAGTGAAATGCTGAGCGATATGGGTAAGGTCCCCAAAACTTTACAGCGCCCGATGCTCCGGTTTCGTTTGACCATCTGCGTGGATCACCAGTTAACGCAATTGCACCCGCTGTTGAGCCGTGATACGAGCGGTAAGTCGTAAGAATCTTGTGACGACCAGTGTGAAGTTTTGCCATGCGTGTTGCGTACTCTGCGGCTTCAGCACCACCATTGGTGAAAAAAACCATGTTCAAATTACCAGGCGCAAGTTCGGCGATCAATCGAGCGGCTTCGCTTCGTGAAGCATTTGCAAATGGTGGGGCAACTGTGCAGAGTTTTCCGGCTTGTTCTTGTATTGCTGCAACTAATTTTGGATGCTGATGGCCGATATTTAAATTAACTAATTGACTTGAGAAGTCGAGATACTTTTTGCCGGTTGAATCCCAGAAATATGAACCCTCGCCACCTGTAATTTCGGTTGGGTTGAGAGTTCCTTGTGCTGACCACGAATGAAACACGTGAGCACGATCGTCTAAATAGGCCTGAGTCTTGGTTGCTTCAATTGTCATCTCCTCAGCCTAATTCGTGAAGTTGTACAAAAAGTTAATTGAAATTCAAAAAAGCCACACTCCCGAAACATTTCATGGACTTTTTTGAAACATTGAACTTCTAGATTGTGGCCAGTCACAGCGTCGTGAACTAGTTAGCAAATTTTTGGCTGACTAGCCCATCAGTAAAAACCAGATCTAAAACAGATCAAAATGACGAAAAGAGGAATAATGAATTCGGACGTAACAGTTCTAGGAGCACAAATTTCGCTGCTTTGGATCGTGATTGGTGCCGCGCTAGTCGTGTTCATGCAAGCAGGTTTCGCATTAGTTGAAACCGGACTGTGTCGGGCGAAACATGCTGCCCATGTTGCCAGCACAAACTTCGCCGTGTTTGGCTTAGGTTTCGTAGGTTTTTTTCTAATTGGTTTCCCACTCGCATTTGGCGGCTTCAGCTACTCAGCCTTTGGGCTCGACGCACCAGTCGGCGAAGCGCTTATTGGCTCGGGAAACTGGGTGTTTGCTTGGGGTGGCGGCTGGGCGCTCTCAGGTGGCAACATCACACCAGCGCTACTCGGATTCTTTTTATATATGGCTGCGTTTATGGATACGACGGCGACGATTCCAACCGGATCAATGGCTGAGCGTTGGAAGTGGGGAAGTTTTGTTATCTGGGGATTATTCTGTGGCGGAATTTATTATCCGATAATCGCTGCATGGACTTGGGGCGGTGGCTGGTTAGCAAAAACTTGGGCGACGATGTCGCTTGGTGCCGGCTACGTCGACTTCGCAGGTTCTGGAGTTGTGCATATGGTCGGTGGAGTTGCGGCACTTACAGGCGCAGTGGTTCTTGGCCCGCGAATCGGAAAGTACGACAAAAAAGGAAATGCGATCACGATCGCGGGTCACGATATCCCGATGGCGATGCTTGGAACTTTTATTTTGCTATTTGGTTGGTTC
>CAEZUN010000026.1_pt1 | contig 10405 bp, 10 predicted proteins | sample 7264491 | NCBI WGS metagenome assembly CAEZUN01 (sample SAMEA6813831, study PRJEB35770) | uncultured Acidimicrobium sp. | biome: Freshwater; feature: Freshwater reservoir; material: water | place: Czech Republic | collected 2016-04-20 | depth 0.5m m
TGCCAGGTTTGACCACAAGACCAACGCGCGCATGTCTGATATCGCCATGAGTCAGCCCATCATCATCGCGACGCTGGTAGTCGATCCAAAGATCCCATGGAGTTTCGCTGGTTGAAGCATCAGCCATGTGTTTGAGTTTACTGAGCATAGGCAGGGTTGCTAGTAGCTGGGCTAAAGCATTTAACAAGGTTGATCAAAGTTTCGTCGACAAGGTTGGGCAGCTCGACGTCGTAATGTGGATTTTGAAATGTGGCGAGCAACAAGAAACCTGTTCGTCTGAGTTCGCCAACATGCGATGTGCGAATCGATTTGTATCTTCTCAATTCTGTTCGTGAGCAAATTGCTTTGAAATTTTGCTCGTGAGACAGGAAGACCGATATCAAATACAAGCCCGTCTCTTTATGGGATGCTTCTGCAGATTTGCGCAAACTATCTAACATCATCAATCCACCTCGAATTACAACAACGGCATCATCAGGAGGGCTTTCATTAGTAGGTGAAGTCGCCGCACACGCCTATGTGTGCTGAAATTAGGGTAATGGTGGGTGGTTTCGCTGAGAATATGCCGTAGATTGAAGGGGTCGATTAGGGCTCATCCTCTGATTAGATGCCACTGACCAAAAGGTTGGGGCGACCAGTCATCTCGCCGGCTAGCAAGTCTGCTGGTGAGACTTCGAAAGGCAAAATTAAAGTGGCGATCACTCCAACTAAAGATGTCATCAGCAAGCATGGACAGCACGCGACAGACTCGGGCTCACCAGAAGTACAAATTGCACTTCTAACTGAGCGAATTAACAGTCTCACCGAGCATCTCAAGAGTCATGTTAAAGACCACCACTCACGTCGTGGATTGTTGATGATGGTTGGTCGTCGTCGAAGAATGCTTGATTACATCCGAGATCGAAACATTGAGAAGTATCGAAAACTTCTTGAAGATCTTGGCTTGCGTCGTTAAACGTTCATCAACGATAAAAATATCGTTAAACAGTCACAAAGAAGAAAACAAAAATAACAACATAAACCAAACGAGCAATCTGTAGTTGGTTGTCAGTTGAGGATTTCGCGAACTGCTCTGAAAAGTTCCGCGCGTAATCCACGAAGTTCTCAACTGGGAACCGACAATTTGCTCGCTTCATAAGTCTGCAACCCGTAACGAACGGCACAGACGCGAAAGGAAATATCATGGCCGAGGCCATTTCAGTAAGCGGTCTAATTTCAGGGACCGATAGAACACTCACATTTGAGACGGGCAAACTCGCTTTGCAGTCACAAGGAGCAGTAGTAGCAAAAATCGGTAAGACGACAGTTCTTGCAACAGCGAACGCCGCAAAGGGCGTGCGTGATGGCATCGACTTCTTTCCGTTGACAGTTGACGTTGAAGAGCGCGCTTACGCAGCCGGAAAAATTCCTGGCTCGTTCTTTCGCCGCGAAGGTCGTCCAAGTCAGCAAGCAATTCTCACATGCCGACTTACAGACCGTCCGTTGCGACCAGCTTTCCCAGATGGTTACCGCAACGAAACTCAAGTCGTAATCACCGTTATTGGTGCAGACCAAACTAACCCTCATGATGTGCTGGCAATTAACGCAGCCTCGGCATCGTTCATGATCTCGGGTATTCCATTTGACGGCCCAATTGGTGCCGTGCGTTTGGCTTATAGCCAAGAGGGCAACTGGATTGCGCATCCAACATTCGAAGAAGGCGAAGAGTCGACATTTGAATTAGTCGTTGCTGGTCGTGAACTTGATAACGGCGATGTTGCCGTGATGATGGTTGAAGCAGGTGGAACCGAGAAGAGTTTCTCGTATTACGAAGCCGGCGCACCAAAAGTTAACGAAGAAGTTATTGCAAGCGGATTAGAAGCATGCAAGCCGTTCATCAAAGAGTCGATCAAGCTTCAGCGTCAACTTGTTGCAAGTGTGATTGCAACTCGTGGCGCAATCGAGCCACTTAAGTACACACCAGTGCTTGACTACACCGAAGAATTGTTTGCAGCCGTTGAAGCTGCAGCAACAACAAAGTTGCAACCAGCAATTCGTATTGCACTCAAGAGTGATCGCAACGAAGCAATTGATGCGGCAACAACTGCAACACTTGCTGAACTTGCAGAGAAGTTTCCTGCTCAAGAGAAGCAAATCAAAGAAGCAGTTCGCTCACTGACTAAAAAATTGGTGCGTAAGCGTGTTGTCGACGAAGGCATTCGTATCGACGGTCGCGGACCTGCTGATCTTCGACCGGTTTCGGCTGAAGTTGGTTTGATCTCAACTGCTCACGGCACAGGGTTGTTTCAGCGCGGTGAGACACAAGTACTCAACGTTCTGACAATGGCAATGCCGAAGATGAACCAGATGATCGACTCGATCACGCCTGAGACATCAAAGCGTTACATGCACGACTACAACATGGCCCCATGGGCAAACGGAGAAACTGGTCGCGTCGGTACGCCAAAGCGTCGCGAAATCGGCCACGGCGCACTCGCTGAGCGCGCTTTGTTTCCTGTTGTTCCGAGCCAAGAAAAGTTTGCGTACACACTTCGTTTAGTTAGCGAAGTTTTGTCGTCAAATGGTTCGACATCAATGGCGTCAGTTTGTGCATCAAGTCTTTCTTTGATGGATGCAGGTGTGCCGATTGTTGCGCCAGTCGCAGGTATCGCGATGGGTTTGATTTTTGATCAAGGCAAGTACACAGCGTTGACAGACATTCTCGGTGCAGAAGATGCATTCGGCGATATGGACTTCAAAGTTGCCGGCACCGCAGATGCAGTAACTGCATTGCAACTTGACACCAAAATCGAAGGTATCCCAAGCGATGTTTTGGCAAAAGCATTACAGCAGGCCAAAGAAGCACGCTTAAAGATTCTCGGTGTGATGAACGCAGCAATTAATGCACCACGTGCAACGGTTAACGAGAGTGCGCCAAAGATTGTTACGTTCACAATTCCGCTTGACAAAGTCGGTGAAGTGATTGGGCCAAAGGGCAAAGTAATTAACACGATTCAGCAAGAGACTGGCGCAGAAATCAATGTAAGTGATGACGGCGCAACCGGCATCATCACAATTGGATCACCAGACAACTCAAAAGTTGAAGATGCCAAGGCTCGTATTTTGGCAATCGTTGATCCACCGACTGCAGAACTCGGCGCTGTTTATACAGGTCGCGTTGTTAACACAGCGGCATTTGGCGCATTCGTAAACATTCTTCCTGGTCGAGATGGGCTTGTGCACATTTCGAAACTTGGTAACGGTCAGCGTGTGGCTCGAGTCGAAGATGTTCTGAACATCGGCGACGAAGTTCAGGTGCGAGTCGATGACATCGACGATCGTGGCAAAGTCAGCCTCAGTCTGATTGGCCCAGATGGCGAAGTCATCAAGGGCTCTGCCGGCGGTTCGTCAGGTGACGGCGAGCGTGGTCCGCGTCCAGAGAGAAATGATCGTCCGCGTTCTAATGATCGCCCGCGTTCAAATGATCGTGGTGGACGTAATGATCGCAATGATCGTCCCCGTTCAAATGATCGGAATGATCGTCCGCGCAACGACCGTAACGATCGTCCGCGTTCAAATGATCGCAGCACACCATCGGATGCAGTCAGTGTGAGTTTCGAAGAAGAGTTCGATCGCGATTTGCGAAACGATCAATAGGCATCTACTGACATGACAATTCGTGTCGGTGTTATCGGTGCCGCTGGGCGGATGGGACGAACAGTCTGTGCCGCAATTGTGGCCGACCAAAATCTAGAACTGGTTGCGGCAGTTGACTCTGCTGCTTCTGGTTCGACGGTTGAAGGCTTAACAATTGCCAAAGATTTGTCTGCGCTCGACGACGCAAAGGTTGAAGTTGCAGTTGACTTTACGGTCGCCGCCGCTTCTCGAATCAATTTGCCTTGGTTAGCACTGCATAATGTTCATGCAGTGGTTGGTACGACGGGTTTTACCGATACAGATATTGCAGAGTTTAAGAAGATGTTTGCATCCAGCAACTGCATCGTTGCGCCGAACTTTGCTATCGGCGCAGTATTAATGATGCGCTTCGCCGAAATCGCAGCACCGTTTTTTGACACGGCAGAAATTATCGAGATTCACCACGATGGCAAAGCAGATTCGCCGTCAGGCACAGCAATTGCAACTGCTAATCGAATGGCTGCGGCCAGCAGTCAGTGGGCGAAAGACCCAACTACACACGAAGCGATTACTGGTGCACGCGGTGCAAAATCGGCAGCCGGTATACCAATTCATGCAGTTCGCATGCGTGGTGTAGTTGCCAATCAAGAAGTTGTGTTAGGCACACAAGGTCAAACACTTACAATTCGCCACGACACGATCGATCGCGCGAGCTTTATGCCGGGCGTTGTGTTGGCATGCAAAAAAATCGCCGAGAACAAGGGATTCACCCTTGGACTCGACAAGTTCTTAGGTATTTAAGCGCTTTTAAAAACCGTTTATTGGCGCTTCCTGTTAACGAAGCGAATTAATCGCTGCGTCATAGTTTGGTTCGTTGGCTATTTCGCTGACGAGTTCTGTGTGCAGAATCTTGCCTTTTTCATTTGCGACGATAACCGCCCGAGCTAAGACACCCTTTAGAACGCTGCTCGTTAAATTGACACCGAATGCCGCACCAAAGTTCGACCTAAACGACGAAGCAGTCTTCACATTTGCTAAACCTTCAGCAGCACAGAAGCGTCCTTGGGCAAACGGCAAGTCGGCTGACACGCAGTAAACCTCGGTGTTGCTGAGTGAAGATGCAATCTCGTTGAATTTTCGAGTACTTGTAGCGCAAGTTGGTGTGTCGATACTTGGGAAGATATTGAAAATTACCCGCTTGCCAGCAATGTCTTTGTTGGTGATGTCTTGCAGAGCACTTGTTGTAAGCGAAAACTTAGGCAATGATTTGCCTGTTGCTGGCAATTTGCCACTCACTGAAACTGGATTGCCACCCAAAGTAACAGTTGCACCAGATTTTTTCTTCGCGACTTTTTTTGCAGTTTTTTTAGCAGTCTTTTTCTTCGTAACTTTTTTAGCAGTTTTTTTTGCAGTCTTTTTCTTTGTAGCCATGTTTTTCTCCTTGATTTTTGTGATTAGTTAGATTTTGGTCGACTTTTACGTGCCGACTGAAGTGAGGATACTACGAACAAAAGTCCGACAACCCACCACTGATACTTCTCAATGTAATTCAGAAAATCCTTAATTTGTTGTTCAAATAACTTTCCGCCGCGCCACAACACGGCGAGCTTTATTGCAATACCTATTATCAGAAGCGGCACAAATTTTTGTATCTTCATTTTGCGATGCCCTACTAAAAGGCAAACTACATTGCTTCCTGGCATCAGTACAACCATCAAAGCGCCGGCTTTATCGACGGCTCTTTCTGTCCACCTATAAATTGCGGGCAATTCGCCGACGTTACCTAAAACCCAACTTGTTGCTTTCTCTCCATACCAGCGGCCAACCAAAAATAATGCGACTCCTGCGATTAAAACTCGGAAGAAACCGATAACTGAATAACTCAACAAATCGATATACGGCACTGAAGCGAATAAATTTCGATTTCGTGAACTTAATAACAGCACAAGTTTTGGTCGCTCATCGACGAGGGCTGGGCCAATATTTGTGCCGATTGTGCCGATCACAAACAACATCGTTGTCAATGTCAATACGGCTTTTCGCATTCGTAACACGCTAGCCGACTTGCTAACTTTATTGATAATAACTAACCAGCTTTTGGGGGACTCATGAAGGGTTTAATGCAGGACACACCACTAACCATGGTGCACATTTTTGAGCGTGCCGAAAAGTACCACTCGGATAAAACAATCACGACGGCGACTGCAGTTGGCAAAGTTCGAATTAGTTATGGCGAGTGGGCAGCGCGCACGCGTCAACTTGGCGGTGCGTTGGACAAGCTCAAGATCTCAGCAGATGGGCGAGTGGCGACTTTCGGATGGAACACCGCAAGACATCTTGAACTTTATTTCGCGGCACCATGCACGGGGCGCGTTGTTCATACTTTGAATATTCGTTTGTTCCCCGAGCAACTTACATATATAGTGAACCATGCCGAAGACGAAGTCGTCTTTGTTGATCGTTCGCTGTTCGGTTTGATTGCACCACTGTTGCCGACATTCAAAACTGTGAAGCATCTCGTGATAATGAACGACGGCAAAGGTGATGTGCCCGATTCTGTAGATGGCATGCAGATGTATGACTACGAAGAATTAATCAAAGGTGTTTCAGGCGTTGAATTTAAAATCACCGACGAAAATCGTGCGGCAAGTATGTGTTACACAAGCGGCACCACTGGTAACCCAAAAGGTGTTGTGTATAGTCACCGGTCAACATTTATGCACACGATGGGAGCAATGACGGTTGATTCGCTCGGTGCGCGCGAGAGCGACATCATTTTGCCAGTTGTGCCGATGTTTCATGCCAACGCTTGGGGGCTTGCACACGCGGCAGTTGCATGCGGTGCAAATCTCGTGTTGCCTGGCCCAGACCTGTCTGGCAAAGCAATCGCCGATTTGATCGTCGAAGAAAAAGTCACCGTGGCTGCGGGCGTGCCGACCATTTGGATGAGCGTGTTGCCAGAACTCAAGGGTCGCGACACTTCTGCACTTCGGGTCATTCCTGTTGGCGGAAGTGCCGTGCCAAAAGCGTTGAGCGAGGCATACCGCGAGACCGTTGGTCTGCCGATTTTGCAGGCGTGGGGCATGACAGAGACAAGCCCAATCGCGGCGACTTGCAATTTGTCGCTTGCTGATCAGCAGAAATCAATCGAAGAGCAGGCTGAACTTCGTACAACTGTGGGCACAATCAATTTCGGGGTTGATTGTCGAGTTGTTCTTCCTGGTACGACTACTCCTGTGCCGTGGGATGGTGAGACGAGCGGCGAGTTGCAATGTGCAGGTTCGTGGATTGCATCTACTTATTACAACGACGCTCGCGCCGGCGAAAGTTTCACTGATGATGGTTGGCTGCGCACGGGCGATGTTGCGACGATGGATTCTTCAGGTCGCATTCGTCTTGTTGATCGCACAAAAGATCTTATTAAAACTGGTGGGGAATGGATCTCGTCTGTTGAGATCGAAAACGAACTGATGTCGCATCCAAAAATTAAAGAAGCAGCAGTCGTCGGTGTGCCTCACCCGAAGTGGTCAGAACGACCACTCGCGTGTGTTGTGCTTAACCCTGGCGAGTCTCTAACTAAAAATGAAGTGCTTGACTACATTCGGCCAAGGCTGGCCAAGTGGCAAGTGCCAGATGATGTTGTGTTCATTGATGAAGTGCCAAAGACGAGCGTCGGTAAATTCTCTAAAAAAACTCTTCGCGAAAAATACGCAGATTACGTTTTGCCAACCGCCTGAACTCGGCGTAAGAATTGCTTCGTTCGATCATCAATTGGATTATTAAAAATCTGTTCGGGTCGACCTTGTTCGGCGATTTGGCCCGAATCTAGAAAACAAACTCGATCACTTATTTCGCGGGCGAAGTTCATTTCGTGGGTTGCAATCAACATCGTGATACCGCTGCCTTTGAGTTCGCGCACCACATCAAGCACTTCGCCGACAAGTTCGGGGTCGAGTGCCGAGGTTATTTCATCGAGCAATAGCACTTCAGGGTTCATCGCCAGCGCACGAACTATGGCGACTCGTTGTTGTTGACCGCCCGATAGTTGGTCTGGGTATGAGTCGATCTTTTCGTCTAAGTTAAAACGCTTAAGTAACAACTGAGCGGTTGCATTCGCTTCTTGGGTTGACTTGTCAAGTACTTCGGTTAGTGCGAGCGTGATGTTTCGGCGCACGCTCATGTGCGGAAACAGATTAAAACTTTGAAACACGATGCCAATTCTGCGGCGAATTGGATCTGGGTCGCGACCAAGTTGCGAGATCTCGTCGCCGTCGAGAAAAATCGCCCCAACATCAACTGGCTCGAGTAAATTGACGCATCTCAATAATGTTGTTTTGCCCGATCCACTAGAGCCGATAAACGAAACAACCTCACCAGCGTTAACTTCAAGGTTGAGGCCAGCAAGCACTTTTCGCTCTGCGAAACTTTTGTGAACGTTATCTAGCCGAAGTTTCATCGAACCCTCGTAGCAGAGGTACGTTTGCGCTCACGGGCCAGCAAATAATCTGTCGTTCGTGTGAGCGGAATCGTGATCATCAAAAAGATAATTGCCGCGCCGATATATGGCGTGAAGTTGGCAAATTTTGCTTTATCAATATTCGCTTGGCGCAAAATCTCGATCGGCCCGATCAAACTGACGAGGGCAACATCTTTTTGCAAACTCACTAGATCATTCATTAGCGGCGGTACGACTCGGCGAATTGCTTGTGGCAAAATCACAAAGCGCATCGTCTGCGAGTTTGAAAGTCCCAAACTTCGCGATGCTGCGCGCTGTGATTCATGCACGCTGTCGATGCCAGCACGAAAAACTTCGGCAATATATGCACCATATGTGAGCACAAGTGCAACCGACCCCCAGAGAAGTGGTGAATTGAAAGGTCGTTCTAGACCTACACCCGGCACGCCGAAACCAATTAGATAAATCCACAAAATAACTGGCACACCACGCATGATGTCGATATATCCGATAACGAAAATTCGAATCGGAAACAGCGCTGGGTTACGCGAGCTGCGGGCAATTGCCAAAACTAATGCCAAAGCAATAATCGCCGGCGTTGACCAAGCAAAAATCTTGATGTCTAAAACAAATGCGTCGAGTAATCTTGGCAATGAATCAATCAATCTCTCGCCGTTAAAAAAAGATTCTTTAACGCGGTCCCAACGGGGGAGGCGCGGCACCAGAAATATAAGTAGCGAAACAACAACGACAGTGCTCAGCGCAGCGATAATGCTGCTGCGCTGGCGCTGCCGTTGTTCGAACTTCTGGCGTTGAGTTTTTGTATCCGTATTAATTAGTTTTTGACTAGTCGAGACTGATGACTGGGGCGTTCGTTTTATCGGCCAGCCAAGTCTTTTCAATTTCTGCCAAGGTGCCTGAATCTTTAATCGTTGCAAGTGCAGTGTTTACACAATCAACGAGTTTGTTGTCTTTATCAAACAACAAGCCAAAGTTGTCAGCGGCGACGGCATCACTCAGCGGAAACTGACCAATAACTTTCGAGCCTTCAATTTCAACAGCACTGATGTAGAACGCGGTTGGCAAGTCAACAACAATTGCATCAATTTGTTTTGCTTCAAGTGCTGCCTTGGCTCCTGCATTGTCGTCGTAAATAAACGGCTCATTGGTCGGCTTGATCACATTGAGAATGAAGTCAAGACTTGTTGTGCCGGATTGCGCGCCAAACTTCAGGTCTTTAAGTTCTGAAAGTTTTGTTGCACTGGCGACTGGCGAGTCTTCGAAACCGACAACAGCTTGATTTGTTGAGTAATACGGGTCGCTGAAACTCACTGTTGCTTTTCGCTCATCGGTAATCGAATACTGCTGCAAGTTGAAGTCAAAGTTTTTTGCACCTGGTTGAACTGCTTCATCAAAACCGGTGCGTACCCAAACTATATTTTCATTTGTGTAGCCGAGTTCGCTGGCAACTGCATATGCAACTGCTGCTTCAAAACCTTCACCAGACTCTGGTTTATCGCCGACAACCCATGGCTCGAACGCTGGCGTGCCAGTGGCGATGGTTAATTTGCCCTCGCTAATTGTTGGGCAGGCTGAATTTGATTCACTGCTACCGCAACTAGCAAGGCCGAGAGCGGCGACGCTGCCGAGGATAATAGCCAAGCGTGTGAGGCGTGATTTGGTGGTCATATTGGAGGTTCCTTTCCAAAGAACGTTTATTTACAAAAAGCAAAACTAGCACTACTTGACACTGAGACGGTTAGAGTCTTATTGTCTCACTATGGCTATCGCAGTTGTTGCAAACCAGGCGGCTTTCACCGAAGTAGAAACGCGTGTGCTCGATGCCACCAAGTTGGCGATTGAGAAGTGGGGAGTGTCAAGGTTTACCGTCGCCGATGTTTGTGATCTCGCTGGTGTTTCACGAGCGACCCTCTACAGAATGTTTCCAGGCGGAAAAGAAATTTTGCTCGAAGCATTGCACGTTCGTTCGCTAGATGAGTTTTTCACCACGCTTTTAGATCGTGCCGAAGGCGCAAAGTCTCTTGAAGATCTACTTGTGCGTTGTATCGTTTCGGCTACCAACGAGCTGCGCAACGATCAACACTTAGCGATGATGCTGGCCACTGAGCCAGGCACGACTCTGATGCAATTTACGATCGACGGCTTGTCGCGCATTGTGCGTGTTGCCGCTGCATATTTGGCACCTCACGTCGCAAACTTTTTGCCGAAGCGTGAAGCTGATGCATTGGTTGAAGTTTTGGCACGTCTCGTTATTTCTTACTTTTTGACGCCTTCCGATAGATACGACTTCGCCAATGAGGCGAGCGTTGTCAA
>CAEZUN010000028.1_pt1 | contig 9881 bp, 8 predicted proteins | sample 7264491 | NCBI WGS metagenome assembly CAEZUN01 (sample SAMEA6813831, study PRJEB35770) | uncultured Acidimicrobium sp. | biome: Freshwater; feature: Freshwater reservoir; material: water | place: Czech Republic | collected 2016-04-20 | depth 0.5m m
GGCGCAATCATGATCACGTCGACACCTTTTGGTGGCGCGATGCGCTCAAAGCGAATATTAAAACCGTGTGCGAACGCAATCGCTTTGCCGTCTGCGAGATTGGCTTTGATGTGCTCGTCATAAATCTTTTTTTGCTCCGTGTCTGGTGCAAGAATCATGATCACATCAGCCCACTTTGTGGCATCAGCAATTGCCATCACTTTGAGCCCAGCAGCAGTTGCTTTGGCAGCCGACGACGAACCGTCACGCAAACCAACGACTACATCGACACCAGACTCTTTAAGGTTCAGCGCGTGGGCATGACCTTGCGAACCGTAACCAACAATCGCAACTTTTTTTGAGCGAATAATCGATGGGTCAGCATCTTTCTCGTAGTAAACATTTGCAGCCATTAGTTTGCCTTTCCCTTGGTTTCTTTCACTGCACGAACTCGTGCAATGCGATCTAATTTTGGCAGCGCAACCCGGCCGGTGCGCTGTGATTCAATGATTCCATATTGTCGCAGCAATTCTGAAAAATCGTTCAATTTTTCTGGACTTCCATCCAGGCTTACGCTTAAAGCCTCAGGCCCAACCCCAAGAATCTTGCCTTCGAAGATATTGGTCAGTTCAACGATTTGACCACGTTGCTCTGGCGTCGATCGCACCGTGGCGACCATTAATTCACGCTCTACTGAGTTACGAGGATCAAGCTCAGAGATGCGCACTACATCAACAAGTTTGAACAACTGTTTGACCATCTGTTCGAGAGTTGCGCTCTCAAGGTCTACGACGATCGTGATGCGACTGTAATCTTCTTGTTCAGTTGGTGCGACTGCGAGCGAGAAAATGTTGTACCCGCGACGTGCAAACAACGATGCGACACGAGCCAGAACACCCGGTCGGTTTTGCACCAACACCGAGAGCACATGATGATTTGACGCCGTGCCGTGTGGATTATTTCCGGTCATCGCAAAAACTCCCGTCGCTTTTCTTGAGATGGTTGCAACATAATTTCGTCGTTGCCTTTGCCAGCAGCAACCATCGGAAAGACTTGCTCAGTTGGCTCGACTCGAAATTCAACTACGACTGGACGGTCGTTGATGCTGTTTGCTTTTTCAATGGCTGATTCAACTTCTTCAGGCGAGTCAACACGAATGCCAACGCATCCCATTGCTTCAGCCCATTTGATGTAGTCGGGCACTGTCTCAGAAAAGTGAACTTGACTGTAACGATTGTCGTAGAACATCTCTTGCCATTGACGAACCATGCCAAGATTTGAGTTGTTCAAGATGCCGACCTTGATCGGAATTTGTTCAACTGATGCGGTGATTAATTCTTGAGCAGTCATCTGAAAGCAACCGTCGCCGTCAATTGCCCAAACTGTTTTGTCTGGGCGACCAACTTTTGCGCCAATTGCAGCGGGCACCGAAAAACCCATCGTGCCAAGACCACCAGAGTTAACCCAGGTGTACGGTTCGTTGAAGTGCCAATACTGACTCGACCACATTTGATGTTGTCCGACACCTGAAACAAGAATTGTGCCATCTGGCGATGCATCACGAAGTTTTTCGAGACAATACTGCGGCTTGAGTGCCGCACCAGGTGCACTTGGCTCATAAGCGAGAGGGAAATTTTCTTTCCAACCGTTGACGCGACTACGCCAAGCCGAAATATCTTCTTGCACCATCGTGCCAGCAAGCAAATCTCGTATTGCGATAATCATTTCTTCGATTACGAGTCGACAGTCACCAACGATTGGCACGTCTGGCTTGCGAACCTTGCCTTGCTCAGCAGGATCAATATCAACGTGAATAATTTTCGCACCAGGTGCAAATGCTGAAACTTTGCCTGTTACGCGGTCATCAAATCGCGAACCAAGCGCGATCAACAAGTCTGCTTTTTGTAATGCAGTCACTGCGGTTGCGTTGCCGTGCATTCCTGGCATACCTAAACACAATGGATGATTATCAGGAAACGCACCGCGCGCCATCAACGTTGTGACGACCGGAATCTGTGTGAGTTCAGCAAGTTCTCGCAACGCATCAGCGGCACGGGCCTTGAGTACGCCACCACCAACGTAAAGAATTGGTTGTTTTGATTCGAGGATTAATTTTGCCGCCTCTTTAATCATCCGCGGATGACCTTTAGTTGTTGGCTTGTATCCAGGCAAACTATCTATAACTTCGTCATCTGTTGGCCAATGCCAATCCATCATGTTTTGTAGAACATCTTTTGGCACATCAATTAAAACTGGACCAGGTCGACCAGTTGTTGCGATATGAAATGCTTGACGAATCGCCATCGGTAAATCATCTGCGCTCATCACAAGTTCGTTGTGCTTTGTGATGCTACGCGTGATACCAACTGTGTCACATTCTTGAAACGCGTCAGTACCGATTGCACTCGTTGGTACTTGACCAGTTATTGCAACCATCGGAATTGAATCCATAAATGCATCACAAAGCGGTGTCACTAAGTTTGTTGCAGCAGGACCACTCGTTACCATCGCGACACCCGGGCGACCAGTCACGTGGGCATAACCTTCGGCCATGTGGCCGGCACCTTGTTCGTGGCGAACAAGAATATGGCGAATGCTTGACTTGATCAATGGGTCATATGCAGGCAAGATGCAGCCACCAGGGAGACCAAACATCACATCAACATTTTCTAGCTCGAGACCTTTGATCAGGGCTTGTGCTCCTGTGATTTGTTGATTCGATTTCATTTCCACTCTCCTACTTTTGCTACTTAATGATTTTGGCTTTTCTAATTGATTTTGGGTAATAAAAAAACCTCCCTGACGGGAGGTTGTCGGCGCACGCTCTTTGAGCGCGCGCCTAGAGAATAACTACGACAGATGCGCGATAAAGACCTTTTGTTTTAAACACTTCTTTAAGTGTGGCAGCAAATCACGGCTGTTCGCAACCTGCGTTTGGAGCTATCTAAACCGTTAAAGCGCACGACTAATACTCGCTACGAATCGCTGGTTTTCACCTGAAAAAGATACTCTGCCCATACTCGCAAACAATAAGGGGTTAACTCCAATGAAAGTCTTACAAACACCAGATTCGCAATTTGAAGGCCTCGCCGACTGGCCATATCAGCCGGTCTACACGATGATCGACACTACGTCCATGTCTATGTCTGCGTCTATTTCTGCGTCTGATGCTGTCGCCTTACGGGTACATCACATTGACGCTCGCCCACAAAATGAAACCTCAGGCGATGGTGTTGAAACCGTTTTGTGTATGCATGGCGAGCCAAGTTGGTCATATCTATATCGCAAGATGATTCCAAGGTTTGTCGCAGCAGGTCACCGTGTTGTTGCACCCGACCTCATTGGCTTTGGTCGCAGCGATAAACCAACTGAAACGACTGACTATACATATGAGCGTCATGTTGATTGGATGACCCAATGGCTGATGGCCAACGACCTGAAAAACCTAACTTTGGTTTGTCAAGACTGGGGCGGATTAATCGGTTTGCGACTAGTCGCGGCCATGCCAGAAAGATTTTCGCGGGTTGTCGCCGCGAATACGTTTCTAAATACTGGCGAACGTCCTGCAAGCGAAGCATTCATGGCTTGGCGAAAATTCAGTCAAGAGACACCGGTTTTTGACGTAGGCAGAATTATGCGGGGTGGGTGCAAGGTGAAACCATTTGCAGACGAATTGCGAAGAGCTTATGACGCACCGTTTCCTGATGACAGTTACAAAGCCGGTGCCAGAGTGTTTCCGACGCTTGTGCCAATTTCACCTGAGAGTCCTTCTGCACGCGAAAACGTTGAAGCATGGAAGTCGCTTCGCAAATTTGAAAAACCATTTCTAACTGCATTCAGCGACAGTGACCCAGTAAGTGCAGGTGGAGATAGATATTTTCAACGTGAGATTCCTGGATGTGCCGGTCAAGCACACACAACGATTACGAACGCAGCACACTTTTTGCAGGAGGACGCGGGTGAGAAATTTGCTGATGTCGTCAATCAATTCATTGCCGCGAATAAGTAAGAGCAATAACAATGATCAGCCTTTGTGAGTAAATATCGCCGAATAGCTTTGGCGCTAGCGCTTGATATTTTTAGCGTGTTGCTATTTGTTGCAGTTGGTCGACGCAATCACAACGAAAGCGCAGGCATCTCGGGTGTCGTCGAAGTTGCACTGCCGTTTTTAATTGCGCTCGTCTGTGGTTGGGTTCTATCTCGAGCATGGCAAAAACCAGATGCAATTAAGAATGGTGTAGTTATTTGGCTAATCACAGTTGTGCTTGGCTTACTACTGCGTAATTTAATTTTTGGCCGCGGTATCGCTACGCCATTTATTATCGTCGCCACAGTTGTGCTCGGCGTTTTACTGGTTGGCCGCCGGCTCGCTATGCGAGTTATTCGATGATGTTGGTGATTGCGCCGCGATCTGCGCCTTGGGCAAGCTTCGCGAATTTAGCCAACACACCACTCGTGTAACGCGGCGGGTTCGGCTTCCAACCTTTTTTACGATTGAGCATTTCTGCATCAGAAATTAGCAAATCAATTTTCAACGATGGCACGTCAATCAAAATTTTGTCGCCGTCATTAATAAATGCAATTGGCCCGCCATCGGTTGCTTCTGGTGCGACATGACCAATACAAAAACCCCATGTGCCACCACTGAATCGGCCGTCGGTAATTAATGCACAGTCGCTGCCGCGACCTGCACCTTTCATCGCACCAGTGATCGCCAACATTTCGCGCATGCCTGGGCCACCTTTCGGGCCTTCATAACGAATCACGAGCACAGTGCCGGGTTTAATATCGCCCGACATAATTGCCGCCATTGCACCATCTTCGCCGTCAAAAACTCGAGCAGGCCCTTCGAAGTGCATTTGATCGGCTGAAAGGCCGGCGACTTTGACAACTGCACCGTTAGGGGCAAGTGAGCCGCGCAAAATATTTAATCCGCCCTGAGCATGAATTGCATTTGACAACGGATGAATCACTTCACCATCGGGTGCTGGCGGATTAATCTCAGACAAGTTCTCGGCCATTGTCTTGCCGGTAACAGTTAGAACATCACCGTGCAATAAACCAGCGTCAAGCAAATGCTTCATCACAACGGGCACGCCACCAACACGATCAATGTCGGTCATGTGATACTTGCCGCCAGGTTTCGTATCGGCAATGTGCGGCACCTTTGCCGCGATGCGATTGAAGTCATCAAGTTCTAAAGCGACACCCGCTTCATTAGCAATCGCCAACAAATGCAACACTGCATTTGTGCTGCCACCCAACGCATTTACAACTGCGATCGCATTCTCGAATGCTTTCTTGGTCATGATGTCACGCGGATAAATACCCAGACGCAACAGGTTGACGACGGCCGCACCGGCGCGTTGCGCATCTTCATCGCGACGCGAATCAATAGCTGGAGGCGAAGCACTGCCAGGCAAACTCATGCCGAGTGCTTCGGCGATACTCGACATTGTGTTGGCAGTGAACATTCCGCCACAGGCACCTTCGCCGGGGCAAGCCTCGCGTTCAATTTCGCCAAGTTCGTCTTCGCTCATTTTGCCGGCCGCACATGCTCCGATTGCTTCAAACACAGTCGTGATGTCAATATTTTTGCCATTGTGAATGCCTGGCAAAGTTGAACCGTTATACACAAACACGCTCGGTAAATTAAGTCGCGCCGCGGCCATCAACATTGCCGGAATGCTCTTGTCGCAACCCGCCAGACCGACAAAACCATCAAAGCGTTCGGCGTGCATCACTGTTTCAACACTGTCGCAAATAACTTCACGGCTGACTAATGATGCGCGCATGCCTTCGTGGCCCATGCTGATGCCGTCGCTAACGGTGATCGTGCCAAACTCAAGAGCAACGCCACCCGCTTCGCGCACTCCGATTTTGGCGCGAGCAGCAAGACGTTTCAGCGAAACATTGCACGGCGTTACTTCATTCCATGAAGATGCAATCGCAACTTGCGGCTTTACCCAATCGTCATCGCCCAAACCGACGGCACGCAACATTGCGCGCGATGCGGCTTTTTGTATTCCATCAGTTACGTCGCGACTCCGAGGTTTGATATTTACAGGCGTGCCAGGATCACGAGCGTTCATATATTACGAGACTAGTTGCTTATCGTCTTTCGAACTCTTCAAGTAGCTGACCAATACAGGGATTAGATATACGAAATACGCACCAACACGCAGACGCTCGGGGCTTGCGTGCCAGCCAAACAAGCCCTTCATGAAATCGTAAAATGTTCCACCCGATGCTGACCACGCACCTGAGTTGATTGTCCAAGCCGGTGTAATCAATAGACCAGTCTCCCAGCCAATTAACTCACGAATCTCATGCACCGCTTTACCAGCAAGACCGGCAGCGAATAGCAATAGCAAGATTGCTGTGACGTTGAAAAATGCTTTCAGGTTGATTCGACTGCCCGCTTTATACACGGCTAGACCAAGTGCGGCTGAAACAACTAATCCGATGAGACCACCGATCACAACTGACGACCCAGATGCAGTTTCAGTTTTCGCGCCGAGTAAAAATAATGCCGTTTCTAGTCCTTCGCGAAAAACCGCAACGAATGCGATCGTAAACAAAACGGTTTTTGATGAACCATCAACTTTGCTGCGAAGATTGGAACTCAAATTTCGTGCATTTGCACGCATCCAGAAAATCATTTGCGTTAAGACCAACATCGCGGCTACCGCAATTGCCCCCTCAACTGCTTGTTCGACTTTGCCATTAAGACCGTTGACAAAAACAAATACAAGCGTGCCGACGATCGCGCAAACCGCAATCGCAACAAGAGTGCCAAACCACACCACTCGATTTTCGGCGCGGCGATTTGTCTTCGCCAGATAAGTCAGAAGGATGGAGATAATTAGTGACGCTTCAAGACCTTCGCGTAAAGTGATCAAAAAACTAGAACCCACAATGACTCCTTTTATATAAGAGAATATGAATAAATGAATATGTCGCTAATTATTTAAATCAGTTAGGTTACCCTAACACAATGTTAGGCTAACCTTACAAATCAACAACTTAAATGTCACGCGCTCTTTTTTGCTTGTAAAAGTGCGGTAATCACTTTGCCGTCGGCCTTTCCTTTTGAAGATTTCATAACTGCGCCGACTAACGCACCAAGTGCTTTTTCTTCGCCACTGCAATATTTTTGCCAAGCACCAGGTTCGGCTGCAATTGCCGCATCGACCATTGCCTCAACTGCGCTTGTATCAAGTGCCTCAAAACCACGTTTTGCCGCCATCGCTAAAACGTCACCACCCCCAGCTTCAATTAAATCTGTGAGCAAAGTTTTTGCTTGAGTTGAAGTTACTTTTGCATCGCGCTCTAAAACTGTAAGTGCTGCTAAATCTTTTGCCGATACTTTTGGAGATGCACCCTGCTCAGCAAATGCTTGTTGCACATATATAACCGCGCGACGCGCATCACCGCCTGCAGAAATAACCTCTCGAACATAATCATCTTGTCCGCGTTCAACGACGACAATCGCTGATTCTCCGTCTTTGTCAACTCCACAAAGTTCAGCCAATGCTTGCCGTCTTGCAGCGGGTAAAACTGGCAACGCCGCACGCACCGCTTCAATCCATGCTGGATCAGGAACAAGTGGCACAAGGTCGGGCTCCAAGAAGTATCTGTAGTCGTCAGCATCTTCTTTGGTACGCAATGTTTCGGTGCGACCAGTTGAGTCATCCCAGTGACGTGTTTCTTGGCGAATTGTGCCGCCACTTTCAATTAAATCAACTTGTCGACGTGACTCATAGTCAATCGCCCGACCAACAGAGCGAATCGAGTTGACGTTCTTTATCTCGCAACGAGTGCCAAAAGGTGTTCCGGGTTTGTGCACCGAGACATTGACGTCGCAACGCATTGACCCCTCTTCCATTTTCGCATCGCTTGCGCCAACGGCCAACAAAATAGAACGCAACTCGGCAACATACTGGCGGGCTTGCTCTGACGTTCGGATATCTGGTCGTGAAACAATTTCAACGAGCGGCACACCAGCGCGGTTGAAATCAATCAGCGAATAATCACTGCCATGAATACGCCCAGATGCTCCACCAAAGTGTGTTGATTTGCCCGTGTCTTCTTCAAGGTGAGCGCGTTCAATGCCGATGCGCACATCACCTGGCAACATTAAGTGACCATCAATATTCAAGGGATGGTCATATTGTGTTATTTGAAAAGCCTTTGGCAAATCAGGATAAAAATAATTCTTACGATGAAAAGTACATGGTTGAACTTTGCAGTTAAGTGCCAAACCGATTCGCATTGCAAGTTCAATTGCGTGTTTATTCAACACCGGCAAGGCACCAGGTAAACCCAAAGTAACTGGATCAATGTTTGTGTTTGGTTCGTCACCGAAACGATTCGCACTTGCACTAAACATCTTTGTTTTCGTCGCGAGTTCAACGTGAACTTCAAGGCCAACAATTAACTGCCAACCGTTAGGAAGTGCTGCGACTTCACTCACGACGCACGCTCAAGTTCTGCCGCGACTTTGAACATTGCTTGTTCACCCAATGTTGAAGCCAAAACTTGGACGCCGACAGGCATTGAATCGGCGCCGACACCAAATGGCACACTCATTGCCGGGTGACCAGCCAAGTTCGTCGGAATCGTAAACACGTCACACAAATACATTGCTAACGGGTTATCAGTTTTAGAGCCAAATTTGAATGCCACTGACGGCGAAGTCGGTGTCAGAATCGTGTCGACACTTTGGTACGCACGCGCAAAGTCATCTGAAATTAGTCGGCGAACTTTAAGCGCCTTGCCATAATAAGCATCAAAATAACCTGCTGACAATGCGTATGTGCCGAGCATGATTCGACGCTTAACTTCATCACCGAAACCGGCTTCGCGAGTTGCGGCATACATCGAGTTTAAATCCGCTGCATCAACTCGATTGCCGAAGCGAACGCCGTCGTAACGCGCCAAGTTGCTGCTGGCTTCCGCAGGCGCAATTAAATAATAGGCAGTTAAGCAATACTGCAACGACGGCAATTTGACATCAACGATTGTCGCGCCCTCACTTCGCAACGCATCAAACGCTGCTTCAAGGCGCTCAAGAACATCTGGTTCACAACCTTCTGGCAAATCAGTGACTCGTCCAATTCGCATACCTTTAACGCCCTGATCTAGAACCGAAACTAGCGATAGCGCAGGTTGCGGAATCGAAGTTGAATCCATCGGGTCGTGACCCGAAATAGTTTCGAGCAAAGTTGCTGCATCACGCACATCACTCGTGAAAGGACCAATTTGATCGAGACTGCTAGCAAATGCAACAAGCCCATAACGCGAAACAGTTCCGTAGGTTGGCTTTACGCCAACAACGCCACACAACGCAGCGGGCTGACGAATGCTGCCACCCGTGTCGCTACCAAGTGATGCTGCTGCGAAACCTGCCGCGACTGCAGCCGCACTACCACCGCTTGATCCGCCGGGCACACGTGAAATGTCATGTGGATTTCTTGTCGGACCAAACGCCGAGTTCTCAGTGCTTGAACCCATCGCAAATTCATCGAGGTTTGTTTTGCCGACGATAACAGCACCAGCGTTGCGCAGTTTCGTTACAACAGTTGCATCGTATGGTGGCTTCCAGCCTTGCAAGATTTTTGAAGAGCAAGTTGTCTCGACTCCCCGCGTGCACATGTTGTCTTTCAAAGCAATGGGCACGCCAGCAAGCGCACCAACTTTTTTACCAGCCTTGACATCGTTATCTATTTGCCCAGCGTCATTCCGCGCTTGTTCTGCTGTGACCAAATTGAATGCATGAATTTCAGATTCTCTGGCACTGATTCTCGTCAAATATTCTTCAACTACGTCACTTGCCTTTAACGTGCCACCGCTGACACCAGATGCAATTTCAACAAGCTTTTGCATTTGTTAAACGTCAA
>CAEZUN010000029.1_pt1 | contig 9637 bp, 10 predicted proteins | sample 7264491 | NCBI WGS metagenome assembly CAEZUN01 (sample SAMEA6813831, study PRJEB35770) | uncultured Acidimicrobium sp. | biome: Freshwater; feature: Freshwater reservoir; material: water | place: Czech Republic | collected 2016-04-20 | depth 0.5m m
GTCTTTTCTTATTTCCGCGACCCATACAGCGACGAAATCGAAAAAACGTACGCCGAACATTGGGAGCAGTACCTTAAGAATCCAAAAGTCAAAAATCTGATTGTTTTTCTGGACAATCCATATATGCAAGGTTCAAGATTCCCATCTTTGATCAGTGGGCCGTCGGATCAATCACGCTCTCGTTCAGAACAATTGCGTAACGAATTGCGATTTACATACCTTCAAGATCTTCAGAGAAAGTACAGCAACCTCACAATCGTTGATCCTTTTGACTCGTTGTGTGATCAAGAAACTTGCTTTGGTGGCAAGAACGGAAAGGTTTGGTATCTAGACGAGGATCACTTAACAGTCTCGGGTGCAGCCCAACTTGAATCCGTCCTCTTCAAACTCCTGTCAAAGATCTGATGACAACAAAATCGACAGCGTTGCGCGTTAACGCCGCAATCAGTTCAGTGAGACGTAGTTGTGGCTCAGCGGCCAAGTCGAGCGAGGCGAACACGCTCTCGCTCTTTGGCATTGAACTCTTCTAAAACTTTCGGATCAAGAGTTTTTTCAAACCGCTCACGAGTAATCGTGTGGGTATCAGGGCCCGACAAACCGATGCGCAGGTCAGAACCTGCAGCACGAATGATGCGCAACAAAGTATCTAAAGTCGGCGACCGTGTGCCCGCTTCATACATTGAAATCGCTGCTTGGCTGGGCTTCGCTCTTCGCACAAGTTCGGCCTGTGAGATATTCGCATCGCGTCGTGCCCGACTAATGAGACTTCGCGAAAACAATTCTTTCGGCACTTTATTATTATATCGGATTAGATATACCGCATTTTCAATCATGCCCGCAATGTGTGAAACTTTTGCCGCAGTGGATGTCAAGTTTTGTGACGATTTCGCCAGCTGGCGACTAAATCGCCAAGTGGATTGCCCAGCTAACGGTTTAGCTAGAGGCGGCGTAGGTATTCTGCGGCGGCTTCTGCACCAAGTTCGGCGAGTTGCTCTGCCTTGAATGCTTCGCGCATTTTTGATTTCGGATGAATGTAACCGGCACCAATTACAACTTCATCTTTACCGCACATCACATATCTAGAAATTCGTTGGCCATGCGGTGATAACGACTTCCATTGCTCATACGGCATCGAGCGAACAACTGCTTCGCTACGAAACCATGGCGCGAAATATTCGATGTTTGGCATCGCGCGCACATCACGCGACAAATTTGGCGTTCCACCATGCCAGCAACGCAGGTCGCGAATGATTGCTGACCCGGCGGGTGCTGGGCAAAGTGTGCTGAGTTTCATCCACTCTGGTTCGTTGTACAAACTTGGGATTGGCTCACGCGAATTTTGAGTGCCAGGAATTTGTCGTATCGGACCATTCTCTGTTGTCAGATCAATCATTGGAAAATTAATCGTCACTGCGGGGACTGGCATCTCGCGCATAGTTATTCGCCCGCTCGGATCGTGCGGCTCTGCCCAAGTGTTATCTGAATGTAGACCTTGATATTCGATTGACCCTGGCATCGCGATGTCGCCACCGCCGCCAATCACGATGTAATTTGGCGAACCGAAAATTGCTGTAATAATCGGAGTCGTCGTCGGCATATCAATTAATTCAACCCATTCATTTTTGTGCAACATGTGGCGCGATGCAGAACTGCTACCAAATGAATATCGATGAGGTAATCCACCGGCACCACCACCGACTGAGCAATCTGGATCAACTGCCAACATCTCGTCAATCGCACGGTTAGCAGCACTTCGCATTCGTACAAGTTGCTCAGGCCGAATTGCATCGGCGACTACAACAAAACCATCGCGATGAAATAATTCAGCAGCACGTTCAACCTCAGATGGCGAAACAATTTCAAGACCACGAATGCCGTTGTGGTTCTTTAATCTCTCACGAAGTTTCGCCACATTTGGATCATTGAATTCACGTACCCAACCTGCACACGACGGGTCTCCTGCAACTAAATTTCTGTGCTCTGGAGTCGTTTCAATTTCGTTTTCTGGAGTATCAAGCCCGAGCGGATTGTCGTTGTACTTAATGTTTTCAGCGGATGCCCGATTGGCATGACCGTTCGGTGGCACCGATGAGTGCCAACCCTGTCGACCGAATTCGATCGACTGCTTAGTTGCGGCATCCCACTTATCATCAACTTTGTAATCCACAACCACCTCGCCGATAGTAGACGAAATTAAATTTTCTGCCAATTTATAATTAAAGCGCGAGAGTTGCCCGTGCGACGAGATCTGTACCAAAGGCTGTAAGAATCGCCAAATAACTTAAGCCTGTTGCCGCCATCACTGCTGAGTAACTTCGCTCTTTCAATGCCGCGCGAGTCAACCACGCGAGGATGCCAGTAAGCGATGCACATCCAACCCAGAAATAACCAAGAACGCCATTCCAGCCATCATCAATCGTGCCGTTGAGAACACTGATCATTCCAGTTGGCAAAATCATTACGAATATTTCGAGTGGCCAAATAACCAGCAACATATTTGTCAACTCATTAAGTAATTTGCGCGTCATTCCTGGCTGAACTAAATACCAATGGCCCAGCAGCATCAAATCTGTGACAGCACCGAGAAAAGCCGCACTAACGAGCACACGCAATAGATCAACCAAATTCGCATCGTTGCTTGTGACTACCGAAGCAACTGAACCAATTGCGCCGATTGCCACTGCGACTAAATCAAATTTTGAAGATTTTTTGGCCAATGTCGCAAAGGCAATTAACGCAACTCCGATGCTGGCGATTTCGCGGATTAGAACTTTGTCAAAATAGAAACCCGCGGCAACTGCGAAAATCGCAAGCGAGCCAAAAACCCCACGCAAAAGTTTTGAATAGCCAATTGAGATTTCTTGACTACGAAGCGTGAACCAAAGAAATGCAATACCGCCGGTTGCCCACTGCAATAAAAATGTCGCGGCGTCTAGGCGCATCAACCGACAACAACTAGTGAGTGATCGACATTGTTCATTGAAATTGGGCCGGCATCAGTTGCGACGACAATGTCTTCAAGACGCATTCCCCATTTGCCTGGCAAATAAATGCCCGGCTCAACACTGAACGCGTGACCTGCGGCAATCGTTAACTTATTGCCACTGACCATGTAAGGCTCTTCATGCGCTTCCATTCCAATGCCATGACCTGTGCGGTGAATGAAAAAATCGCCAAACCCAGCATCATCAATAATTCTGCGCGCGGCAGCATCAACTGATTCGCAAGTTGCACCAACAACACCAGCTTTAACACCTGCAGCTTGTGCTGCGTGCAAAACAGAATATGCACTAGTAATTTTCCGAGACGGCGTACCGACAAATACACATCGAGTGATGTCGCTGCAATATCCGTTCATCGTGCCGCCAAAATCGCACAGCACTATTTCATTTTTTTGAATAACTCGTGGGCCGGCATGGTGATGCGGGCTTGCAGCATTTTCGCCTGCGGCGACAATTGCGAAGTTGACGACATCATGACCTTGCTCAAGTAAGCGCGCCGAAATATCTGCGGAAACTTGTGCTTCGGTGCGACCAACGAGATCAATTTCGCCAGCCTGAAGTTGCATCGCTACACGATCGGCTGCTGCACCAGCTAGACGAAGCGCCTCAATCTCATTTAAATCTTTGGCCATGCGCATTGTCCCGACAACATCAACTGCGCGAACAAATTTTGCATTCGTTACGAAACTCATCAACTCAACCAAGAACCTTGCCCACATTTGATCGCCAACTGCAATAGTTTTGGCGCCGACAAGAAGTTTGGCGACGATTGAAACTGGGTTTTCAGTTTCGCCCCAAGGCACGATGCGAAACACATCATCAAATGGCGTCACTCGAGGAGCTTCAAGCCTTGGAACAACTAACGCCGCCACCGACTCGTGAGTTACAACAAGCATTGTTAAACGCTCGAGTGGCATCGCGTAATAACCAGTCAGATACGGCAGATCATGACCGACACTAAGTATCGCGGCATCTATTGAAAGCCGTTGCATCTCTTGACGCACGCGCGAGATTCGCGACGCATAAAGCGCACTCGAACTGAGAGTTTTGCTGCTGGTCATTTGCTGTCGAGTTTCCATTGCAAATTGACCGTTATGCAATTTATTTTACGCATCGTGATGCTCATGATCGGATACTGACAAGTTGAACAGAAACAGTTTGCTCGGCGGCATGCTTGGCATGATAACTAGATCTTGTCAACGGACTCGCTTCAACATGCTTAATGCCAAGTTTTTCACCGAACTCTGCGTATGCCGAAAACTCTGAAGGGTCTGCCCACCGCACAACAGGCAGATGATCTTGCGTTGGCCGTAAATATTGACCAATTGTGACAATCTGCACACCAACAGATGCCAGGTCGATCAGCGTTGCTTCAACTTCATCTTTGCTTTCGCCTAGACCCAACATGAAACCAGATTTCGTGACTAGACCTGCGGCATGAGCACGAGCCAATACAGACAAACTTCGCGCGTAGCCGGCCGATGGGCGAACTTGGCGTTGCAAACGCGCGACTGTCTCAATGTTGTGATTCAAAACATCTGGTCGCTCAAGAAAAATTGACTCAAGCGCGTCAGAGCCTTTGGCGTCTGAAATTAAAGTTTCAACACGTGTCTTCGGCGAGATGCGTCGAATTTCACGAACGCATTGTGCGACATGCGCCATTCCGCCATCGGGTAAATCATCGCGCGCAACCATTGTCAAAACTGCGTGTTCGAGATTCATTTTAAGAACAGCTTGAGCAACACGAAGTGGCTCGCTCACATCGGGCGCAAGTGGTTTGCGTGTGTCAATTAAACAAAAGCCACATGCGCGCGTGCAACGCTCGCCGAGCACCATCATCGTTGCTGTGCCATCAGCCCAACACTCTGACAAATTCGGGCAACCTGCTTCTTCACAAACTGTTACAAGATTCAAATCACGCAAAGTCTTTTTCGTTGCCAAGACTTCGGCACCATGACTCACATGAGGACGCAACCATTCGGGCTTACGTTCAGTGATCTGGATTTTTGACTCAGCGTTGAAGTTTTCAGTTACTGCCGCCAACGCAACATCATGGCGATCAAAATTTCCGTTTGTCCAACGCTCAGCCGCCAATTGCGCAACCACATCTGCAACTTGCTGAACCGAAAAGTTGAAGCCAAGTTCGGCGAGCGACGTGACCGGGTAATCGGCGATGCCACAAGGCACGATGTGCTCGCGCATATAACTCAGATCTGTCGAAACGTTTAATGCAAGCCCATGCATTGTGCGCCCACGAGAAACTCGAACACCGATTGCACAAATCTTTTTCGGAGTTGCCGACTGATGATCAATCCAAACACCTGGGTAGCCGGCGAAACGTCCGGCATTAACAACACCAAGATGAGCAAGTGTGTCAATCACTAGTTGCTCAACACCGCAAACATAAGCCTGCATATCGGCCGGCCCACCAACACCATGTTTTGCCTCAAGCGAAAGTATTGGGTAGATAACTAGTTGGCCTGGGCCGTGATAAGTAATATCACCGCCACGGTTGACTTTTACAAGTTCTGCGCCAACTTGCTCTGGGTCGCACTTAAGATTATTTTTCAGATCAGCACTCGGCCCATACGTGAAAACATGTGGATGCTCAAGCATCAACAAATGCTGGTTTGATGACTGCGAGAACATCGCAGTTTGTACTGCTAGCGCTTCGCGATAAGGCACTTTGCCAAGCCAACGAATATTAAGTTTCGTTGTAACTTTTGTATCTACTCGCGACACGAATTAGATCTCCGCTGACCAATCCTGTGTTTCAAGAACTCGCTTCACTTTTGCGAGAAATCCGGCTGCGTATGCTCCATCGAACGCACGGTGATCCCAACTCATTGCAAGATTACCAACTGGATGAATTGCAATACTCTCAGAACCATCGCTAAGTCGAGCGACAACTGGCTTGCGAATAATCGCATCGGTCGAAATAATTGCAACCTGTGGCTGATTAATGATTGGCATCGTAAGAACAGAGCCAGCAGATCCGTTATTTGAAATCGTAAATGTTCCACCTTGAATTTCGTCTGGGGTTAATTTCCGGCCGCGAGCACGCGTTGCAAGATCAGAAATTTCGCGAGCGATCGCACGCAACCGCTTACCGTCTGCACTACGCACAACAGGCACCAACAAACCATTGAATTCAATATCAACCGCAATGCCTAGGTCGACATAATTGTGAACAACTAACTTGTCGTCTTCGATACTCGCATTGAGATTTGGATATTCTGCCAATGCGTCAACAATTGCTCGAGCAATGAACGGAAGATAAGTCAGAGCAAAACCTTCTGATTGCTTCCATTGATCTTTAACTTGGTTTCTTGTTGCATCAACATTTGCATAGTCAACTTCGACAACGCTGAAAGCATGAGCACTGACCGCCTGCGACATAATCATGTGCGCTGCAGTGAGTTTGCGAATTTTTGTGAGCGGAATAATTGTTTCGCGCTCTGAACTTTGCGTTAACTTTGGCGCTTGAACAACCGGTGGCTGCGAAGCTGGCGCAACAGCCTTTGCTGTTTGAACTACTGGCGCCGGCGCTTGAATTACTGGCGCTGTCGGCGCTGCGGCAACAGGTGCCAAAATTTGCGGCGCTGATCCATTTTTATCGATGTAGTCCAAAACATCTTCACGAGTAATTCGACTACCAGGACCGGTTCCGACAAGCGTGTTGACATCAATGCCGTGATCCGCGACAAGTCGACGTACAACTGGCGAAAGTAATTTATTTGATGCGTTCGCCGGTAATTGAGTTCGTGTTGCGGTTGCAACATTTACAACTGGTAGTGCGGCGCGAATTGGCTCGGGTTGCACTACGGGTGCTTGAGCTACCGGCGCAGGCGCAACCGGCGCGACTATCGGCGCAGGCGCAACAACAGGCGCAGCCCCAGCACTTGCACTTGCACTTGCCGAACCAACAACTGCAATTACGGTGCCTACAGAAACCGTTTCACCTTCTTTGACACGAATCTCAGTCAGAGTGCCAGCAACTGGAGATGGAACTTCAGTATCGACTTTGTCAGTTGAAACTTCAAACAATGGTTCGTCAGCAGCGACAGTATCGCCAACTTTTTTAAACCATCGTGTGATTGTTCCCTCGGTGACAGTTTCGCCAAGTTGTGGAAGTGTGATATCAGCCATTTGATTCTCTTTCTAACTAGTCATGATTTAAGATTAAATTAAGATTGTTTTTGGATCGTCACGCATTGAAACTTCTGCCAGTCAACGAGAGAATTGTCTCGCCAAACAATTCGCTAAGACTTGGATGAGGCATTACAAATTCGGCGATCTCATCAACTGAAGCTTCCCAGTTCACAGCCAAATACCCTGCCGCTAGTTGCTCGGTCACCCAAGGCCCGACCATGTGAACTCCGAGAACTTGACCCGCAGTGCCATCTGCATTTTTTTTCGCGATCACTTTTACTAGCCCATCAATTTCACCAAGAATCATCGCGCGAGAGTTGGCACGAAATTGATGCTTTGCGACAACAACATCATGACCAGCCGCGCGTGCTTGCTCTTCTGATGGACCAGCCCATGCAACCTCTGGGTGACAATAAATCGCCCATGGCACACGGTCATACATAATTGGATACGCATTTTCGCCTCGCAAATGCTTAATCGACAAAATTGCTTCGGCATATGCAACGTGTGCAAGTTGCGGAGTATTGATTAGATCACCGATCGCGTAAACGCCAGGTTCACCGGTTTGGCAATATTCATCTACTGCGACGAATCCGCGATCGTCGACTTTAACTGCTGTGCCACTCAGCCCTAGTGCATCAGAAAACGCACGACGCCCAATTGACATGATCACGACATCAATAATCAGCGGATCACCGGTCGCAAAAGTAATCTGCGTTGAACCATCTGGCAACGAACTTTGACCAGTAACGACAATGCCAGTTTTGATACTGATTTTCTTTTTTGTGAAACTCTTAACAACGACGTTTGCAACGTCAGGGTCTAGACCAGGCAAAATCTTTGGTGCACCTTCAAGAATCGTGACCTGCGAACCAAGATCTGCAAAAGTCGACGCGAACTCGCAACCGATTGCACCACCACCAATTACTGCAATCCGCTTTGGAATCGTATTTAACATCAAAACTTCATCAGAGGTCATGATTGATCCACCGATCGGAAAGCCTTTGATCGTGCGAGGCACTGAACCACTTGCCAAAATCACATTCTTGGCTTGAATTTTTGTTGCAGTGCCGTCAGCAAGTTGAACATTTACAACTCGGTTTGCTTCAAGCGATCCAGTGCCGAGCAAATACGTAACTTTCTTTGACTTTGTCAAACCGGTCAAACCTTTAACCAAGCCATCAATAATGCGCGCTTTACGCGCTTGGCTAACTGAAAAATCGACACCCGACGAAGTTGCGTTGATCCCAAACTCTGAAGCATGAGCGACATGGCGATTGGCGGCTGCTGTTTCTAAAAATGCCTTTGCCGGGATACAACCACGATTTAGACAGGTTCCGCCGATTGTGTCGCGCTCAACCAACGCCACGCTCATGCCACAAGAGGCTGCATAAAAAGCTGATGCGTAGCCACCAGGACCTCCGCCGATTACAACGAGATCAAATTGGTCTGTCAAGGTTTCTCTTTCTTCTGAATACCTGCTTTATCGTAGCGGTTCAGCCTCGTGACAGAACTATAAATTTGCGACAGAACTGTACGTTATAGCCGACTTATCGTGACATTAAGAACAGTTGCAACGAACCTGCGAACAAAATAGCCAAGCCACAAAGTAATGCAAAAAAAATCAACTTTCGGGTGCTCATAGAGAATCAGGCTACGGCTGATCTCAGATTATTTCGCCCTAAATGAGTTACTCTTGTCAAAGTGAACAAGTCATTAAAACTAAGTGGACAAATTTTCGCTTCCATTTTAATACTTACAGTTGTTGGTTGCGGTTCAGATTCTGCAAAACAAACTGACCCATCAAACACTTTAGAACAAGCGACACCGGCAACAGAGTCGACACAAGCGACACGATCGACACGGTCGACACAGTCGACACAGTCGACACAGGCATCATCGCCAGCGATTTTTTCGGCGACGCTGTTGAGTGGTGCAACATTTGAAAGCACAAAAGTTTTAGAGTCGCAGCCACTTGCGCTCTGGTTTTGGGCACCGGGTTGACGGGCATGCAAATCAGAGTCTTCCTCGGTCGAGGCTGCATACAAAACTTTTAAGGGCAAAGTTCAAGTCACTGGCGTCGCATGGAACGGCAGCGGCGGAGACATGCAAGATTTTGTAAATGAAAACGGTCTTTCGTTCACGAACATCAACGACTCGAACGGTGAAGTTTTCGCGCGATTCAATGTGCCGTACCAACCAGCGTGGGTGTTTATCGCCAAAGATGGCATTGTCACGACAAGAATCGGTGTGCTTTCAGATTTAGAATTAGAACAAGAATTAAACAGACTGGCGAGCAACTAATGGGTATTCGTGACTACGGCAAGCGGCTTAACGCTGACACCCAAGAGATTGACACACAGCGACTTTGTCAGCGGTTTAAAGACACTGGTTTTACTTCACTTGAAGACTTGCAATTGCGAACGCGCACAAAAATTGCTGGAGAAGTTAAACGCATGCGCACCAAACCACGCAGTGGGATA
>CAEZUN010000030.1_pt1 | contig 9551 bp, 8 predicted proteins | sample 7264491 | NCBI WGS metagenome assembly CAEZUN01 (sample SAMEA6813831, study PRJEB35770) | uncultured Acidimicrobium sp. | biome: Freshwater; feature: Freshwater reservoir; material: water | place: Czech Republic | collected 2016-04-20 | depth 0.5m m
AGGTTCGGTCCCACCAATCAAGAACTGTTATGCCATCAAGTTTTTGTACTGCAGCGACAACTGCATTTTGATGCTCTTCATTTCGACAATGCACAACAAGACTTCGACGAAGCACCGGGCCACGAACATCAAAACCATCAAGGGCTCCAATGTTTCCACCTGCCTCGCCAATGGCGGCACACAATCGCCCAAGGGTGCCGGGCACATTGTCGAGTTGACAATCAAGAGCAATCGAAAATGCGGCGTTAGGGAGAATTGACATATGGCTCTCTACGGTACGGACTTGGCAAGCACCAAACTACGTGGCCTCGCATGAAATAGTCAGGCCGAATAGTTTTTATTCGACGCGCAAGCCAGAGATTGCGCGCGCAATAACAAGTTGCTGAATTTCGCTCGTGCCTTCAAAAATCGTGTGAATCTTGGCGTCACGGTGCCAACGCTCTACTGGGTATTCACGCGTGTAGCCGTAACCGCCCAAAATTTGAATTGCATCATTTGTGACTCTGACGGCCATCTCTGATGCGTAGTACTTGCTTTGCGAACCTTCAGCATTTTTATAGCCGCCGTTTTTAGCAAGCCACGACGCGCGCCAAATCAGCAATCGTGCCGCATCGATCTCGGTGATCATGTTGGCAAGTTTGAAAGCGATTGCTTGGTGCATGACGATCGGCTTGCCGAATGCTTTGCGTTCTTTCGCGTAGTCAAGTGCAAACTCATACGCAGCACGCGCAACACCAAGTGCTTGTGCGCCAACTGCTGGCCTCGTTGCTTCAAATGTCGCCATTGCTGGTTGCTTGCCACTCGATGTGCCTTCGCGATATCGCGCGAGTTTGGCGTCGAGTTTTTCTTTGCCACCTAGCAAGCAACGACCCGGCACACGAACGTCTTCGAGTACAACTTCGGCCGTATGACTGGCACGAATGCCGTGCTTCAAATATTTTTGACCCTGACTCAAGCCTTTTGTTTTTGGTGGCACGATAAAACTCGCTTGGCCACGACCTTTGAGTTCTGGATCAACTGCAGCTACGACAACATGAACGTCGGCGATACCACCGTTTGTGATCCATGCTTTAGTACCGTTAAGTACCCACTCGTCATTGGCTTCGTCGTACACGGCGCGCGTTCGCAAGTTTGAAACATCACTACCTGCGTCGGGTTCGCTCACGCAGAATGCTCCGAGTTTCACATCGTCAGCGGTGCCGTAACACTGCGGCACCCACTCCATCATTTGTTCTGGTGTGCCGTTGCCGGCGATACCTGCTGCAGCAAGACCTGAACCCATTATTGCCATGCCGATACCAGCATCGCCCCAAAAGATTTCTTCAATCGCAACAACCATTGTCAAACCTGTCGGGTCGGCCATTGCGTTCATGATGAAGTCAAGGCCATACAAACCAATCTTGGCGGCTTCTTGCACAACGGGAAACGGAAACTCTTCTCGTTCATCCCACTCGTGCGCTGCTGGACGAATTACATCTACTGCAAATTCGTGGATCCAGTTTTTGATTTGAAGTTGGTCATCATTTAGAGCAAGTGAAAAATCAGCCATGGATATAAGTTACCTGCGTAGCAGTTGCGACTAACAAGCGGAACTGTGTGAAATCGTTTGAAAACATTACGCGCGACGCAACTTCTGAAGATCAGACTCGAGGTCACGGTCACGCGAATAACCGCGCTCAACGACTAGTCGCACCGCATCATGTGCCCGTTGCCACTCAACCTCGTCAGCCACATGAGCGAGATTGCGCAAATCAGAATGATCAGTTTCTCGACCAGGGGCAACTGACAATAGTTTTAACGCAATTAAGTGTCCGACTCGAGCCACTGGCAAAATAATTTGTTTCACAACCTCAAGTTGCTCGGCAGCAGCGACAACTTCTGCTTCTATGCCTGATGATGCAATCAACAAATCAATACTTGTGTCATCAGAAGTAATGAGTCGAGTCATCGCCAACCTCTTTTGCGCTTCTTGCTCGACTAACGCATCAATGCGAAAACCTAACTTTGTCAGCGAGTGAACCAGTGCCTCGGCTTGAGTGTCGTTCTGAAGTGCAATAGCAAGATCAACATCGCGTGTGAAACGTGGATCACATCGAACCGAAACTGCGAGCCCACCAACTAGACAACCCGAAACTCCCTCGCGCCGCAAAAGCGTCAAAACTTCTGACGCTGTGGCAATGAGACTCACAGTGCCCTGACGCGCCCCGGAGCATCAAGTGGTCGATCGTGCAGCCACTTAACCAATAATTTTTGAATCTGAATTTCATCTGCCTGCGGATTTTCACGACGCAGTTGCTCGCGCTTGATCGCCAAGCCTTCAAGATGCATCTGATCAACTGGCGCAAGTGGCGAAATCACAACTTAATTCTACGCTCGTGAGTGACTCATAGCGTGGCGTGGTTCGTGCAATGGTCAGGCGCGGCGCAGTGTTGTGCCGGCTTTAGTCGTTTCAACGAGCCAGCCAAGTATTTGTAGTTCGTTGCGGATCGCATCGGCTTTAGCAAAATCTTTTGCTGCACGAGCAGCGTCTAGCGCTACAGCTTTGGCTTGAGAATCACCATCAACAACTTCAGCGACAGTAAGTTGCAGACCAACTGCGACACACATTTCTCGAACGGCCGCAGAAAGCGCTCCGGCAGTTTTTATATCGCCAGAATCAACAGCAATATTCGCGCGGCGAATTGCATCAAACATCACGCCAATCGCAACTGGCGTATTTAAGTCGTCATCCATTGCCGTGCGAAACGCGGTGAGCGTCGCGTCATCAGGTAATTCACTTAATGAATTTGTTCGTGCGGCGAACGAATCAACACCAGCCAGAGCATTTACCGACGCGTCGATATTGTCGAGACCAACTTTTACAGGCGAACGATAATGCGTTTGCAACAACAACATTCGATATGCGCGCGCATCGTAACGATCCAGCAAATCAGGCAAGTTAGTTACGTTGCCCAAACTCTTGGACATTTTCTCGCCCTCAGTGTCAACAACAAAACCGTTGTGCATCCAATGGTGTGCAAAATCTTTGCCAAGTGCAACTGCTTGCGCACGCTCGTTCTCATGATGCGGAAACCGCAAGTCGGCGCCACCACAATGCAAATCAAACCCTTCGCCGAGTAGTTCGAGACTCATCACAACACACTCGCTGTGCCAACCTGGTCGACCTTCGCCCCACGGTGATGGCCACGCCGGCTCGCCAGGCTTTGAAAACTTCCATAAAACAAAATCTGCAGGATGCTTTTTCTGATCGGCGCCAAATACGGTTCGATCGCCACCGCCAGCAAGCATGTCGTCAATGTTTTGTTGAGCAAGTAAACCATAATCTTTGACAACACTGGTACTCATATATATGCCGTCGTCGGTCGTATACGCGGCATTTTTGGCCACGAGTTCTGCAATCAGCCCAACTATTTGATCCACATATTCTGTTGCGCGCGGCACATCAGTTGGACGCAACACACCAAGTCGCGCCATTGATTCAAACCATACCGATTCGCACTTTTGAGCAATATCTAACCACGGGCGCTTTTCTCGCTCAGCGCGATTAATAATTTTGTCGTCGATATCTGTGATATTTGAAACAAGCCGAACTTTGATACCTGTCCACTCGAGATAACGGCGCAAAATATCGTAAACAAGGGTCGCCCGACCGTGGCCGATATGTGGTGGCCCATAAACCGTTGGCCCGCAAAGATAAATGCTCAATTCGCCAGGCTTGCGCTGCTCAAGCAAGCGAATTTTTGAGGTTGCGGTGTCGTATAAATTCAGCACAGATATTAAGGATAGGCGAGTACCGTTATTTCGTCATGTCACGCGTACCCGAGAAGCCAACAATGGATGGAGTTGACGCTCGACTCGTTGAACAGTGGGAGCGCGACGGTATTTACCGTTTCGATCGCACAGCAGAGCATAAAAATATTTTCTCAATTGATACACCGCCGCCCACAGTTAGTGGTTCGTTGCATATGGGTCATGTTTTTTCTTATACGCACACCGACACGTTGGCTCGCTTTTGGCGAATGCGTGGCAAATCTGTTTTTTATCCGATGGGATGGGATGACAATGGTCTGCCGACCGAGCGCCGCGTACAAAATTATTACGGGGTTTCATGTGATCCATCCCTGAAATACATCGAGAATTTTGAACCACCGTTTCGCGGTGACCCACCAAAAGATTCGCGCGCAATACCAATTTCGCGACCAAACTTTATTGAACTTTGTGATGAACTAACTGCACAAGATGAAAAAGTATTTGAAGATTTATTTCGTCGCCTTGGGCTCTCAGTTGACTGGAGTTTGCTTTACACAACGATCAGTGAGCATGCTCGGCGTACTGCGCAAAGTGCATTCTTGAAAAATCTTGAACGTGGTGAGGCTTACACACAAGAAGCACCAACACTTTGGGATGTTGACTTCGGTACCGCAGTTGCGCAAGCAGAACTTGAAGACCGCGAGCGACCTGGCGCATTTCATAAATTGAAATTTCATGTGCCAGACGAAAGTCGCAGCGAGTTTGTTGTTGAAACAACTCGACCTGAGTTAATCGCTGCTTGCGTCGGGCTGGTCGCACACCCTGATGATGAGCGATACAAACATCTTTTTGGAAAAGTTGCACACACTCCAATCTTTAATGTTGAAGTGCCGGTTTTTGCTCACCCTCTTGCGCAACAAGATAAGGGCTCGGGCATTGCGATGGTTTGCACATTCGGAGATTTAACCGATGTGATTTGGTGGCGCGAATTAAATCTCAACACTCGCCCAACAATCGGACGCGACGGACGATTCGTTGCAGATGCTCCAGCAATAATGTCTGACAAGGCAAAACTGCAATATGCGCGACTTGCCGGCAAAACTGTAAAGCAAGCGCAAACATTGACCGTTGAGATATTGCGTGAAACTGGCGAACTCATCGATGAGCCACGAGCGATTACTCATGCAGTTAAGTTTTACGAAAAAGGTGATCGGCCACTTGAGATTGTTACAAGTCGCCAGTGGTACATCCGTAATGGTGGTCGCGATCAAGAGCTTCGTGAAAAGTTACTTGCACGAGGCGACGAACTCACGTGGCACCCGGATTTCATGCAACACCGTTATGCAAACTGGGTCGGCGGTTTAAACGGCGACTGGCTCGTAAGCCGACAAAGATATTTTGGTGTGCCAATACCGCTTTGGTATCGCCTTGATGCACAAGGTGAAATAATTTATGACAATCCACTCGTGCCAACTAACGATCAATTACCAATTGACCCGAGTACAGATTTGCCAAATGGTTTTGTCGCCGATCAACGCGGGCAAGCCAACGGGTTTGTTGGTGACCCAGACATCATGGACACTTGGGCAACTTCTTCACTGACTCCGCAGATTGCAGGTAGGTGGATTGATGATCAAGATTTGTTCACGAGAATTTTTCCGATGGATGTTCGGCCACAAGGTCACGACATTATTCGCACATGGTTGTTTGCCACGATGGTTCGTTCAAACTTCGAACATAATCAAGCACCATGGAAGAACGCCGCGTTGTCTGGCTGGATTCTCGACCCTGATCGCAAAAAGATGTCGAAATCAAAAGGCAATGTTGTAACACCATCAGATTTGTTTGATCAATACGGCAGTGACGCCGTGCGATATTGGGCTGCGTGTGCACGACCGGGTGTTGACACAACATTCAGCGAAGAGCAAATGAAAGTCGGGCGAAAACTCGCAACCAAGCTACTTAACTTAACGAAATTTGTTCTCGGCGCAGGTGAGTTAACAGTTGATTCAAAGCCGACTGATTTGATTGATCATGCAATGCTCATTCGCTTGGCTGCGGTAGTTGATGAAGCCACACTTGCCCTCGAGCAATTTGATTACGCCCGAGCGCTCGAACGAACAGAAGCATTTTTCTGGTGGTTCTGCGATGACTATGTCGAACTGGTAAAAACTCGTGCCTACAGCCCTGGTCAAGATTCGTCTTCGGCACGCAGTTCTTTGCACCGAGCGCTGAGTATTTTGCAGCGGTTGCTCGCGCCGATGTTGCCGTTTGCTACAGAAGAAGTTTGGTCTTGGTTAGAGTCAGGCTCAATTCATTTGTCGAACTGGCCAACAACTCAAGAGACTCTTGCCGACTTTGTTACTACAGATGATGCCAGTTCGTTGCTTGATGCAACTTGCGTCGTGCTCGCAGCGGTGCGACGTGCCAAAACAGAAGCAAAAGTTTCACAGCGTGCAGAAGTTTCGCAACTTGTCGTTACTGCACCTTCTGCAACAATTGATTTACTAAAAGCCAATATTCTTGACTTGCGTAATGCTGGAGCATTGCAAGAAATAAAATATGTGATTTCTACCTCGCAGACGAACACGCAAGATATTGTCGCGCAGGTAACTCTTGCTACTCCACTAACCTAAATAGCGCATGTTGCGACGGTTGAAATCGAAGCCAAAATTTGGTCCAAGACCGAAATCGCATTATTTCGTACTGTCACTAAATATATTCGTCGTTACTTTATTGGTATTTTCCGGATTCGGAATGCTCTGGGTCAATGGTCGCGTTAATCAACGACTAATTGTTACCTTGAACAATTCTCAAGAGAACCCAGACGACCAAACGCAAAGCGCGAATGATTCACCATCTAATTCAGATGTTGCTCTTGATCCAAAAAGTCTTGATGCAAAAAACTTTTTGTTAACCGGTTCAGACAATGGCTCATGCGCCGACGCCAAAAGTGCGACCACGGGCGGTATCGGTGACCGGACAAGTCTTGGCGAACGCAGCGACACAATCATGATTATTCGGATTGACCCGAGTTCAAAGCGTGCAGCAATTCTTTCGTTTCCTAGAGACCTATGGGTAAACATCGCTGGTACAACCCGACAGAACCGAATCAACTCTGCATTTAAGAGCACTGACCCAAATCGTCTGGTTGACACCATCGAAAAGAGTTTCGGTATTCCAGTTGATCATTATGTAAATGTTAATTTTTGTGCGTTTAAAGAGATTGTGACAGCAGTTGATGGCGTCAAAGTTCCATTTCTGTATCCAACGCGCGACAAAAAAACTGGTTTCAGTGTCACTACACCAGGATGTATAAATTTTGATGGCGACCGAGCTTTGGCCTACGTTCGCTCACGTTCGGGTTATAGATATTTTGAAACGACCAAACAAAAATGGTTAGAAGACCCGACAGGCGACCTTGGCCGCATTAGTCGACAACAAGATTTCTTGCGCCGCTCAATGCAACGAGCACTCGATAAAGGTTCGTCAAACATTGGGGTTGCCAACAACTTGCTAAACGCGGCTTTGAAAAATGTGATCACCGACGATCAACTCACGCCACGCGGAATGTTGGACCTGGCTCAAGCAATGCGAGATCTGAACACCCGAACGGTTGCTACGTACACGATTGACTCTTATCCAAAACGTATCGGTGAACTTTCGGTTCTGATTCCGCTTATTAAATCTGAATCGATGAAACAAGTTCTTGAGATCTTTCAAGGTCGCTCACAATTGACTGCTCAAAAAGCATCGATTCAAACAATAAACAAACCAACTATTGTTCTTGTCGCTCAACGAATTGCAATTGCCACGACAACTACTCTCGCGACACCAGAAACGACCACAACTCAGACACCGCCGACAACAATCCCGACTTCAACCGTCCTGCAAAAAACGGTTGGCGTTGTTCCGCCAGATGATCCAACTTGTCGCTAACTCTCTGACCAGTCATACAAAACCAGCTTGATTACAATTACTCAGGGGTATTAAATGGAAATTCTTATCGCAATCGTTGTCATAGTTGTGTCGTATTTTTTTGGCACATTTCCAAGTGCGGCGATCGTTGCAAGTCGAAAAAATCTCGACATCACAACTGTTGGCTCTGGTAACCCGGGTGCATCAAATGTGATCCGCAATCTCGGATGGAAAGTTGGGCTTGCCGTCTTTTTAATGGATATGGCCAAAGCCGCCCTCGCTGTTGGTCTGGCTTGGGTCGTTACATCTGACCAGCGAAGTCCATTGTCATATATTTGTTTGTTCGCAGCAATTATTGGTCACTCATATCCAGTGACTCGAAAATTTAAAGGCGGCAAAGGCGTTGCATGTGGTGGCGGTGGAATGTTTATGTTGTTTCCACTCACAAGTTTAGTTTTATTTAGCTCATGGTTCGTTCTTACCAAGGCAACTCGTAAAGCTTCGATTGCGTCTTTGACAATTTCAATTGCGCTTCCATTTGGTATTTCGTGGGAGAAAGCAGAGAACTGGGAGATCATCGCAACGTTGGCACTAGTCGCGTTTATTATCGCCAAACATTTACCAAACTTGCGACGTTTGAAATCTCATGAAGAACCAGATATTTAGTTTGAGCAAACTGGTAGCACCGTAATTTCTCGCTAGGGTTTTGTAATGCTTGCAGTTGTCAATACATTTTTTGATTGGCTAAAAGAATCTTCGTCGTCACCGTGGTTCTATTTGATTATTTTTGCGGTTGCCGTATTCGACTCAGTGTTACCGATTGTTCCGAGTGAAACACTTGTGATAATTGGCGGCGTTAGCGCTGGTTCTGGTTCACTTTCAATTGCATTAGTAATTCTCTGCGCCGGAAGCGGTGCATTTGTTGGCGATAACTTAAGTTATTTCATCGGACGTGAAGCAAGTGATTGGGTGATCAAGCGACGAACACGCACAGAACGTGGTGCGAAACAAATGACGAACATAGTTGACCAGATTCATGAACGCGGCGGAATGTTATTGATCACTGCAAGGTTTATCCCTGGTGGACGTACAGTTCTTACACTTTCATGTGGAGTTACTCGTCAGCCACGTAAATGGTTTATTGGTTGGGCGGTTGTGGCGGCAAGTGTGTGGTCGCTTTATGCATCATTGCTTGGATACATCGGCGGAAAGTCTTTTGCTGATAATCACACGAAAGCTTTTTTAATTGCATTCGCCGGAGCCTTCGGCGTAACGATAATTATTGAGGGTTTCCGCGCCATCTCACACAGGGTTAAACGGTAAAAGCCACTCGGTTAATTAGCGGCTGTAAAGTTAGTTGCAGTGACTCTGCGATTAAACGTTGACTCAATTTCATGGAAGCGTCATTTTCGTGAAGTTGCTAATGGTTTTGTTGATCTCATCCCGGTTGTCAAAGGCAACGGATACGGGTTTGGACGATCGACGTTGATTCAACATGCGGTGACACTTTCTAGTGAAATCGCAGTTGGTTCTGTTTATGAAGTACATGATGTGCCCGAAAATTGCGTTGCGATCGTTCTAACCCCAGCGGGAAGCGAATTGCCGGACTCTTTGCCGGCGAACACAATTTTGACAGTTGGTTCACTCAACCATGTCGCGAACCTAAAAAGAAATTCTTGGCGTGGTTCGGTAGTCGTAAAGCTTCGCTCAAGTATGAACCGTTACGGTGCCAACGAAGATGAACTGACAGATGTTTTAGCGGCGCTTAAAAATGCGGGGCTGACTCAGGTTGGTTGGTCAATTCACCCACCTCTTGACGGAGAACCAAGCGACCATTTAGCTGAAATTAGAAACTGGATGTTAAAAATATCGTCTGACATGCC
>CAEZUN010000032.1_pt1 | contig 9504 bp, 6 predicted proteins | sample 7264491 | NCBI WGS metagenome assembly CAEZUN01 (sample SAMEA6813831, study PRJEB35770) | uncultured Acidimicrobium sp. | biome: Freshwater; feature: Freshwater reservoir; material: water | place: Czech Republic | collected 2016-04-20 | depth 0.5m m
CCATTTCTGAGTTTTCAACAATCGCATTGGCTTCACTCTCGAGACGATCAGCTTGACCAAGAAGATTTCTGCGCTCGGCTATAAGCATCTCGCGCTGCGACAACAAAAATTCGAAATTGAACTCTTTTGTCGGCGTTATACCGTCCTGCATTACGCCCTTAATGATTGGCGGCTTCGGTGGAGCAACTGGTTTTCGGTTAGCTTCAATCTCTGCAAGGCGTTCAGCCTCACGAGCGGCAAGCTTTGCAGCCTTTTCAGCTTCGCGAGCAGCTTTTATCGCCTGCTTCTCTTGCTCTTTGGCGGCACGCAATGCCAAGCGCTCAGCGATCTGATCAGCTTTTAGTTTTGCTCGCTCTTTAGCAACACGAATCGCTTCTTTTTTCTTTTCTTTTAGCAACTGTGCTTTCGCAGCCGCGGCCGCACGTTTTTCTATTTCGCGTTGACGCTTAAGTGCTTTGACAGCAGCCTCGCGCGCCTTCTTTTCGAGATTTTTTTGGAGTTCTAGCTTCTTTTTGAGATCAAGCTGCTTCTTCAACTCAAGCTTCTTTTTGAGATCCAGCTTCTTCTTTAACTCGAGCTTCTTCTTCAGCTCAAGCTTCTTCTTCAGCTCAAGCTTCTTCTTGAGTTCAAGCTTCTTCTTGAGTTCAAGCTTCTTCTTCAGATCGAGCTTCTTTTTAAGTTCAAGCTTTTTCTTCAGCTCAAGCTTCTTCTTCAACTCGAGCTTCTTTTTGAGATCTAGCTTCTTCTTCAACTCAAGCTTCTTCTTCAACTCGAGCTTCTTTTTGAGCTCAAGCTTTTTCTTAGACCCAGACGCACTCTTCTTGGGTGCGCTTTTTGCTGTTTTCTTCTTAGTCGACGACTTTTTCTTTGAAACCACTATCAGCACCTCCCAAGCGGCCCCAAAAATGAGGCGCTAATTTGACTGCCTTACGATAGCGGATTTAAAGGTATAAACGTTCTGGTTTCGTTGTCTGCGCTTTTATTTAACAGCATTTAGTGAAACAAATATCGCGACGCCATCAAGATCGGCGTTCGGGGTATGGTTTTCGACAAGTTCGATGTCAGTAGCCAAAGTTTCAGTCTTAATTGTTACTAAGTGACCAGATATCTGCTCGGAGAGTTCACTTGGCAAACCCAGTTGTAACTCAATACGGTCCGATACATCCAAACCTGATTCTCGGCGAAGCTGCTGAATGAGTCTTATTAAGTCACGCGCCACACCCTCTGCTTCAAGGTCAGGTGTCAAATCGATATCAAGAACTACAACACCCTCTGAGCTATTCAAGGTGGCACTGGCGCCAGAACTCTTAGGAACTAGTTTCAGATTGTATTCGCCTTCAAATAAATCAATTGAGCCGGCTGTAATCACGTTTCCGTTTCGCTTCCAGTCACCCTTCTTAACCGCAACAATAACTTGTTGTGTATTAGCGCCAAGTCGTGGGCCGACAACGCTCGGCACGACTTGCAATTCAAAAGCTGCAACCGATGACACATCGTCGGTAAATTCAACATCGCGCACGTTGACCTCATCTGCAATCACGTCAACAAATTTGCGCAGACCATCTGAATCGGCAGTCGCGACTATCAGTTTCGCCAAAGGAAGCCGAACGCGACGACCATGGACTTTTCTCAACGAGAGAGTTGTCGAGCAAACGTCACGAACACGATCCATCGACGCCACCAGCGCATCGTCTTGAATCAAAGAGTCGGCTGTCGGCCAAGGTTGTAAATGAACGCTTCGCTCGCCGGTTAAACCACGAAAAATTTCTTCGGTGATCAACGGCAACACTGGCGCGGCAACTCGTGTCAAGACATGCAATACCGAATGCAACGTGTTAATCGCCTCGATCTCACCAGACCAGAACCGATCTCTACTTCGTCTGATGTACCAATTAGTTAATACATCCAAAAATGTTCTGATTTCGGCGCATGCTGCAAACAGATCATATTTATCGAAACTTTTCGTCGTATCTGAAACCAAATCTCGCAATTTGGCGAAAATGTAGCGATCTAAAACGTTCTCGCTTGAAGTGTCGAACTTTCCGGTCAATGACTCGGCATTTGAATAAAGCGCAAGAAAGTACCAACTGTTCCAAAGTGGCAACATCACTTGACGTACAGTGTCACGCATACCGTCTTCGGTTACCGCGAAATCAGAGCCACGCAAAATTGAAGAAGATAACAAATACCAACGCATCGCGTCGGCCCCATGGCTATCAAAAACTTTCATCGGGTCTGGATAATTGCGCAGACTCTTTGACATTTTGGCGCCATCTTCGCCGAGCACAATGCCGTGACTCACGCAGTTGAGAAATGCTGGTCGATCAAACAGCGCGGTTGCCAAAACATGCAATGTATAAAACCACCCGCGAGTTTGGCCGATGTACTCAACAATGAAATCACCCGGATAGTGATTCTCGAACCACTCTTGATTTTCAAACGGATAATGCACTTGAGCAAACGGCATTGATCCGCTCTCAAACCAGCAATCCAAAACTTCTGGCACACGCCGCATCATTGACTTGCCTGTTGGGTCGTCTGGGTTAGGGCGCACAAGTTCATCGATCGTTGGTCGATGTAGCTCTTGAATATCGACACCGAAATCGCGTCGAAGTTCTTCGAGACTTCCATAAACATCGATTCGTGGATATTCAGGATTGTCACTTCGCCAAACTGGAATCGGCGAACCCCAAAAACGGTTACGACTGATCGTCCAATCCCGGGCGTTTTCTAACCACTTTCCAAAACTGCCGTTCTTCAAATGATCTGGCACCCAAGTCACTTGCTGATTCAATTCGACCATTCGATCTTTAATTGCAGTTACTTTTACGAACCACGACCCAACTGCTTTATAAATCAGAGGTTTGCCTGTGCGCCAACAATGGGGGTACGCGTGATCATAAGTCTCATGACGAATCACCACGCCACGATCTTTTAGAACTCGAATAATTGCCGGGTTGGCATCAAAAACCAATTGACCTTCGAAATCTTTTACTTCGCTCGTGAAACATCCGCGTGAATCAACTGGGACAACGAGTTCTATGTTCTCATCTTGACAAACACGTTGGTCGTCTTCGCCGAAGCCTGGCGCCAGATGCACTACCCCAGTGCCGTTATCTGTGGTTACGAAATCACCGGCGATAACTCGAAATGAGTTCGGCTGATCAGCAAAATAATCAAATAGCGGCGCATATTTTCGACCAACCAATTCGGAACCTTTGAGTGTCGAAATAATCTTTGGCTCTGGAAACTCTCGTTCGTAAGACGCAAGGCGTTCAACCGCCAAAATTAGTTTTTTGCCGTCATGTTCAATGACCGCGTAGTCAACATCAACCGCAACAGCCAGCGCCAAGTTTGACGGCAATGTCCATGGCGTTGTTGTCCATGCAAGAATAAACTCACCGGTTTCTAATTTAAAAGCAACTGTCAACGCTGGGTCTTGCACTTGACGATAAGCATCATCCATTCGAGTTTCGGTGTTCGAAAGTGGCGTCTCAAGCGCCCAAGAGTAAGGCAGAACGCGAAAGCCTTCATAAATCAAACCCTTATCCCAAAGCGTTTTGAAAGCCCACATCACGCTCTCCATATATGGTGTGTCGAGCGTCTTATAGTCGTCTTCGAAATCAACCCAACGTGCTTGACGAGTTACATATCTCTCCCAATCGCTGGTGTACTGCAAAACCGAACTTCGACAATATTCATTGAACTTGTCGATGCCAAAATCTGTGATCGCCTGTCGCCCGGAGATTTTAAGTTGGCGCTCTGCTTCTGCTTCTGCTGGAAGCCCATGGCAATCCCAACCAAAACGACGATCGACACGCTGACCTCGCATCGTGCGATACCTGGGTACCGCGTCTTTAACAAAACCTGTTAGTAAATGTCCGTAGTGTGGCAATCCATTTGCGAAAGGTGGACCGTCATAAAAAACGAATTCGTTTTCGCCATTGGCTCCGGCTTGATTCGACTCAACAGATGCTTCGAATGTTTTATCTTGTTTCCAAAATTCTAAAGTTCGTGACTCTTGTAATGGAAAATTCGGTTGCGGCTCTACTTGTGGGTACGACACGCGCGACTTAACATCTCAGGATCATGCCCTGCACAACAATCTGCAGGAATAACAACACAACCAAGGAAGAAAAATCAATTGCGCCAGTTCGGGGCAATTTTTGACGCACTGCGCTCAAGACTGGCTCAGTAATGCGACCGACAAAATAAGAAACTTGGGCGATGAACCCACCACTTGTCGAAGGAAACCAAGAAAGTACAACCCGCACGATGATCATCATCGTAAAAAGTGACACTGCATTACATAAAAGTGATCGCATATTTTAAACTTTCGACTAGTTCTAGCCTCGAATAACTCGAGCGCCAGAAGGTTTCATCATAAACACGCCCGAACTAACTTTCTCAATCCCTCCACCTTGTGCGTAACAAACACCGCTAGCAAAATCAAGAATCCGGCGCATAACCCTCGTATCGGTGTCTTGCAGGTCAATAATCACCGGAGTGCCTTTTCTGAAATGATCAACGATTCCTTTGACCTCTTCGTAACTTTGCGGTGAAACTGTAATCGGCGTAGATGACGGAAGTACCTGTCGAACACTTGCATCAGCTCGGCGACCAGATGCCGGTCTAATAGTTAGACCCGAGTCGTGCTGCTCTTGCTGCCTACGAATTGCCACCTCTGACTGCAGATCGCCAGCGCCATCAGCATCATCAAAACGCGATCGATTGCCTAGCCCCGGACCTTGGCCATAACCCGGACCTTGACCATAACTTGGACTTTGTCCATAACCCGGAGCACCACGACGGTCATCGCGCATGTCCCTGCCAAAATCTTGCTCATTTTGTGGCTCGTCTTGGTAGTCGTCATATGAGACATCATCGCCTAGACCCAAATAATCCATTGCACGTCGAAACATTGACATCCGATCAGTTTACTTGCCTGAATGCTCTCAAAACGTGACTTAATGTGCGCTTTTAGGTCCTCGCGCCAAACAAACCTGACCCTATACGTACAGCAGTTGAACCTTCTTCTACTGCTATTTCGAGGTCGGCAGTCATCCCCATACTTAACTCTTTGAGACTTAATTCATTGGCTATTTTGCTGATGAGACGAAAGGCATTTCGAGTCGCTGTCGGATCGCTTTGGGTTGGCCCAACAGTCATTAGCCCAATGACATCTAGACCAAGACTCTGCGCCTTTGCATACAAAGTCTCTACATCGCTCGGTTCACAGCCACCTTTATCAGGCTCATTTGTTGAGTTGACTTGCAACATAATTTGCACTGGTTTTACTGGCTTCACTGGGTTTGTGACCAGACAGCGCTTGGCGATTTCATCTATCAAACTGAGGCGGTCAACGCTTTGCCAAATATCCACACAATTGACAAGCGATTTGATTTTATTACTTTGCAGTCGCCCAATAAAGTGCACGGGCAATCGTTGATCTTCTGGCACTAGCCCAGACTTTGCGATTAGCTCCTGCGCGTAGTTCTCACCGACTGCGTCGCATCCGGTCGTAAAAGCACTAGTCATAGCAGTCACATCAAAAGTCTTGGTGACCGCAATCAACTTAACGTTTTTGCCACCTGCATTTAAAATTCGGGCACGAATTGCAGAAACACGCTCGGCGAGTTCTTCTAAGTTCGGTGAACTAAATGTCGTCAACGACAATCAACAATTACTTCAGAAAAGATGGCAGGTCGTCGTCATCATCGCTGATCAATGGATCAGAACCACCAAATAATTCTTTCAATCGCGCAGGCTTCGCATCTGGCCGAGTCGTACCCGAAGTCGCCGTATTGCGACCATCACTTCGAGTAGATGCACGTTGCGGCGATCCGTCCCATCGATCAAAACCTGCGGCCACAACCGTGACTCGAACTTCGTCATTGATCTCGTCGTCGATAACTAAACCGTGAATAATGTTTGCATCTTGATGTGCGACACTTCGCAGAATCTCCATTGCGTTCGTCACTTCAAACAACCCAACATTCGACGGGCCAGTTATGTTTACAATCACACCACGAGCACCTTCAAGCGATGCCTCAAGCATCGGTGAATTGATCGCCGCATTCGCAGCAACTGTCGCACGATTTTCTCCGGTTGCAGAACCAGTACCCATCAATGCGGTACCCGCATTTGCCAAGACAGCCTTGACATCGGCAAAGTCAGTATTAATCAAACCTGGTGTCGTGATTAAACCAGTGATGCCTGAAACGCCCTGATACAAAACATCATCGGCTCGCTTGAAGGCCTCAAGCAAAGTTGTCTTCTCAGTCGAGATCGCGAGCAATCTTTCATTTGGAATAACCACAAGAGTGTCAACTTTTTCTTTAAGCGCGGCAATACCTGCATCAGCTTGAACTGCGCGACGACGACCCTCAAAAGCAAACGGACGTGTAACAATTGCCACGGTGAGTGCACCCTCAGACTTGGCGATCTCAGCGACAATCGGTGCGGCACCAGTTCCTGTTCCGCCACCTTCACCAGCGGTGATGAATACCATATCTGCACCTGCAATAACTTCTTGAATTTCGGCACGATGTTGCTCTGCTGCCTGACGACCAACTTCTGGGTCAGCGCCAGCGCCAAGACCTCGTGTTAACTCGCGACCAATATCAATTTTCATGTTTGCGTCACTGAGCAGCAACTGCTGAGCGTCTGTATTTATCGCAATAAATTCAACGCCACGCATTCCAGACTCGATCATTCGATTGATCGCGTTGACTCCACCACCGCCAACACCAATAACTTTGATGACTGCGAGATAATTCTGAGGCTGACCCGCCATTTAAAATAAACCCGCGAAAGTAAACATTCCGTCTAGTCTGCCATATTTTTTAACCAGCAACAGGCATTCTGGCAACTTCACGTTTACTACAGACGTATATATAGAGATCTTTATATAAATCTAACCGTCGGTAAGGCTCTACTTTGACTGGACTGTTGGGATATCTGGATTACTCAAGTCAATTGAGACGATCTGCTTTGAGTCCTGGCGCCGAAGCAATACCACCAGACTTATTAGTTTATTTAGCACATCAACAGGCTCACCAAAGTTGACGAGCGTGCCAGATCTCAGAGTCATAACTAACTGATTAGGTCCACCAGTGCCAACGTTCAGCACAAGCACCGATAACTCATCGGGTAATCCAGTTGCCAACTGTGCTGCAGCTTTATACAAAGCACCGGCGCTGTTACCCGGAGAAAGATTTGGACCAACGCCCGTGATCTGTAGATATTCAGTTGGCTGACCATCTTCAACAGCTAAAACACGTCCCTCTGCGTCAACAATCCGAGCACGATTATCCACACCGATAAACCAAGCAACCGGAACGCGCTCTGCAATTTCGATTAGTAAACGAGACGGGAAAAATTGCCTAATGCGAACAGTCTCAACCCAAGGGTCGTCTTCAAGTCGACTTGCTGCCTCACGAGTATCAACTGTTAGTAAAGGTTTACCAAGGAGTGACTGCTCAACGGAGTTCAATAGATCTTTGTTCATATATTTTGAACCTTCAATCTCTACCTCACGCACAGCAATAATCGGTGACGCCAAGACGATGAGCACTAACGAAATGACACCAAAAACGGCAGAGCCGGTTATCAAAAACTTGGTTCTTTTTCGCATTGACCTCTTGAACGACACTTCGCGCTCAACATCTGCCGCTGTGTCATCGATAATTACAAAAGTCGCCGAAGTCGGAGCAATGTTTACTGTCTCAGTTTGAGCATCAATCGGAAACGTGCTGTCAGTTGGTAACCGTAATTCTTCGTCAACAATCACAACTCGCTTAGGGTTGTCAGAATCAGGTACGACTGGTTCTGTTTTTGGTGTTTCAATAACGGCGGGCACATCTGCATCTAGAAAACTCGTTGAATCTTTGACAATTGGCTCAAATTTGTCGTCAAGTTCGTATTCGACAACATGCATGTCTTGTTTTGGACCTCTAAAAATACTGATCGGAGTTGCATTGCCTTCAAATGCATCTCTCAACTCTGCGAGCACATCTTCTGAAAGTTTTTCAGAAATAACCGGAACAGGTAGCGACGAGTCAGGACTTGTAGAAACCCCGAATGCTGCATCTAGTTGCGAGTTCGAGTTCGACGGCTTAAGGATTTGTGCACCTGCTTCAGAACTCACTGCTGTCGGAAAACCAACTAAACGAATCTCGCTGCGAAGATCAATGCCATGTGCTTCGCTTACGCGCTGGCGAATAAACGTCATCAACTCGACAACATCGTCTGCGCTTCCACCTTCGTCAGATTGAATAAAGTTGGCGTGCTTGTCTGAGACACACGCTGAGCGAATTCGGTACCCGCGCAATCCGAGTTCGTCTATCAATTCGCCTGCAGACGTAACTCCTGCTACTGGGTTAACAAAAACCGAACCAGCATTTTGCCCACCAGGTTGATTTTCTCGGCGCCATTTGACTATCTCAGACAATCTCGACTGGCCGACAATCGTGTCGCCCCAACTCAGCCGCAAAGTTGCAGACAATACGACATGATCGTCGGTTAAATCTGATCCGCGAAATCGTAAACCCAAATCAGCAGCGGAAACATTTGCTTCAATTCCGTGCTCAAGGTGAAATAATCTAACGCTCAGCAATGAGGCGATCATGTCGGCGCCGTGACCACCCGCGTTCATTCTTACTGCCCCACCTATTGCACCAGGTACTCCAACTGCCCACTCGAGCCCAGTCAAACCATGGTGAACACTTTGACGCGCCAGCACGGGAAGAGGCGCCATCGCCCCAGCAATCACGATTGGAGAACCACCTACGGTCGGAAGATTTATCAATTCGGCGAATGGTCCAAGAGTGACCGCAATGCCACGGAAGCCTCGGTCGCTGACCAACATGTTGCTACCACGGCCGATCACGACGACTGGAACCTTGACTTTAGACAGCGCTCGCGACAGCGAATGCAGATCTTCAACTGTCAACACTCGCATAAATAACGATGCTGCACCACCAACTCTGTAAGTCGTGTACTGCGCGAGTGGTTCGTTTTGGGTTACGCGATCTCCTAATAGCGATGCGATTCGCGATAAATCTTTATCATTGACGTGCGTAATGTCGGTGATCACTGGCTGGTCAACTTTCGCGAAATTAGTTCTGAAGGGAGCATGGCGATGTCACCACACCCCATTGAAATGCAAAGATCTCCAGACTTGAGCTCACCATCTAGAAATTCTATGAGATCACTACGTTTTGGTTGGTATATCACTTTCAGATTTGGATGTGCAGAACGGATTGCGTTAACGACCAACTCGCCAGTGACCCCAGCGATTGCTGCTGTACCCGAAGCATAAATATCTGTGACAACTACCAAATCAGCATCACTGAATGAGTTGGCGTAGAGGTGCGAAATCACCGACATTCGATTGAAACGATTTGGTTGAAACACTGCGACGACTCGCGACCACGAATCAGATTTATCTCGTGCGCCGGCCAGCACAGCTGAAATCTCATTAGGTAAATGGGCATAATCGTC
>CAEZUN010000034.1_pt1 | contig 9174 bp, 7 predicted proteins | sample 7264491 | NCBI WGS metagenome assembly CAEZUN01 (sample SAMEA6813831, study PRJEB35770) | uncultured Acidimicrobium sp. | biome: Freshwater; feature: Freshwater reservoir; material: water | place: Czech Republic | collected 2016-04-20 | depth 0.5m m
AGTTTCGTAACTTTGGCACGACAACTCAATGACATAAACGGTCAAACAATAGTTTTTTTCGTCATGGTCGTAGCTGCCGCTGAAGTAGTAGTGGGTCTTGGCATCATTGTGGCAATCATGCGCAATCGAAGTTCGATGACCGCCGACGATCTCACAGAGTTGAAGGGCTAATCATGCTCGACTTAATTTGGCTGATACCGGTACTACCACTTGCTGGTGCTGGCGTTAACTTAATTTTGGGTCGAAGACTTGGCGATCCAAAAGCAGGTTGGGTCGCGACCCTCGCAACCGCTTCATCATTTTTGGTGACGGTGCTGGCTTATTTCGAGATGTTGGGGCTACCAGCCGAAGAACGCAGCCACGTAGTAAAAATGTTTTCTTGGATCGGAGTTGGCTCGCTACAAATTGATCTCGCAGTTCTAGCCGACCCACTAAGCATTGTGATGGCGTTATTCGTTACAGGCATTTCAACACTGATTCATCTTTATGCAATCGGCTACATGCATGGGGACGCTAAGTTCCCAAAATTCTTTTTATATTTAAATCTTTTTGTGTTCAGTATGTTGATGCTCGTTCTCGGCGAAAATCTACTTGTCACGTTCTTGGGCTGGGAAGGTGTCGGTGCTTGCAGTTATTTCTTGATTTCATTTTGGCACACTCGAAATAGTGCAGCGGTCGCGGGCAAAAAAGCATTCGTCACTAATCGCATTGGTGACTTCGGTGTAATGGCCGCAATGTTTTTAGCATTCAATAGTCTCGGCACGCTTTCGTATCACGCAATTAACGAATCTGCTCATAGCGGCGAGCTGGCTGCAGTTTCAGCTACAGCAATTGGGCTGCTACTTTTTGTTGGTGCTTGCGGCAAGAGCGCCCAACTTCCGCTTTATCTTTGGTTGCCAGATGCGATGGAAGGTCCAACCCCAGTTTCGGCGTTGATACACGCCGCAACGATGGTGACATCGGGTGTGTTTTTAATGACGCGCATGAGTCCTGTTTTGCATGCTTCGTATGATTGGGTACCAACAGTTATTGCCGTAGTTGGTGCTGCTACTGCGCTTTATGCCGCAACTGTTGCAGTTGCGCAAAACGATATTAAAAAAGTTCTCGCTTACAGCACCGTTTCGCAGTTGGGCTACATGTTTTTAGCAGTGGGTTCTGGTGCATATGTTGCCGCAATTTTTCACATGGTGACCCACGCGTTTTTTAAGGCGCTGTTGTTTCTCGGTTCAGGTTCTGTAATCCACGGCATGCATCATGAGCAAGACATGCGCCGCATGGGGGCGTTGCGAAAAGTAATGCCAGTTACTGGATTTACATTCATCATCGGCTGGCTAGCTATCGCCGGAGTGCCGCCGTTTGCTGGTTTCTGGTCGAAAGACGAAATATTGCTTTATGTATATGCGAATAATCGTGGTCTCTACGTGGTTGGTTTGATTACCGCACTATTGACGGCGTTTTATATGACTCGCCAAGTCATCATGGTGTTTTACGGCAAAGCAAAATGGAATGACCACAGCGCCGAACACGGCTCACACGGCGACTTAATCCCACACGAAAGTAGCTGGATAATGTTGACGCCGCTGGTTGTGTTGTCGGGTTTATCTATCGTCGGTGGTGCAATGCAATTGCCTTTCGGCGAAGATTTTAATTTTCTAGAACGCTGGCTTGCACCGGTTGTCGAAGAATCTGAAGCACATATTCATGAGACTTGGGCGTATCAAAATAAATATTTGTTATTGGTTGTAGCGATTGTGATTGCAGTCGTTGGAATCGCAGCATCAATTGCGGTTTACGCAAAATCATGGGTCAAACCAATTGAGCCTAAAGTACTTGAACAAGCGTGGTACTACGCCACTGCCGCAAGCCGTCTGATCGCTGGGCCAGGCGCCAAAACATTTAATTTAATAGCCTGGATTGACGCCAACATAGTTGATGGCATCGTCAATGGAGTTGGCAAGTTGATTCGAAATCTTGCGACATCATTGCGCAGGGCGCAGAGCGGTTTTGTTCGTGCTTACGCATTGTTAATTAGTTTCGGTGCTGTCGTGATTTTGGCTTGGTTCTTTTTACGGGGGGCACTGTTGTGATCGCCTCAAGCGCCGAAGTTCTCAACTTTCCAATTTTGACATTGCTAGTTGTGTTGCCCGTTATCGGTTCGATTGTTGTGGCACTACTTGGTGGTTCGCGTCCAGAGTGGATGAAACTGGCGGCATTAGTTTCAAGCGTCACAACTGCGGCGCTCTCTTTATGGTTATTATCAGCATTCAAATCTGGAGAGGCCAGTTTTCAGTTCGTCTCGCAACATCTATGGATTAGCCAATGGGGTATCTCATGGCATCTCGGTGTCGACGGTATTTCGTTATTTTTAATAGTGCTGACTGGAATCTTGTTTCCGTTAGTAATCATCGGAATTGATCCGCATCACAATGAAACTTCGTATTTTGCTTGGATGTTGCTATTGCAAGCCGGGGTAATGGGCTCGTTCTTGTCGCTTGACTTGTTTTTATTTTTCGTAATGTTCGAAATTGTTTTAGTGCCGATGTATTTCTTGATCGGTGGCTGGGGTTATGACCAGCGGGTCTACGCAGCCACGAAATTCTTTTTATACACAATGGCAGGCTCGGCGTTCATGCTCGTCGGAATCATTGCGACAGTTGCACTTGCACATCGCGACCTTGGCGTGGTGACATTTGATCTTGTCAAAATCGCTGAAGGTGCAAACTTTTCAACGAATGCCGCACGATGGCTATTTTTATCGTTTGCGATTGCGTTCGCGGTTAAAGTGCCGCTATTTCCGTTTCACACTTGGTTGCCCGATGCTCACACACAAGCCCCAACTGGTGGCTCAGTAATTCTTGCTGGCGTGTTACTCAAAATGGGAACTTACGGTTTCTTGAGGTTCGGAGTTTATTTGTTTCCGCAGGCTGCGATGTGGGCAAGACCAGCGATATTTACTCTCGCCGTCATCGGAATCATCTACGGCGCAATTGCCGCAACGATGCAACGCGATCTAAAACGTCTCGTCGCTTATTCTTCTGTTGCTCACCTCGGGTTCATTGTTCTTGGAACATTCGCCCTCAGTTCGCAGGCAGTGACTGGCGCGGTAATGCAAATGGTCAATCACGGAGTCTCAACGGGTGCATTGTTTTTACTCGTCGGCATGATTTACGAGCGGCGCCACACACGTGAAATCTCTGAGTTACGTGGCATTCAGCATGTTGCGCCAATCTTTGCTGGCGTCTTCACGGTGGTCATGCTCTCTTCGGTTGGTTTGCCTGGCCTCAATGGTTTCGTTGGTGAGTTCTTGATTTTGATTGGATCATTCGGCCCTGCTCGCTGGTGGACAGTTGTTGCCACTGTCGGCGTCATTCTTGCCGCGCTTTATTTGTTGTGGGCTTATCAGCGCGTATTCCACGGTGAGCCCGACGAAGCCAATTCGACTTTTAAAGAAATTACAATTCGTGAAGGCTTGTTGATGTCTGTGTTTGTCGCAATCATCGTCGTATCTGGCATCTATCCAAAACCAATTCTTGACAGAATCGAACCAAGCGTGGCTGCACTCATTGAACACGTAGAAGGACAAACCAAGTGAACGACCAAGTACCTCAATTTGCAGGCCCTGTAATTGATTGGTTTTCGGTTTCTCCTCTATTAGTTTTGCTTTTTGGCGCACTTTTGCTGTTGCTTGTCGGGTCGTTAACTCCGCAGTGGCGACGTGGCTGGTATGGATTAGTCAGTGCGCTAACAGCAAGTGTCGCCATAGTTCTGTCAATATTTTTATGGCGTGATGTTTCAAGCTCCGGCCCAAAACTTCTTGTTGGTGGCGCTCTTGCTCTCGACCATTTTGCGGTGCTGGCGTCAATAGCAATTTGCTCGGCGGTATTACTTGTCAGTCTTGTGACCAGCGATTATCTCGCGGGCGAAAAATCTGACATGCCTGAGATATATGCGCTCTATCTAACAGCGGCAATTGGTGGAATCGTGATGGTCGCGGCAAACGACCTGATTGTCTTATTTCTCGGTTTAGAAACTCTTAGCTTGTCGTTGTATTTATTGGCAGCAAGCAACCGAAAACGAGCAGAGAGCCAAGAAGCCGGGTTGAAGTATTTCATTCTTGGTGGTTTCGCATCAGCTTTCTTTTTGTATGGTGTTGCACTTACTTATGGTGCGACCGGCACAACTCGTCTAGTTGATATTAATTTGGCGCTGAATTCTTACATCACCGTTCCGCGTAACGATACTTTGCTTCTAATCGGCGTTGGTTTGATGCTTGTTGGGTTTGGCTTCAAAGTTTCTCTCGTGCCGTTTCAAGCGTGGACCCCAGATGTTTATCAAGGTTCGCCAACACCAGTTACAGCGTTAATGGCTTCAGCCGGAAAAGTCGCCGCACTTGTTGCATTGGTAAGAGTTTTCGTTACTGCATTTCCATCGCGTGCAGATGATTGGGGTCCAGCAGTTTTCGTCCTGGCCGCACTGACACTTGTTGTCGGGTCAGTCGTTGCGGTCGTCCAAACTGATGTAAAGCGCATGCTCGCATACTCTTCGATCAGCCACGCAGGCTTTATTCTTGTTGGTTTAGAAGCATCATCACATCGATCATCGCCTGATGTTGGTGATGGATTAACTGCAATCGCTGTTTATGTAGTGCTTTACGCAGCCTTGGTCGTTGGCACATTTAGCGTCGTTTCAGTTGTTGCACAAAATTCAAATAATGGAGCAGCATCGCTGGATGCCTTCAAAGGCGTTGGCAAGAATAATCCAGTGTTTGCCTTAGCGATGACGGTTTTATTGTTAGCCCAAGCAGGTGTGCCATTAACCAGTGGGTTCGTCGCAAAGTTCGGTGTGATACAGGCAGCAATCGGTGTTGGCAGTTATGAACTTGCGGTCATCGCCATGGTGTGTGCTGTTATTGCGGCATTTGTTTATTTACGAATCATGGTCAGTATGTGGTTGAGCGATGCAGCAAGTTCTACGTCAGTCAAAGTTCCGCTGTTTTCAACGATTGCGATTGCGATTGCGGTTTCAGTAACTTTAGTTATTGGTGTTCTTCCAAGCCTGTTGCTCGACCTTACGTCGAATCTCACTCAACTCGCTAGCAAATAGTTCGCAACGTCTTATTTGTTGCGTATAGCTTCAATAAAACCATCAAATAGATTTTGCTGATCTGGTTCAGTTTTCGCGTCGTCTTCGGGGTGCCATTGCACACCTACAATCCAATGTGCAGACTTGTGTTCAACTGCCTCAATAGTGTTATCTTCAGCGCAGCCTGTAACTACTAAATCATTTGCGACCTTATCAAGCGCCTGATGATGAAAAGAATGTGATCGTTTCGGCGAAGTAGTTTTCATTGCTCGCGCTACTCGGCTATCGGTAGTCAGCACAATCTCGTGATATGTGTTCCAATGTGCCTCGCCATCTTCAAGAACTTCACCTAGATCTTGATGCAGAGTTCCACCAAGTGCAACATTGAGTATTTGCATTCCACGACATATTGCCAAAACTGGTTTGTTCTGATCAATCGCAGCGCGGACAATCGCAATCTCAAGTGAGTCGTGTTCGGCGGAGATTCCGTAAATTTTGTTGCTTATCTTCGCCTGACCATATAACGATGGGTCAATATCCCCACCACCTTGAATAATTACACCATCAAATCTTGATACGAGTTCGTCGGCCGACTTAACGCTCTGCGCAACTGGCGGCACCTGCAGTGCGACACCTCCAGCTTGCGCAACAGCGTGACTATAAAGACGCCCAGTCGAAAATGAATCTCCGCGAACACCAATTGCTTCTGTCGTCAATTTGCCGGGTAACAAAATAAGTGGCGTCATCGTAACTAGTTAATGACTTGTGAAACATCAAAACCAGCAGTTTTTGCTGTGGTGATGATCTCTGCGGTGTGGTCGTGACCACGCACTTCAAGAACAACTTGAACACCAGTCTCGCGAACCTTGAGATTCAAACCTTCACGCACATGACTTACTTCGATTAGGTTCGCACCTGATTTTGCAATCACATCTAAGAAATTGGCAAGTGCACCTGGGCGATCTGAAACTCGAACAAACAAAAGTGCGCGACGTCCAGCCTTGGTTTCATGGCGTCGAATCAAATTCGGAATCAAACCCATGTCAACATTGCCACCAGACAACACAACACAGGTCGAACCATTTTTTGCAGGTTTGACACACGATGTGAGAAGCGCCGAAACACCAACTGCTCCGCCACCCTCAACATACATTTTTGATCGTTCCAACAAAATCATCATCGCGTTTGCGACACTGTCCTCATCGACATCTACAAGTTCATCAACCCAAGATTCAATTAGTGGTCGTGTAACGTCTCCGGGCTGTTTGACTGCGATGCCGTCAGCCAGTGTTGCAATTGCACCACTTGGAGCGGTTCCATAAATGTATGGTGCGCAAGATGAAACTTGAACACCGATAATTTTCACGTCAGGTCGTTGTTGCTTAATTGCAAGTGCCACGCCAGAAAGTAGACCGCCACCACCGAGTGGAACAATAACCTGTGCTAAATCTGAAATATCTTCAAGAAGTTCAAGACCGAGCGTGCCTTGACCCGCTACTACATCGACATCGTCATACGGGTGGCAAAAAGCCATACCTGTTTCGAGTGCGCGCTCTTTGGCGGCAAGCACCGCAGTATCAACGCTTTCACCACCATCCAAAACAATTCCGCCGTATCCCTTGCACGCATTAATTTTTGATAACGATGCCCCGAGAGGAATAAAAATTTCAGCCTTCACTCCAAAATATTTTGCCGCGAATGCAAGACCTTGTGCGTGATTACCTGCACTGCCTGCTACAACTCCGTTTTTTGCTAGTTCTCCGAGTTGATGCAACTTATTTATCGCACCGCGAATTTTAAAAGCCCCTGTCCGTTGTAAATTCTCAGCTTTTAAAATGATTTTCCCGCCAAATTCACTTGACAAATAAGCCGAAGGTGTAACAGGCGTATGTTCAACCACTGCTCGCCCAACTTCGCGGGCTGCACGAATCGCACCTAAATCAATACCTAGATTGCTGTTAGTCATTGAAAGCCACAGTCATACGCTAGACGGGTTAGTGATTGTTCATTGCGGATAAGGTTATTTGGGATGGAAAAGAACTCAGACAATCAATATATTGCGACTGTTTCTGTGGTGGTTCCTGTTTATCAGGGTGAAAAAACGATCTTAACTTTGGTTAACGAGCTCGCAGAATTTACCGAAACTTCAACTTCGGCTACTGGCATCAGATATGTGATTAGCGAAGTTCTATTGGTCCATGACTCTGGCCCGGATAATTCGGCGAAAGTAATCCATGACTTGAGTACGAAGTACGACTGGGTTCGTCCTGTATGGTTGTCGCGTAATTTTGGGCAACACGCTGCGACCTTGGCCGGAATGTCGGCAAGCGTCTCTGATTGGATCGTTACTCTCGACGAAGATGGACAGCATGATCCTAAAGAAATCGCCAATCTTTTAGATACTGCGGTTGAAGAAAATTCTCAACTGGTTTATGGCAAGTTTGCCGGCGGTGCGTTGCATTCACGCTGGCGTAACTTCTTCTCAGCATTGGCGAAGTGGCTTTATACAAAACTTCTCTCACCACAAGATGGAGAATTTTTCAGTAGCTACAGGTTGATGACAGGTGAAATCGGCAGAAGTGTCGGGGCATACGCAGGGTCGGGGGTTTACCTTGATGTGGCCTTGACTTGGGTTGTTGACCGGTCAGTTGCATGCGAGATCGCGCCTCGAGTCGAGTACCCCCGCCAGACAGGGTTCACTTTTCGCCGATTGCTGGGCCATTTCTTGAGACTGGTTCTGAGTTCTGGCACACGTCCACTTCGGCTTGTAAGTTTGATTGGTTTTTCTTCGTTCTTCATTGGATTTTTCTACGCTGCTTTCGCACTTTACGGAAAGGTCGCGCATGGATATCCCGTTGAAGGATGGACAACCGTAATCGTCTTCGTCTCAATGGGTAGCGGTGCAATCTTGTTCTCGTTGGGGATATTGGCCGAATACCTCGGTGTTGTCGTTCGTAATGCAATTGGTCGGCCGCTATATCTGATCCGCTCGAGTCCGTTTAATGATGTTCTTTCGCGGACGAGAAAAAGCAAACAATCAAACTGATGAAAGTCTGGGTAATAGGTCGCGGTGGATTACTAGGAAACAGTGTAGAAAACCAAAGTGGAAATATTGCTGAAATCTTCTTGCCGACTGAAAAATTTGTGTGGTCTGATGGTGCAAGACTCAAGCGCCAAATTGCCGAGAATTGCAAGCAGTTTTCTCAAATTGTCAGTGATGATAAGTGGGCGATTTTTTGGTGTGCCGGAAAAGGAACGTTGTCCAGCACGACTGAACAAATGTTGGAAGAGACAACAATTTTTCAAGAATTTTTAAAATCGGTGGAGAATAATTTCGGAGAAAAATTGTTGCAAAACGGGCTTATTTTTCACGCCTCATCCGCCGGTGGGGTTTATGCAGGAAGTGAAAACCAGCCATTCACCGAACACACGACTCCACGACCCGCGACAACGTATGGAGAAGCGAAACTAAAGCAAGAAGATTGTTTGCGAGATTTTTCTGACCGACTAGGTGTGCGAGTTGTCGTAGGAAGAATTTCAAACCTTTATGGCGCGAACCAAGATTTTTCAAAAAACCAAGGGCTAATCTCGACGATTTGTGATTCAATTCTTCGTAGGCAACCCATCAATCTGTTTGTACCTCTAGAGACATCGCGTAACTATGTCTATGTTGCAGACGCTTCACGAATAATTGTTGACGCAGCCAAAATCGCTCTTGCAGAAATAGGGTCGAATCGTAAATATATAAAACTAGTTGTGGCCGACGAAAACCTAACAATAGGCAATATTCTCAGTGTCGCCAAGACCGTGTTTCGAGTTAGACCATTGATAACTGCTTCAAGTAACGCAAAAACTAATAAGCAGCCCAGAAGTATCAGTTTCAAATCCGTTGCGTTATTGGATGCGGACTCATTTTGTAAAACCCGGATCACTGTCGGGATCAAGCGGGTGATGGCGGATTTGAATGCAGATTTTTTGCGAAATGGCTCGCAAAAAGCAAATTAGAGATTTAGCTAAGTTTCAGAATTATTACTTCACTGTTTTCAAAGGCAACACTTGCGTATGGTTCCCAAGTTGACGGCATTTGCTTTG
>CAEZUN010000035.1_pt1 | contig 8861 bp, 9 predicted proteins | sample 7264491 | NCBI WGS metagenome assembly CAEZUN01 (sample SAMEA6813831, study PRJEB35770) | uncultured Acidimicrobium sp. | biome: Freshwater; feature: Freshwater reservoir; material: water | place: Czech Republic | collected 2016-04-20 | depth 0.5m m
CAGGAAAGTCAACAGTAGCCAGGCTGTTACTGCGTTTTTACGACACGAATAATGGTCATATATTTCTCGACGGTGTCGACATTCGCAAACTAAAACTTCGCGAGTTACGCCAACAGATTGGTGTTGTGTTTGAAGACACTGTGCTTTTCAACGACTCTGTAAAGAGCAACATCGCTTTTGCCAAGCCCGATGCTGTTCAGGCCGATCTTGAGCGTGCGGCAAAACTTGCTGGCGCCCATGACTTTATTTTGCGGCTGCCAAACGGTTACGACACGTTGATCGGTGAGCGGGGTTTCTCACTGTCTGGTGGGCAGCGCCAGCGAATCGCAATAGCTCGCGCAATTATTTCTGATCCTCGAGTTTTAATTCTTGACGACGCAACAAGTGCGGTTGACCCGAGCAAAGAGGGCGAGATACGTGATGCAATGCGCACCGTAATGTCTGGACGCACCACCATAGTTATCGCCCACAGGCCTGGCACGATCGCGCTTGCCGAACGGGTTGTGTTTATTGATAACTCAACAATCGCCGCGATCGGTAAGCATGATGAACTTGTTGCAACCAACGATCGCTATCGCGAAGTTCTCGCAAACATGGAGCAATTCAAAGGTGTAAAAAATATGCAGGCGGTGAAATAAAATGTGGCACGCCGGTGGAGTAAGCGATGAAGACAGACTCACTCGGGCACAAGCCCGCACAATCGTTGGTCGTGTGTTCAAAATGGCGGCACCATTTAGAAAGACAATCTATTTATCTTTTGTCTGCGTGATGATGACAACAGCGACAACTTTGTCGGCGCCGATAATTGTTCGTCACGGCATTGACGCAGGAATCCGGGCGAAGAATTCAGGCGAACTAAATAAATCAGTTGTTCTGTATCTAATCGTTGTTTCGCTCACGTATGCATTTGGTCGACTGTTGTTCGTGTTTGTCAATCGAACCGGTGAATCGTTTTTGCGAGTATTACGACTTGCGGTTTTCAAGCAAATGCAACGACAATCTATGGCATTCTTTGATCGCAATAAAACCGGTGTACTTGTTGCGCGCATGACAGCAGACATTGAGTCAATGTCTGAACTTGTGCAATTTGGTTTACTTCAGTTTTTGTCGGCGGCGCTGATGCTAATTTTTTCGATTATCGTGTTGCTCTTGCTGAGCTGGCAATTAACAATTGTCGCGTTAATTGTGATGCCAATTTTGGTTTTGGCTTCAATTAAGTTTCAGCGAGACTCAAATAAGGCTTATCTAGTCGTGCGCGAGCGTGTTGGCGCCAATCTTTCGGCGCTGCAAGAAGGTATTACAACAGTGCGAGTTATCCAGGCTTACGCCCAAGAAGACGAAGTCAATCGCAAATTTCAAATATCAAATCGTTCTTTGTTCGCTGCTCATGAAAAGAGTGTTCGTGTTTCAACTTGGTATTTCGCACTCATTGAATTTTCCGGTGTGCTGGCAAGCGGTTTAATGATTGGTATTGGTGGTTGGTTTGTTCATCGTGGTACGGTCACTCTCGGCACAGTTGTTGCGTTCGTGCTCTTGCTATCAAGTTTGTTTGACCCGGTTCAACAACTTTCACAGTTGTACAACACAGTGCAATCAGCCGGTGCTGCGCTCAATAAACTTTTTTCGATTTTGGACGCTGTGCCCGAGGTTGATGAGCACCCTGCGGCAATTGAACTGCCAAAAACCGGTGAACTAAAGGTCACTGGCGTCTTGTTTGCTTATGATGCGTCACCCGTACCGGCATTAGATGGAGTTTCAATAACTGTGGGCGTGGGTGAAAAACTTGCACTTGTCGGGCCAACTGGTGCGGGCAAGTCGACACTGGCAAAACTTATGGCGCGACTTTATGATCCGGCTGCAGGCACGGTTGAGTTTGGCGATGTCAATTTAAAGATGGCAACTATGGGTTCTCTGCGCAGTCGAATCGTTGTTGTGCCACAAGAAGGTTTTCTGTTCAACGGAACCATTCGCGATAACTTGCGCATCGCTCGCGCTGACGCGACTGACGCCGAAATTGAATCAGGGATAGCCGCAATTGGGGCTACCGAACACTTCGCACAATTTTCTGATGGGCTCGACACGCAAGTTCGTGAACGCGGTAGTCGACTTTCGGCAGGTGAGCGTCAGTTGGTGGCACTAGCTCGCGCCGCTCTCGTTGATCCTGCAGTTTTGATTCTTGATGAGGCAACTTCAAATCTTGACCCGGGCACTGAAGCCGAAGTCGAACATGCACTTGAGCGTTTGATGACGGGGCGAACAGTGATCGTCGTCGCTCACAGACTTTCAACGGTGCAGCGGGCAGACAGAATTGCTGTTGTCGCTGATACGCGAATTGCTGAACTTGGTACTCATAGTGAATTGCTCGCACTAAATGGGCATTATGCGCAACTTGCCAACGCCTGGGCGCAATCGCATTCAATAACTAGCTAGTTTTTATTCTCACTATCGCATCAAGACCAACGCCAGTAGGCGATGGCGCAAGTTCTAAATTCATATTGCTTGAAAGGGCTAATTGCGCGGCAATTGCTAGGCCAAGTCCACTGCCTTGCGCCCCAGATGCTGAATCTCTAGTTTTCGTCCCTCGCCAAAATCTATCGAATGCGCGTGCTCGCTGATCGGCCGTTAGTCCAGGCCCTTGATCGCGGATAGTCACTACGACTTGATTTGATATTCGCTGTGCGATCACATTTATTTTTGCTTTTGGAGGTGAGTACTCAATGGCATTGTCGATGTAGTTGCCAATTATTTCGCGAAGTGCAAGTTCATTGGTGAGACATTCAAATTGTTCAGAAGTTTCGAAGATTAATTCAATTTCATTTTCCGCCGCAAGAAACGACCATTCATCACATAGCTCGTTCAACACGTTGTTAATATCAACAATCTCTAACTTAAGAACGGCACCTTCTGTTCGAGCAAGTCGTAAAAGTTGCTCGGTCAAGTTCGTTAGGCGATCGGTTTCGTTAAGCGCCGCTTCAATATGATCGCGCGAAACTACGGGAGATTTCTCAATCGAGTCACTTGCTTGTTCAAGGCGCAGACGCAACGCCGTGAGCGGCGTGCGAATTTGGTGCGCAGCATTTCCCGCAAAAGATCGTTGCATATTCAACATGCTTCGCACTCGATCTGCCATCGCATTAAATGAGCGTGCTAGTTGCCTAGTTTCGTTTGGTCCTTGTTCGTCAACTTGCGTTGACATATCCCCGTACGCGAAGCGATCAGTGGCGTTTCGCAAGTTTGTTAACGGTCGAGATATTACTGACGCGAGCAAAAAAGCGGCTAACACAGCCATTGCAACTGAAACACCTGCAGCCACGACAATTGAGCGCACTCGATCAGCGACACGTGCATCAATAATGCTTTTTGGATAAGTAAGTCGCACAACTCCAAGAACTGAGTTACCCGAGACGATTGGCACCGCAACATAAATCAAGTCCTCGCCAATAGTGCTTGAACTACGCACACCCGATGCAAACCTGCCAAATAGTGCTGAATTGATTTCAGGGCGAGTTGCGTAATCTTCACCGGCAAGATCATTGCCTGATGTCGACGCAAGTAGATATCCATTTTTGTCGGTGATCACTGCAGTTGCATCGTTCGTCGTCGAGAATTGGTCAAGCAGGGCAATCGTTTGGGCTCTCAATGCGTCGGCATCAGTCGCCATGATTGCATTGACTCGTCCACTGAGCACATACGCATCCCTTTCAAGGGTTGTTATCAGTCGATCTCGCTCGATTTGTGAAATATGCATTGCCAGTGGAACATCATGAGCGGCCAGCACAAGCAAGACGACGCCAACTATGACGGCTAGAAATCTGAATTTCACGATGTCATTTCAAATCTGAAACCAACACCGCGTATCGCGATTACCCATTCAGGGTGCCCTAGTTTCTTTCGCAAAGCGGCAATGTGTGCGTCAAGCGTTTTTGTTGGTCCGTACCATTCAGTGTCCCAAACGGTTTCGAGAATGTCGTTGCGTCGGTAAACGACCCCTGGCTCTCTGGTCAGATATTCGAGCAGATCAAATTCTTTTGTTGTTAGTTCAATTTCTGCACCAGCAATCGTGACTCTTCGTGTGGCTGAATCAATTGTCAGATCGCCGATCACTGTTGTCGACGTAGCCGACTCTTGTGGTGTTAGTCGGCGAGTCACGGCGCGAATTCTCGCGATTAGTTCGCGCAAACCAAATGGCTTTGCAACATAATCATCGGCACCTGATTCAAGTCCAAAAACGCGATCTATTTCATCGGCTCTCGCGGTCAACATAATTATCGGCACTTGCGAAGTCAATCTGACTCGGCGACACACTTCGAATCCATCAAAGTCAGGTAAGCCGATATCTAGAAGCATCAAATCGTATTGCGATTCTTCAACCGCCTGTCTTCCCGTAGCTACATGTGTCACCGTCATTCCTGCAGATTGCAATCCGAGTGTCAATGATGATGCAATCGCCTGGTCGTCTTCAACAACTAATACATGCACATTTACATTGTCATCTGTAATTCAATCGTTCGCACAAAAGTTGAGTTCAAAAAGCTTAAATCATCGAAAATTGGATGAATCTTGGATATCGCTTGGCTGGCCATTTACTAAGCACTCGCTAGGTTAAATCCTATGAAAACATCAGTAGCCACAACAGTTTCACTCGTTGCTGTTTTAGCCGCAGGCGGTCTCGCATTTGCGGTCAATACTCGCGCACTCACCGATACAAGTGTCGTTGACGGATCGGTACCGGCATTTGCAATAGTCGCAACGGCGAGCAAATTGACAAACGCAACACTTCCAGCCCCAAGTACAACGACTTCAACCGCTCAGTCGATGGTCGCAGGCACATCCTCTGCCGAGACCAGCGAATATGAAATCGCCGGTATTGGCGTAATCGTTGTGCAAAAAGACGGTGAAAGTCTCAAGGTCATGAATGTGAATCCTTCTGCAGGGTTTACCTATAGTTCGCTGCAAAAGAGTTCAGACCAAGTTCAAGTTGACCTGGCTTCGGCGACACAAATTGTCGAGTTTCGGGCGCGATTGCTTGACGGTCGAATAATCAACGATGTACAAGTTAAAAACATTCTTGGTGCTGGTAAAAGTCGGAATGGTGAAGGCGAAAAAGATGATGATGACGATGATGATGACGAGGATCACCAAAGTTCAGGCAAGAAGTCAAATGACAAGTATGAGCAAAACGAAAAAAACAAAGGAGAAGACGATGACGACTAATCGCAATCTTGATCATCTATCTGGCGCGAATCGCAAGCGAGTTAAGCACCCAGCACTCTCGGCGCGAATTTTGACAACTGGCTTGTCAATCGCATCTGTACTAGGAATTACATCTGGTTTCTCGTTATTGCCGATCAATAAACAATCGACAAATGACAGTAACTCGACTGATCAAATATCTGGCCTTGCATTAGTTGCATCGCAGGGTTTGGCAGCGCCGCAAGCAGCGGTGGCTTCACAACCGATCGTAGCTGTTTCACCAGTGCAAACCGAATCTCTTGCTCCAGTGCAAACCGCTCCTCAAGTGGTGGTAATTGCACCCCAAGCGCAAGCACCGGTGAAGAATAAAACAATTCAAGTACAAGTGTCGACTACTTCTAGCGGCTCAAAGTAGAACTATTAAAAATGTTGGTTATTGAAGACAATCCGACTCGTGGCGTTCTGCGAAGCGAATTTGCGGTGATGGGAAATACTGCAAAGATTACGGTCGTTGGCGGCTCGCTGCATCATCTCAGATTCGCGCAAGAAAGACTTTCACAACTTGAGCAAATTTGGAGCCGGTTTTTACCCGATAGTGAAATTTCAATACTCAACTCAGCACAATCAAAACCAATCGTTGTGCATCGCGAGACAATCGAACTTGTGAAATATATGATCGCTGGCCGGCGACTGACGAATGGGCTATTCGATCCGACATTGTTGCCGGCACTTATCGCGAACGGTTATCGGGCCTCACTTACTAATCCGATGCATCTCACTTTGCTTCCAGATGGTGCGAAGTTCAATCAATCACTCGACATGGTGGCAATTGATGAGAATGCACTCACAATTTCTTTGCCAGGCAACATCACACTTGATCCTGGTTCAATCGGCAAAGGCATGGCTGCCGACATTGTTGCTAAAGAACTGATGCAGCAAAATGTTTCTGGTGTGTGTGTCAATGTCGGTGGTGATGTGCGGTGCATCGGGCTCGGTGATCTTGACGGTGAGTGGATTATAGGAATTGAATCACCAATCTTTCTTGGTGAAATCATTGATCGTGTTTCACTTCGTGACGGGGCGGTCGCGACTTCAAGCGTGCGTGCGAAATCGTGGCAACATGATGGCACCACCAAACATCATGTAATCAACCCAACTACTGGTTTGTCGCGCAACGTCGATGAGAAAAGTCTGTTGCAAGTTTCAGTTTTGGCCCGTGAGTGCGTGTGGGCAGAGATTTTTTCTACAGCATTACTTGTTGCTAACTCAGGTCTCAGATTCTCGATGGTTGACGACAGCAATGTCGCCGCATTGACTGTGCGTACCGATGGTTTCGTCACGCAAAGTTCACAATGGATCAAATTTCAGCGATGACTAATCCGCATTTTTGGTGGTACTTGTCTAGGGCCTCAGGAATTGTCGCGTGGGGTTTATTAACTGCGTCGGTTGTCTGGGGAGTTTTATTGGCGACACGAATGCTCAAGCCATATGACCGTCCGGCCTGGCTTCTAGACCTGCACCGTTGGCTCGGCTTTCTGACACTATTGGCAGTGGCGTTACATATGGCCGCACTTTTTGCTGACTCGTTCGTTGAGTTCTCAGTGCGCGACTTGTTGGTGCCGATGTCAACAACTTGGCGCCCCTGGGCAGTTACTTCAGGCATTCTCGCGATGTATCTGCTTGTTGCAGTGCAATTGTCTTCAGTTGTCATGAGAAAAATTCCGAAAAAAGTTTGGCGTGTGATTCATCTGACTAGCTATCTGATGTTTTGTCTTGTGACTCTGCATTCATTTCTCGCTGGCAGCGACCGCGGAAAGAATCTTTTTAACATGTTTGCATTGGCTGTTATCTTGATGACTATTTTGGCTACGTCAATTCGAGTTTTATACACAAGAACCCCAACCCGAAAGGTGATTACAGAATCATGATTATCGCAATTTCAAATTTATTTGGCCTTCCCGCACATCCACTTTTGGTTCACGTACCGATCGTCTTGATTCCGCTTGCGGCAATAACTGCGATCATCTCAATTCACAAAAAGTATCGTCGAGAAATGTTGTTGGTTACCGCAGTCATGGCGGTTATCGGCGCCGCGTTTCTATTTCTTGCTGCAGGTGCTGGCGAATCACTACAGCACGACCTGCCAAGATCGCGAGCAATTCACGAGCATGCCGAATCGGGCGAAAAATCACAAGGTCCGACCGCGGCTTTTGCGTTTGTAGCAGTTGGCGCAGTTTTATCTCTCGAAGCATCCCGCCGAAAGTTTGTTTATAGAGGCAAGTCGTTGCCGAAGTGGACAGCTACCGCTTTTCTTGCGCTAACAGTTGTTGGTGGAGTCGCCTCAACAGTTGCAGTTTCTCAAGCAGGCCACTCTGGTGCCAAGAGCGTCTGGGAGTCGCGCCTAGAAACTAAATAGTCCAAATAATTTAATTTCGATTATTTCTCTATTGCATTGGCGCTGGCTTGTCATCCGAGTCTGAATCAAGCACCGCATTTGCTATATGTAAAGTAAGTGCGATAACTGTAAAAATAATTGCCCATTTTTTCGTCTGCCCTGAGAGTGTCAAGATAGTGATGCAAGATGCGCCAAGGGTGAATCCAACTCTTCCGATTTCAAAACGAATCTTTCTAAACTTCGCTGTCACTTCTAATCTTCCCTTCTTCGTATAAACATTCCTGCTGCGCCAAGTGTATTGCCAACTGCAATAAGTGTCCTACGCTCACTTACAGGTATCGACTGATTGGTTGGAACATAGTCATCAACTTCTCCACTAAATATATTAACTTTCGCCTCAAAGGCTTTTTTTACTTTCTTGGGAGCCTTAACAAGAGTTTCAACTAATTCATCGGCCTGTTCAGGCGTCAGATCGTTAACTGTTAGTTCTTCAAAAATTCGCTCGACTTCTTGAGTGCTAAGAGCTTCTAATTTTTCTGGTTCGGCGAGTGTCTCTGCAACGATATTTACTACTTCGGTGATTGTCTCAGTATTCTGCGCTACATTGGCTGCCTTTACTTGGGCGTCACTATTTTGACCTTCTTGTTGGCCATTGTTTGGCGCTTGCATGCTCGTTTGAACATTAGATTTCGGATCTTGCGGAGGTATTGATTGGCCCGGTATTGACTGTCCGGGAACTGGCTGTCCGGGAACTGGCTGACCTGGTGTTGATTGTCCGGGAACTGGCTGTCCTGGTGTTGATTGTCCCGGTATTGACTGCCCTGGTGTCAACGATGGTGTTGATGATTTCCCGGGGGCGAGTGGTGGTGTAGTTGGTTGTGATCCTGTTGATAATTTCGACGTAGTCGGCGTAGTTAAATTTTTGTTTGGTGAGATAGTGCCTGTTCCAGTGCCAGTGCCAGTGCCAGTTCCAGTGCCTGTTCCAGCGCCTGTTCCTGTGCCAGCGCCGGTTCCAGTGCCAGCGCCGACTCCTGATCCAATTATCGGTTGTGTTACTGGTGTTGAGCCGGTTGGTGATGGCGGTTGTGTAATTGACGTAGTTGCGGGTGCTTTTGTTGTTGCGGTTATTGGTGTTATGCCGGTGGATGATGGCGGTTGTGTTGTGAATGTTGCCGTTGACGGTTGTGTTACCGCGGGCGCTTTCGTTTCAACTGTTGGTGTCGCGGGTGCTTGTATTGTCGGCGGTTGGGTTACCGCGGGCGCTTTCGTTTCA
>CAEZUN010000036.1_pt1 | contig 8770 bp, 10 predicted proteins | sample 7264491 | NCBI WGS metagenome assembly CAEZUN01 (sample SAMEA6813831, study PRJEB35770) | uncultured Acidimicrobium sp. | biome: Freshwater; feature: Freshwater reservoir; material: water | place: Czech Republic | collected 2016-04-20 | depth 0.5m m
CACCAGTCGTTCCTGCATCTATGGCGATTACGACGCTCATGGTGTTATAAGTTACAAATAATTTGCTGCCGGCTCAACAGCATCTAATTACTTTCGCAAACCAAATCACTTAACGCTTCAAAAATTCTTGGGCATGCAATCATTATTTCGGCTGGGCTTGAAATGCCGCCATGAAAATCTCCACTGCGCGCGCCGGCCTCGATTGCAATTAGTTCTGCCGCTGCGATATCCCAAGAATGCAGATTCTCTTCAAAATACGCATCAACTCTGCCGCAGGCAACGAAACATATATCAACGCTGGCTGCCCCAAGCCGACGAATATCGCGCACTTTGTGAATAAAAGTTGAGACGCGCTTTGATTGAACCGTCCGATGTTCTGGCGAATAACTAAAGCCTGTGCAGACCAATGCTTTCGAGATGTCTGTTATTTCGTTGCATCGAATTTGTTCGCCATTCAAAAATGCCCCGCCGCCACGAGTCGCTGAAAACATTTCGTCAAGTGCAGGTATGTATACGACACCAACGAGTGGGCCCTTTTCATCGCTGATACCAATTGACACGCTCCAACTCGGTAAGGCATAAAGAAAGTTTGTCGTTCCATCAATTGGGTCGATGCACCATGTGTAATTGCTGTTGCCAGAGTGCGAGCCACCCTCTTCGCCAATGATTGAGTCGTCAGGTCGGCGAGAACGAATCTCGTCGACGATGTACTTTTCTGTTGCCTTATCAAATTCGGTAACCATGTCGGTACTAGTTGTTTTAGTTTGAACGTCTTTCAGACCGGCACGACGACCTGCATACGCGCGCTTGCCGCCGGTCATTGCTAGTTCGGTGCAGATTTCAAGAAGACGTGTTGCCTCAGAGTTGCTCATTTGTGACCATCAAGTTCTCGCCATTCGCCGACTGCTCGTAAAACAAGCACGACAACAACACTCATTCCGGCTGCGCTGATCACAGCACCAGAAATGAGGCCAATCGAGTTAGGCACATCACATGAGCCCTGACACTGCAAATCAATCAGCGAAAACCCGATTAATGCGCCTGCGAAACCAGCTATCAGAATCCCGATAAAGGCGACAACACGCGCGCCAACCGAAGGCAGTGCCGAAAGTGTGCGAGCGTCACGATTTTGTTTGGCAATCATCCTTAGAAGCGTAGGTTCATGAACTCAAGTTGCGATGCATGGCTAGCGTTTGATTTGTGAGTGCTCGCCAAAGTTCTGATTTCCGAACGATTTTGCATGTCGATATGGACATGTTTTATGTTGCAGTTGAATTACGCCGTAACCCGCATCTTGTTGGTAAGCCGGTCGTTGTCGGCAGCGATGGTTCACGCGGTGTTGTCGCTGCCGCGTCTTATGAAGCCCGAAGATTTGGTGTTTTTTCAGCGATGTCATCGTCGCAGGCAAAACGGCTTTGCCCACAAGCGATCTTTTTGCCCGGTGACCACGGTCATTATTCGGATGTCAGCGCTGAAGTATTTCAAGTCTTCAACGAGTTCACACCGTTAGTTGAAGGATTGTCACTCGATGAAGCCTTCCTCGATGTTTCTGGTTCATTGCGACTGTTTGGTTCGGGTTCAACAATTGCTCACGAAGTCAGGCGCCGTGTTGTTGAAGTCACTCAACTAACTTGCAGCGTCGGCATTGCGCCAAATAAGTTTTTGGCAAAACTAGCCTCTGTTGTTGCAAAGCCAAAAGCGTCACGACAAGGCGTTGTTGCAGGTCATGGGGTCTACGAGGTCTTGCCGAATCGCGAACTTGAGTTTTTATATCCGCTTGGTGTCGACGCGCTCTGGGGGGTCGGGCCAGTGACGCTTAAAAAACTTCAAGGCCTCGGAATTAAAACAGTTGGAGATCTTGCAGTATTCGACTTAAAAGTTTTGATTGCGGTTCTAGGTGATTCACAAGGGCGTCATCTGGCGATGCTCGCACAAGGTATTGATAATCGGGATGTTGAACCTGATCGTGATGCCAAATCAATTGGACACGAAGAGACTTTTTCGAGTGACATTACGCAATATGAGAATGCGCATGATCATCTTGTGAGGCTTGCAGATTCTGTGGCTACACGATGTCGTAATTCTGGTGTTGGTGCACGAACGATTTCGCTGAAAATTAAATATGCAGACTTTCAGCTGGTGACAAGATCTTGCAGCGTCGAAATGCCGATCTCGACGGCTCCTGCGATGGTTCGATTGCTTGAGCCGTTGTTGCGAAGTATTGACTTGAAAGCTGGTATTCGATTGTTGGGTGTTAGTGCGAGAAATCTTGTTGCCCCTGAACAACAAATGAGTTTGTTCGACATGTCTTCGGGCGATGAATCTGCGAATAATCTAGACACGGCCTGGAGCACCACCACATCGGCAATCGACGAGATTCGCGATCGGTTCGGTGATTCAGCAATAAAACCTGCCAGCACACTTGGTCAAGAGCGTGACCCAAGTTCTTCAAAGTGGGGCCCTAGCGACCCTAAATCGCAATAAACCCCACCTACAATCGGGGTGGAGATTTAAATTACAAACGAATTGCAACGCGACAGTGGAGGTCATGTGCCGTTATCTGACAACGAAAAACAAATTCTTGCGCAAATTGAGCACGATCTTAAAGAAGATGAGAAATTCGCTCAAGCCGTTTCTTCTAAAGGTCTGTATCGACATTCGGCTCGCACCGCATGGTGGGCAGGTATCGGCATTGTCGTCTCAATGGTTTTGACAATCCTTGGTTTGCAAGTTCATTTCGCTCTGGCGTTTGTCGGCTTTCTAGCAATGCTTGCGTGTGCATTAATCATCGAGCGTCAATTGCGTGCGATGTCAAAAGTTGGTCTGGCTGATGTCACTGAATCTTTGCGAGCATCTCGCGTAAATGCACAACGCATGCGCGAAAAGTTTACGCGCGAGCGCTAAAGATATTTTCGGGTGACTTCGCGCGGTTATTTCGCAGTCGACATCGGTGGTACGAAACTCTCAGTCGGTGTTGTTTCGCTAACGGGTGAAGTTTTATCGCACGGGCGCGCCGTCACGCCACAGACAAATGTATGGCAAGCGTTAAGTGACTTAATTAAATCGCAACTCGCTTTGACTGATGTTGAACTTGTCGGTTGTGGGGTCGGATGTGGCGGACCGATGAGCCCGGATGGTGAATTAGTTTCAACATTGCATATTTCTGAGTGGCGCGATTTTCCGTTGCGTTCAAAATTGCAAGAAGTCACGCAGATGCCCGTTTATATTGATAATGATGCGAAAGCACTTGTGCAAGGCGAAGTTTGGTGCGGTGCCGTAGCCGGTCAAACTGATGTCATTGGCATGGTCGTATCAACCGGTGTTGGTGGTGGAATCATTTCGGGCGGAAAGGTACTTAACGGTCGAATTGGAAATGCGGGTCACATCGGTCATGTGATTGTTGAACCAGAAGGTCGGTTATGTGCGTGTGGATCGTTCGGTTGTCTTGAGGCGCACGCATCTGGTCGATCAATCGAAGCGATCACTGGCAAACCAGCAGCTGAGGCGAGTCTTGATGTAATTCAAAATACGGGTCGACTTGTGGCGCGCGCACTCACAAGCGTTGGCGCGATTATTGATTTGCGTAGTGCGGTAATTGCTGGTTCTGTTGCTCTCGGTTTCGGCGACCCATTTTTTGAGGCGGTGCAAAACGAGTTAAATCGCACAGCCAAAATTGCATTTATTCGTGACTTCACTGTTTATAGGGCTGGACTCGGTCAGCTGTCGCCGCTCGTTGGGGCCGCAGCAGTAGCTCGCAATCTAGGATGTGATTCATGAAACCCGTCTACGAGCCTCAGGCCGAAGAATACCGCGAAAAAGTTCAAGCATTTTTGGCCGAGAAACTTCCCGCAACTTGGAAGGGCATCGGTTCGCTTGAAGGCAAAGCGGCAGAAGAATTTATGTATCAGTGGCGACAAGTATTGGCATCGAGCCCTTACCTTGCACCAGGTTGGCCCGTTGAATACGGCGGTGGCGGACTCTCGGCGTTAGAGCAAGTAATCGTTGCCGAAGAATTTGCTCGTGCTGGTGTGCCAACAGGGTCGTTCAATGATGTATTTGGTATTCAAATGCTTGGCAATACTTTGTTGATCTGGGGCACCGAAGAACAAAAAAGACACTACTTACCTCGAATTATCTCGGGCCAAGATCTTTGGTGTCAGGGATACAGCGAACCAAATGCAGGATCAGATCTCGGAAACGTCGCGCTCAAGGCAACACTTGATGGCGATCAATTTCTTTTAAATGGTCAAAAAATTTGGACTTCATCTGGTCAACATGCGACACATATTTTTACGCTTGCTCGCACCAACCCTGACGCCCCGAAGCACAAAGGCATCTCATTTTTATTAGTTGACATGCGTCAGCCAGGAGTTGAAGTTCGCCCGATCAAGATGATCTCAGGTGAGAGCGAGTTCAATGAAGTTTTCTATACCGATGCCGTTTGTCCAAAGGAAAATGTAATCGGTGGGTTGAATAACGGTTGGGCAGTGGCGATGTCACTACTGGGCTATGAGCGCGGTGAGGCGGCGGCAACATTGTCAATTCGTTTTCAAGATGAATTTGATCGACTTCTCGCGCTTGCTCAAGAACGAGGTGTTGCAAGTGACCCAAGAATTCGTCAACGTTTAAGCGAATGCTACGGCCGAGTTCAAATTATGAAGTATTTGGGTTTGCGCACGCTCACAAAGTTTGTTGCCGGTCATCATCCAGGGCCAGATGGCGCAATATCAAAGTTGTATTGGAGCGAGTATCACAAGATTGTTACTGAACTAGCGATGGATATTCTCGGCGCAGACGGTCTTGTGCCAGTTGGACGCAAACCGATCTCATCGTTTCAGACTGACGATGGTGGCGCGGCGAATAGTTCGATGAGTTGGGCGATGACATTTTTGAATGCGCGTGCAGGAACGATTTATGCCGGATCTTCACAGGTTCAGCGCAACATCATCGGCGAGATGGTGCTTGGATTACCTAAAGAACCCAAACCCAACTAACTCATGAAAGTCATGTCGGGCACGCGGTCAGGTGCGTCGATTTTTATTGCAGTTCTTTGTCGGCCTAGTTTGTGGATTACAGCGCTAACCCAAGTGTCTCGTTTAACCCCAAGACGATGGTGGGCTCGAGCGCCGTTTTTGCCAGTGCCGACACGTGAATATATTCGTTTTCGAGTCTTGACTCAATATGGCGAGCGCGGTCACGAATTATTAGCAGCAGATGTTTTGAGTTATTTGCGTTGGCTGAAAGATTTGCGATGAGAAGTGCATTGGTACTCAACGCGACTTTCGAACCGCTCTCAATTGTTCCTGCGCGGCGCGCAATTTGCCTAGTGCTCTCGGACAAAGCCGAAATAGTTGAAGACGACGGAACACAAGTTCATGCTGAAACTTTTGTAATGCCAGGACCATTGGTTATTCGATTGCGCTATGTCGTAAAAGTGCCATATCATCGGCGCACTGCAATGTCTAGGCGGGCAATATTTGCGCGAGATAATCATTGCTGTCAATATTGTGGCGCATTCGCTGACAGCATCGATCATGTTATGCCGCGGTCTCGAGGCGGTAAGCACGTCTGGGAGAATGTCACCGCAGCGTGTCGAGGTTGCAATCTAAAAAAACGAGACCGGACTCCTGATGAAGCAGGAATGTTGCTGGCAAATAAACCGCACACACCGCGAGAACTTGCGTGGATAACCGTGTCAGTGGACAGAATCCCTGAAGCATGGAAACAGTATCTCGCATACGCATCATAAAGTTTTTAAAGAAACTTTTTTGAAATTCTCTGATGAAGTCTTGGCAGATACACCACATTCGCGACTCGGCTGAGTCGGTGCACTCTCGAGAGTTGCCTGCCGAGCGATCAATCTGGCGCGCTTCAATTAGTGAGTCTGCAATTGTGTTGGGTTCAAAACAATCATTTGAAATTGTCAATCAGCAAGCTTGCGATAGCGATGGGGTGAGCGTCGTTCGCCGCCGCAGTGGCGGAGGTGTCGTTTTTCTTGGTGCCAATGACCACTTATGGGTTGATCTTGTGATTCACCGCGAGGATGTTTTATGGAGCGATGATATTGGAAGATCAATGTGGTGGGTTGGTGATTTGTGGGCCGCCGCGCTTGCTGAAAATGATGTTGCAGCGCGTGATCAACTGATTGTTCATCGTGGTGGTCTTGAGCGAAGTGAGATCTCAGATCTAGTTTGTTTTGCCGGACTCGGGCCAGGCGAAGTAACTCTGCATGGCAAAAAAATGGTCGGTATTTCTCAGCGACGAACTAGGGAGATGGCAAGGTTTCAGTGCGTGTTGCATAGTCGATGGTCAACCGGGGCATATGAAAAATATTTAGATTTTGAGAAACTTTCTGGCACAAAAAAAATCATCGGATCAGATTTCAATTCAATGCAAGCAGGTGTATCGGGCGGTCTAAATGAGATCGCCAATTCGTTGATGAACTTAGCTGAATCGCTCTAGTTAGCTGTCTAGCTAATTAGATAGTTAGCTAGCCGCTCAGATCTTCAGGCAAACCCAGAAAAGGTCATTTTGAGATATTTGTCCTGTTCGCCCAAAAATTAGTGGGGGAAAGTGGGGTTAAATCCACCTTAGTGGGGGAAAGTGGGTTATACTCTTCACAAGCCGCGGAGGGAGCTCCAAAGCCTTTTAGATAATGGGTTTTGGGACAAAGCGGAGGATCAGTGTTTGTAGGTGCACACGAGCGTCAATTGGACCCTAAGGGTCGCATCGCTCTGCCAGCCGCTTTTCGTCCACGTCTTGAGCCAAAGTGCTACCTCGCCCTTGGACGCGATAAATGTGTTGACGTACTCACCACTGAAGCGTTCTTATCTGTAGCTAACGATGCGATGGACAAAGTTCGTCGCGGCGAGATGGATCGCAAACAGCAGCGAGCTTTGGCTTCAAACATGATTGAAGTAACTGTCGATACTCAAGGTCGCATCAACATCGATGAAAAACTGCGCACTTATGCAGGGCTTCAACTTAATTCGCGAGTAGTTGTCAGCGGGTCTTTTGACAGAGTCGAAATTTGGGATCCAGAGCGTCATCAACGCATAAGTGATTCAGGTGCCCAAGAACTTGCTGGCGCAGAGTAGCGAACGAAGGGAGGTCACGCAACAAACTTTTTTGCAACAGTCACAAGTTGCATGAGTTTCGATTATCAGCAGTCTTCCGACTAACAAGATGGATAGCACCCAACTCCGCTCGCTACTGTCTCGCTATCCGGGGAGAAATCCCGGAGGCACCGTTGGTCGGGAGGCTGCTGATAAGCGAAGCGATCGTGGTGACTAGTTGCAGGTTGCAAGACTGCCATGACGAGTGAAAAAAGTTCAGATCTAAATTCACAGTTGAATCCGCAGCTAAATCCGCAAGTAAGTTCACGGCTCACGACGCATGAGCCTGTGATGTTAAATGAAATTGCTCAATGTTTTACAACGGTACCCCCCGGTGTTGTAGTTGATGCAACTTTCGGCCTTGGCGGACATGCCAAGGCAATTTTGAAAGCTAACCCATCTATACAAATTTTGGGATTAGATCAAGATGCGGATGCAATCGCAAATGCCGAGAGGATGATTGCCGATGACGCATCGCTGCGTGGTCGGTTGACAGTTCGCCGAGTTCGCTTTGACTCGTTGAATACAGTTCTTGAAGAACTCTCAATCAAAGAAATATCTGGTGCATTATTTGATCTCGGAGTTTCTTCGCCACAACTTGATATTGCCGAGCGCGGTTTTTCTTATCGAAATGATGGCCCATTAGATATGCGAATGGATCAACGCAGTGAACTGAGTGCAGCAGATGTGGTGAATAATTATCAAGAATCAGAACTTGCTGGCATAATTACGCAGAACGCAGACGAGCGATTCGCGCGGCGAATAGCTCGGGCGATTGTTGCCGCACGGCCAATCAGTACGACCACACATCTTGCCGAAGTGATTGTTGCTGCTATCCCTGCGCCAGCTCGTCGCACGGGCGGGCATCCTGCAAAGCGAACATTTCAAGCAATTCGAATTGAAGTTAATAAAGAGCTTGAGATTCTTGCGAGAACATTGCAAATTGCAATCGATGCCACAAAAGTTGGTGGGCGAGTCGCAGTTTTGACTTACCACTCAGGTGAAAACCGTATTGTTAAACAAGTTTTCAGATCTTCCGAAAAAGACGCTGATGAAATAAAAATTGGTTCGCCTTATGTGCATGAGTCACAACTAGGTACACGCCGTGTTAGTCGAGTACGAATTGCTCAATACCCCAGCGAGCAAGAACAAACCCAGAATCGTCGCGCTAAGTCGGCTCGGTTGCGAGTTATTGAAAAAGACCTAGTAGAGGCAAGAGGCTGATATGTCTGCGGCATATTCTCGTCGCCAAGAAACGATTCGTCAATATCGTGAAGAACCTTCAACACGAGCAGTTACGCGTCAAGTCTCTCGGCCAATAACTCGTCAAGTCTCGCGACCAGTAACTCGGCCAGTTACGCGGCCGATCACGAGACAAGTCTCGCGGCCAGTAACACGCCCAGTAAATCGACAGAGTCGTTCGCGAAATAATTTAAAGCCACAACTACGAGTTGTTCAACCAGTTACACGATCAAAATTTTCAAAGGTAACTTTAGTAATAGTTACTCTTGCTTCGCTTTTTGGATTTATCGTTATTTTTCAAACAGTTATCGCTGAACAACAATTAAGACTCGACCGAGTGAGTACTGATGTGCGACTTGCACGTCAGCATTACAACGAGTTACGTCAGCAACGAGCCGAATTAAGGGCCCCAG